>Ga0315318_10000743_pt1 | contig 13756 bp, 10 predicted proteins | sample M1200m3416metaG_FD_203703 | JGI IMG/M metagenome (GOLD analysis project Ga0315318, IMG submission 203703) | Ammonia-oxidizing marine archaeal communities from Monterey Bay, California, United States - M1 200m 3416 | ecosystem: Environmental > Aquatic > Marine > Coastal | place: USA: California... | reverse complement strand
AGCAGAGCCAGAAGTACCTGTTGAACCAGCAGTACCAGTAGAACCAGATGAGCCAGCACTACCAGATGTTCCTGTTGATCCAGAAGTTCCAGCGCTTCCAGATGAACCAGCACTACCAGATGTTCCTGTTGATCCGGTACTACCAGAGCTACCAGCGCTACCTGATGAACCAGCACTACCTGAAGTACCTGACGAACCAGCACTACCTGAAGTTCCAGAAGAACCAGTTGTGCCAGCACTACCAGATGTTCCTGTTGATCCGGTACTACCAGAGCTACCAGCGCTACCTGACGAACCAGCACTACCTGAGGTACCTGACGAACCAGCACTACCTGAAGTCCCAGAAGAACCAGTTGTGCCAGCACTACCAGAAGTACCTGTTGATCCAGAAGTTCCAGCAGAACCAGAAGTTCCTGAAGAACCTACTCCCCCATCATTACCAGAAGAACCTGAAGAACCAGAATCTCCTTTGTCTCCTGTTCTGGCGAATGTTAAAATGCAGTCTTCGTTATTCGCAAATGGGTTAGTAGCCGATTCGTCTACTGGACTTACATAAAGGCGATAATAAGTTGCGTATTCCACCATCCCTGTTTCGGAAATGGTAAACAATAAAAATTTACTAGGATCATTCCTGACTGATATTTTTACATGACCCTTTATGGTGCTCGTGCTATCATCGATGGTTCTTAAATATGGTTGTATATCTGAGCCATCTGCATCTTGGTCATCAACATATAATCTTGTCGCTGTATTTTGAACGGCTTCATTAAGTTTGAATTTACCATCTCCCGGGTCAGAAGGAAGAGTAGACGAAGAATTAAAAAGATAACGAAAACTAGCGCCGCCAAAGTTTCCGTCTTGACCAGAAGTGCCTGACGAGCCCGCCGTTCCTGATGAACCAGAAGTACCAGAACTGCCACCACCACCATCAGGACCAATGGGGCCGGTAACACCTTGTGCACCCTGTTGTCCTTTTGCTCCATCTTGACCAGAAGTTCCAGACGAACCAGTAGAACCAGATGTACCAGTAGATCCAGATGAGCCAGCAGTACCAGAAGTTCCTGTTGAACCAGTTGTCCCAGAAGTTCCAGACGAACCAGCAGAACCAGATGTACCAGTAGATCCAGATGAGCCAGCAGTACCAGAAGTTCCTGTTGAACCAGTTGTCCCAGAAGTTCCAGACGAACCAGATGTACCAGTAGATCCAGAAGTACCAGTAGATCCAGACGAACCAGAAGAACCAGCAGTACCATGCATACCAGAAGTACCAGCAGAGCCAGAACTTCCTGTTGAACCAGAAGTACCCGTCGTTCCTGTTGAACCAGACGAACCAGAAGTTCCAGAAGAGCCAGCAGTACCAGAAGTACCAGCAGAGCCAGCGCTACCAGAAGTACCTGTCGAACCAGAGGTACCAGTCGTTCCTGTCGAACCAGAAGTACCAGATGAACCAGTTGAACCCGTAGTACCAGAAGTACCTGTTGAACCAGCGGAACCAGAAGTACCAGCGGTGCCTCCAAAACCAGAAGTACCAGAAGAACCTGTTATTCCAGAAGTACCAGAAGAACCTGATATACCAGCTGTACCAGAAGTACCAGTCGTGCCAGCAGTACCGGCAGAGCCAGTAGGACCCTGCGGACCCGTAGTAGACTGACTTGATACTACTACGTCCGTTCCCAAAGTCCTTTCTACGCTAGCTACTGTCCCACCTAACGTGACTTCTACCTCTATAGGTCCAACAGCCATATTAACTAGTTACTTCTGGGTTAACTTTAACTTTGCCCTCCAACACTCTATAAACAGTTCCGCCAGCATTGTGAATTTCAATATCGTATCTCCCTTCTATCACTGGAAAAGCTGCTGTTTGAACAGCCGTTAAATTTAAATCTATTAAACCACTTCCTGTAGCGTCATAATCGGGAGCATCTCCACTTACAACGGCAGGACCTAAATCAGCAATAGCAGTAGAGTCACTATATCGAAATTTAAGGTGACCAGAGGCAGCATAACCATTCATGTTTATAGCGTCCCCGTCTCCATCTTTGGCGGTTAGCCTAAGCGCAAAACTTTCGCCTTGATTAATATTTAAATCATAACTTGATGCCATAACTACTAGTTAACATTACACTAACCCAAAAGAAAAAGAGCGTTTAATTAGATTTTAAACGCTCAATAAAAAAATGAATGATAATAGGCTATTACTTACCCTCGTTTAATATCTGTCTAGCATTTTCTGAAAGCTGCTCTTTTGAATGAACGTCTCCTAATGATTGATTTTGAGGAAATCTATACAAAGTAACATGTTTCTTAAATTCTCTAAGTAGTCTAGAGGAAAGAACATCCCTATTATCAACAGGAACAATTCCTACTCGAGAAGCGTGAGCCTGCAAATCTACCTTCGCCATAACCTTGAGATTTTTCTCGTATTCTATAGCGTCCATGGTATCATATTTCCACATTCCAGTATCTCCCCAAACTTGATCTAATGTAGTGGGAGCAAATTCTTCTGTTTCTAATTTGCCGTGGGTTTGAGAAAGATTTTTAGCGGTCCTCTTTTTTGCTCTAGCCTGCTTAGGAGGAGCGTTTTTTGCCTTGTTTTTGACTATTTTTTTCATAATCCTTATTCCTTTTCCTTATAAATTAAATACACAAATGCCCTTGATAAGAGAACAAAAAAAGAGCCCTAGGCGAACCTAGGACTCTCATGATTTTTTAGCTTATAATTAGACCAAAAGTCCAACAATAGCACGACCGTCGATACAAACGCGACCCTCTTCCAACGAACCATAGAAGCCAAGCTTCTCAGCTCTCTGGACGTACTGATCATCAGGTTCCGCCGTGAAGGAAGAGCCAGAATCAGCATTCTGAGCCAAAGCGCGAATAAACGCACCCTTACTGTTATCGATACCGACACAAAGCTCGTCAGTCGCCTCGGCGAATGCATGAGCAGTATTAGTTCCGTTAGGAGCAATATTGCCACTATCAAACTGATCAAACAGCTGATTATACTTCTTGCCAACGCCAAGCTCGTTAAGCTCAACGATATTCACGCCATAGATCTCAGAAGCACCAGCAGCATTGTAGATGTCGGTCCTGACAGAATCAGGAAGCGGCACCGCCGTTGCGCCAGAGGTTGTGACCTTGCCATGACGAGTATTCATCGGCTGATAAGCAAACGCGCGAATCTGTTCCTTAATTTCCGGGCTGACATACAGATCGGTAACACCGGTGCTGTATACATTGTCAGGAGTACCGTTAGCAAAGGACTCATTGATTCTCTTGTTAAGAGTCATCAGTCTGTTGAGGTCTGCCAACTGGAAGACGCTCTCATCAGTTACAGGAACAACATGAGAACCAGCTTTCAAGCTAGCAACTCCGATGCCAGATGTAACTCCACTAGACGTAGCCTCACCAAGGGCCTTCAAAATAACGGCCCAAGCATTACGCTCTTGCTTAACAAGAACTTCCTGTGCCATTCTCTCAACGCCCTTACTAATGACGTCCAAACGAGCTCTACGAGCGTACTTTTTCAAGAAACTCACTGCGCTATCTAAGCGATAGGTAGCGATCTTGAGTTCAGCCATGCCTTCGATAGCACTTGCGGGAAGACCGCCAGCGATATTTTGAGACCAGACCGAAACAGTATTAACTCCGTCGTTATAATACAAATCAAGAGGATAACTAGGGCTATCGTCTTCATCGTAAGGCGCGTCGGTATAAATGCTGCCAGCAGTACCAGCTTGATTCAGCACCTGTTGAACAACAGGGCCAAGGAAAGCTGCGAAAGCCTCTTGGGCCTCTCTAGCAACAACCTGATTGCGAGAACCCATAGCTTTAATAAGCTCAACCTGTTCTGGGGTATTTTTAAGTGTTAATTTCATTATTAAATTCTCCTATTAAATTCCCACACCCACGTTTAAGTGGATAAGAACGTTATTGTCTGCATCCTTAATACCAAGGAATCGTCCAACGCCTGTTCCGCCTGTGTCAGCCGTAAGGGCTCCATCAGCAGCAGAATAAACTGCTCCACCAGCAGCAGGTGTTCCACCAATTCCATTGTAAAGGAAAACTCCACGAGTAACGACAGGCACCGCCTGTCCACTCACCACAGCTTGAAGCTCAGCAGCTTTGCGAGGATTGTAGATCAACTTTTCGCCATTCTCGTCTTCTTCTTTAACATCGTAAAGAGTGATTCCGAGCGGGGCGTCAGCTGCCTGCGCAACGCAAACGTGAGCGGGTACACCATACCGTTGTGCAACAGTATTAGTGTAAGCCGCTCCCGGATTACCGATCATTTCAAGCTCAGCAGCGCCACCATTTTGCCAACCATTTCCAGTAACAGATACCAAGGTTCCCTTATTCAAGGGAATCGGAGTGTCTGCCCCGGAAGGGGAGAACAAATTGATTACGTCATGCTCATCATATTGCCTAAATGCTTTTAGATTTGCCATAATTTAATCTCCTATTCTAAAATTTATCTTCTACCCAAAGACCAATTATCAACCTCAAAAGCCTTCTTATACTTTTCGTATACGGAAACTTCTGGGTCCGAAGCTGTGGCAGAAACAGGAATCTCTTCCTTAATCTGTTCGGCCTTATCTAAGGCCTGTTCCACAACGTTTTCATTCTCATCAGAGGCTTTGGTCTCCTCAGTAGCCTTATCGGCTTCCTCGGCTTCCGCCTTCTCTTTCAGAGAATGCTTATCCTTCGAAGACAAGAGAACTTTCATATTCTCTCTATACTTAGCGAAAGCTTCCTCGTCAATATCCTTGATTTGAGAAGCTATAACTTGCCTGTCCTCGTCGTTGAGTTCGTATGTCTCGTCCATGGTAGCCATACGTTCGTTGAAAGCGTCTTGAGCAGCCCTTTCAGTTTTTTCTGCTTGGAGATCTTCCAGAGCAGCTTTCACTTTTTCGAGTTCCTCTTGAGTAACCTTATTGGTCTCTTCGAGTTTCTCTTGGGCTTCTTGGGAAGCTTTCAAAGAATCTTCCAACCTCGTCTTTTCCTCAGAATATTGCTCAGAAGCTGTCTTAAGCTCCTCTTCAATAAAATCAGAAACGGCAGAGGCAGAAAGCTCCTTAAGCGATTCATCCGTGATTTGTTTAATACTTGTCACTTTCATATTACTTCCTCTATTAGTTTGACTTACATCTTTTTCCCTGCTTTGGGAAAAATTTTCTTGTTTTTCTTCAATGTATTCGGGGCTTTTGTTTGCGGCTATCTCTTCAACTACTAGCTCTGAGGTCGGTATCTTCTCTATAGACACTGTTATTTTTTCCCTAAGGGAAGCTAGTTCTTCTTGTGTGTCCTTCTCTGTTTTAGAAGCTTCTGTTACTATTCCTGACACTTCTGCCGCAGGACTTTCTGTTAACCCAATACCTAACGGAACGACCTCATTAATTACATGTCTGTAAATTTTATTTCCGTTTTCTAAAATTCCATCTCCTCCAAAGGCTTTCAGTTTTTCTTCGAGGCCTTTAACGATCAGCTCATCAGCAATTATATTACCGCCTTCTATATTCTTTTCTTCCTCGGATAATTCCACGATATTATAATCTGTGAAACCCAGCTCCCAAGAGGCGCTAACTTTCATATAGTTATCGCTAGTTGGATCCGCGCTCTCTTCTATATAATCGGCCATTACCGGATTCACTACTCTCCATATAACACCACCTAAGGTAACATTGAAAGGAGCAGACATCCGAGAAACTTCTTCTACAGTCATAGGTCTATCTGTTCCAAACTCAGAAAACCCAGCGGTAAGAATGGTTCCGATAACCCTGTCTCTGTTATGCTCTATGTTAATAGGTTTGTTTTTAAAGTTTTCATACATTGACAAAGCCGTTTCAGTGTTTATAACATCACCGTTTTTATTAACCCTGTTTGCAACGAAAGCGTTGAAAGCTATCGGCAAAAGATCAACATCTTTATCTGTATCTACTTTGGGAACAAACTTTTCTAGGTCGATAAGAGAAGCTAAAGCTAAATACTTATCCTTCTCTTCTGAAACAACAGGTTTAACCTCCGAACTAAAGATCGTTACATATTTTGGTTTTTTCATTGGTCTCATTCTGGGTCCGGAGCCTCTTCTGTATCCGTAACCCCATCTTTGTTGTAAAGTCTTTGGCTATCTACGGCAGACAAGTCTACGGCGGTCTCTTTGTCTCCTACCTCAACCCCATCAATGTTTACCACTTCACTAATTGTAAAATCTACAACGTCTCCAGAAGCAGCTGTGATATCCACATCTTTCCAGCTATCCTCCGCTATATGAATTCTATAAACTTCGTTTACTTCAGCCATTGTTCTATACTCCTGAATTCAATTACACCTCAAACCAGTGATTTGCCTGTGTTTTTTTGTAATCCTCTATGTATAATTCATCCATAGAAGAAATATATAAATTATGAAGAATAGTTCCTTCTAATTCTTTTCGCGCTGTATCTCTTTCTTCTTCGCTCAAAATTAAATTAAGAGACGTGTCATATAGATCTTTTTGAAAATGGTTTCTTTTAAGTTTTAAGAAGTTGTTCACATGAGCTATGCCTTGTGGAATAGTGTTAATCCCTTCTGTAACCGGAGCATTTAAAAATACTTTTTTAAGTTGTGTTATGTTGGTTCTTTGAGTTGGGTGAAGCTTATTGTGGGTATGTCCTTTATTTTTTAGATACTCAATAATTTTACTGGAAATACTTATAGCTAGATTTTGCTCGTCGCTTAAACGAGAGTCTTCAGGAAAAACCATACCTTCGATAGTCTCTATCTCTAATTTTGCCAGCACTTAAAAATATTACACGCAATTAAACCAAATCCCCTAATTTCTTAAGTTCCTTGAGTTTGGCTACTGGACGAGACAGTCCTCCTATTGTGCTATAAACAGTTAGACCATCCTTATCGCCACTATATATGCCCCTATGAACCGTGCTATTCTTTTTCAATATTCTAGAAAGCTGATCGTATGCTTGATCTAGGTTTCTTTGTGGCGTGTTGTCTAACGCTTCCTTACCGCCAACTATGATTACTCCAGCGCAATGCCCCGAAGATAGGTCAATGCCTCCAGAAAGAATATTTCCCTTTAAGTTGTCTCTTACTGCTCTTGAGATGCTAACCGGATCCTTCCAGTCTTTGACTGGAGCAGCTCCAAACACCATTAACCCAGAATTTAAGACGCTCATATAATCTTTTGAGTCAAAGGCTGTGTACGTGCTGTCTCTAGCCGCAGTTAAATTAAACAAATGAAAAAGACCCGCCATGCTGCTATTCGCAGTTTGCCAAAAATTAGAAACCACTAACCCCGGATAAAGCTTACTTATTCTTTCGTTATCTACTATAATTAAAGGAGAGACTAATCCATCTTCCACTAAATCATAGGCTTTTTCAAGAGCCTTGTAAGCGTTAGCGTTAACCTTTTTACCTTCTGAATATTTTGGCAAAGCAATAATAACGCCCACTTGAGGTTCTATGCCTAATGATCTTTGTAGTTCTATAGAAGTATGAACCAGAGGAACCATCGTGCCTGCTCCAGTTCCTCCACCTGCGCCAACGCAAACAAAAGTTCTATCAAATTCATCACCAAAAGAATACCTAAGAAAATCTAAAATATCTTCTTCTTTCTTCTCGTATATCTTTGTTGCTTTCTTGGGGTCTTTCCCTGCTCCCCCTCCGCCAATACAAAGTTTGTTGTCTAGCTTAATTGTATTAAGGTCCTGAGCGGCGGTATTAATTGCTGCTATTTTTCTATAGCCTAATTTGCTAAACGTCTCAGCGATTCTACTTCCACCTTGACCGGCTCCAACAAAAGAAAATTTAAAAGCTACTTCAACAGCATCTTCTACAACTTTCTTTTCTTCGTCTTGCGCCGTAGGTATAGGAATATCAGGAAGAGAAATATCTGCTCCTAAATCCTCGTCGTTATACTCTGTGATGTCTTGTGTTCCTTCGTTCATAAATCTATCCTACTGTTGTATAAAATACTGGCCAAATAATCATCTACTTGATGATCATATGAAATACTTCTTATCTGATCTATTCTTTTTTTGTTTTTGTCTATTGGAGATTTGATATACTCTCCCACTTTGGTCTCCCAGTTTTCCGGGTCTTCGTTTGCTATAATTAATTCAGAAATTTGTGAAGCAACTTCTTTTTGTTGTTTTCCTAGCTTTCTCTTTTTGTGAAGTTTTCTAAGCTGAGACTCTACTTCTGAATTTAATTTTTGAGCATTAATTAAATTATCTTTAATTTTATCTAAACTAAATTTAAATTCGGATGCGCCTATTGGGCTAACTTTTTTTGTTGTTTGAGGAGTTCCCGTTCCTTCTGGTCTTCCGTTTTCTTTAGGACCGTCTTTGGGCATATTAACAACCTTGTTGTTTTCGGGGGCTTTGTTTTGCTGGTTGATTTCTGTTATCTCCTTGTTGCTATCGTTATTGAGTTTTTGAACTTTCTGATTGCTATGTGGACCACCAAGAACGGGTTCGTAAAGCCCTTTGTCTCTCAGGCTTCTGTAGCTTTGTTGAGACTCTTCTGATTCTGAAGGGGTTGGAAGTCTTCCGCTCTCTATCGCGCTTACTCCTTCCTCTGGGGTAAGAATGCCGAGCTCAATAAGTCTCGTGTAGATTCTAGAATATGTAGCTTCGTCCTTAAGGTCTATGTCTTCAAAATGTGGCTCAGGATAACTTTTGAACCCTAGAGATTTAGATATTTTTTTGATTTCCGGTAGCAAGAATTCATCCAAGAAAGCTTCTCTACTTTGTTTTAGTCTTTCAATAAATACCTGTATCTTAATTTGAGCGTTAGCGAATTTTTCATCGCCGCTTAAAAGAATATTATTTAAACCAAATTGTATGTCTTTGTTGACGACCTCGTATTTAGCCGGATTTAATATGGCTCCGATATTAGGCACTACAAAATCCGCTTTGGTAGTATAGTCTGCTATAAGAACTCTTCCGACAGATTCGTTCTCAAAAAGTTTCTGCATGGCTTCCAGATTTTTCTGATTGACTCCGCCTCTGTCTGGGTCTGTACCCATGGTCACCAATAGAACAGCTTGCTGCATGGTGCGGCTAATTGCCATATCCATTTTTTTAAGCTCGGCTTTCCAGTTTATGTCTTCTAGGACAGGGTATCCCATAGGAACTGAGAACGGCTCATAGTCTTGCTTTTTATAAAAAATAGCCGTTACCTTATCTTTCTCTAGAGGGATTCTTATTTGGGTGCTCTTCCCGTCTTTGATTTGCCTTTTTGTTTCTGCGGGAAGGTTTTCTAGAACCTGTTTATCTTCTTCTGTTCTTGGGTTTTTTAACCTTTCTAGTTCGTAGTCGGATAGACTCTTGAAATAAGAAGCGCTTGTGAAAGAGATGTTTCCCGCCATTAAAATATCGGCCGGGTTAAGTAATACATACCTCGAGGCTATCTTACCCTCTTTCTCCTTGTCTAGGAGATCTGCATATGTTTGGTTAATTTTCAGAAGATCTGCCTTTTGAAGTTTGGAGAAAAATCTATAAATATAAACATTCCCCGAACGATAATATTCTCTAAAAAACTTATCTTGAAAAGATCTAATATTTACCTTCTTAAAAAAAGCTTGAAAAAAGTCTCTCGCTTTTTTGTTTGCTCCTGTAAAGTAGACAGGACTACAAGAAAACTCTGTCATTAGGTCAATAGTATTTCTAAATATAGAAAAATTGTAATACGCTTTTTGACACAGGATTACCGCATCTCTTATATCAAGACTGCTTTGCGTATTGTATTTTCCTCCTGTGTATTTGAACGGCACCATGCCGTCATCTATGTTTTTAAATCTATTGGTTCTTTCTATTCGGGCAGACTTGTTTGACCTAGTTCGCGTAGCGGCTGCTGCGACAGATTCTTCCTCATAGGAAGCCATCAATGGCTGCGTTTGCAGAATTCTGGGCGTATTTTTTGTAGCGACTTTCTTTTTTGCTGCCATATCTACCTTATCTTACACATTATAGGGTCGAAAATCTAGAATATAATTTTTATTCCACTAATTCTACTGAATCATCGTCGTTAACTTTGTATATACTTACTGGAACAGATCTAGTATCTGCTTCAAGACCAGCGTTAGACAATGTTCCATAGACTTTAACATCCCCCATGCTAGCAGCACTAGACAATGTAAAAGATGCATTATTCTCAAAAGTAATTACGCCTCCATCTTCGAAATCACTACAAATCGGCTTGGTCACTATACCTGCCGTTGTATAATCTCCTATTTCATATCCTCCGTTATCATAAAGAGCAATCTCATGTCCGTCTTCGTCGGTTGTTGTCCCTGTTAGTAACGGGGGCCTATCAGTCTCTACGTTCCTATTGCCCGATACAAAACAACGAGCAGCTTCCAAGCCCATTGCCTCGTCAATCGCTTCATCAACATCAAAATAATGAACCGTTGTTCCACCGCTCATTTCCCATTTGAAACCAGATACAATATATTCTTTCATATTAATAAAATGCTTGAACTGACAAAGCGTTACCATACGCATAGTCAGCATAAGTGGCGGCACTACTGTCCCTGTAATACAACAAATATATTTTAGCTCCCGCCAACTTGCCATACGGCCGATTGTGATAAAAGGTAGGATCTGAGGCGACCCTTTCGATTATTTCCATACCGGAAACGGAAAATTCGCCATTACCGACGGAATTGGTCTTTTGAAATATGTCTCTAATGTTGTTGTCGCCATCTACAAATCTTATACCCCACATACCGTCAAGGTTTTGTTCGGTACCGCCCTGACGGTGACTGCTCATTTGTCCGGTGGTCACCCAAGTACCATTCGATTCTACTGGATCATATCTAAAACAGTGCTTGGAAGCGTACCAAGTTACTAATATTTTACTGTAGTTGGCATTGTCGGGTAAAGTTATATATTGTCCTTCAGTATCAAATGGAATGTGGTCATGTCCGCTTCCGTCGACATAGTGAGATCCCGGTATACAGACAAATTGTGGACCCATTACTGGAACTTGGCCCTGAGTAGTGGCCAACCTGTTCCCAGTTGTTTCTCCCTCCATCTCCAAAGGCCCAAACTCTACATCTGTAGGTATAGTATTCTGATCATAAAGGGTGCTATTTACGAAGAAAGGATAGACACCGCCTACTGAACCAAGCGCCCTCGCTACTGAATAAACCTCAGTTCCATTATACCACCACTTTACATTAGTGCCATCATACGTTACCAAGTATTCATCATCAGCAGAGTGGGTTACATAAAATTGACCACTACTACCTGATGCAGCGCCATTAGACCAGTTCGCCGGATTTTGATATGTTGTGCCTATGTATACTTTGGAATAGTTAGAACCCGCGCGGCAATACCAGTGATAATTAATTTGACTATCGCTATAACCTTTACTTAAATCAGCTGGATGCAGTTTAGGAGTGGAAACGCTTCGACAGTCAGTAATACCCAACATATACCTATAAGTTCCAGTATTCCCTAGCTTCCACCTAAGATAACAGCCTCTTGTAAAACCAAAAGAAGAATAAAACCGCGAATTGGTCCAACTAGCAGAAGTAACTTTCTTGAACGTCATCCCAGAGGCAAAGTCATCATCGTCAACTCTATCAATAGCTGATTCTGGATCTAGAACCGAAGCCCAAGACGTTTCGTTGGAAGATGACCCTCCTGAGCCTGAGGGGCCAGTGGCACCTTGACCACCTTTTTGACCTTTGCTTCCTGCAGCAGATGTTTGCCCTTTCTGACCTTTGGAGCCAGCGCCACCTTGTCCACCTTGCTGTCCTTTTTGGCCTTTAGCACCTTGCGGACCGGTGCCACCAGAACCACCAGTTTGTCCTTTTTGGCCTTTTTGGCCAGCGACACCTTGACCACCTTGACCACCTTGAGCTCCTTGTTGTCCTTTTTGGCCTTTAGCTCCAGCTCCACCTTGTCCACCTTGTGCGCCTTGTCCACCTTGTGCGCCTTGTGCGCCTTGTGCGCCTTGTGCGCCCTTATCTCCTGCTCTTGTAAACTGGAAAACTAAACCTTCAACATTACTAAAGGGCTGACCTGTGGAAGAAGCGTCGATAGGGGTAACGCCGATCGTCCATTCACTACTAGTGTCAGCCGCAGAGTTTACTTGGAACACTGCAAAAGATGAGTCCGAAACGTCTTTCGACTGAATTACTAAGTGACCTTCTGGTGATCCACTCGTCGTGTCCCAAGTGTCAAACCAGTCTTGCATGTCCACGCCATAAGCATCCACATCATCAATAAAAATTTGCGTAATGCTTGCGAAAGTAGTGCTATTGAACTGTATCTGTCCAGATAATGGATTACCGCTAGTGCTATTATCAAAATTATATACTGTGCCGCCTCTGATTCCTGCTACACCTTGAGCACCTTGAGCACCTTTTTGTCCTTTTTGACCTTTTTGGCCAGCGACACCTTGACCACCTTGAGCTCCTTGACCACCTTGAGCTCCTTGAGCTCCTTGTTGTCCTTTTTGGCCTTTAGCTCCGCCACCACCTTGAGCTCCTTGTTGTCCTTTTTGGCCTTTAGCTCCAGCTCCACCATCAGCACCAGAAGTACCAGTTGAACCAGCAGTACCATCACCACCACCAGCACCAGCTTCTCCTTTTTGGCCATCAACACCAGTTTGTCCTTTAGCTCCATCGACACCAGTTTGTCCTTTTTGACCTTTTTGGCCAGCGACACCTTGACCACCTTGAGCTCCTTGAGCTCCTTGTTGTCCTTTTTGGCCTTTAGCTCCAGCTCCACCATCAGCACCAGAAGTACCAGTTGAACCAGCAGTACCATCACCACCACCAGCACCATCTTGTCCTTTCTGTCCTTTCTGACCATCAGCACCAATTTCACCTTTGGCACCTTTAGAACCATCGGCACCAGTTTGTCCTTTTTGGCCTTTATCACCATCAGCACCAATTTCACCTTTTTGGCCTTTATCACCGTCTTGGCCATCAGCACCAGAAGTACCAGAACTACCATCAACACCATCAGCACCAGAAGTACCAGTTGAACCAGCAGTACCATCGGCACCAGTTTGTCCTTTCTGTCCTTTCTGGCCATCAGCACCAACTTCACCTTTGGCTCCTTTAGTTCCATCAGCACCAGTTTGTCCTTTTTGGCCTTTCTCACCGTCTTGGCCATCAGCACCAGAAGTACCAGAACTACCATCAACACCATCAGCACCAGAAGTACCAGTTGAACCAGCAGTACCATCGGCACCAGTTTGTCCTTTCTGTCCTTTCTGACCATCAGCACCAACTTCACCTTTGGCTCCTTTAGTTCCATCGGTACCAGTTTGTCCTTTTTGGCCTTTCTCACCGTCTTGGCCATCAGCACCAGAAGTACCAGAACTACCATCAGCACCATCAGCACCAGAAGTACCAGAACTACCATCAACACCATCAGCACCAGAAGTACCAGTTGAACCTGCTGACCCATCAGCTCCAGAAGTTCCAGACGAACCAGAAGAACCATCAGCACCAGCTTCACCTTTGGCACCTTTAGAACCAGCTCCTCCACCAGCACCAGTTTGTCCTTTCTGACCTTTCGTACCGGGAGTACCAGAAGTACCAGAACTACCATCAGCACCATCAGCACCAGAAGTACCAGAACTACCATCAGCACCATCAGCACCAGAAGTACCAGAACTACCATCAGCACCATCGGCACCAGAAGTTCCAGACGAACCAGAAGAACCATCAGCACCAACTTCACCTTTGGCACCTTTAGAACCAGCTCCGCCACCAGCACCAGTTTGTCCTTTTTGA
>Ga0315318_10000737_pt1 | contig 13800 bp, 4 predicted proteins | sample M1200m3416metaG_FD_203703 | JGI IMG/M metagenome (GOLD analysis project Ga0315318, IMG submission 203703) | Ammonia-oxidizing marine archaeal communities from Monterey Bay, California, United States - M1 200m 3416 | ecosystem: Environmental > Aquatic > Marine > Coastal | place: USA: California... | reverse complement strand
GGTGTCCATCACGTCCACGGCGGAGAACAACTGCCGCAGGTTGGCGAGGATGTTGCGGTGCGACAACTCGACCCCCTTTGGCACACCCTCCGAGCCGCTAGTGAAGAGGATGACCGCCGTCCAGTCGACCGGGATGTTGAACCGTACTTGGCCAAGCGCGAGCCGGTGCTTGAGGAAAACCCCCAGCTTGGACAACCGTGAGATCTGTTTCCGAATGTCCTCGAGATAAATGAACTCGATGCCGGCCGCCTCCATCGGTGCCACGTCTAGCTTGGCCTTGGCCAGGAACACGCGCGAGGTGATGAGCTGCCTCAATCCGGCCAACTTCGCGCAAGTGAGCATCAATGGCACGCCGTTGGAGTAGTTGAGTACTGCGGGAATTTTACCGATGCGCCACAACCCCAACACCGAGATTACCGTGCCGTTCACGTTGGGCAGCAGCAGGCCCACGCGCTCCCGTTCGCCATCGAGCAACCGCCGGAACTGCCTGCCCAGCACTTCCGCACCCACCATCACCATCCGGTGACTCAGCGCCTGGCCGGTAATGTCCTCAAGCACCACTGTGCCGGGACGCTGCCGGGCCTTTGAAGCGATCTCGGTGAGCACGTCGCCGTGGCCATAATCCATCTCCACATGAAACTGATGCTCGATCATCCGCTCGCGAAGCCACCGTGTTAGCGCCTCGCGCACGTCACTCGTGCCGCTGAATTGCCCGACCGGTGGCTGCAACACGTTGCCGAAGTGAATGCTCAACTTGGGAAACCACTGCTTCCAGCCCGGTTGCCGCGACCACGGCAGGCGATTTGCGTTGCGCAGGTGGCAAGTGATCACCTTGGCCCCGGTTTTGTGCAGCAGGAAACCGGTTCCCTCAAAGAGCTTCATCAGGCAGCCGGTCTCCGAGATGCGCCCCTCGGCGAACAAAATCAACCGGCCGCCGCCCTGCAGGAAGGTGGCCATCTCCTTCATGGCAAAGGGCGATGCGTGATCCACCGGGAAGGTGTAGCGGTTGGCCATCACGAATCGGAACATCCAGTGGCTATCGGCCCTCGTGGAGGAGGTGACAAACCGCCAGTCCTCACCCACGCACAGCCCGATCAGCCACCAGTCAAACCATGAGACATGATTGGGGATCAGCAGGACCGGCCCCGGCGTGTCCAGCACGTCGTCGCCTTGAATGCGGAGGCGAAACAGGATACGGGCCAGAATTCTGCTAATGAGTCGGATGAAAGGCATCGGCTCAGGATCGATAGAACTCCGCCGGTTGTAGCGGGATCACCGCCAAACAAAAGCCAAAACCGCGCTTGGCCAAGAGGATGGTGGGGCCGTGCGGCCGGCTGGGACAGCCATCCCTGCCCTTCACTTTGACTTGTGGGCAGGTCGCGCGGTCTTGGCCTTGGACGGATATGCGAGCGCCTCGTCGTGCGGTAGGTGGTAGAAAAAACCGTCCTCCGCACCCAGCAGCAGGTCCGGCTTGCCGTTGCCGTCCCAGTCCACGACGCATGGGCTGGTGCTGTGTGAGGCCAACTGCCTTTGGCCAAGCGGCCCCACGCGCTTGAGAACAATGTTGCCGTCGCGAGTTTCGCAGTTGCGCCACCAGTCGGCGTTGGCTGAGTCTACCAACACGTCTAGCCGCCCGTCGCTGTCCCAGTCAGCGACCGAGATTTTTCGCCGGCCGCTCTTGCCTGCAGTGCCGGAATTCAACTGGATCGGTCGATTGTCCTCGTCCACGAAGATGCGGCGTGGCGGCAGCAATTCAAGTTTTCCCCCGGTGCGATGCCGTTTGAACAACGCGAGATAGCCCTCGTGATCGAGCATCACCAAATCGACAAGCCGGTCGCCGGTGAAATCCACCGCCACCGGGGTCGTGCGCCATTGGGTGACAAGTTGATTGCCCTTCGGGTTCCACCAACACCACTTGGGCTTGGGCGGGGCGCTTGGCCAAGCAACCTCGATAGGCCGGGCGGCGGCCAGGCGCGGCGACGTACGGCTGCCCATGTTGCGATACCACAGCACCTCGCCCCAGATAGAGTTCACCAGCATGTCTGGTAAGCCGTCGTGATCCCAGTCCGCAACGGAGAGCGTCGTGTAGCCCCACTTCGCCTCGCACGGCCCCTGGATGCTGCCGTTCTCGCCAGCTTGAATTCGGATGACTTTGCCAGCGGCCTTAAGCCGCCGGCCCGCCGCCCAGCGCGGCTCGGCCCCGCCACCGAGATTTTCAAAAAAACCGATGTAACCGGCGGTGTTACCGCTCACGATGTCGTCGTCTCCGTCACCGTCCCAATCAACCGCCACCGGCGTGGAGAGCGCGCCAAACTTCACGCCCGCCGCTGTCTGTCGAAAAAATCTCGGCGCGGCAAAAAGCGGTGCGCCATCGACCACGCGTCCGGTATGCTCGACGAACGCCACGCGTCCGTCCTCCTGTCCTATGATCAAGTCCACGTCGCCGTCGCCATCCCAGTCGACCGCAGTCGGCACGATCATTTGTAGATCCATTTTCAGCTCACCGCCGTTCGCCTGCCGGAGCCGTTGACCGGAGAGATAGTGGGGTTGTGTCCGTGAGCCGGCGTTTTTAAAGTACGTCAGTCCGTCGAGAAACTCACCGCAGACTAGGTCCAGATCACCGTCGCCGTCGTAGTCCGCAAAGTTCGGCGTGGGCAACCCGTAAACATCCACCGCCTTGCCGCCGGCCTCGACAAGTTGCTTGGACGCATAAACCGGCCTGGCATTCGAGCCGGTGTTGCGCAACCAGTAAACATAACCGTGCAACGGGCCGTTGAGCCAATCGCCGCTAGCATTGTAGGCGTTGTCCCAGCCGTACTCGGTCCAGTCGCCCACGCCGACAACGAAGTCAATCCGGCCATCCCCGTCGTAATCCAACAGGCTCCACTGGTTGTTGCTAACGTTGTTCAAGTGAATGTTCTCCCTTGGGAACATCGGCACCGACTTGGCAAACCCTTTTTTGCGGAAGTCCATAAACTCGCGACCCGGGATCAGGATCCGATCCCTGCCGCCAACATGGGAGACGCTGATATTGCGGTGCCCTTTGCCCAGACGGACGCCCGGCATAAACACCGGCATCGTTCCGCCCCCGCCGGGGTTCTCAAAAAGATAAGTGCCATTGGACGGCAGATCCGGACAGGATATCAACAGGTCGAGATCGCCGTCGCCATCGTAATCCATCGGCATAGGCAAGGCCCAAAGCCCGACCCCCAAGTCCACGGTCAGGCTGGGGTTACCAAAACGAAGCTGTTGTAGGCCCGTGGTCGCCTCATTACCGCCTTGCGCGCCAGCTGTCAGGCACCCGGTCAAGACTGCCGCCAGCAGCTTATTGCCAAGTTGTCTTGTGCTGAAAATGAACATGGGGCGGGTTGTAGCGGGTTAGCCGCCAAACGAAAGCCAAAAACCGCGCTTGGCCGGGCTCAGCGCACGGCGAGCCAAAGGAAGATCAGCAGCGGCGCAAACAGGCAGCCAAGATACAGGTGCAGTATTCGGATCCATTTCACGACAACAAAGCCGGCGGGTGTTCCCGCCGGCTCGCAAATCAGTGCCGCTCGGCCAAATGCCTGGCCTAGGCGAAGAGCTTGGTGACAGCCTTGGCCTTAACCAATTCGCGCGGCTGGTTGAGGTGATTGTACACGATCGTCTCGGGATCGATCCCGAAGGCGTGATAAATCGTAGCCAGCAATTCGCCTGGGTGCACCGGATCCTCGACCGGCGCCGAGGCGGTGCGGTCCGATTTGCCATGGACATAACCACGCTTGATACCGCCCCCGGCGATGCAGGCGGTGTAGCAGTATGGCCAGTGATCACGTCCGTCGGCATCATTTCCATTACCGGAAGTACTGACACCCTTTAGAGGGCTGCGACCAAACTCGCCCACGGCGATGACCATGGTCTCCTCGAGCATCCCGCGTTGATCGAGATCGGATATCAGGCCGGACAGACCGCCATCAAGCATCGGTGCGGATTGATCCTTCATTCGCTTGGGCAGACCGCTGTGAACATCCCACGAGTGATTGTCAGAGTTGGCTACCTTGGGCCAAACGACCTCGACCACGCGCGTGCCCGCCTCCACAAGGCGGCGGGCCAGCAGGCAGCTTTGGCCGAAGGTGTTCCGACCGTACAAGTTGCGGGTGGCCTCTGATTCCTGTGCCAGGTCAAAGGCATTACGAGCACGACCGGAAGCAACAAGATTCAGTGCGCGGTCGTAATATTCGTCTAGCTTGAGATTGGCCACGGCCTTGTCGATGTCCGGCGAGGCGTCGTTGATGGCATCACGCAGGCGGGCACGACGGCGCAGGCGCAACTCGAACACGTCGGGACGCATTTTCAGATCGTCCGTCTTGATGTTGTCCATCTTGCTCATGTCCATGTCGCCACCTTCCGGATACAGGTAGTAGGGGTCGAACGACTTCCCGAGGAACCCAGCGGTGCCGCCCTTGCCGACAACGTTGCTCTCCTGCAACGGCCGCGGCAGCATGACAAATGGCAGCATCGGCTCGGTCGGCGGTTTGAGCCTGATAATCTGCGAGCCAAAATTCGGGAAGTCCTTCGGACTGGGCGGCTCTAGCTGGCCGGACGGGCTGACCTTGTCAGTCGTGTAGCCGGTCATCATCTGGTAGATCGCTGCCGTGTGGTTGAACAAGCCATTGGGCGTGTAGCCCATTGAGCGGATCATGGTCATCTTGTCGTTGACCTTGGCCAGTTTGGGCATGATCTCGGTGAAGTTGATTCCAGGAATCTTCGTCGGGATCGGCTTGAAAATGCTGCGGACATTTTCAGGTGAATCCGGTTTTGGATCCCACAAGTCAAGATGGCTCGGGCCGCCCTGCAAATAGCAGAGGATGACGTGCTTGGCCTTACCCCAGCCGGGGCCACCCACGTGTCCGGAACTAGCCGCCATCGCCTGAAGCTTGAACATGTTGGCCAAGCCGAGGCCTAGCATGCTCGAGCCGCCAATGCGCAGCAGGTCGCGACGGGTCACCTTCAAGTGCGGATCGCACAAGTCCTTGCCTAGTTCTCCTGGTATCGTGATCATTTTTCCACCTCAAAAATCTCGTTTCGTGAAATCTAACATTTTTCTGTGGCGTGTCAACGGTTGAAAAGAAAGGCTGGGCTGTTAATCAACGCCCAGGCGATATCCTGCGCAGCGGTCAAGCGAATGCTTTCTTGTTGTTTCTCGCTCAAGTCCCTTGCACGACGCAACCCCGCCAGGGTCGGGTCGATGGTGAGCGGTTGCTCGGCCTTAGCCAGGCCATCCTTAAATCCCTTGAGCTTAGAATCCACGGACCGCGGCTTCTTCGCTTCGGCCAGTTCCTTGGTTTTGGCCACGAGATCCTTGTCCATCAACTTGAAATAGTCTGTGATCCGCTTGAGCTGTTCATCACTGCGCTTGTCCCCGGCGAGCGCTAGGATCACGCCAATGTCCGACGGGTGGCCCATCTCTACTTTTTCGTCTGCAGTAACGAGTAGGCGGAACTTGCCGATCGAGTGCTTCTTGGTGCTGTAATTCTGGTTGAGCGTGAAGATCAGACGCGAGCCTCCATCAGCGCCGAACTTCTCCTTCGGGAAAAAGATTGCGGTGCGGTCGATGCCCTCTTTTGGATGTGTTGCCCAACCGCTGTTGTCCACCTTGCCATCGACGGCTTTTTTGACGTCAAAGTCTTTTTGGCTGAAATCCGCCTTGGCTTCCTTGAATTCCACCTTGGTGGACTTGCGCCCCTGTCCCTTTCCTGTGGAAATGGCTTTCAGGCTGAACTCAGTGAGGACAAAGTTGCCATCTTCATTGCGACCCGGGCCCTTCTTCGGCAGCTTGTCGTCGGAAAGCAACTCCAGTCGAACACCAGTGATGCCACTCAGCTTGGTATCAGCGTTAACGGTGTAAAGCGTCCGCTCAAGCTTGCCACTGGCAAACACAATGCCACCATCGCGTTTCTCCAGCTTAGAACCATTAGTCGCCTTCAGCTCTCCCAGCTCAACGGCCGTCCACTGTGTGGTCTTGGCGGCGGTTTCCTCCCACATGGCCAAGCGCTCTGTCAAGTTGGCGTTGTATTCCTGGAGCGCTGCCTCAGCCTTGGCGATGCGTTCCTTTTGCTTGCGGTCCGCATCAGCCTCGCGCGGGGCTATCTCCATCTCGTAAGCCTCAAGCTTGGTCTTTGCCAAGTCAATGGACTCCTGACGTGCCTTGGCACGCTGCACTTCGCGCGGCTCAATTTTCTTCTCAAACTTGGCCAATTGATCGAGTGCAACTTTATGCTCGGCCTTGACGTCTGTGATCGTCCGCTTGGCTGCCTCGACTTCACCTGGGGTGGCATGTCGATTGATCACGCGTAGGAACAACTCGTCGATCATTTTCTCATTGTCAGCCTCTGAAGCAACGAGCTTGGCGATGGCGTTGTCACTGGAAATAATCGCATCGTCCACCGTTGGACCGCTGACTAGTGACATGATCGGGCCTAGTTGCAGGTCACTTGAACGCTCGCACTCGCAGGCGCTCTCGCGAGCTGGACGACCGAGATTGCCGAGGAAGCCATCTGCTAATTTCACACCAACGTCTGGGAACTGTGCGGCACGGGTGCCCTCTGGCACGCCGGGGAACTTGATCGGCGTACCGGTCACGCGATAAATGGAGTCAAGCAACACTTCGGCAGGCAGGCGACGCGCCTTGGCGTGAGAATAATTGATAGTGTCATCCTCGTTCCACTTGTTTACCTCTACACTTAACTGGTAGGTGCGCGACTTGGTGATGATTTTCACCAAATGCCGCACATCGAAACCGCTGTCAATAAATTGCCCCGTTAACCAGTCCAGTAGCTCGGGATTCGTTGGCGGGTTACCAGCACGGATATCATCAATCGGCTCAATAATTCCGGTACCCGTCATGTAGCCCCAAAGACGGTTCACGTAGCTCTTGGCGAAGTACTCGTTGTCGGGAGCCGTCAACCACGCGGCAAAGTTTTGCCGGCGGTTGCCCTTCTCGGGAGCTTTATGAACCGTCTCAAAAGGAAAGGCGGGAGCGGTCACGGCACCGGTACGGTCATGCTTCGCCTCACCTTCATTACGATCGTAAATAATTTCGTACAACGGCTTTGCACCCTCGACCGCCGTACCTCCGATGCGCTTGTCACCTGATTTGTCATCCTTCTTCAAGCTAACCCGGGCAAAGTAGGCGGTGGTCTCATAGTACTGATCCTGTGTCCAGCGCTCGAACGGATGGTCGTGGCATTTGTTGCAATTAAAACGTGTGGCCAAAAACAAGTGCGTCGTATTTTCCATGATTTCGGTCGGTTCACGCAAAATCTTGAAGTAGGAGGCGGCCGGGTTTTCCTTGTTGGAACCGGAGGCTGTAACCACTTTGCGGGCAAACTCATCATAAGGCGTATTGTTGGCGACCTCGGTGCGAATCCATTTGCGGAACTGCGCAGCGCCCTCGGTGCCAAGGAACTTGCGGTTGACCTGAAGCAGATCTGCCCACTTATTAGTCCAGTGGTCAATATATTCACCGCTGCCCACCAATTGGTCGATTAATTCGTCGCGCTTGTCCTTGGAGTCGCGCTTGTCCGCAATAAATTTGTCCACCTCCTCTAAGCTGGGCGGCAACCCTATCAGATCAAGGTACACCCTGCGGATAAACTCCTCGTCCGAGGCCAGTCCGGACGAGAGTGTCTTGGTTCGCTTCAGCTTCGCAGCGACAAATTCATCAACCTTATTATTGGCCGGGATATCCTTCCACTCGAACCCGGAACGATCCCCCATAACAGTCACGATGGTTGAGGCGTAAGCACCCTCGTATCGGGCCAGCATCGGCGCTTCACCGCGGCGCGCGGTGGTCACCAAGCCGGTCTTGTCGGTCGTGGCGATGTCGGAGTTGCCGGTCTCGATAAACGACTCGGCGGTGACATCTCGTTTGTCACCGTTGGCGTAGGTGGCAATGACGCGCATCTGTTGTTTGTCACCGGTTTTTTGCACGACCGAGTTCCTTGGAAACAACTCAATGCTGGCGACTCGCGCCGAACCGGTGTCAAGCTTGGCGCCATCGGAAATCCATGCCTTTAGAATCTCATAGTAATTCTCACCCATCTTCGTCAACTGGCCGCCTTCATGCGGCACAGCGGCAGAGCACTTTAGAAGAATCAGGCTGTTGTCCGGGGCGGCAATGTTCACACGCCGACTAGCCAGATCATCGGTAAAAGCACGCATGTCGTAAATTGGATCGTACCCGCGTAGCGATAGCTTGAAGCCGTTCTTCCCGTCCTTGGAGCCGTGACAGGTGCCGGCGTTACAACCGAGTTTCGAGAGTACTGGCATCACATCGCGCACATAGTCCGGCTTGAAGTCGCCAGCCACGCCAGCCACACGAACCGTCAGCGAGCTCTTCTGGTTTCTGTGAATAATTTGAAGCTTGGCCTCGCCATCCTTCACCGGTTCCACCATGCCAGTCTTGCTTACCTTGATCACATCGGAATCGACCTTGAAGGAGAAGTCACGTGAGGCGTCGTAGCTCTCACCGTTTGCCTTCACCGCTGTCAGTAGCATTTGAGCGTAGTCGAACTTGCCATTGAGCTGGATCTCCTGCGGTTCAACCGCCAACGCGATGACTTCCGGCAGTTTTTCTTTTGCCATCGGGACGGACAGGAAGGCGCGCTTTAAACCGAGCGATTGGCTGTCATACAAGCGAATTACCCCGTCGGCACCGCCAACCGCCACCGTCTCGCTGTCTGGACTGAACGCTGTCGTAAAAACCGACGTACCCAACGAGACCTTGGCAAGTAACTTCACCTCCTTGGTGTGATACTCAGCTGAAAGCTTTTTGGAGTTTCCATCCAATGGACGTTCGAACGCTTTTTTTAGCGCGTCGTTCACGCTGCTGTCATAGTCAGAGTAATAAAGGTGAACCGACCCGGTGCCATTGTAGCTGCTGCCGGCAATGATCCTTTTGCCGTCCGGCGCAAAATCGAGACCGAAAACACGCCCCGGCATCGCCGGAAACTTGCGCACCAGGTTCGAGTTGTCGCCGATCACACGCTTGGTCACACGCGTCAGCCTGAAAATCTGCGGCACCCCGTCCGAGCCACCCACCAGCACTTCCTCTTTTTTTGGGTGAACCGTAATAGCATGAATACCGCCCTTGAGCGCGCCCGGCGTAATCGAGGTGATGTTGTCAACGAATCGCTGCGTCGCCACCTCGGTCAACTTCACCGCCATGTCGCGACCAACCGAGATGAGGTGATCGCCCTTGTTGTTCCAAACCGTGTCGAGCACCCAATCATCGTGGCTGTCCTTGAAGAGAACCTGCTTGCCGCTCTTCACCTCGAAAGCACGCACGGTCGAGTCAGGCAGACCAACGGACACCTTTTTGTTGTCAGGTGACCAGCTTACACCATAAACAGTGTCATACCCAACCGGGATCGACATCGACAACTGCTTGCTCCCGACGTTCCAGATTTGAATCTCCCCCGATCGAGCTGGCAGCCCCCCTGCCACGGCCAACTTTTTGCCGTCATTGGAAAACTTCACCTTCTGCACGCGCTCCGACAGTCCAATCAGGCGGCCAGCCAAGCCGGAACCGTCAGCGTGGTGCAGCAGTACCTCGTGATATCCGGCAACGGCGATCAATGTGCCATCCGGCGAATAGTCGATCGACGAGATGACCGGCGGCAAACTGTACACCGGCGGGTTGTCCTTGTCGTAGCGTTGCTTGGCACTCGCCGGCGTGTCATCGGTCGCGCCCTCAACAACCCAGCGGGTGATCATCGCGATTTGCTCCGCGGGAAGCGGGTCGCCCTTTTGCGGCATCTCCGCCTCGCCGTCGATCGGGGTAATAAGCGTGATCAGGTGACTCTCGTCCGGCTTGCCCGGCACGAGCGCCTTTTCCTCACTCTCCCCACCCTTGAGCAACTGCTCGAAAGTCGTCATCACGTACTCGCCCTTGGGCTTGGCGGGTTGATGACAACCATGACATTGGCCCTGGAGAATAGGACGGATGTCGTTGTAAAAACTGACCTTCTTTGGCTTAACCTCCTCGGCGTTGACACTCGCCACCCCCAGGAGCAACGCCGCCATGATTCTGTGCAAAAAGCTCCGTATCATCATGTTTTCCCCGCAGTTATTCAGCTGTGTGGGCGCATATCATCGCCCACCCATTTAACGGTAGGCAAAAACAAACCATATTTTTACCTGTTTTACAATTGTTTTTCCGCCAAAAAAACACCTAGGCAAGCTCTTGGTTTGGCCTCGCCTTGGTCAAGCGGCGACAACATGATTCCCCGCCGTTTGAGAAAAAGGATCCCCACAACCATGTTTCTCCGAATCACCGCTCTGCTGACCTTTAGTGCAACCTCCCTGTTGGCCGCTGACGAAAAACTCGAGTGGAAACCACTGCCTAATCTACCCGGCGGTCTCGGCGTGGCTGGACCATTTGCCGGGATACACAACGATGCACTGATCATCGCTGGTGGTGCCAACTTCCCCAAAGGCGTGCCGTGGCGTCCGACTGCCGACGGCGACACCTCGGCCAAAGTCTATTACGATACGATTCACGTCGTCACAAAGGACGGCCTCGATTACTCGATCGCCCAGGCCAAAGCCAAACTCCCGCAGGTGCTTGGCTACGGTGTCTCAATCTCGACCACCGACGGCGTACTGTGCATCGGCGGCGAGTGGCGGGAGGACGGCGTCACCTATCGATCGGCCAAAGTGTTCGCGCTTGGCTTTGTGGACGGACAGGTTGTTGCCAACGAAAATTACCCGCCGCTGCCCAAGGCCACGACGGCTGCCGCCGGGGCGTTGATCGGCAAAACGATTTACATCACTGGCGGCGACAGCGGTGAAGGCGCGACCCAGAATTTTTACTCACTCGACTTGGCCAAGCGCGACACGGACGACTTCGAGTGGATCAAACTACCACCGTGGAACGGCCCAGCGCGCACGCATCTCCTTGCCAGTGCTCAAAGTGACGGTAGCACTGATTGCCTCTACATCTTCAGCGGCCGCATGAAGGACGCCCAAGGCCGCTGGCACATGCTAAGTGACGCTCACAAGTACAACCCCAAGTCAGGTAAATGGAAAAAATTAAACAACATTCAAACCAAAGGAGATGCTCAGCCTCGTTGCGTCATGGCAGGAACCGCCGCCTCTATCGGAACAAACAGTCTACTGCTGTTTGGCGGGGCTAATGGAAAACGCTTTATCACACTGGAAAGTTTGTCCGCTCAAATCACAGCCGCCAAGGCCGCAGGCAACCAGCAGGTCGCAGCCGCGCTGAATGCTGAAAAACAAAAAATACAGGATGCCCACGATGGATTCAGCCGCAACATTCTTCTCTACAACACAGTCACCGACCAATGGCAAAAATTCGCAGACTTCGAGGAGAGCTCACGCAGTGCCACGGCACCGGGAGCGACGGAGCGTGTACCCATCGGAAGCCACGTCACAACCACTGCCGTGCAGTGGGGGAATTCGATTATTATTCCCACCGGTGAAAGCAGTCCCGGCATTAGGACCAAGAACATCTGGAAAATAGATCTGGCCAAGCAAAACAAAAGATTTGGCACCATAAACTGGATTGTACTGGTCGCCTACATGGGGGTCCTCGTCGGGATCGGTGTCTATTTTTCGCGGAAAAATAATTCCGCCGAGGATTTTTTTGTAGCCGGCAAACGCGTCGTTTGGTGGGCGGCTGGCTTAAGTATTTTTTCGACCATGCTGAGCGCCATCACTTATCTTTCCATACCCGCCAAGGCGTACGCCACGAATTGGACCTGGTTTATATTTAACATGACCATCCCGGTAATGGCGCCGGTTATTATATATTGTTTCCTCCCGTTTTATCGACGCCTGGGTATCACAAGCATCTATGAATATTTGGAGATGCGGTTCAGCACGGGTTTGCGAAAACTGGGCAGCGCCAGCTTCGCCATCTTCCAACTCGCGCGCATGGGCATAGTTATATTGCTTCCCGCGCTCGCGCTGTCTTCGGTTACCGGTTGGGATGTTATATACTGCATTATTGCCATGGGCGTTTTGAGCACAATCTATACAGTGCTAGGAGGCATCGAGGCCGTTATTTGGACGGATGTCATTCAAACAATCGTCCTAGTGGGCGGCGCATTGGTTGCGTTTTTTGTTATCGTAGGGGAAGTGGACGGAGGATTTTCAGCCATTATTGAAACGGCCTCCCGGCAGGGTAAGTTTGAGATGGTGAACACCGACTTGAGTTTTGTAAGCGGCATCGACACAATCTGGGTGATTATCCTCGGTGGCATCTTCGCCCAAATTCTCAGCTACGGTACGGATCAAGCCGTGGTGCAACGCTATCTCACCACCCCTACCGAAAAGGAAGCCGCCAAGGCCATTTGGACCAACAGCGCCCTGAGCATTCCATTGTCGGTTCTCTTTTTCGGGGTCGGCACGGCATTGTTCGTCTATTTCCAACAACAACCAGCAAATCTGGAACCGATTTCAAAAATCGACCAAATCTTTCCCCACTTCATTCTGCACCAAATGCCAGCCGGCCTAGCGGGGCTGGTAATCGCCGGGGTGTTTGCCGCCGCAATGTCCAGTCTCGACTCAAGTATGCATTCCATTGCCACGGCATTCACAACAGATTTTCTTTCGAAAGACCGGGATAGTGAATCGCTGCTAAAATTGGCCAAGCGCATCACGTTGATCCTCGGTGTCCTCGGCACCGTTTCGGCAATCTACATTGCATCACAGGACAGCAAAAACCTTTGGGACACTCTGATGGGCTACGTCGGCTTGATTCTGGGTACGCTGGGCGGCTTGTTTACCTTGGCCATATTCACCAATCGCACGGCAAGCGTTCACGCTTGGACCGGGGTCATCGTAGCGGCGGCCGTTCTATATTATGTGAAATTTCACACCGACGCCCACACTCTGACCATCGGAGCCGTGGGAACGGTTACATGTTTCCTGTCCGGTTGGATTGCGAGCCTGATCATCCCGGCAAAAACCAAAAACCTCGACGGCCTGACTTGGACCAAACTCAATCACAACTAGCATTTGGCCAAACGAGCATTAAGCTTTGAAACTTGGCTTCGCCGAATCGCTGAGGTAGTCAATATGCGTTTCCGCGGGAAATAAATTAAGGCCAACCATCGAAAACGCACGCTCCATCCATTTCGTCGGCATTTGCGGCACCGCCATGGCCTCCGTCGCGGCGGCGTTGAAGGAGCGCGGCATCACAGTTAGCGGCTCCGACCAGGGCATCTACCCGCCAATGTCCAACTTCCTCGAGGAACGCGGCATAGAGGCCAGGCCGTTCGACGAAGCCAACCTCGCGCACAAGCCGAACCTGGTCGTCATCGGCAACGCCATCTCCCGAGGCAACCCCGAGGCTGAATACGCACTCGAACACAATCTCGCCTACTGCTCATTGCCGGAACTACTCAGACATCGGTTCCTCCGAGGTAAACGCTCGCTCGTCGTCTCCGGCACGCACGGAAAAACGACCGCCGCTTCACTGCTCGCCTGGCTGCTCGAACATAACGGCCTCAACCCCAGCTTCCTCATCGGCGGCATCCCAAACAACCTTGGCCAGGGCGCGCGTTTCACCGACAGCGACTGGTTCGTGATTGAGGGCGACGAATACGATACCGCGTTTTTCGACAAGCGCAGCAAGTTCGTCCACTATCTGCCCGAGGCCGTGGTGATCAACAACCTCGAGTTCGACCACGCCGACATCTTCAGCAGCCTGGCCGAAATCCAAACCTCGTTCCGGCATCTCATCAACATCGTCCCGCGCAACGGCCTATTGCTCGCCAACGCCGACGACGCCAACCT
>Ga0315318_10000735_pt1 | contig 13807 bp, 14 predicted proteins | sample M1200m3416metaG_FD_203703 | JGI IMG/M metagenome (GOLD analysis project Ga0315318, IMG submission 203703) | Ammonia-oxidizing marine archaeal communities from Monterey Bay, California, United States - M1 200m 3416 | ecosystem: Environmental > Aquatic > Marine > Coastal | place: USA: California... | reverse complement strand
CGTCGAAGTTGGGACTCCAGTGGCCGGTCACGTAGTCGCGTCGGCTGTCGTCGAGAATGCGGTAACCCGTGTCCATGACCTCGAAGTCGTCCTGGTCGGGATGATGCAGCGACGCGGTCGTCACGATCGCGACCGTCGCATCAGCGAGCGGTGGTGGTGTGGTGAACGCCGTTGTCTCGAAGCTCTCGCCGGGGAGTGCTTCGGTCAGCGCCTTGATGTCGGAGTCAGCCATGAGAGTAAAACTATCGCTGGAACGACCGTCGAACGGGGGTGCCACGGTTTGACCAGGGGCGTTCAAGCCTCCCTCCTCCGACACCGCACGTAGAGTGAGATTCGCTTCCGCCAGCCAAACAGGGACGCACCGGCATGACGTACGCAGGCAACCGACGGATCATCGACGTCGACAGCCACCTCTTCGAACTCGACGACTTCCTCCACGCGGTCGCGACGGACGAGGAAGCCACCTTCATTCGGCCGATGGAGGCACAGACTGAGCTGCCAGTCTCTCTGGAAGCCATCAACCGGGGCCGTGAGCACCTCGATCGTCGAAACGCTGATCCCGAGTTGATGGCCAAGTTCGAAGCGGGCATGTTTGATATCAGCCGTAGTCCCTGGTCCCGCCTCGGCGCGTTCGATCCGGCCGAGCGGTCCCACGCACTCGACGTCCTCGGCTTCGAGCGTCAGATCGTGCTCGGTACATTCTCGTTCCACCAGATCGCCCACGAGGACGACACAAAGGCGCTTGAAATCGGTGCCCGGGTCCACAACCGCGCGATGGGTCGCTTCTGTGCCCACGACGAGCGGTTGCTCGCCGGCGGGTACGTGCCGCTCTCACTCGGTCCCGACGTCGCCGGTGCACTCCTCGACGAGGCGTTCGCCGACGGTTGCTACACGGTCATGGTGGACACGAACGAGGCTGATCCCGAAGCGCGCTCATTCACGCATCCCGACTTCGATCCGGTCTGGGCACGCTTTGCTAAAAGGGACGTGCCGCTGGTGGTGCACATCGCGGTGAACGGCCACTACGACCCCGTCTCGCCGAGCTTCAAAAACAACGGGCGTGGTCCCACTGGAGCGGGCGGTGATGCGCCGGACTCGAACCTGGGTCTTGTTGCGATGCACAACTCGGCCGAGCTGTTCCTGTCGGCGATGATCCTCGACGAGGTCTTTGAGCGTCACGACGGCCTGCGGTGCCTCTCGCTCGAGCATGGGGCGTCGTGGGTGCCGGGCTGGCTCCACAAGCTCGACTTCGTGGAACGCGTGACTCGTCCCGTTGCTCCTCGTGGCCGCAGGGCTTCTGACGTCGCCCGCGAGCGCGTCCGCTTTGCGCCGTTCGCCGGCGAGCAGATTGGCTGGCTCATCGAACAACTCGGCCCAGACATGCTCTGCTTCGCGTCCGACTACCCCCATCCCGAGGGCTCAAGCGACCCGATCCGGAAGTTCGAGGCGACCATGGACGGGGTCGATCCGGCCGCGGTCGAGGCGTTCTACGCCGGCAACGTGGAGCGCTTTCTCGGTACCGTACCGACGCCCATGTCTTGACGGATTTCTGGCGCCCGGCTGCCAAGTCCGATCCGAGTAATACCAAGATGGTCCCATGGACATGAGTGGCCTCGACGTTGCCGGATCGGTGCTCGACCTCATCGGGAAGACCCCGATGGTGCGACTCCCGCGCGTCGACGCCGGCCTACCCTGCCCAATCGTCGCCAAGCTGGAGGCCACGAACCCGGGCGGCAGCGTCAAGGACCGGCCAGCGGTCACCATGATCGAGGCTGCCGAGGCCGAGGGTCTCCTCAAGCCGGGTGGGACGATCGTGGAGCCGACCTCGGGGAACACGGGCGTCGGCCTCGCGATTGTTGCCTCGCAACGCGGTTACGACTGCATCTTCGTCATGACCGACAAGGTCAGCGAGGAAAAGGTGGCGTTACTGAAGGCATACGGTGCTCGAGTGGTGGTATGTCCGGTGGCGGTGCCGCCCGACGACCCGCAGTCCTACTACTCCACTGCGGAACGGATTATGCGCGAGACCCCGGGCGCCTTCCGACCGAACCAGTACCACAACCCACATAACCCGCGGGCGCATTATGAGACGACTGGTCCGGAGATCTGGGAGCAGACGAAGGGTCGGATCACCCACTTTGTGGCGGGGGCTGGGACCGGTGGCACCATTACCGGCGTCGGTCGCTACCTGAAGGAACAGAATCCCGACGTTCAAATCGTTGTTGCCGACCCCGAAGGATCTGTCTACTCCGGAGGATCAGGTCGCCCGTACCTGGTGGAAGGTGTGGGCGAGGATTTCTGGCCTGATACCTATGACCCCAAGGTCGTAGACATCACGATCCCGATCAGCGACGCGGACTCATTCAACATGGCCCGCCGGGTGACCAGGGAGGAAGGGATACTCATTGGCGGCTCGGGTGGTACTGCGGTTGCGGCGGCTAGCGAACTGGCCTCGGGGCTCGGTTCCGACAACCTGGTCGTCGTCCTTATCCCCGATACAGGCCGGGGATACCTCTCAAAGGTGTTTGACGAGCGCTGGATGGCCACGATGGGGTTCGCCCGCCGCGAGGGTCTCATTGTTGCCGACCTGCTCGAGGCGGCGACCGGAGACCTTCCTGACCTCATCTACCTTGAACCTACAGACAGCGTGCGTGAGGCCGTACTCACGATGCGCAAGTTCGGCGTGTCACAGCTGCCGGTCGCCAAGGGTGAGATGCCCGTAGCCGCCGCGGAAGTGGTCGGTGCCGTCTCCGAACTTTGGCTTATGAACAAGGCCTACGAGCACGAGGATCTTCTAGAAAAGCAGATCGAGGACGTCATGCAACCGTCCCTACCCACCATCGGCATTGGCGAACCTGTCGATCGAGCGGTTGGAATGCTTGAGAGCGCGCCGGCATTACTCGTGATCGACGGCGGCCGACCGCGGACCGTCATCTCGAGAACAGATGTTCTCGAATACTTGTCACCCGAGGATCTCTAACGTGGTCGGCGGCGAGCCCCTCCTTTCGGGCTTTGAGGACCCCGACGAGTACGGATTCGAGACCCGGGCAATTCGCGCCGGGCAGCCTCATGATCCGCGTACCGGAGGTGTCGTTACCGCCATCGCGCTCTCAACAACATTCGCCCAAGACGGCATCGGTGAACCCCGCTTTGGCTACGAGTACGCGCGTACCGGCAATCCCACCCGGCATGCCTACGAGCAGTGCATCGCAAGCCTCGAAGGGGCGACCCACGGTTTCGCATTCGCCAGTGGGTTGGCTGCCGAGGATGTCTTGTTGCGCCACCTCGAACCCGGCGACCACCTCCTGCTCGGTGACGACGCATACGGCGGCACCTTCCGACTAATCGACAAGGTTCACGGTCGCGGTGGCTTAAATAGCAGCGCCGTTGACCTGACAGATCCTGAGTCGATTCGCAACGCTTGGACGTCATCGACGCGCATGGTGTGGTTTGAGACACCTACGAACCCGTTGCTGACGATCATCGACATCGAGCAGATCTGTGCCGTGGTCCACGAACTGGGCGGCCTGGTGGTCGTCGACAATACCTTTGCGACTCCATATCTACAGCAACCGATCAGCCTTGGCGCCGACGCCGTCGTGCACTCAGCCACCAAGTATCTGGGAGGTCATAGTGACGTTGTCGGCGGAGTGGTGACGACGAGCCACGAGGCACTAGCCGAACATATTGGCTTCGTACAGAATGCCGTCGGTGCAGTCGCCGGACCGTTCGATTCGTACCTAGTGCTTCGTGGCATCAAGTCCCTTGCCGTCCGTATGGATCGCCACTGCGAGAACGCTGCGACAGTTGTTGATTTACTAATGGGGCATCCCCGGGTATCGGAGGTGCTCTACCCGGGCCTCGAAGACCATCCGGGCCACGATGTTGCCGCAAGACAGATGTCAGGCTTTGGCGGCATGGTGTCGTTTCGTCTGGAGGGAGGACGGGAGGCCGCCGAGAAGCTTGCTATGTCGACCCGGGTCTTCACGCTCGCCGAGTCATTGGGTGCAGTCGAGTCGTTGATCGAGCACCCCGGAGCCATGACCCACGCGTCGGCTGCTGGATCTGCTCTAGAAGTCCCGGATGACCTGATCCGGGTATCGGTAGGTATCGAGTCTGTCGACGATCTCGTCGCTGATCTCGACCGCGCATTGGCCACCGTGTAAGAAATCTCCAGGAAGTGGAGAGCGTGTGGCCTTACCCAATAGCGATCAGGGCGACAGCGAGGCTTGATCCGCCGAGGCCGACTCCCTGCCACCACCACATTCTCTGGCCTCGTATCGCAACACCAAGAAGCACGGCCACTGCCGCGTACTGCGATCCCGCGACACTCACCACAGCGAGGCTTCCTCCTCTGACGGCAAGGACGAACAGGATCACTGCTGCGATCCCAAATATGCCTGCCACGAAAGAAGTGATGAAGGCCTTTCGTTCACTCGGAAAGATCCGGGGCCCGGTAGAGCGAGCAACTGAGATCGCAATTAGAAACGCCACGACGCGTTGGAGCAAGAGCGGTGAGCCACCGGCACCGTCCCCGATGTGACTGAGCAGGATCAACATGCTGCCGAACGAGACCCCGGCCAAGGCAGCAATGAAGAGCTTGGCTGAGCCTCCATAAGGATCACCACGCTCGTAGGACGACAACGCAATGGCGACAACGCCCAAAGCGAGCCCAATGGAGGTGACAGCCGAGGGTGAGGCACCCGAGACGAGAATGTCCCACAACACCGGAACGCCAGACATCGCCACTGCTGCAGCCGGTGCCGTGGATCTCAATGATCCGCGGGAGTACGCGACAAATAACAACAAAAGCCCGACACCGTTGGCGGTCCCGGCGAACCCCCCGTACATCAGGTCGGAGGTTGTGGGGTTGCCAGACCAGAACACGGCGGCAACCGCCATTACAACAACACCGGCGAGCATCACCGTAGAAGTGACCTCGTAGGAGCGCACCCGCTTTATTACGTCGGAGGCGAAGAAGTCACTCAATCCAATTGAAAAGGTCGAAAGTAGCGCGTAGATCAGCGACATAAGGCCGCAGTATGCATCGTGTTACGCCTTGCTGTGCCCTAAGTGGGGGCCAATGGGGGAGTTGGGCGACCGTCTCACGACGAGCAACGGCAGGTCGTGGACCTGGACGTCTGTGGCCGCTATCAAGTCCCTCTGACACCACTGACTGCGTGTGTCCGGCGCGTGTTGTAAACCTTCGAGAATGGTTATTGACGGCGTGTTCAGGGTTCGAAGAGCCGAACAAGCGGACTATGTGGCTGCGACAGAAGTTCTCTTGCGCTCGCGCCATGCGTCAGTGCCGGCAATTCCACCTCTTGTACATCTTGACGAGGAAGCAAAGAAACACTTTGTCCAAACCGTCATGCCATCTACTGAGGTATGGGTAACCGAAACCGACGGTGCTATCTCCGGTGTACTGGTTCTAAACGGAAACTGGATCGAACAGTTGTACATCGACCCAACTCGGACCAATCACGGACTTGGCACCGCACTTATTGAACAGGCGAAAGTCGAACACCCGGAAGCCCTTGAACTCTGGACGTTCGAAAGCAACCGAGGGGCACAACGCTTCTATGAACGACATGGCTTTCGGGCTGTCGGAAAAACTGGCGGTGACAACGAAGAGGGAGAGCCAGACATCCACTACCGGTGGGCGAGTGGAAATATGGCGTCCGATGACCGTGTTGATACACAGAGGCTGTCGACAGGCACACTGGGGCGGTGAGCCGAACAACCGTCGTGCACAACCAGGTCGACGAATACGACGTCTACATCGGACGCGCTGTACCTGAGTTCGGTATTGGTGACAGCAAATGGGGAAACCCATTCGTGATGGCTAATGAAAGCGACGCCGAACGCGAGCGCGCGATTAACGCCTACCGGGAATGGGTGGTTGCTCAGCCCGAGTTGCTGGGTTCACTCGAAGAACTCCGGAGCAAAAGACTGGGTTGTTGGTGTGCGCCAAAGCCATGCCACGGCGACGTCTTGGTCGAACTCCTCGACCGGGCTTAGTTGAGACTCTGCTCTGAAGCCCCACCCTGTCCTGACCTGGTCCAGGCCGGCCCTCTCGGATGATGCCCCTGCTGGTCCCAACTTCAGAGTCACCTAGCCTTCGACCATGACTCGCTTGATACTGCACGGCGGCCAGATTTTCGACGGAACATCGGACAAGACATCGACTGGCGACGTGCTGGTCGAGGACGGGCGCATCGTTGAGGTGGGCTCCGGATTAGACGGCGACGAAGCTGTCGACTGCTCAGGCCGACTGGTAACACCCGGCCTGTTCGACTGCCACGTCCACTTCATGGTCGATGGCGACTTCTCCACCAAGACGCACGCAGAAACTCCCTTCTCCCTCAGCTTCTTCCAAGCTGCAGAAAGGATGAAAAGGACACTCGCAATCGGGATCACCAGCGTTCGTGAGGCGGGAGGGACTGACGCCGGCGTTAAAGCGGCACGCGAACGTGGCCTGATTCAGGGTCCTCGGATGCAAATCGCCCTAACGATGATTTCCCAGACCGGCGGACACGCCGACTCGTGGGAGATTTGCGGCGCGCACATGCCCGGGATGATGGACTCCCACCCGGGTCGCCCACACCCGATCGTCGACGGTCCCGAGGAGATGCGGAAGAAAGTCCGCGAACTAATTCGTGCCGGAGCCGACGTAATCAAGGTGGCGACGTCGGGCGGGGTCCTGTCGCCACTGTCGAATCCGAAACATGCCCACTTGCGACCTGACGAGCTGGATGCGCTCGTCAGCGAGGCAACCGCCGCCGACCGGTTCGTCATGGCTCACGCCCAGGGCACTCAGGGAATCAAGAACGCCATTACTGCCGGTATCCGGTCAATAGAGCACGGGATCTACTTGGATGACGAGGCCATCGAGATGATGCTCGCTGCCGGGACATATCTCGTGCCGACTCTCATGGCACCGCTCGGGGTTCTAGACCAGATCGAACGAGGGCTGGAGCTACCCGAAAAGGTCGTCAGGATCGCCACCTCGGTAGCCGAGGCTCACCGAGATTCGGTAGAACGGGCAATCGCTGCTGGAGTAAAGGTGGCAATGGGTACAGACACAGGCGTGACTCCACATGGCGAGAACCTTCGGGAGTTGGCCGAGATGGCCAAGCTAGGAATGTCAGATGCACAGGTTCTGCGATCCTCGACGACGGTCGCTGCAGACCTGCTGGGCGTCTCGAACGAACTCGGCACGGTGGAGGTCGGGAAGATAGCGGACCTGGTGGTTTGGGAAGGCGAGAGCCTTGACGTGAGCGACATGCGGTCCCGCGTCTCGACGGTCATCCAGGGCGGAGCAGTCGCCATCTAAAGCCGCGTGCGGTCTTAACTGGAGTTTCTATGTCGCGCTGGTCTGAGAGATTGATGACGTCGTTGGACGGGCGGGCCACGATCCTCGAAACGGAACGGGGGCCGATCCAGGTCGCAAGGGACGGCGCTGGGCCCAAGGTGATGACGATTCATGGATCGCCGGGTGGGTTCGATCAAGGGCTGGTGTGGGCCCGACACCTGCGGGACGGTGGCTGCGAGTTGATCGCTCCGTCACGACCGGGGTACCTGCGGACTCCCCTTGATTCCGGTCGGAACCCGGCCCAGCAAGCCGACCTATACGCAGCGATGCTCGACGCCCTCCACATCAAAAAGGTGACGGTTCTCGGGATCTCGTCGGGCGGTCCGTCGGCTGTCCACTTCGCCGCACGGCATCCAAATAGAACCAACGCACTGCTTCTCGATGCAGCCGTGCTCCTGCCTATTGCTCCGGCGGTGAACGCGTTAGAGAGGGCGATCTTTGAGTCTTCTATCGGGACCTGGCTCTCGTGCGAGATAGCGAAGAAGAGGCCGAAGCTGACAGCGGCTCTGACTGTTGACGCGCTCGCAGCCGGTCTGAGCAAGGACCGCAAGCGGGATGCAGTGGAGTGGATCACATCCAATCCGGCACGGCTTCACGACGTCGCTGATCTCCCCACCTCCCTCGCACCGAGAAGGTTCCGGGAATCAGGCCAGAGGAACGATGAATCAAATGAAACCAATCTCACGCCGCTGCCTTTCGCTGAGATCACAGCGCCGACACTCATTGCTCAAGGCACCAACGACGCTTTTCCCCTCCTCGATCACGCAACCCATGCCGCTGAAGAGATGCATGGCGCGGAGTTGATGCTCGTTGACGGAGGCCATCACGGGTTGCCGTGGTGCCGACACGTCGGTGCGGTTACCCAGAGGCAACTCGAGCTCTCGCTCGCCGAGCCAGGTTCTACCAACTGAACTGGTGTGGCCGAACCGGCCCTAGACGCGGAACAACCCCCCGAAGGGGGTTGAACCCGGAGTCCTCCCCGTTTCCGGTTCGTTCCCCGAGCGGACCTTCACCGAAGTGTCAACCCGCTGAGATGATTTCTAGTCGCGGTTCGAAGGCAAGCGCAAGAGATTTTTTAAAAAAAACCAAACTGTTTTTCGAAGAGGTGTCAGGCGATGCGTAGAGGTCAACTCGTCAGTAGTTGCCCAGGATGCGCTCGGGAACAACGAAGACCGCCACTCGTCCTTCGTTAGTCATGACCCGGTCATATTCGTCGAAGTCATCGTGAGTACCACTTGCTGCCTGGAACACTTCGCGCAGCAAGAGCCGCAGGGCTTCGGCGTCAATCCCGTCAGGTAGGTCACCCGGTCCGATGAGGTCGGCTGGGCCGGTTACTGACCGCCATGTCCAGTCGCGACGGATCGCGATGGTTACCTGGGAGCCGCGGCGAACATGGCCCAGTCGGGCAGCGCCTCCGGCCGAGACAAATGCCACACAAGGCACACCGGTGATGGGATGGTCGATCACCCCACAGTTGACGACGCTGGACAGTACGCGTGCATCGGCTTGGGTTGTGCTGACTATGGCCAGACCGTTCTCGGTAGCCAGATAAGCCCTGACCTCTTCGATGTCCATGACCTGACGGTAGCCATCAAGCCCCGCTCTGACACTGAGTGCCGCAGGACATCTCCGTAGCTGCCAGATCGGTCATCACCCAACGGTAGGCCTACCATCGGTACATGGTCTTTGAGGGAACAATGAGTGGGCGCATGGCCCGCACCACCATCGCTGACGGGTTCCACATCCTTCCTGGCATGGGCAACTGTCTGGCGGCCGAGACAGACGCCGGGATGGTCATCGTTGACGGCGGACCGGTTGGGGTGGCCCCCAAGATGATTGACCACCTACGTGGAATCACCGACGCCCCTGTCCACGCGATCTGTTACAGCCATGGCCACAACTCGTACAACGCGGGCATGGGGGCTTGGCTAGAGCACGCCGCAGACCGAGGGGACCCGCCACCCCGACTGGTGGCTCACGCCAACCTTCTGTACCGCTACTCCCGCTACCGGGAGACCCACCATCTCCAAGCCCGGATGGCCGCCGTGCAATTCCCGGGGCGCAACGGGGTCCCTATCGCGGCCCTTGATGACGCATTCCTCCACGTCGATCCCACCGAGACCTTCGAGGATCACCTGGTGCTCGTAGAGGGCTCCCGACCTGTGGAGGCCTACTGGGCCCCCTCCGAGACCGACGACTCCCTTGCCCTGTGGTTCCCTGCGGATGGCCTTCTCTACGGCGGGCCAGCCACCCCGGCCGACTCCATCCCCAACGTGGGAACTCCTTTGCGTACTCAGAGGTACACCGTCCGGTGGGCCGACACCCTGGACCGTTTAGCCGCCCTGGGGGCCCAGACCCTGGTCACCGAATTCGGTCCGGTGGTATCCGGTGCAGAGATGGTGCGAGAACGTCTAACCATGACCGCCGAAGCACTGCGGTGGCTTCGAGCCGAGGTGGTCGAGAGAATGAACCGAGGCATGAGCGAGGCTGAGATTCTCGCCGACATGTCTTACCCACCCGAACTGTTTGAGCACCCGTGGATGGCACCTACCTACGGTTGTGCTGACTACATCGTGCGAGATCTCTACCGGGAGGAAAACGGGTGGTGGGATCGCAACCCCACCACCCTGCACCCATCCCCACCCGACCAGGCCGCCTCCGAGATCCTGTCCGCTCTAGGCGACCCGGCAACTGTGGTGAGCCGGGCCAAGGAACTCGCACAGAAGGGGCAGACCCAACTAGCCCTCCACGTCATTGACCTGGTGGCCTTGGCCCCCGGAGACGACCCGATGGTGGAGGAGGCCCGGGCCGTCAAGGCCGAACTATGTCGAGTGCGTTCCGAGGAGGTGGAACCCTTCGTATCCAAGTCCTGCTACCGCTCATCGGCCCGACTTCTAGACAAGGGCCACACCTCCTGGCAGGACCTTCCCTGACCGGAGATACGTGCCGCAGGGTTTCTCGGCCTTTTCGGTAGCGTCGACTTCTTTTCTGCCTCGGGTTACAACGCTTCACGTCTGCGCTGACTCGAAGATGAGGCTGCAGCAGGTGAGAGCACCCTCCGCTTTTGCTAGTTCGGTTGCCTCCACCGGTTGCACGTCGAAGCCCTCCGCCGAGAGACGTTCTCCGGTCCGCGGAAAGTCAGCTCCGAAGAGAACCGTGTCGCCTACTCGAACGACGTTTGCACCACGGGGTTCCGCCGGATCGACAACGATGCAGGCCTGACCAGAGAAGGCGGACGGATCTACCCAATCGGGGTTGACGAGGAGGGTGTCGTCCGAGACAGCCGTCGCAGACGACTTCAGATGAAGACAGTCCTTAAAGCCAACTCCTGTCACGCGATAGCCGTAGTCGGCAACAAACTCCCGCAGCTGCCTCACGGAGTTGACGTTGGTCCGGGTGGAGAGCCCGACGTACACGTCCCTTCCGACTACCAGGACGTCACCACCGTCAAGGATCGCCGGCGCCCCGATGTGCTGGATTGGACGATGGGGCTGCAACGCCGCCTCGATAGACGATCGCTCACCTCGCCGTGACAGCGCACCCGGCCTTGTGATGATCGCCACCTCGTTGAGCACGACGGCGATGTCCTCCACGAAAACCGAATCGGGGAACTCCGGTTCCTCAACCAGCCGTTCTATGCAGCAACCGAGGTCGGCAAGCACCCGCTCGTAATGCGCATGCTGAACCCTGGCCAGGTCAACGTCGATCGGCTCACGTTCGAGGTGGGTCAGTTCGCATTCACTGATGCTCGAACTAACGCCCCGAGTGACAGCCACTCGGATGCCCACCTACACACCTCCTTCGCTACCCAAAGTCCCGGATCCTTCTGACTGCAATCCATGATGTTGTCCTAGATGGGACCACCATGTTTCACCCGGACGGCGACCTCTACGGCCCGGACTCTCGGAGTCCGGAGGGAAGAGATCGGGCCAGGTTGGCTGATCCGACGGCAGCCGCCGCAGCGAGAAGAAGCGGGAGCTCGTAGCTCCCGGTTGTCTCAAACAGCAGACCAGCGCCGATTGGGCCGACGAGGCCAGCTGTGCCCCAGGCGGTGAACATCCATCCGTAAGCGGCCGGATAACGATTCTCGCCAAAGAGTTTGTTGACGGCGAACGGGTAAACGGCGATTACCGCGCCATAGACAAAAGCGATGCCGGCCACGGCGGCGAGGGCCGCCAAGCCATGGCCAGTTGATGCCCCCAACAAGAGGGCCGCGACGGACCCGAAGGGAAGGCCGACCAGTAACCGTCGTAGTTGAGACCGATCGGCAACGAGGGCGATCCAGACCCCGCCGACAGCGCAGGTAAAGCCGGCGACAGCGACGACGGCACCGTCTGGTCCACCGGCCTCCTGCACGACAGCCGCCGCATGGCCGAGGACTGTCAGCCCGGCCAGCACAGCCAGGCCGTAGGCGGCCCATAGCCGTCCCACCAGCCTGCGGTCATCTTCGGACAGGGTTCGATCTGTGCCGCCGGCCGTGGACCGGACACCTCCGACAAGGAGAGCGGAGACCAAGCCAGCGCCGAGTATTAGACCGGCCAACAAACGCAAGCCGCCCTCCGGACCGGTCGCGTCGATACGCGCCTTGAGGGCGACGGCGGCCGTTGCCGCGCCGAGGGCATAAGCCGCGGTGACCAGACCCAGAGCCCAGCCCCGCCGGTCAGGCGTAGCCTCAGCTGACCGCTGAAGGGCGAAGGCGTAGCCGAGCCCGTTGGCGCCCCCGAAGACGACTCCGTAGCCGACGACCAGGCCAGTGAGGGACGATGCTTCGGCAGCCAGTAGGAGGCCGCCGGCCGCACCGACAGCAGCAATCGTGGCCACGAGCGCCCCGGGAAGATGTCGAAATAAGGGGTGGCCGATCAGGACGACCACAGTGAGGCAGGCCAGGGCCACCGAGTAGACGGCGCTCATTGCCCCCCGGCCCACGTCGAGGTTGGTCTCGAGTGGCATCACGAACAGGCTCCAGGCGTGAATAGTGCCAAGGGCTCCGCTCAATAACACGCAACCGGTCAGCGGGCGGACTCCGGAAGGCACGGGGGAACGCTAACGGGAGTCCAGACCGGAGCCGGGAGAACGTTCTGGCCGCCAGTCAGCAGTATGTGGTGAGATGACCATACGGCGGTGACCTCCGTCGAACATGGCGGAAGGGGAATGAACGATGCCGCACTACCTGATCCAAGGTTCTTACACAGCAGACGGCGCCCAAGGGCTGTTGGCCGAGGGGGGAACCGCCCGTATTACCGAGGCCACCGGGCTGATTGAGGCCCTCGGTGGCACGTTGGAATGTCTCTACTTCATCTGGGGAACCGACGACATCATCGGGATAACCGAGATGCCCGACGATGCTTCGGCAGCCGCTGCAAGCCTGGCCGTGTCGGCCAGCGGCAAGGTGGGAGTTCGGATCACGCCCCTTATTTCCCCGAGCGAGATCGACGCCGCAGCCGACAAGGCAGGAGAGTTGTCTTACCGGCCCCCGGGGGGCTGAACCGCCGAGCGTGAGTTGCGGTTAGTTGGCGCCGGCTGGGTCACCAGGAAAGCATCTGTGTCGGCTCGCCCGGGTCATCGAACGGCGACTGGCTCAGGGAGCGAGGCGGTTTCGGTTGACTTCTAGGCGCAGGACGTCTGGACGGCCGTAGTGGCCGACAGGGTCGAAATTCTGTCGGTGGCGGCGGACTTCAGCCAGGTCCAGGTCGGCCCACACGATGCCCTGCTCGTCGTGGACCGGCTCAACAATCCATTCCCCATCCGGACCGGCAATACAAGTCCCGCCGTTGTGGTACCGCTCACCGTCCGGCAACTGGTCCTTCAGCGGGAAATCGTTCGGCAGGTCCTCGGAGCAGTAGGGGGCTCCGACGCTGACCACGAACAGCCTTCCCTCGCGGGCGATGAAGCGGGTGATGTCCCGGGTTAGGCCGACCGAACCAGGCCAGGCCGCAACGTGGACCTCTGAGCCGGCGCCGTACATGGCCGTCCGGGCGAGCGGCATCCAGTTCTCCCAGCAGTTCAGGCCGGTGACCGTGGCGCCCCGATGCCGGTGGGCTACAAGGCCAGCGCCATCACCGTCGGCCCACACCAGTCGCTCACCGTAGGTGGGTTTGAGCTTCCGGTGGACCCCAACCACCCCCTCGACAGGGTCGATGGCCACCAGCGAGCAGTAGACAGATCCCCCCGACATCGAACGCTCTACTACGCCCACGTAGGCAAACGCATCGGCCTCCCGGACGGCCTCCACCACGGTGGCGAACTCGGGGCCGTTCACCTCCACTGCTTCGTCTACATAGCGGGCGTAGGCCTCCTGCTGGCCCGAGTCCTCCCAGGCCGAAGCATTCGTCCGATCAACCCAGACCGGGTAGCCAGGAACGAAGACCTCCGGGAAGGCCACCAGATCAGCACCCCCGGCGGCCGCCTCGGCGATCCGGTCCACGACCAGCC
>Ga0315318_10000732_pt1 | contig 13822 bp, 6 predicted proteins | sample M1200m3416metaG_FD_203703 | JGI IMG/M metagenome (GOLD analysis project Ga0315318, IMG submission 203703) | Ammonia-oxidizing marine archaeal communities from Monterey Bay, California, United States - M1 200m 3416 | ecosystem: Environmental > Aquatic > Marine > Coastal | place: USA: California... | reverse complement strand
TCGGCGGCCCAGAGGTTTTTGCCTCCAGCCTGCCGCTTCGGCTTGGCGTTCTGCCAACCCTTGGTGCTCTTGCCGTCAAAGAGGACCTTCCACTCACCGAAGCCGGCATCGAGATCCCGGCCTTTGTCATCGGCCGCCCGCAGGGTGTTGGTGATGCAGAAAATACAGACTAGAAGGATCGTGAGCCGTGCCATGGTATGTCGTCCTCGCATTAGACCAATTCTATGAAGCCGGGAGCCGGCCGCGGCGCCAATGCCGCAAGGCTCCTTATGAAGGATAGATTGTCGACACTTTGGGGCTCTGATTCAAGATAAAGGAGTCCGATTCAGGGCAGATCGCGCAGCCGGGATATAAGCTGGGCGCTGGTCTCGGGGCTGTGCCCGGCGAAGTGGTTGTTGGAGAAGGCCCAGGCCTCGGCCGCCCCACGCCGGGTGGTTGCCAGGTGAAGAGTCTCGGCCCACTGCTTTACCCGGTCCCCTTTGTCCTCAACCAGCCTGTCCCAGGATGTGGTTTTTCTCACGATGGAGCGCCGATCGCCCAGGAGCCGGGCGTAGCAGAAATCCGTGGTGACCATCCCCAGCTCGAGCTGCTCCCGCGGCCCGGGCATGTAGGGGTGGTCGATCAGCACGGCCGCGGCGCCGTAGCGCCCCAGGAGCGCGAGATAACGCGCCCCAATCCAACCCTTATTGCGGAGCTCGACTGCGTAGCGCCGATCAGCGGGGAGCCGGTCGAGGGTCGTCTCGAGGCGATCGAGGAAGTCGGCCTCTTCCATTTCCCGGATGCGGAAATAGGGAAACTGGAAAAGGATGGGGCCGAGCTTGTCGCCGAGGAGCGTCGCGGTTTCAAGAAAGTCCGCCAGGCGCCCCTCCCTATCCTTGAGCACATCCTCCAGGACCGGGCGAGAGCCCTGGGCCCCGTGCGTCACGATTCCCGGCACCTTGAGCGCGAAGCGGAAGTGGCCGGGGGTGCGTTCGGCCCAGGCGCGCACGGTCTCTTTCTTCGGAGCACCGTAGAAGGTTGAGTCGACCTCTACGCAGCTGAAGCGCGAGGCGTAGTGGCCCAGGCGCCCCTCCGGGCCGCAGCCCTGCGGATAGAAGGGGCCGTCCCAGTCCTTGTAGGACCAGCCGGAGGTTCCGATGTGGATCTGGTCTTCTGTTGCGGAGTTCATCTCGCCGGTCCGTTTCTCCTCTGGCTGGAGGGGGTGCAAAAAACGCTCACGAGCCGTTCTCTTGCCGTATACTGCAGCCTTATGGAGTTCGAATTCAATAGCAGTCCGGAACCGACTCTCGGTGTTGAGATAGAGCTTCAGCTGGTTGACAGGGAGACACGGGCGCTGACCTCGGCCGCGGCCGAGCTCATCGACTCCAGTGGAGAGGTCAGCTGGCTCAAGGAGGAGCTCCTCCAGTCCACCATCGAGATCAATTCCGATGTGTGCGCCGACATCGGCGAGGCCGAGGCGGACCTGGGCGCCAAGCTGGAGCAGGTTCGTGAGCGTGCACGGCAGCGCGGCCTGGCCCTCATCAGCGCGGGGACCCATCCTTTTTCCCGCTGGGAGGACCAGGAGGTCAGTGAAGATGAGCGCTATCATCGGCTGGTTGACAAGGTTCAGTGGCCTGCCCGCCGGATGTTGATCTTCGGCCTGCATGTTCACGTCGGCGTGCCGGACGCGGAGTCGGCGATACAGATCATCAACCACCTGGAGCCCTGGCTGCCCCACCTGCTGGCCCTGAGCGCGAGCTCTCCGTTCTGGGAGGGGAAGGATACCGGGCTGGCTTCCTGCCGCAGCAAGATCTTCGAGACGCTCCCAACCGCCGGGCTGCCCTATCGACACGAGAGCTGGAAAGAATTCGAACAGCTGGTGGGTGCGCTGATCCGCTCCGGAGGAATCGAGAGTATTCGAGAGGTCTGGTGGGACGTGCGGCCTCACCCGGGTTTCGGAACGGTGGAGGTGAGGGTTTGTGACGCGATGCCGACGTTGGGGGAGAACCTGGCCGTTGCCGCCCTGGTGCAGGCCCTGATTGTTTTCCTGCAGGGGCAGATCAACGAAGGCGTCACCTTGCCGATCCTGCACCCGAGAATCGTGACGGAGAACAAGTGGCGGGCGGCGCGCTACAGCATGGAGGGAACGACGATTGTCGACGAGGATGGAGCCCAGAGGCCCATCGCCGAGACAATGGAGCAGCTGCTGGAGGACCTCGCCCCGGTGTTTGAGCGGCTCGGGAGCGCGGGGCAGGTGCCGACGCTTCAGCGGCTGGTCCGGGGGGAGCCCAGCTATGCCCGGCAGCGGCGAGTGTTTGAGAAGGCCGGCGACACCTCGGCAGTGGTCGATGCTCTCATTCTTGAGGGGGAAAGCGGCCGACCGGCGGAAGCCTGAAATCTACAGACCTCCGCCGGCGAAGCCGTTTTATTGACAGACGGGAGATGGGCTTGCGCAGCCAAGCGCATCGTCGGTCGGGTCGCCCCGGCATTCCTCGGCCGAGTAGCCCGGGCTCAAAGGAGATGGCGCGGCCGGCGGCGCGCCGCCGGTGAACAGCCAGCTGAAGATAATGATCGCGTCGGTGATCTCGACGTTGCCGGTGTCGTTGGTGTCCGCGGCATCGGCGCAGGCCGGGGCCGCGCCGCCGGAGAACAGGAAGAGCAGGGGGATGACGCCATCGGTGAGATTGATGCTGCCGTCGGAGTTCGCATCTCCGCGAACGAAGGTCGGGCCCGCGGGAGCCTGGCAGTCGGCCGCATCGGAGCAGTCCGTGTCATCGCAGTCGGTAGCGCCGTCCTCGTCATCATCAATTCCATTGCCGCAGCGCTCAGGCGGCGGCGGGGCCACATCGGTGCGGCGTACGGAGATCCCGGAGATCTTTGGACTCGGGTCAGGCGAGGCGGGCTCGCCGGCGCCTACATCGGGCTCGGTGAGAGCGATCGTCAGGGACCCATCGTCTACGGACAGGGTGTAGCGCAGCGCGGCGGCGGCGGCGTTGCCACATTCGCGAGCCGGAAGGAGTCGGTCGAAGTCCGGGTCGTCTTCTCCGAGAGCCCCGTTGTTGTCACATTCGGCGAAATTGCAGGGGTCCGATGAGTAGAGCATCTCCGCGTGTCCCACCGGGTCGTACAGGTTGTCGAAGCCGAAGACCGGGTTCGCCCTGCCGCGGAAGCCGGTGTCGCTCATCAGGTCGCAGTGCTCGAAGCCGTCCTGCTGGACACCCTCGAGAATTACGTGGAAGAAGCGCGAGCCGGTGCCGGCGGTGCCGCTATAGGCGTTAGCGAAATAGAGCGTGACCTCGTATTCTCCGTTGTCAACCGGGACCTGGTATTCCTGGTCCGCCCATCTCTCGGTGTGGAAGATCCGGTCATCGTCGTTGATACCGGGAGTGGTTCCGCGGGCATCCCAGTAGCCCATATTGGTTGTGGCGACCTGGAGGCCGGAGTTGCTGCCATCGCTGTTGGGCAGGGGGGTGACGGTGAAGAACTCATTTTCCGCCGCATCGAGGCCCCCTCGGGCCACCTCGTCGCCGATCCACACAACGCGATCGCCGGTTATCTTGGCTCCGACCATTTCCGGGGCAGGGTTCTGGGTGGCTGAGCAGGCGAGCAGGGGGCCGCCGCAGTTGATGTAGAGCTCTCCGCGGCTTCCTCGCCAGAGCTGCCGGGCGCGTTCCAGCGCTTCGCTGGCCGCGTTGTCGCCGCCGGAGTCGCCCTCGGCGGCATCGATGTAGACATTATCGATGTCGGTGTGATGGGTGCGTCCGCCGGTGCCTCCCGCGAAGCCGATAACCGCCTCGGCTCCGAAGATCGGCACCAGGTCGGCTTCGCAGACAACCTCCGGCCCGAAGTCAACCCCCTCCGCGGTGAACCCCGAGAGGGAGACCGTGATGTGACCGGCATCGTATTCGATCTGCACGTTGACCCCGGATGGATCGAAGAAGTTCGGCCAGCCGGTGCCGCCAAAGGCGATCGGCTTGAGGTCCGGGTTGTACTGCACGTGGTTGATCTCGGAGACGATGCCTGAGGACTGGATGCCGATATGGGTGAACTGGTCGGGAGTGTTGAACCCCGAGGGTTCATTGCAGCAGTCCCCGTTACTCCAGGTGTCGAACTCGACGGCGAAGCCTGCCCCGCCAACGGGGAGTCCGAGCCCCCCACCGCCTGGGCCGAGAGCCGTGGTGTCCGAGCCCTCGCGCAGGAAGAAGGCGGCCCCGTCGGCGGCCTCGGTTCCATCCGGGTTGCCCAGGAAGAGGTCGAATTCGGCGACCATCTTGAAATCGCAGACATTGACGGTTTCTTCGTAGATGGCCGTGGCGGCCGTGCTCCCGACGGTGTCATCGGTGATCCTCAGGCGGCCGTCAACAACCCGGGGCGTGAAGTTGTTGCTGTTGCAGACCATTCCCGGGGGACATTCCTGGTCGAGGAGGTCGTCGAAGTCGTCTTCGAGGAGAATGCCCGGCGGGGGCTCTCCCGGCTCCTTCTCAATACATTCGAGCGCGCCGCTGACAGGCTCTCCCGAGACATCTCCCGCGCGCCGGAAGGCCAGGGCGTTGAGGCCGGCGGTGCTTCCAAGGTCGTCAACGTAGATCCGGAGGATTCCATAGTCTTCGCCATCAATGCCGGCGACATCGAGCTGGAAGGCGCGGGTTGCGGCCTTGTCGAGCGCGGCGGCGCAGGCGATTCTCGGGTCGCCCGTGCCGATTCCCGCGGCGGCGGCGGCGCTCCAATTGCAGAGCACCTTTTCTTCGTTGAGGTAGACGCTGTAGAGTCTTACGCCCTGGCCGAGACTGTTGATGGAGGTCTCGGCGCTTTCACTCCAGAAGAGATGGACATCGTAGCGACCCGGAACGACATGGGCCCGGTATTCGACACCGACATCGGAGGATGTTTCGTTGATAAAGAGCCGGGAGGTGTTGATCGCGCCGCCATCGAGATTGGAGAGGTCGATCGGTCGCAGGTTCGTATTGACGGTGCCATTTCCGGCGGGGACGCGGCCGAAGGCGGAGATGACGACACTGAGGTCCTCCTCCAGGTCGCCTTCGCGGCTGACCTCGGCTCCGAAGAGCCGATCTGCCAGGAACGAGAAACCAATCTCGTTGGTCGCGTTTACGCGGCGCGAGCTGCAGTTGATGCCGCCCTCGGCGAGTGGAGGCTCGGGCTCCTGTCTTACCCGGGTTTCACCTTCGCGTACGATGAGGTTGTCGATCCACTGCCAGGCGTTGGCGCCTCCGGTGGTGGCCGCGAAGCCGATGTTGGCCGGCCGCCGGGGAAAGTCCTGGGTCGTGTAATCAAGAACGATCATCTCCTCGAAAAATTCGCCGCCCCTGCTGGGCAGGTCGGTCCATCCGCCGGCCATTCGCACCCGCATGACCCCGGCGTCAAAGATGATCGAGATATGGATGAGATCGTCCGGGTCGAAGGTCTCATCGCCGGTGTGGGTGGCGACATTCGGTGAGCCGTAGATGGCCGCGCTCGAGATGAAATCAGGGGGGTCGCCGACGGCCGGGGGTACGGCAAGGTGTGGAGAGGCCTGGTTCTGGATAACCTCGACATCGCAGGTCGCCTGCGCCCCGTGGCGGCCGTCACAGTGGGTCTCCCGGTCACCTTCGCCGTTGTCCCAGATGTCAAAGCCGAGTGCGATGTATTCGTAGCTGCCTCCCGCGCCCCGAAGGTTGCCGACGCCAAGGTCTCCACCGATATTGCCGAAGGCCTGCGGGTCGTTGTCGAACTGGAAAATGACGGAGGCGCCATCGGCTGGAACCTCGCTGGTTCCGCGTCCGATGAAGAGATCGAACTCGATCTCAACGCGCCGCTCTCCAAGCTCAAATTCCTGCGGAAACCACGCCCAGGCTCCCTGGTTTCCTTCTGCCTGTGTCAGGGAGAGAACCTGGTTACCTCCGCTGCCATCGTCGATGACCTCGATGCGGCCGTTGCCCTGGGAGACAACGCCAACGTCTCCGGGGAGTCCCCCCTCAAAGTCTTCCTCGATGACCAGCTCGACATCCCCGCCAAGAGCCGGACGCCCAATGAAAAGAGCCGGCAAGATGCAGGCCAGCAGGGTGAGTGTTCGATAACGGTAGAGCATTTTTTTCTCCGTCAGGTTGCGGCCGCCGTTGCTCATGCGGAGGGCGGGCGGGGTCGGTATGAAAACAAGCGGAATGGATATTCGAGAAAAAAAGCGGGAACCGGCCTCTTCCTCCCCAGGGGAAGAAGAAAGCCGGTTCCCGCCAACTGACCGCTAAACGTCAGGCTGCGATGGCCGGGTCAGGGACATACAGGAGATGGACGCTCGCAGCCAAGACCATCCTCGGTCGGGTCACTGGTACATTCGGCAGCCGAGTAGCCGGGGCTCAGAGGCGAAGGCGCGGCCGGAGCGGCGCCGCCGGTGAAGAGCCAGCTGAAGATGATGATCGCGTCGGTGATCTCGACACTGCCGGTGTCGTTGGTGTCCGCCGCGTCGCCGCAAGCCGGGGCCGCGCCGCCGGAGAACAGGAAGAGCAGCGGCACCACGCCATCCGTCAGGTTGATGGCGCCATCGGAGTTCGCATCGCCGCGCACAAAGGTCGGACCAGCGGGTTCCTGGCAGTTGCCGGCGTCGGCACAGTCGGTGTCGTCGCAGTCGATGTCGCCGTCGCCATCGTCATCCGCTCCGTTGTTGCAGATTTCGGGGCAGGCCGGGCAGTCGCTGTCAGCGCAGTCGACAGCTCCGTCGCCGTCGTCATCAGCGCCGTTGTCGCAGATCTCGCGGGCGGGAGGCTCGAAACCGGAATCACACTCGTCGGGATCCCACGAGAAGCAGAGCTGGAAGCCCTCGGTGATCGGCTCCAGGGTAAAGGGATCCTGGAGGCGGAGGTGGAAGCCGTGGCCGCCACCGGCCTCGAAGGTCTTTACCATGATCTGGTGAAGGCCCGCCTCGAGCGGATCGAGCTGGAGCACCGTCGCGCTGGAAATCACGTCCTGCACCCCCTCAGCTTCACCCCAGCCGCGGGCGATTCTGTTGAGATGGATCTCCTCTCCATCGAGGAGAACCTGTATGGAGTCATCGCTCGATACGCCGATGTCGACGGTCATGTCCTCTTCGAGGTTGAGGTAGATGACGGCGTACATCATGTTGTTGTCGAGGTTGCCCCCGTAGTAATCGTCGAAGCTGACGATGCTGTCGTTGTCAACCCAGGGGAACCAGGTGGGGTTGTTCTCGGGATTGATGATGTCCTCGGCATCCCCCGCGCCGGGGATGAGGCCGCGGCTGCTGGCAACGGCGTAATCGGTCTCCACGACATCGCCCGGCAGGGGCTCGGTTGTCAGCTCGGAGATGTCGCCGCCGTCGGTCATGAAATCGGACCGCAGGTTGTCCTCATTGGGCGTTGCTCCCCAGCCGAAGCCGGTCGGTATGGCGTAGGGGCCAAGCAGGAGCCACTTGCGGAAGAACCCGGTAGCCGTCAGATCCGAAGGATTGGCAAGACGGGTGTCCCCGGTGGTTGCGAACTCGAGGATCGAGTCGGCCTCGACGATCTTGCCGGCGAAGTAGGCGTCTCCGCCCTCATCTCCGGCCGTGACCTGGAAGGTGAAGGTGCTCTCGGCGAGGGTGTCGCCCGCGAGCTCCCAGGTGATGCGGCCGTTCTCGACGGTGCCGCCGCCGGTGACGTTGCTGATCGTCCAGCCGACGGGAACCCGTTCAGTAAGCCGGACGCTTGCGACCTCCCCGCAGTCGCCGCCTGAGCGGATATCGCCGACGGTGAGGGTCACCTCGTACGATTCGCCCGCGACATAGGCGGGATAGGAGCCGAGCTCGATTGAAACCCGGTCGGCGGTGGCCACCGAACGTCTCACCCTGATGGGCGGCGTGGGGCAGACACCGGGGGGATATTTCGATATCTCGAGATCCTCGGTAAGCTCCAGTCCGAATTCGTCCTGGAAGCGGAAGGAGCAGCTGAAGCCGCCGCCGATTTCGAAGGTCTTGAGGACCACGCTGTTGAGTCCCGGCTCCAGGATGATGGGGTCAAGAAAGTTGATGAAGTCAGGAGCGATGTCCTGGGGCGCGCAGGCTGACGCCCCGCCACGGGCAACGCTGTTGACCCAGACCTCCTCACCGTTGATGAGCACCTGGATGGCGTCGTCACTCGAGACGCCGATCGAGGTTTCGATGTCGTCGCCGGAGGTGTTGTCGACATAGAACTGCGTATAGACCACACAGTTGTTGGGATCCCCGCCATAGATCTCGTTGAGATCTATGAGGCTGTCATCGTCATTCCAGGCGAAGACGGTCGGCAGGCCATCGACGTTGCGGCCATTGGCATCTTCGAAGAGGCCGGACGCCGCGGAGGCATTGTTGAAGTCGCTGGCGATTTGTGCCCCGGGAAAAAAGACGAAGTCTTCTTCGAAGGTGTCGCCATCGGTCAGGTAGTCCTGGCGCATCGCTTCCAGGAGCGGGGGATTGCCGCCGGCCGTCTGGTAGGCGCCGAGGATGTTCCAGCAGGTGATGCCGCCGCAGAGATCGAAGGGAGTATCTATCCGGACGGTGCTCTCGCCGCCTGTGGCCGACCCGATGCGTTCAAAATCGGCCCCTTCGCCCCCCTGGACCCGGCCGCTGAAGGTTTCGGACATGTTGCCGTTGTCGATGGCTTCGCACATATAGGTCACGACCTTGCCGGTGACGGCGTCGTTGCCTTCGAGCACCCAGGTGATGGTGCCGGTTTCGCGGTCGATCGTGCCGCCATCGGAAATATCGAAACCATCCCAGTTCAGGGGAAGGAATTCTTTCAGGACGATGGTGTCGGCCGCCTCGCAGAGAATTCCGCCGTTGTCATCGAGAACCTCTCCACGCACCTGCAGCAGGGTAATCTCGACGGGGAATTGGTCCCCATCCACCCAGTCGCCGCAGGAGTTTTCCGCGGTGCGGGTCGTCTGGACATCGCGCTGGGCGATTCCGGCCGGCTGCAGGCAGAAGCCCTCGGGAAGGTTGGAGAGCTTGGCCTGGTGCAGAAGGTGGTTCTGGTTGGCTCCGCCGGTCGAGGCCGTGACGCCGAGGTAGCCTTCAAAACCGCCCTCGGGGAAATCCGGAATCGTGTAGGTATACATGCGTCCGAGTGAGTCGTTGAGCTCCGGTTGGTCGAGAGCCTCGAGGTCGCAGGCGACCGTCGAGCCCTGGACGTAGACCGTCATCTTGAAGCGGTTGGGGCTCGCAGGAGCGACCTCCTGGTTGTGCAGTCGCGGCTCCGGGAAGGGGGAGAAGGTTTCATCGACAACGTTGATCGCATCGCCGCAGTTGATGCCGTTGGCGGCCCAGGCAAAGGCGACGTGGTTGTCGTCGTTGAAGTCCTCGAAGTTACAGGACCAGTCATCGAATTCGAAGATCATGGTGGGGCCGTTGCCCAGCCCGGTCGCGGCCATTCCTCCACCACCGCAGCCGGGTGCGAACGGGGGATCCTCAGCTCCGAGGACGACCACGCACATGCCGTCGGCGGGTCGGCCGACCGCGCCATCGCGCAGCTCGACGGTGATTTCCATCTTGATATTGTCGTACAGGGCGCGCTCGGAACGGAAGACCGCCCCTGCGCTGGTGTTGGCCGGGGGCGTGACGAGGACATAGCCGCCAAACTCCTCGAGGTCCATCTCCAGCTGGTCCTCGATGATCTCCTCGGAATAGACGGTGCAGGGAGCCTGCGGGCTGAACAGGGCGGGGTCCGGAGCTCCTCCGGGGCCCGTTTCACAATAGGGGCTTTCGGGCGGCACCCAGCCGCCGAAGGCGCCGGTAAATACCATGATCCAGTCGTTCAATGCCGGATCTTCGCTGAAGTTGTCATCAAAAATGACAAGGTCATCATCCTGGGCCAACACCGGGGTGCCGCTCAGAAGAAAACAACAGGCTATGAGCAGCCAGGCAGGTAAAACAAATCGCATGGAATAACCTCCAACCTTTCAAGAGCCCGCCCTTCTGCATAGAGAAAAACGGACCCAAAAAAACTATCAAATTCGGGAGCGCCAACGCATTGGCAGGCGACGCTCAGAAACCGAAAGACCCTTAATAATACCGTTCCAAAGAGATCTCGTAGAGTTCTCATCTTACCCAAGCTGACTAACGATTATCTAACAGCGTGAATAGAGACTCCAGCGTAAAATAATCTGAAAAGTTCAATGTTATGAGACAACACCGGGCAGGCAAAAAAGGCATCGCTCGCAGTATCGAGGCAATGCAAGATCCAATGAAACCAGGCAGGGTGGAGCTGCGTTTGCAGTGGTCGGCGGCCGCTGGGGTCGTGGCGCTCGCGTTTGTTTTCGGCTGCTCCCCGGCAGGGCCTCCCGGGAGTGCGAAAAGCCCGGCCGGGCTTCTGGCTGAGGCGGCTCGGCTCGAGCGGGCGGGTCGCCCCAGGGGCGCCGCCGAGCTGCTGGAGAAGGGCATCGGCGATACCGGCGCGCTCGAGGTGAACGGGAAGATCGCGGAGTATTATCTTGCCAGCGGTTCGAGCCAGGCCGCCCTGCGCTTTTGCGAAAAGGTCCTCTCGGCCAATAGCCGCAACCCCGATGCCCTCTGGATAAAGGGGGAGGCCCGGCGTCGCCTGGTCGAGCTCGATGGCGCGCGGGAGGCCCTCTCCGAGGCGCTGAGGCTCGCGCCCGGCCATCCCCGCGCCAGCCTGTCCCTGGCCCGGCTGAAGTTTCGCGCTGACGACCCGGTGGATTCTCTGCCCCTGTTCGAGGCTTATTTTTCCAGTCCGGAGAAGAGCAGGGATGATGAGATGGCTCAGACCGCGAGGTTGGAGTACGGAAGGGCTCTGCGGGCGGCCGGGCGACACCAGGCTGCCGCAGACCAGCTTGCCGTCGCGCTGGAGCGGGAGCCGACCCGCAGCGAATGCTATTCGGAGCTCGCCGCGGCACTCTACAGGCTCAAGCACCGAAAGGAGGCGAAGCTGATCGAGGGAATCTACCGAGTCCTCTCGCAGGGCGGCTTTGAAGAATATGGCGTCGCCAAGATGCGGCTCCAGGGGAGGGAGGCGCAGGCGCTCGCCCAGCAGGCCTCCAACCTGCAGAGGCAGAGGCGCTTCCTCGACGCGTTTCATTCCCATCGAAACGCCCTGGCCGCCAACGAGACGGATGCGAGGATTCCGGGTCTCTACGCGCGCTATTGCCTGGCCTTCCGGAGGACTGAAGAGGGCCTCAAGGTGATCTCCGACGCGATGGCCGCGGGCTGTCGTCCACTCTCGGGCCTGTTGTGGGAGCGAGGGCGTCTCGAGCTTGGGCGAGGCGGTTGGCAGGCGTCAGCGGCGGCCTTTCGCTCTACCATCGGGGCGCTTGATTCCGAGAACGCCCCGGGAGAGCGGCTCGGCCCGGAGCGAGGCCAGGCCAACAGGTTTTCCGCCCAGCTGGGGTTGGCCCGGTGCCTTCTCGAGCTGGGGCAGCGAGCGCCCGCGCTGGAAGCTATCGCGGCGGCTCGAGAGCTGGCGCCAGCAGCATGGGAGCCTTCCTATTGGAGGGGAAGAAGTCTGCTCGTTGCCGGAGAGCCGGCCGCGGCCCTGGAGGCTTTCACCGAAGCCGGCAGGCTCTGCGAGGCCGGGGGAGGGGAGCGTTCGGCTGACCTGACCGTCTATACGGCGGTCGCCGACTGGCGGTCTGGACGGGGAGCTGCCGCCCTGGAGGTGATCGTTGCGCAGCTGAAGAAGGCTCCCGGCAGGCTCGAGCTCTACGCCGAGCTCACGGACCCCGCCGTGAGGGATGCGGCCCGGCAGGCCTGGGCCGGCAAGAGGCTCAAGGAGATGAAAGCCAACCAGGGGCGGATTGACCGGCTCGAGGCGGAGCTCCAGGGGCGGCCCCTTGAGGCTTCCGCCGCGATCTATGCCGAGCTGGCGTCGGCCTATTCGAGGTTCAGGGAGCCGGGTGCTTACGACTATCTCTTTCTCGCCAGTGACCTCGACCCGGCCAACGTAATCGTGTTGAAAAACCTGCTGAATATAATGAGCCGGCCCCGGGATGTGTTTTTCAGGCTTCGCCTGCTTCGACGCCTGCTGGCTGCAGAGGCCGGCAGCGAAGCCGCGCTTTACGGGATGGCGGATATCTTTCTGAAGCTGCGTGTTCGTCTTGACGAAGCACGGAAGCTGGTTCAGTCAGGCCTTGACAGCCATCCAGACAGCTCGCGGTTGAGGGCCCTGCAGACGCAGTTGGCGGCACAGGGCGCAGGCGCATCTTCGCAGGGCAAGGAGCGTCCATAAAGATGCTTGCAGCGAAATGGCTCCATGCAATGATGTCGTCGTGATGCACGAAAGATGTGACCGACTCAGAACTATGGGGGCGATCTTCACGGTTGCGGCGCTTCTTGCTCTGACCGCAGGGTCTTGCCGCCGGAAGGCTCCCCCGAACGATTCGCCTTCGCAGGAGGAGCTCTCGCCGCAGCCCTCTCCTGGGCCGGAAGAGCCGCAGGAGGCGGCAGAGCTCGAGGAGCTTCGCGCCCGGGCCGCAGCGCTTGAAACGCAGCTTGCAAGCCTTGCGGACAAGAATACGCCGCCGGCCGGTGGCGCGCAGGCGGCCCTGATGGGATATCTTGACAGCCTCAATGGGCCGGGCATGTACACGGCGATGGAAAAGCGCCTCCTGGGAGGAGAGAAGGGCCACCGGGAGCTCCTCCAGTTTTTCATCGCGTGTGATCAGGGGGACGAAAAGATTCTTACCCTGACGCATGATTCCCGCCTGGTGTTCGCCATGCTCCGGCTGGTGGCGCTCTATCCGGGAGAAACGGCGACTCTCTGCGCTTACATGATTCGCAATACACGGGAGCAGACAGGCTCTTTTGTTCGCCGGGAGGTCTACAATTTTCTACCGGTCTTTCTCAACTATCACCGAGGCAAGTATCCTGAGCTGCGCCAGCTCCTCAAGGAGGACATCGTCTTCCAATTGCAAAAGGGCGGCGACTATCTCTACAAGCTGATGTTGGCGATGCGGGACCTGCAGTTCAAGCCGCCGGTCGAGGCGATGCTGCCGATTCTCTACAGCGAGGAGAAGCGTTCTCTTCACGGCGCGGTCCTCTCCCATCTCGCCGGCCGCGGAGATGAGGGTCTCCAGGCGATGATCAAGTTTGTTGAAGAGGGAGGAGACGGCCTGCAGCAGGGCGTGAGCCAGGCGCTGAAACACATCGTCGATCTCGATGCCGCTGGCCGCAAGGGCCTCGCTCTGCGGTTTGTAGGACACAAGAACCCCGCCATTCGCAAGGCTGCGACCTTTTATTATTTCGGCCACCCCCGGGAGCCAGCCGATTTTGAGCGGGCTCTCGGCTACCTGAACTCTGAGGTCACCGTTGCCCAGCAGGCCCTGATCCTGGGGAAGCTCAAGCGCAACAGCCCCGCCATCTACCAGCAGCTCATCAAAGAGTCCGGGAAGGTCAGGGCGGAGAAGGCGAAGGCCATCCTCGAGAAGGCCGCGGCGCGTGCGAAGAAGGAGGCTGGCGATGAGGGTTGAGAAACTGGCTAGGAGCAGGGCTCTTTCCGCCGCAGGCATTCTTGTCCTGGCGCTGACAGTCGCTTTCCCGGCGGCTCCGCCGCCAGCGGCGCGTACTCGGGGAGATGTGACGGAAGAGCTCCAGCATCTCAAGGAGCGAATCCGCTCGCTCGAAGAGGCCATTGCTGCAGAGCTGGCGAAGCGGGCCAGCCCGTCACCCCCTCCCGCTGTTGAGGAGGAGGCTCCCGAAGCTTTTCACACCGGCCCCTGGGCCCAGGCAGAGGGTCCTCCCGGCTCCACCTCGAAGGAAACCATAGACGGTCTTCTCGCCCTGGCGGTCAAGGGTGATGGCCCTGGCCTCGTGGGTGCGATTCAGAAGCAGTTGGCGGCCGGGGACAAGGGCCACGAGGCGCTGCAGGACTTC
>Ga0315318_10000728_pt1 | contig 13848 bp, 9 predicted proteins | sample M1200m3416metaG_FD_203703 | JGI IMG/M metagenome (GOLD analysis project Ga0315318, IMG submission 203703) | Ammonia-oxidizing marine archaeal communities from Monterey Bay, California, United States - M1 200m 3416 | ecosystem: Environmental > Aquatic > Marine > Coastal | place: USA: California... | reverse complement strand
GGTGCCCAGCGTGACCCCGCCTCCAAGGCCGAGGGTGAGAACGCGCTGTGGGTCCGGGTGCAGGATCATCGGGAGGTGTCCCGCCATCACCTGGTGGGGAAGGTCCTGGGTGTAGCTTCCATCAGGTTTGACGGAAGCATCGGCCTTGCCGGAGATCCGCAGGGCGGTTGTCCCCAGCAGGCGATGTTTGACGACGGTTACCTCGGCATGAAGTCCAACCTTATGGGACTTGATCTCATTGGTCCTGATGGTCTGGTCGATCAGCTCCTCGATGGGCAGGACAACATTGTTTCGGCGGTCCTTGTAGTAGGCGCCTGAGTAGTAGCTGTAGGCTCCGAGACTCATAATGGCCGGGTGCCAGTAGTCGCTGCGGCTGTCCCAGGCATGGGGGCGCATGACCCACAGGGGCATGAGAGACAGCAGGATGAGGGCCATGGCCACGGCCCGTGGCGGGCTGACGCCCCTGGTCGCGACCCAGGTCAACGTCAGCCCCACGATGAGGTTCAGCGCGGCGCTGATGTAGAGGGTGTGAAAGATCTCGCCGAAGAGCGGGACGAAGAGGAAGCCGGCGGCCAGGGTGCCCAGGATCGAGCCCATCGTATTGGAAAAATAGGCCGAGCCGACCGCGTCTCCAACTTTCTCGAGTGCCAGGGTCCTGATCTTGCTGACCAGGGGGAAGACGGTTCCCATCAGCAGCGTGCAGGGAAGCACCAGGCAGGCGACCATCCACAGCTTGATCCAGAGAAAGCTTTCGTAGCTCGGCTCATCCACCTGGTCGAAGAGCCGGGCGCCCCAGAGGGGAAAACGCCCCAGCGCCGGGATCGTGGCGGAAACGAGCAGCCCCTTGACCGCGATAATCAGTCCCAATGTCAGGATCGGTCTTTTGAGACGGTCGACCAGCCAGCTCATGATCGCTCCGCCAAGCGCGATCCCGAGGATGAACAACGTCACGATGAGGCTGAAGGCGTAGGTGCTGTTGCCGATGGTCGGAATGAGCGCCTTGGTCCAGGAGATCTGCAGCAGCATGTTGGCGAAGCCGGTGACCCCGAAGCAGAAGACGCAGAGGCGGACGTTGAAAGGGAGAGGGGTTTTTTCAATATCGCCGTCGTTTTCCCGGGTTTTTTCGGCTGGCGGGGCCGGTGTTGTCGAGTCGAGCCCTCTCGCCGCGTAGATCACTACGGCTCCAATGACCACGTCGATGGCTACAGCCAGGGCGGTGGTTCCCCAGAGCCCGATGGTGGCGATGGCGAAGAAGCCCGTGAGGGCGGCTCCCAGGAAAGCGCCGAAGGTATTGACGGTATAGAGGCCTCCGATGCTCATTCCCACCTTGCTCATGCGGGTGGTAAGGAATTTCGACAGGACCGGGAGAGTGGCTCCCATGCAGGTCGTCGGTCCCAGGAGGACAATGACGCAGAATAGCAGCCTGCACAGCAGGAGCGGCAGGGCCTCGGGGTTCCCTTCCCAGGGCTGGTAGAGGCTGGCGAAGAGAGGTTCCGCCAGGATGATCAGCAGCGGCACGAGGAGACAGAGGAGTCCGACGGCGAGGACCAGGATTCCGTAGAGGCGCAGGGGATTTTTCGAGTGATCGGCGGCGCGGCCTCCGAGATGGCTTCCGAGCGCGAGGCCGCCCATGAAGACAGCGACGACCGCTGTGATGGAGAAGTGCGTATTGCCGATCACCCCGCCCAGCATTCGCGCCCACAGAACCTGGTAGAGCAGACCGGTGGCGCCGGAGAGAAAGAAACAGCTTAAGGCCAGTGCTCGTAGTGGCATTCTCATTCGCCCAGAGGTTACCGTCGTTCAGTCCATCGCGGGACAGGGACAGTTTACGGTTTTTCGGCGCTGGCGAGAAGGAGGAGCCTGTTGAGCCGGTGTTTTTACTCGACCACGGCGCCTTCGGAGGCGGAGCCTACGTGGCGACCGTATTTTCCGAGTACTCCGCCGCTATAGCGTTCCTTTGGCTTTTTCCACTTCACCAGCCGCCTCTTGAGCTCCGCCTTGGAGACCACCAGATCGAGCAGCCGTTTCTTCGCATCGATCAGGATCGTATCGCCATTTTTGACCAATCCGAGAGGTCCTCCCTCGTAGGCCTCCGGCGCCACGTGTCCGATCATGAAGCCATGGGTCGCTCCTGAAAACCGCCCATCGGTGATCAGCGCCACATCGCTGCCGAGACCGGCGCCCTGGATCGCCCCGGTCACATGCAGCATCTCGCGCATTCCCGGGCCTCCCCTGGGACCCTCGTAGCGGATGATGATGACATCGTTCGGCTTGATCCGGCCTTTCTTGACGGCCGCGAAGGCATCTTCTTCACGGTTGAAGACCCTGGCAGGGCCCTCGTGGATGGATTTCTCCTGTCCCGAAAGCTTGATCACGCAGCCATCGGGCGCCAGCGAACCTCTCAGGATCGCGATCCCCCCGGTCTTCTTCAGCGGCTTGCGCGCGCTCACGATGACCTGTTGACCTTTTTTCGCCTTTGCCCTGCGGGCCTCGGCTCCCAGGGTCCGGCCGCTGACGGTGAGCTGGTCTCCGTGGATTTTTCCTGCTTTGAGCAATTCCTTAGCGACCAGGGCCATTCCGCCGGCCTCGAACATCTCCGGGCCGGTGTAGAGGCCCCATGGCTTCAGGTTGGCCAGCACCGGCGTCTTGCGGGAGATCCGGTCGAAGTCATCGATCCTGAAGCGGATGCCCGCCTCGCGCGCCACGGCCAGCAGGTGCAATACCGCGTTCGTCGAGCCGCCGGTGGCCATGACGCCGGCGACCGCGTTCTCCATCGCCTTGCGGGTGATGATCCGGCTCGGGGTGATTCCCTTCTTGAGCAGCTTCATCACCAGCTTGCCGGTCTCGATGGCGATCTTCTTCTTGCCGCGGTGCTCCGCGGGAACGTCGTTGAAGCCCATCGGCGAGACGCCGAGCATCTCGAAGGCCGTGGCCATCGTGTTGGCGGTGAACTGGCCGCCGCAGGCGCCGGCTCCGGGGCAGGCGTGGTTCTCAATGGCCTTGAGCTCCGCCTTGCTGATCTTGCCGGCGTTGTAGGCGCCGATCGCCTCGAAGGTGTCCTGGATGGTGAGGCGCTTTCCCTTGTACTCACCGTAGTTGATCGAGCCGCCGTAGAGCATGACGCTCGGAATATCGAGCCGCGCCATCGCCATGACCATGGCGGGAATCGTCTTGTCGCAGCCGGAGATCGTCACCAGGGCGTCGAACATATGGGAGCGCGCCACCAGCTCAACGGAATCGGCGACCAGGTCGCGGCTTACCAGGGAGCCCTTCATTCCCTCGGTCCCCATGGTGATTCCATCGGTAACCGAGACGGTGTTGACCTCGATCGGGGTGCCGCCTGCCGACCGGATGCCGGCCATGACCTGGGTGGCGACCTCGCGGTGGTTGAAGTTGCAGGGCATGGTGCCGATCCAACAATGCGCGACCCCAATCTGCGGCTTCGACAGGTCGCGGTCGCTGAATCCGATCGCTTTCATCATCGACCGGGCTCCGGCCCGGTCCACGCCGTCCAGTATCACTTTGCTCTTGTGGCGGGTATCAAAGCTCATTGCTTGTCCTGGCTCCGGATTAACAGGTGGTGGAAAAGAGCCATTGAAAAGCGATTCTGGAAAAAATCAAGACCGCCTCGCTGGCGCAATCCCTCTTTCATCTGGATTTTGTCGTCATCTTCGCTTATTCCAAAACAGCCGGGCAGGGTCTCTCTGGTCCCTGTCGAGGCCCAGGAGGGTTTCTTCTGCCGGTTTCCAGGCTTTTATCGGTTCTCCTGCCCGGTGGCGGGAGGCAGGTAGTTGAGACCGAGAACCTGCATCCCCGGTTTCTTCACGATGCGGAATACGACAATGCGAATCCTCTTCATCAACGAGCGAGTTGATTACTCTAACGCGGCCTCCTATTCTCTCGATCTGGCCACCGCCCTTGCCGAGAGAGGCCACGAGGTGCAGGTCTGTACCGGCGGCGGAGAGCTGCTCGAACAGTTCCGTGAGCGCTCCATTGAGACCTACGAGGTCAGCTTCAACATGCTCTCCATGTACAAGCTCATGGGCTACCTTCGTAAGTTTGATCCTGACCTGGTCCATGTCCAGAACTTCAGGAGCTATGAATTTGGCAGGAAGATGACCTCTCGATTGGAGAAGCCCGTGGTCCTGACCGTTCATACCCGTCCCGATCCAGGTGTTCGAGAGCTGCGAGACAGGCATCTTTGCGGGACGATCGCGGCCAATGAGGTTATTCGTGAGGGGCTGGTCAATGAGCTGCATATGGACAAGAAGCTGGTGCGGGTGATCAGCAGGGGCATCGACCTGGCCGCCTTCCGGCCGGGGAGCCTTGAGTATTGGAGCCCCGAAGATGAGCGGCTCCCCGTGGTCGCCTGCGTCGGGCAGCTCAGCGAGGAGAAGGGGCAGCACCTGTTGATCCAGGCGGCGAAGCTTGTTCTCGACCAGGGAATCGAGGCTCACTTCGCGATTGTCGGTGATGGGGAGACGGCCGCCTCGCTTCATAATCTCGTTAAGGAGCTCGGGTTGGAGCTCAACGTTACCTTCTCGCCGCATATCGCCGGACGGCAGGCTCTCTACGGACTTTTCGACATCATGGCCATGCCGGTTCTGAGAGGGGGTGTCGGGGTCGGAGCTATCGAGGCCATGGCCATGGGGCGGCCGCTGATCACCACCGGCCTGGGCGAGATGCTTGATCTCGTGCAGGATGGAGAGACCGGCCTGCTGGTGCCCGAGGGAGATGTCGAGGCGCTCGCCGCGAGGATCCTCGAGCTCATCAGGAATCCCTCCGAGATCTCGCGGCTGGGAGAGAGCGGGCGGAAGTGGGTTGAGAGGGATTTCATTCTCGAGCCCATGGTCGATGATACGCTCGAGTTTTATGGCGAATGTCTTGACCGGATTGAAGAGGAGAGCGCCATCGAGGCCTGAGTGGTTCCGGGCCCTCTCCTTCATTTGACAATCCGTCCACCCGCTGATAATTTTAACCTCTTGAGAGGCGTCTCTTCGCGGCCTCCGGCTTTCTCCAGCTCTGGGGCTTGCCCGGGTTCGGAGTTCTGTTGTTTTCCCCCTTCGCCGTTTTCCAGTCACGATTGTCAGGGATGTTTTGAGTGTCCGCATCTGAGAGGACAGCCGCGGTCGTTATTCCAGCCCGTCTGGGTTCGAGGCGATTCCCCCGAAAGATCCTGGCTCGCGAGACAGGCAAGTACCTCATCCAGCATGTCTGGGAGCGCGTGGTTGATTGTCCACGTGTCAGCAGGGTGCTCATCGCGACCGATAGCGAAGAGATTGTCGAGGCCTGCGCGAGCTTTGGGGCCGAGGCGCGGATGACCTCCGCAGAACACCGCTCCGGAACGGACCGGGTCGCCGAGCTCGCGGAAAATCTTGACGAGGACATCATCGTCAACGTCCAGGGAGATGAGCCTTACATCGCACATACAGATATTCTCACCCTTCTCGAGCTCTTTGATGGACCCGCCTCAGGTGATGGTCAGGGTGCCGGGACGGTCATGGCTACCCTGGCCGCGGAGCGTAGAGATTCCGCGGGTTTTCACGACCCCAACGTGGTCAAGGCGGTTGTAAGCGCAGATGGAAGGGCCCTTTACTTCAGCCGCGCGCCGGTTCCCCTCGCCCTCCCGGCTTCCTCTGAAGAAGGCGCTGGGCCGGTCGACTGGCTGCAGCACATCGGGATCTATGCCTACACCCGGGAGTTCCTTCTCTGCTTCGCGGCGCTCGAACCGACGGCGCTCGAGCGGCGCGAAAAACTCGAGCAACTGCGGGCGCTTGAGAATGGCTACACCATCAGAATTGGAAAAGCGCAGGGACAGCATCTGGGAATTGATACTGAAGAAGAGTACACTCGTTTCGTTGAAGAGGAGAAGCGGAGGAAAGAAGGTCGCGCGATCTCGGAAGGGTCGTGATGTGAGTGATTGGTTGGTGGTGTCAGAAGAAGTTTTGAGGGCCGGTATGGTTTTAAGTTGCCGCCGGCAAGAGTGATTTAATGACCAAGTATATATTTGTTACTGGAGGGGTGGTCTCCTCGCTGGGTAAGGGGCTTACCTCCGCCGCCATCGGTCTCCTTCTGGAGAGCCATGGCTTCACGGTCGCCCTCCAGAAGCTGGACCCCTATCTCAACGTCGACCCCGGAACCATGAGTCCGTACCAGCACGGTGAGGTCTACGTTACAGATGATGGGACCGAGACGGACCTGGACCTCGGCCACTATGAGCGTTTTACCAGGGCCAAGCTGACCAGGGACTCCAACTACACCACGGGCAAGATCTACAACGAGGTGATCTCCAAGGAGCGACGCGGAGACTATCTCGGATCTACGGTGCAGGTGATTCCCCATATCACCGATGAGATCAAGAGATGTATTGGGAATATGGATGACGGCGAGGCCGATGTCATCATCAGCGAGCTCGGCGGAACGGTTGGTGATATCGAGGGGCAGCCCTTCCTCGAGGCGATCCGGCAGTTCGGGCTCGAGAAGGGACGTGAGAACGTCATGTTCATCCACCTTACGCTGCTTCCCTACCTCAGCGCCTCGGGCGAGGTCAAGACCAAGCCGACCCAGCATTCGGTGGGCAAGCTTCGAGAGATCGGTATTCTTCCCGACATCCTGGTCTGCAGGACCGAGAAGGAGATGGAGGATGACCATCGCCGGAAGATTGCCCTGTTCTGTAACGTGCCGGTAGACGCGGTGATCGAGGAGCGCGATGTGGACCACTCGATCTACGAGGTTCCGATGGTTCTCAGGGAGCAGAAACTCGACAGCCAGATCCTCAGCCACCTGCAATTGCCGGAGGGTTCTGGAGACCTGGCCGAGTGGAAGGAGATGGTCGATACCGTCTGTAACCTGACCAAGACGACCGAGGTGACCGTTGTCGGGAAGTACATCGAATTGACCGACGCCTACAAGTCCATCTACGAGGCGCTCACCCATGCCGGAATCACGCACAATGTCGACGTCAAGTTCCGCAAGGTAAGCTCCGAGGCGGTTGAGACGGAGGGGGTCGAGGCTCTGCTGGGGGGTTCGCAGGCTATTCTCGTACCGGGAGGCTTCGGCGACAGGGGGATCGAGGGCAAGATCAGCGCGATTCGTTACGCCCGGGAAAATTCCATTCCCTTCTTCGGGATCTGCCTCGGGATGCAGTGCGCCTGCATAGAGTTCGGCCGCAATGTTATGGGGCTCGAGGGAGCCCATTCGAGTGAATTCGACAAGGATACGCCACACCCGGTCATCGACCTGATGGCGGATCAGAACGATATTACCGAGAAGGGCGGTACCATGCGGCTGGGAGCCTATCCCTGTGATCTGGCCGATGGGACGATTGCCAGGAGGGCCTACGGCGAGGACTTGATCCATGAGCGGCACCGTCACAGGTACGAGTTCAACAATTCTTATCGTCAGCAGTTTGAAGATGCGGGCGGGGTTTTCTCCGGTCTGTCTCCCGATGGGAATCTGGTCGAGATATTTGAATTGCCCGACCATCCGTGGTTTGTTTCCTGTCAATTCCATCCGGAGTTCCAGTCACGGCCGGTTTCGGCTCACCCGCTCTTCAGGGATTTTGTAAGGGCGAGCCTGGTCTGTTCGGGAGCCCTGGAGAATGATAGCTCGGCTGAGAAACTGAAGACCGATTGAGGCAAAAATGACCGACGAAGAAAAAAACGAAGACCCTAAGATCTTTGTAGACGAGGACTGGAAGCAGAAGGCCGAGGCTGAAAAGAAGGCCCTCGAAGAGGAACTCGCCAGCCAGGCTGAGGAATCCGCCGAGGCTCCTGCTGAGGGCGCTCCTGCTGAGGGTGAGTACGACCTGCCGCCAGCGTCTTTTCCCAGCCTGCTGCAGGAGTTTTCGACCCGCGCGCTCGTTTCCCTGGGAATGATTCAGAATCCGTTTTCCGGTGAGGCCCAGGTTGATCTGAAGGCTGCCGCCTACTCGATTGATATGTTGGCGATCCTACAGGAAAAGACCGAGGGTAATCTCGAAGAGGACGAGAGCACCTACCTTGGCCAGCTCATAGCCCAGCTCCGCGAAGCCTTCCTCAAGGTGTCCGCGGCGGGGGGGGGCGCCGACGAGGGCGCCGACGAGGGCGCCGCTTCTGCAGGCGAGAGTCCCGCGGAACCCGCTCCGGAGGAGGAAGCTGCTGCTCCCGCTGAAGAAACCGACTCTGAAAAAGGCGATGCCTGAGCTCCCGCTCAGGTGGGGATCTGGTCGAAGAGCGTGAGCCCCAGCGCTCCAAACAGCATGATCGGGAACCAGGCCGCCAGGGTTGGCGAGAAGTAGTTGCCGTCGATAGCGATGCTGGCGCAGACGGAGGTCACCAGGTAGAAGGCGGCGCCGATGAGAAAGCTCGCCACCAACCCCAGGAAGATGCTTCGGTTCTCGAGCTTCAGGACGAAGGGCAGTCCGAGGAAGAGCAGGAGGATGTGGGCGAGGGGAAAGGCGAAGTGGTGGTGTAGCTTGACGGCCAGGTGGCGGTGGTAGTCCTGTCGCTTGAACTGTGACTGGAGCTGTTTCCAGGAGAGGTAGGAGATCTCTCTGTTGCTGGCCTCGAGGTCGATCGGGCGCAGCGTCGTCTCGAGCTTCATCCTGGGGAAGACTTTTTTCAGCCGCTCGAAGTTCTTGCCGCCCTCGTTCAGAACCAGCTCTCCCTCCATGTTCCAGTTCTGAATCGAACCGTCGTAGAGATTCCAGTACCCCTCCTCTGATCCGGGTGGGCCGGTCTGGACCCATTCCATCTGGTTGGCATCGATCTGCCGCTTGGCCTTCGCATTGGCATGGCGTTCGAGGATCTTGACCATCCGGCCGAGCTGGGAGGTGGTTGAGTATTGTCCGACCTCGATCTTCAGACCGTGTTTGCTGTCGTAATAGGCCTCCGGCTCGAGGAGCTTCGATCTCGAGATAGCCAGGGCGGTTCGGATCGAGTCCCGGTGGTTCGGCAGGACCACCTCCTGGAGGTAGAAGGTGAGTCCAATCAGGAGGAAGGAGATCACGAAAATCGGGAGGAGCAGGCGGTAGACGCTCATGCCATTGGTTTTCAGCGCCTGGATCTCGTTGTTGCGGTTGAGCAGTGTTACGGTGAAGAGACCTGCCGCGGATGTCAGGATCGGCCCCATGAAGTTGGTAAATACCGTGGGAATCATCGCCAGGTTGTAGTTCAGCAGGGTGGCGAAGATATTGCCTTCCTCTCGCATGAAGCGGTCGAACTTGAAGCTGAATTCTATGGCTACGAAGAAGCCGGCAAAGATGATGAAGCAGGCGACATAGGCTGAGAGAAAGAGCCGCGTGACGTAGAGGTCGACGGTCTTGATCCTCACCCTGCCAAGGCCCGCCATGCGTGGTTTCTTCTGCGCGCTCATTTACGGACAACCTTCTGGAGAAACACGGCAGTGACCAGGAGCAGGGCGACGTTCGGTATCGCCAGGGCGAGGATCGGCTGTATGTCAGCGCTTCTGGCCAGGTAGGTTCCGACCATGAGGAGCGGATAAAAGGTCACCAGCACGATGATCGTGCTCATGAAAAAAGGGACCAGCCGGCTGGTGAAGCTTGCCATGAAGCAGAGGGCCGCTCCCAGCAGCGGGAAGGTCAGTCCGGAGAGCGAGAAGGCGTTCCTCCTATGGCGCTCTCCGAGGGCGAGCCTGAGCTCTCTCTCTGCTGCTGTCTGCCCACTGCCCAGGCCGATGGCTATTCCTTTTTCTATATCATCGATTCGGCTGTTGAGTCCCGGGTTCGGCAGATCCTTCAGCTTTCTCTGCCTGCTCTGGAATGAGAGGGGGATGGTGATGCTCTCCGAGATCGAAAATTTCTGGATGAAGCTGTCCTTGCCGGACTTCGTGCCGCTGATGTGTTCGGGTATCAGGATCTCGACCCCCCTGAGGTGGAGGTTTACGCCGTGCCGGTCCGGGGTGATCTCGATACGGCCCTCTACCGCGAGCAGCGTGACGGTCTCTGGGAGCTGCTGGGGGAGCTGGTTGCGCACCTGCGGAACGAAGGTCGACTGGAGGTCGCGATGCATATCAATCTGCACCCGCTTGAGATCGGTTCCGTTGTATTGTCCGACGAAGAGGCTTCCACTTCCTTTCGGAAGAAGGATCGTCCGGTTCACTCCAGAGCCGAGGCTCTCGAGCTGGCGGATGATGTACTGCTGCAGGTTGTTCTTTTCGAAATGGATCTCGGGAATGATCCAGCCGTTGAGGTAATAGCCGAGGCCTCCGCAGGCCATGGCGAGCACCAGCACCGGTCCGAATATCTGCAGGTGGGAAGCGCCGTGATAGCGGATCGCGGCGACCTCGAGGTCAGCCGTCATCCTGCCGTAGGCGAGGGTGACCCCCGCCAGGAGAGCCAGCGGCAGGGAGAAGAACAGGGGGTAGGCAAAGGTCTTGATGAGGAAGGGCCAGATGAAGGCGAACTGTATCCCGCTTCGAATGGTCTGGAATGTGACCATCGCGCAGTAGAGAAGCGAGACCAGGAGTATGCACAATATGACGACTCGGATCGCCTCCATGCCGACGTATCTCCCTATGGTCCAGGGCACGCGTCGGCGGCGTATCTTCCAGTTCTCCCGGCCGTATTGGGAGAAAGGGGCGCTTGCCGGATCCACCAGCGGGGGTTCCGTTGCCAGCGTCATCTCGGTGGAATGAGCTTCCACATCGACTCCTTCAGCTCTCTCTTCACTTTACGTTGAGCCGCCGCAGGCGAGGCTCGTCACTTCTTTTGCAGCATGTTACATTTCCAACCCATAAAAGGCAATCAGCGAGGCAGGGGCTGGCCGTTGTGCAGCCTCGCCTGTTACGATTGATTGTCTCGTCTCACGATGAGGAGATGGGGAGCCCGGAACAGGGAGATGCAAGAAAAGATGACAGACCAGCTACCTTTCAATGAAGGCCAGGGCTCGGAGCCGCCGGTCCTTGAGGGCTCCGTGGAAGGCTCAGGCGGAAGAAGCTGTCTCTTCTGGGGTTGCATCGGCCTGGCACTGGTCACGATTCTTCTCGGCGCCGGCCTGGGCGGCTGCGTCTACATGGTCTATCAGCAGTTCGAGAACCTTTTTGAGGACGAGGGGATCGTCTTTGAAGAGATTCCGGAATCGGCGGAGCGAGTCGATGATATCAGGGCGCAGCTCGAGAATTTTCGCCAGGGACCTCCCGGTAAGGATACGGAGCTTGTCCTTGACGCTGACGAGCTCAATATCCTGCTGCTTACCCATCCAGATCCAGATCTTGCCGAGCTCGCGAAGTTTCAGCGCCTGAGCATCACCGATTCTTCCCTGGCTGTCGAGGTCAGCCTGCCGATGGACTGGGGCATCGCCAGGGTGGGGGAGGCCATCAAGGAGTTTGAGACGAAGGGAGAGCCGGTTCCGGGAGAGCTGGAGGCCCTGCGGTTCCTTGTCGGGAGGTTTGAGGGGCGCTATTTCAATGCTGCCCTCGAGCTGAGCCTGGAGGTTCGGCAGGAGGCGGTGCGGGCGGAGATTCAGCGGGTGGTCGTTGCCGGCGGGGTCGAGTTTGGTCCGAAGGAGCTGCGCAACGGTGATCGGAGGTCGCTCGATGACCTTGAAGACAAGGTGGGCCGGGCCTTCGAGAAGATCTTCTTTGGGGATGCCTCCGGCCGGAAGCAGGTTATTTTCAGCGGTGAAAAGCTGACTCTTCGCCGGGTTCCCTGAGCCTGCACGGCGGGAAGGAAGCCCGGGTCAGTAGCCAGCGGCGGCCGAATCGGGCCTTCTGCGGTCGCAGCCGGCCTCGAGCTTTCCATCTCCGCCGACGGAGATCGCCATGGCGGAGCCCTGGGTGCCCTCGCGTTCCTCAACGGTGTGGCCCATCCCCTCCAGGGTCGTGCGCGAGGCGGCCGAGAGAGCTCCGGCCTCTACCAGGAGCTTGTCGGGAAGCCATTGATGATGGAGCCGGGGTGAATCTACGGCATCCTGTATGGGCAGGCCGTGTACGAGGTGGTTGATGATGATGCCCAGCACGGTGTTGATGATCGTGCGCCCTCCAGGTGAGCCAACGACGAGGACGGGCCTCCCCGCCTTTGCCACGATGGTCGGTGACATGCTCGAGAGCATTCGCTTCCCGGGGGCCACCAGGTTTGGTTTCGTTCCGATGAGCCCCTTCTCAGTGGTGAGGCCCGCGCGCGGATTGAAGTCGCCCATCTCGTTATTGAGCAGAAAGCCGGCGCCAGGCACCACGATGCGCGAGCCATAGCTGTATTCCAGGGTCGTGGTGAGCGCGACGGACATTCGCTGCGAGTCGACGACGCTCAGGTGGGTCGTCTCAGATCCCTTGATGGGCCAGGTGAAGGTGGTGGGGGAGGAGCGGGAGGCCTTCCGGGGATTGATTGTCGCAGAGAGACTCCGGGCGTATTTTTTCGAGGTGAGCTTCTCTACGGGAACCGGGACGAAGTCGGTGTCAGCCAGGTGCCGTGCGCGGTCGGCGTAGGCTCTCCTCATCGCCTCGGTGAGCAGGTGAACCTCTTGCGGTGAGCGGAAGGAGGTTTCATCGATACCGTTCTGCTCCAGGAGGTTGAGCATCTCCACGAGGGCCACTCCGCCTGAGCTCGGCGGCGGCATGGCGATGATGTCGTAGCCGGCGAAGGTGCCTCGCACCGGCTTGCGCTCTACGGCCCTGTAATCTCGCAGGTCCTCGAGGCTGACCAGGCCGCCTCCCCGGCGCATCTCCGCTACGAGAAGCTCGGCGGTCTCTCCCTGGTAGAAGCCGGCCGCTCCCCGGTCGCGAATTCGCTCGAGAGTTTCAGCCAGCTCCTTCTGCTCCAGGACGTCTCCCGCCCGGTAGGCTTCACCTTCCCTGGAGAATTGCGCCAGGGTCGCCGGATACCGGCTGAATCCCTTGAGGCGGCCGGCGAGGTCGGCCGCCAGTCCGGGGCTTACCTTGAAGCCTTTGGAGGCGAGCCGGACCGCGGGCTCGACAAGCTCTCTCCAGGAGAGCTTTCCGAGGCGCTGATGCGCGAGCTGGAGACCGGCTACGGAGCCGGGGACACCGACAGCGAGATGGCTGAAGTGATGTCGAGCGGAATCGTATTTTCCATCCTTGTCGAGGAACATGTCCGGGCGTGAGGCCGCGGGTGCGCGCTCGCGGAAATCGAAGGTAGTCGACGTCCCATCACCGAGCATCACGACCATGAAGCCGCCGCCGCCAAGGTTTCCCGCGGCGGGATGGGTTACGGCGAGCGCGAAGGCTGTGGCGATCGCGGCATCGACGGCGTTTCCTCCTTTGCGCAGGATCGAGAGGCCTGCCTCTGAGGCGTGGAGCTCCTGGCTGACCACCAGCCCGTTTTCAACCCGGTAGGGGGTTGCCTGCCTCCGGTCCTCCCGGGCGCAGGCCGTGCTGGAGAGCAGCAGGAGAAAAGCTGCCAGGTTGAGGATCGTTTTCATGGCTCGGTCCGGGGTTGCGGCGGCGGGGAGCCCGCCCCTTTGCGCATCAGATTACAGGAAATCGCCGATGATTTCTCTTAATTCAAGCCGCGCGCGATGCACCCGGGTCTTCACGGTTCCAAGGGTCAGGCCCTCTTCATCCGCTATTGCCTGGTAGGGCTCGCCCAGTATGTCCCGGAGGATGATGATCCTGCGGGCCCGGTCATCCAGCGACTGGATCGCGTCCTCGATGAGCTGCTGAAGCTCTTTCCGCTCAAGTAGCTGGTGCGGATCGCCGCTCGAGTCGTTCAGCTCGAGGTCGCCCTGGTCTTCTTTTTCGCTGGCGGCGCTGATGGAGATGGTGGCTGTGGTCCCTGAGCGTTTGATGGCCTGGCGGTGAGCATGAAAGGATCTCGCGGTGTTGAGGGTGATGCGCAGGAGCCAGGTACGGAAAGATGCCTTGCCCTTGAAGCCCTCGAGCGAACGGTAGGCC
>Ga0315318_10000726_pt1 | contig 13865 bp, 26 predicted proteins | sample M1200m3416metaG_FD_203703 | JGI IMG/M metagenome (GOLD analysis project Ga0315318, IMG submission 203703) | Ammonia-oxidizing marine archaeal communities from Monterey Bay, California, United States - M1 200m 3416 | ecosystem: Environmental > Aquatic > Marine > Coastal | place: USA: California... | reverse complement strand
TATTACGAAAGATGTTAAAGAAAAGCAGACAAAGAGGGCTAGATGTTCTGGAGATGCGAGACAAGATTAACCTAATTAGTGGTATGTTAGATGATATTAAAAGCGAGTTGTTATGAAGATTATAGACACTAAAGGAAGGAAGCTAAAGCGGTTCGCCTCAATGAGTCGGAGGAAGAATAGCAAAAGAGAATGGAATTATATGTACTTTTGGGCGGCAAGTCAGAAGGAAGCAGAGGTAACATTTAAGGTTATGACCCATCCTCCAAGTCAATACATGGACTATAAATTAGAAAGGATAAAGGAAAAGAAGTAACTTGACTTTTATATCTGTTTCTGATATACTAACATACTGATACGCAACTGATTACTGCTTATTTACAAATGAAACATTCACTTTATTATTTATGGGAGAACACACAATTTGCTGGTTTTATTTTTGTTAGTTTTGGTATTCATTTCAATATCCATGTCTTGCGGTTTCTTTGATGATTAAAGAATATAATATAGAATATACATAGATAGATGAATAAGATTTATATTTATGTTTATTTAAATTTATTTATGAGATTAGGTTGTATGGCAAAGATATATTTACAAATATAGCCGCCGATTTAAAAAAATTTAAAAATTTATATTTATACTTTTTATCCTTTATCTATTATACTATTCAATACTACTAAACAAATTAACAAATATATTAAAATTTATTATTATTTTATTATTTGTGAATGAATCGGCGCGAAATACTAATAGGCGCGGCCCAAATACAATGCACAGACTAGAATAAAAGTCAAGCCTTATTTGTGAATGACTTTGCCCGTAATATCGACTTATGCAAATCTATTAGCTCATTGAAACAAATACATAGCTTTTTTTAATTAAATTTATTAAAATTTTTTTATTTATGAATGAATGTCGGCGAAATACTAATCAAAAAGTCCCAAATACTTTGGCCGCCGAGGTATATTGTTAGCTTTTTCGCGGCCCCAAAACAGTTATATTATTTAATAGTTAAAACAATCATTATTTTATTTAAAAATTTTAAAATAAATTAAAACAAGCCAAGCAATCTCAAACATAGTCAAAACAATCATATTTTTATTTAAATTTTTTAATTTTTTTTAATTCTTTTTTATATTGACATGAGCTTCAGTTTGATGTACTATTAAGGAATGGCAGCAACAGCTAGAAAGAAAGGGTCAGGTCGCACGAAGGGCGCGACAAGTCTGATCGAGGTTAGCTTGCGAGAACTTAATCGCGTATTAAAAGAGGATTGCATCGTGATGGTTGGGCGTAAGTATGCAGAGCAACTTAATCTTGTAACAGGAAAGCGCATCGTATCTAATTACGAGAATAGCTTATCAACTGTTCCTGTTGAGGTTAAGGAGTCGGACTTGGAAGAATCCAAGCTAGAAGTAAAAAGTATTGACTTTTGATTAAGTCTGTGATATTATAGACAAATGGTTACTACTGAAACTTTCCCAAACATTATCGGTCAAGATAATGCTAAAAGAGTGCTGGACTTTTTCTGTAATGGTTTTAAGCAGACAAAGATCATGCCTCACCTCATGTTTGTTGCCCCGAAAGGATGCGGCAAAACAACGATGGCCAAGGCCGTAGCGAAGCGGCTCAAGACTATTGATAGCGACAAACGCTATTTCGAGATAAACTGTTCTACGATTAAGAATGTAAAACAGTTCTTCAATCAGCTAGTGATCCCTTTCATGCAAGACAGGGACGCTACTATCTTGTTTGACGAGTGCAGCGAGATACCAAAGGATGTTAGCATGGCGTTGCTGACGATCCTTAATCCCAATCCAGACAACCAAACTTCCTTCTCCTTTGAGGACTACACGGTTGATTTTGACTTTCGTAGGCTTTCTTTCATGTTTGCCACAACGGAGACTCAATCTGTATTCCATGCCTTGATGGACAGATTAGAGAGGGTTGATCTGGAGGAATACTCTTTAGAGGAGATGAGTCAAATTGTTAAGCTGAACCTTGATATAGAAATTGAGGCAAAAGCATTAAAAGACATAGCATCTGTTCTGCGCGGCAATGCAAGAGCGGCCCAAAAAATGGCTCAAAAGATAGAGTCATATTGTAGCCAGAAAAGAGTTAGAAGATTTGTATATTCTGATTGGAATAAATTGAGCAAGATATTAAGTATATTTCCATTAGGGTTGAATACAACAGAGATACTATTATTAAACATATTAAAAGATAACAAAGATTGTAGTTTAACTAATTTATCTGCTAAAACTGGTATTTCTCCTAGAGCTATACAAAAGGACTTTGAAATCTATTTGCAAAAGCATAGCTTAATGGAGATCACAACTGCTGGTAGGAATATAACTGCCAAAGGTTTGGATTATTTGAAGAAACTTGCTTGACATTAGGTTAAGTCTGTAGTATACTTAAGAAGTAGTCAGGGAACGTCCCAAAGACACAAACAAAATATAATAAATCATGGGTATGCGTAATCATACATATAGGTTGGAGGTTCAACGCCAGACTGGCGGAGACCTGAAAGTCGTGACCGCTGAACAGTTGGTCAAAGTTAATCAGCACTCTCATTCATATGAGACGGTTGATAAAGCCGCATTCAATGCGGTGATGAACGGCCCGAAGGCCGCCCGTCGCACGACTCCGGTCAAGACGAAGGGTAGCGCACGAGGGTCAACCAAAGCCCGCCGCTAGGCGAGCTCGGAGTACTTCGGCATGGTGATGCGTGAGATACGTATACAGGGCCTGTAGGTTGTCCTAGTGAAACACCGGAGTCCTCCCCCACTTTCCCCTCTCAGTTAGGAATCACGGATAGTTCAGGTTCATTCGATCCCCCGCTTCGGCGGGGGATTTTTTTGTACCTGCAGCATTCGCCCGTTTTCCCCGTTTTTCGCAAATAACGCAAATAAGCAGTAATATTATAATTGGATTCGGCGCGCCGAGGCGAGTTTTTAAGTTGTTGACTCCCAACGACTTACGATAGTATTTTCCAAAGACCCCTTTAAGTTGTTAATCATTAACGACTTACAATCTGGACCACCCCCCCGCGGCCTAAGTCCTTGATGCTCAATGACTTATCGTGTTACTTTTTAGGCTTGACTTATGGTGCAGTATATGGTATCATTATTGAAGTGAGTGCGAGAATGACAGGGTGGAAGCTCAACGGCGAGCAGCGGACTTTTAATTCGTTGGTTATGGGTTCGACTCCCATGCGCCCTACCATTTAGTGCTTGACTTTTAAAACAGTTAGTGTTATTATAAAAGAACGTTATGGCAAGAACAACTAGACCAACTACGCAAGACTACGACTTCCCAGTTAAAATGGAGGAGTTATTCACGCAAGACCAAAAACCAGCAGGATTTTGGGGAACGCGCAGGACAGACACCGGCCAAGTGCTGGGTGTAACGAGTGACAAGTATGGCTTGTTGCTAAACAGTGACCTCATCAATTCGGTTGAGGAAGCGTTTTCGGACAAGGGCTTGGACTTTCAACGCAAAGTCTTTGTTGCCCGTGATGGGGCGAGTATGTATGCTCGCTATGACTTTCCAAATCAGTCTACCAGTGTTCCTAATGTCGGGGACACTCTGGGTATGAGGTTGACGGCTCGTAATTCTTACGACCGTACTTGTACGGGTGATTTGGAATTGGGTCTGTTGCGGCAGATTTGCACCAACGGCATGAAGGGTATCAAAAGGGCTTTCGGCTTTAAGCAAAAGCACTCCAGAAAGATGAATCTTGATGGAGTGACTGATGCAGTCGAGCGTGCTGTTGATGCTTTCAGTAAAGTTGGCGAAGACTTTGGTCTTCTTGCAGACGCCAAGATAGATGACACTATTGGTGACTACATCCTCAAGAACTTGGAAAGCGACAAAGTGCTTTCTACTAAAGTGCGCGAGGAAATCGCCAAGCTGTGGTTTACTCCTGACAAGATGATAAACTACGGTAAAGGAGAGAATGCAGATCGCAATCTGTATACTCTCTACAACTGCGCGACTCAACATCTGACTCATCATGTCGAGTCGTCGCGGTTCGAGTACGCTGACAAGGTAAGCGGTAGCGTGTTGAATAAATTCGTTCGGGCTTGTAACAACAAGAGCGCGTTCAATAAACTCACGCGCATACCGACTCCCAAAAAGGGAGAAATCCTTGTGGCTGGTTAGTGCCATTTCTCTCATAACACTATGGTACTACAGGGGGGCGGCGCAATGCCGCCCCTATTTTTTTCTTGACACGTAAACTACTGATTACCAACAACTTAGGGCGCGGGGCCTAGGGCCGCCGACGTAAGTCGTTGATACTCAACAACTTAAGCTATGAAGAAAGTGCTTGACTTGTTCCCCTTATTGTGTTATAGTATTTGAAGTTATGGGACGTTATATACATACAAACTGCACTTACGAGCAGAATCATACAGAGGGAACGTACACGTTCACTGGCCCTTGCCGAAAAACTGGCAAGCCTTACAGTGTCACTATTCCGGGACATGAGCTTTGGGACTTGAACCAAGGCGAGTTGTTGCAAGTTGCGCTTAAATCTTTGAGCGCAGACGATAGGGAGTTTGTGGCTAGTGGATACAGCCCAGAGGGTTGGGCCGAACTTTGGGCTTGACAAGTGCGGGGTTTTCTGCTATACTCTTTCGCGTTATGAGGCTTACAATCAAAATTGCAGAGGGGCGCGTTGGTTCACTTTCCGCGCCGTCGAAGATGCCCGGCTTTAGTTACAGCACGCCAGCAGAGGACTGCATAACAGGCTCCAAGCTGGTCGAAGTTGTTAATTCAATTTGCTCTTTTTGCTACGCTCGAAAAGGGCGTTATGTTTTCCCCAACGTAAAGGCCGCACAAAGGAAACGGCTTAAGTCATTGGAGCAACTTGATTGGGTTGACATGATGGTTTTCATGATTAACAAAAGGGAAAAGACTGGTTTTTTTCGTTGGCATGATGCTGGTGACGTTCAAGGTGTTTGGCATCTCGAAAAGATTGCAGAAGTTGCAAGGCGATTGCCTCACATTAAATTTTGGTTGCCGACTAGAGAATACTCGTTTGTCCGTGAGTGGATGGCTTTGGGCCGTAAACCTGATAATCTTATTATTCGATTGTCTGCTTTAATGATGGACGGGTCGCCACCAGTCAGTTTAGCTAAACGTTTGGGCTTAACAACGAGCGGAGCGAAAACTGACGGAAGTTTTACTTGCCCATCATCAAAACAAGATAATAGCTGCAAAGATTGTCGAGCTTGCTGGGATGATACTGTCGAGAATATCGACTACAAAAAACATTGACAATTGGATAAGTTTACGCTATTATTAAAACAGATGCTTTTACTTTTTCTATTATTAACAGGCGCGTTGGCTTTGAGTTGGTATATTGGACACGAAAAAAACAGTTGACAAGAGGCTTTAATTGTGCTACAATATAATCTTTGAACGAGTTAGAAAACTATAAAATGAATACTGAACCAATTAGTTACTATCGGCAAATCTTCAGCAAAGAGGATTGGGCAATCGGGATGCACGGGAAAAACCGTCAAGCAATCACGGAGCGTTTTTACGCTTTCTACAACTGGATGGCGACATCTGGGGAGCTTGATTGGTGGACAGACGAGTTCGCTGTTTTCTGGACAGACGAAAAGCGTTGTCTCCGCGCAATACTTAACTTCAGCCGCCGCAAGGTCATTCAAGAAGTGGGGGCTGATGCGCTAAAGGGCGTGAAGGGCGGCGCGGATATACTGGCTGTCGAGGAGGCCCAGAAGTTCGTTGACGGATTCGTTGACGAGCGTTTCTACACGCCGAAGTTAAGCGCGGTGAACAACGACTGGCACGATGAGCTAGTCATTAGCGCGGAGGACTTGTCTGACTATGACGCGGTAAAAGCGTAATTGTTTTGCGCGGGGTGGTCAAACGGTAAGACGGTTCTCTGCAAAAGAACAATTGACGGTTCGATTCCGTCCCTCGCGTCCAAATTAGCGGGAGTCTTGGTCATGGTGTTCTGGGAGATCCAGAAACAGGGTTTTTACTTGACAACCGTCAAGGTTTATGTTCCCTCATGAAACAACCAAGCTGCCCCCTAAGTCGTTGACTATCAGCGACTTAGGTCCCGCAGCCTAGGGCCCGAGTCGTAAGTCGTTGAGCATCAGTCACTTATAGATTTAAAAAAATATTTAAAAAAGTGTTGACATTCATAAGGAGATGTGCTATACTCTTTGCAGTTATGAAGGAAAAGATATACGAAAAAACACTTGACCGCTTCACAGGCAAGGTGCTGACCTGTGACCAATGCAACGCAGAAGACAGCGAAGAAAATGAAGTCAGGGAATGGGGTAACCCATACGATCACGGCGTGATTTGCGAAGAGTGCGATTGCCACGAGACCTGAGAAAAGGCTTGACTTTTTAATCAGAACCTGTTATACTTTATCTAATGAGTGAGACAAAAAACTACAAAGAAAAAATGTTCCAATACTTCTACGCGCCTATGATTGGCGTATGGCTGACGGTGGCTGTCGTTGCCGGATTCGCTACTGGATTCGATGAGATATTTAGATATTGGCGAGTCGTTGGCTTGAACCTACTATAAAACTATGACTGAAATAGAACACCTACAAAAACTACACAAAGCACAAGACACCATCCTCTCTCTGCGTTGCAGACTAGCTGGCTTAAAGGGTAAGTGTTTAGGCATTATCGAGTATAGCGAACGAGCATCAACGGCTGGGCTATACAAACCAGAAGAGGTTAGACTAGCTAAAGAGATCAATTCAGAGCTGGAAGAAATCTTAGATCGAAACGAATTAGATAATATTTTAGCTTGACTTTAACTTCTTATCGTGTTATACTATAAGGAGTGAGTGAGAGAAAACAACCGAAGGTTCGCAAGCAGGTGAAATGGAACACCGGCACACGCGTCCACAAAACTAAAAAAGGAAAGGGTTCTTATGATCGCAAAGAAGATCAATCCAAAAAAGATAACTGATTTCAACAGGACAAAAGCAGATTTAGAATTATTTGCTGTTTTTGCTGTGTGTGTCGCTGGGAAGAACGCGCAGCAAACTGCCGACAAGGTGAACGACAACTTCAGAGATGTCGCAACACCAACCAAACAACTCACACCTTTCGAGGCTATCAAAAACCTTGTTGACATAAAAGTCTTCGTAGCTTATTTGAAGATGGCAAGGATGGGGCAATACAGAAGGATTTATAGAGCATTGAGAGATTTGGCTGAATCTGGTATTGACTTGAAGACTTGCACAGTTGAAGAGTTAGAAGCAATCCACGGTATTGGGCCAAAGACATCACGCTTTATCATTATGCATTCTCGACCCAACCAGAGATTAGCTACGCTAGACACTCACATTTTAAGGTGGATGAGAGACCAAGGAATAGAGACACCAAAAGCAACGCCACAGAGCAAAAAATTATATAAAGAATTAGAAGATAAGTTCTTGACATTATGCGATAAGTGTGCTATACTACCTTCTCAGTTGGACTTAAAGATATGGAAACAATACAGCAAATAGAAGAACCTCAATTCTCCTCGTCTCCTCTTTGGCCGGGGTTTTCAATGACATTCAAGAATGGTTGGGAAATATCGGTTCAGTTTGGTGACAGCCACTACTGTTCTAACAGGATGAAGGGAGAAGGGTCTAGGCGGAGTACGACAGCAGAGGTTGCTATCTTTGCTCCTAACAAAGACGGTTTTCCCAGAGAGTGGTGGTCATACGACGAAGACATTGGCGACGTAGTTGAGCAGCCAGATGAGAGCTTTGTAAATGGTTGGCTGACAACTGACCAAGTAGCAAACATCATAAGCATTGTATCTAAAAAATGAGACTAAACAAAATAAGCAACAACGAGACGGAAGTGTTTTTCAACGAAGCACTTTGGGACAGAACCAAGCAAGCAGTGTTCTTCTTTTCTTATGGTACTCCGGTCGCCGCTAAAGTCGGCATCAAATACTACAAGACAGAAGAGAAATTCAGTACAACGACTTCTCGCCACATAAACAAGTGGCTAGAGGATGTCAAATACGAAGTGCAGCCGCAGAGTTGGTTCACTAAAGCGATCCTTGAGCCGCATAAGCTTATCTATTCGACATAGCGTAAGCTACTGACTCCCAACGACTTAGGTCTTGGGGCCTAGGGCCGCCGCCGTAAGTTGTTGACTATCAAAGATTTACCCCCTGCCAAGGAGAAAACCAAAAAAAACCTTGACAGGGGGCATATGATGCGAGGCAAAGAAAGTTTGAGTTGCTGCAGCCACCACCGACAGTTTTGCTATTCTGCACCTAAAGATGCAGAGGGGGCACAATTCGCCAACTCTAAAGGGTGCGGAAACTTTTTTGTGAAGTGCTACTTCTAACTAGACGCTAGCCTAGGCGTTTCCGAAATTAAAAGGTGGCTAGAGAGCCACCGCGCTTTGGATTCTATCCCAGCGGAATCGCTTCCACTCGCCAGTCTCCGTGTCCTTCGCTGACATTCCAGCGGAATGGTCTTGCTCGCCGCGATTAGCGAACTGTTCATCCATTTCTACTCGGTAGAAAAAGGATTTGTCTTCATTGTTTTCCTGTCCTTCATGGACAGCCGGTGTGTAGTTTACTAGGAACTTCTTCATAACTTTTTTCTTACTTCCAATAAATTAATTATAACAGAAACTGCGTTTCAAGTCAAGCACAAATAGCGAATATTTCTTTACCTTTAACTAGAACTGTCTCAGCCTCAAATACGGGACTTCCAGCACGATCAACAAAAGTCTCATACTTATAAGGATTATAAGATACTCTTTTAGGCATCCACTCGATATCTTTGGATACGTCCTCGACTAGTTCGCCGCTCAAATATGCGTGTACATTCTTTCGCTTTTCGCGTAATACTTTTGCTCTGCCTGCTGGCTGAACTCTAAATTTTACATCTTCAAGCAGCACCGAGTCGGCGTGCTTAATCACTTTGCCCTTATGCCTAACAGATAGACACTTTTTATGCAGGTTGTAGTAGATCTGAACTCTCATAACTTATAATAGTATAACATAAACTTACTGGCTAGTCAAGCTTTTTTAGAGGAGATTGCCTCCCCATCCGTGGCACATAGTTTTTCCGTTTTTCTCAATGATCCAAGGCCAAAGGTTTCCGTCAATCACTTGTGCCATATTTAGCGCGGCCATCGATCCAGAATGGTCCTTACCAATTTCGTTGACGAACTCTTTTGAGTTCACACGGCCACTGTCTTCGTCTCTCCAAGTTAGGACGAACTTCGTTGCTAGTCTTTCAGTCATTATCATATCGTTATTTCTCTCACTCACTGGGAATATGATAGCACACTTTTCCAAGAATGTCAACACCTTTTTTGACTTTTTTTCACTTTTTTTTGAGGTACGTAAGTTGCTGATTATCAACGACTTAGGTGCGCCGCCCATGGCCCCGAGCCGTAAGTCGTTAAGTATCAACGACTTAGAGCATCGGCTACTGAACCGAACCCACGGTTGAAAGCTTGGCGCTGTTGCCTTGCTTTTTTGACCCGCTGACGCTCCACCTTGGCGGCGGCGGCGTTAGCCCTCTGGCGTTTCCAATCCTCAAGATTTTTGAGGATTGTCTCATTATGATTTTGAGACATAAATTAAAAAAGAGCGTCACGCTGCGTTTAAAGCGTAGCACTCAGACACGACGGCTTACCAGCCGTCGTTATAGTCGTCGAAGGAACCGTAGTCCTCGTCAGTGCCGAAGCCCGCGCTGGCCAGCGCATCAGCATCGGCCATCGCGTCACTATGGAAACCGTCGGAAGGCTCGTCTGGCTCGGTTTCGCCAGACTCCTCGAACGACCAGACCAACTCGACTTCGCCGTCACGCTCGCGCATGACATCTGTGCCGATATCGTTAGCGACCTCAATCGCGTCCTCGAGCCCGTCATGGCTCACGTCGAACATACGGAACAAACCGTCCTCATCCTTAACGTAGTAGTGGTTATTCATGTTGTTATTTCTCTCACTCACTGGTAAAATGGTATCACACTTTTGGGATAAAGTCAAGCCCTTTTTCAACTTTTTTTTCACTTTTTTTTCGTGGCACAAACTTTTCGCTCACAGGTTCCTCGCGTGGGATAAAAGGGTGCTTGGTTATCTTCAAGGTGCGGCGGACAAAGCCACCGTAGTTGGCTCCGTAGACTTCTTCGAGAGCGCGTGGTGACCACCGCGCTCCGTAGACTTTGGACATCGTTTTTTCGTTGTTCATTTTCTCACTCACTAGAAAGATGATAGCACAACTAGGGGGGAAAGTCAAGCGTTTATTTCACTTTTTTTCACTTTTTTTTGGGGTACGTAAGTCATTGACTATCAACGACTTAGGTGCGGCGCGCAGAGGTGGGGCTCCGTAAGTCGTTGATGCTTAGACTCTTAGCAATAGTAAGGGTCGTTTTTATAGCACTTTCGGCACCACTCGATGCGGCCGTTCGCACCCGCCTGATGCGCGTACCACTGCTCGCCGCAACCCTCGCACTCGACGAGATCCTCCTCGGCGTCCTGCGCGACGATGGCCTCATTCAGCCACTCGTCACACACCACATCAAACTCCGCCCGCGCCCGCGGGTCGGCCTCGAAAACCTCCTCACAACTTATCATATCTCTCATAACAGAAAACAGTATAACACAGAATCAAAAAATGTCAACCCTTTTTTTCACTTTTTTTCACTTTTTTTTCTAATCCTTAAGTCACTGTCTATCAACAACTTACACGCGGCGGCCAGAGGCCGGAGGCCTTAAGTCGTTGCGTACCAGTTACTTACTACCAAGCTTCTTCTATTCTAAAAAAACATTGGTGAGGCGGCAACTGATTCCAAGTGAAGTAGGGCGAAGTCATTGCCATCTTGTAAGTACCAAGCCAAACCAAATCTTTCCATGTCTTTAAATCTTCAGAGTATTGCAATTTATACATTATAAAAGGTTGCAAATCTGTTAATTCAAAGTAGATACCACTTTCCAATCCATAAGCATTACCATTTGGCAAAACCTTTTGCTGAACAGGGACAATCTCTAATTCAGCACTATAAGCAACATTAACAATCGTAGCAATGCCCCAAAGAACAAAGAAAATGATTATTGCCTTTTCAACAAAGTAATTTTGATTTCCGTATTTCATCGTGTTTAGCATTCTGGGCCGAAGTCGTGAATTTCATCATTCTGTACGCTCCCGACTGCTTCAGCAGCCTCAAACATTTTTTCGTCGTCTGGTCTTGGCTGACGAATTACTTTTGGTGCCTGTTGCCTCTTGAATGTCTCCCAAGTCACGCGTTCGTTTATTGGAAGGTTTCTCCATCGCTTCATTAGTTTTTCTCGATCACTCATAATTTTTAGTCTTTCTTTCTCACTCACAACAAAATTAGTATAGCAGATTTTCAGTAAAAGTCAAGTCTTTTTAGTAGTTATCTTTGTGGAATCTTCCCTTGGGCGATCTATCCTCAAAACATTTGGCTATTTCGACCACTTGGATAATGTCCTTGTATTTGGTCGTGTTGTTGACTTGTTGCTCAAGAAATTGGTCAGTCATCTCCTGCTTGGTTGTGCCAAGCGGGAAAGTGTTGCCCATGATTGAATTGCATGTGGCAAGGTAATGGTTGCCCTTGTAGTTGGGATTTGGTTCCACCTTAAAGGTGACATTTAGGAAGTTTATGTATTCTTTCTCTTTCATCTCTTTCTTTCTCTCACTCACTAGGAATAGTCTATCAGATTTTTAGGTAAAAGTCAAGCTTTATTTTCAACTTTTTTACCACTTAACTACTCGGAACCATTCGTTTTTTACTCGCCTGTTTAGTGGCGTGTAACTTGTCCATTCTTCCAGACTAATCTCTTTGACTGTCCGTACTCCATCAACCCAAGGTCCCATGACCTTTACCATTTCGGTTTTCTTATTCTTATCTTTCATATTTCTCTCACTCACTGGATATAGTCTATCAGAAAAAACGGTAAAAGTCAAGCATTATTTTCACTTTTTTTCACTTTTTTTTTGTGTTGTAAGTTGTTGATTACCAAGGGGTTACGGCGGGGGGCCTAGGGGCGCAGCTCTAAGTCGTTGGTAGTCAGTTACTTAGAGCGCACTCAATTAGAGTTTATAGAAAGCGTGTTGGCCAATCACCTTGACCGGCTTCTTATTCTTGGCCCAGTAAGGCTTCTTCTTCATCCATGTAGCATGGTAGTGGTTGGCATAGCCCACATAGCTACGGCTCAAATGTTTGATTGTCTTGGCTAACAGTATGGCGTACTTGCCTTGCTTAACCTTTAGCAGATGCTCAAGGTCTTTCAACTGTTTGCCATTCCAACAGCTAAACTGATAAGGCTTTAGGCATACGCTCTCTGGTGTGCGTTTACGCTCAAACGAGCGTTGCGCTATGACAGCAGCCACAGCGTACATACCAGCGTTGCCCTCTCCTCTTGCTTCTGCCAGTATGGTAATGGCTACCACCTTCTGCTCTCGTGTGAGTGTGTGTGTACGATGAGTATGTTCTTGTGCTGCTACCTTGCATATGGTAGCTATGCCCCATAGTACGGCAAGCACGATGAGTACCTTCTCTACTGTATAGTTTTGATTTCCGTATTTCATTTGATTATCCTATCCAACTGTCATTCCATTCTTTCAAGGCTGGTGCATCTTCGCTGCGTTTGTATGGCTTGCTTAAGCGGATTGCTTCGAGTGCTTCCTTAACCATTCGCTTTGTGTCACGCGCTTGTTCTTGTGCTGCCTCAAGACGCTTGAGTGCATCAGGCTTTGGCTTCCTTATCATCTTGCTGGCCATTTCGTATGCTGTCATTTTCTTACTCACTTGTTATATTGTATCAGATTATTCGTTGAATGTCAAGCACTATTCGCATTCGTGGCACATGAACCAATCGGTATCAGTCCATTCGTTAGCCTCATCACGGGTGATGCGAACCTCTTCATTGCATCCGCAGCAGGATACTATCACCTCGTTGGTGATCACTAGGTTGTTGTCGATAGGGTTCACTATTTCGTTATTGTTATTCATCTTATTTATTTCGTTGTTCTTTCTCTCACTCACTGAAGATAGTATAGCACAATCTCAGAAAATTGCAAGCTTTATTTTCACTTTTTTTCACTTTTTTTTTCAATGCGTAAGTCTCTGGTTACCAACGACTTAGGTGCGGCGCGCAGAGGGTGGCAGCCCTAAGTCCTTAAGGCTGAGTGGGTTACGTTACTCTCCGCAAAGAGCTTCGTCGCCGAACCAGCCGAAGTCCTCGACAGGTTCCTGATCCTGCGCGTGGGCAACGTCGCAGGCCAAGTCGCTCGCTCGCATAGCCGTAACTACGCGGTATCCTTCGTGTCCCTCAACGGGTGCGATGACGCGGTCATCCTGCGCGTTGAGCCAATCGATGTGTTGGTCTTTCATTCTATCCCTCATAACTGAAAAGATCATAGCATAGATGAGGGTGCATGTCAACCCTTATCTTTATTTTTTTTACCCCCCTATTTATGGAAAAGGCTTCCGCGCTAGGCTACGTATAAGCGCGGGGTGGCCCTTTTATCATTCTCCCCGAGCCTTTTAGGTGTTTGTAATATTGCATCTCGAAAAAATCCCCGGCGGCTATTTAAAAAAAAGTGTTTGTTACATACAAAAGGTGTAAATAACATTATGATAGAGAATAATCCGTTAGCAGAGGAGATTTTTCGTAAAGATGTAGACAGAATGGTCAAACGGGGAGAAAGAACAACATGCGCAAACCCCAAATGTTTTGACGAATGCTGTCAAGGAGAATGCGAAGAAGAATGCCCCAACGAGGAATGTCAATGTCGTGAATAAAAAGGAACAATAATATGCCAATCCCAACCCCCAAAGGACCAGAACAAAAAAAGAGTTTCATAAGTA
>Ga0315318_10000724_pt1 | contig 13884 bp, 12 predicted proteins | sample M1200m3416metaG_FD_203703 | JGI IMG/M metagenome (GOLD analysis project Ga0315318, IMG submission 203703) | Ammonia-oxidizing marine archaeal communities from Monterey Bay, California, United States - M1 200m 3416 | ecosystem: Environmental > Aquatic > Marine > Coastal | place: USA: California... | reverse complement strand
ATGACAGCAGAAGCAGAACAATTTATAGGAAGATATGTTAAACATAGAGGCAGTTGGAATCCAGGCTGGAGCAGTATTGCAGTTCATGGACAAGATATAGATAGAACACAGCCTGCAAACTATTATATAGAAGAAGGAATTGATACTGAAGAAAATAGTGCTCCATATGATTGGACAAGTATAGCAAAAGATTGTCCAGTTACAGTAGATTGGTTAAAAAATAAATTTCCATTTGATGAGTTTCACCGAGTTAGGTTTATGTTAATAGAACCAGGCGGGTATATTAAACCACATCAAGATTTTGACACAAGAAGCATAGCGGCTTTTAATGTTTCATTAAGTAATCCACCAGGAGTACAGTTTGCATTAGAAGATGCCGGACTAATTCCATGGCAACCAGGAGAGGTACGTGGCATTGATATAGGAAGAAAACATTCAGTGCTTCATAATGGAACAGAAAATAGAATTCATATGATTGTTCATGGGCTTTGGGGCAAGGGATTCGAAAGGTGCATTATTGAAAGTTTTGAGCAACTTTTGATAAATATAGGCCATATTAACAACTAAGTTAACTCTATAAACCACTGATTTAAACAAATCTAAATAAATACATATATAGTAAATTTAGGCATTAGTCTATATCAGAAAAGGAGCTTAACATGGCAAATCTTACTTCACCTGGCGTACAGGTTTCAGTAACAGACGAATCAGTATACGGTCCTGGCGGAGCGGGTACAGTTCCTATGTTATTCATTGCTACTGGTGAGGACAAGGTTGATCCAACCCTAACTGAATCAGATGGCATTGCAAAATATACGAAGTCTGCGAATTCAAACAAACCTATTCTAGTTACTTCACAACGTGAACTAACACAATACTTTGGAAATTGCGATTTCCGTAAAGTAGGTGGTACAGTTCAACAAGGTGACGAAACAAATGAATACGGATTATTGGCAGCATATTCATTTTTAGGTCAAAGTGCAGCGGCGTACATAGTACGTGCTGACGTGAACTTATCACAACTTAGACCTCAGTCAGCGGCACCAACGGGTGCAGCGGCAAACAACACATATTGGATAAATCCAACAGGTAATAACACGGGTCTTCACAAATGGGACGGTGCAACGTGGATAGAACAAACAGTAACAGTAGAAATTGTTACTGCCGCAACCGATCCTGCAACTTCATCAGTAACACAAAGCAACGGTGCTTACTTAGTTCAAATAGTTAACAGTGCAACAGACACATCAATAGCTTACTACTATGGTATTGGTGGTGTATGGTCACCGTTAGTTAATAATACTACTACGTTTTCACCACATTATACAGCACCAACTACACAAGGTGATGGTTCAGCACTTGAAGTTGGTGACCTTTGGGTTAAAACAACAGCAATGGGTGCCGGCTTAGATATTGTACCAAGTTTATATACAACAGTAGCAGGTTCGTTTGTATCACAAAATCCAGTGTATGTAGATGATGCTACACCAGATGGTACAACAAGTGATATATTCCAAGACGGAACATCAGCAACAGCACGTTCATTCTCAGATGGCGACATTTGGTATGACATTGATAACACTAATTCAAGAATACAAATCAAACGTTATGATAGTATAGGTAATGATTGGGACAATATTGCAACAGACGCCACAGTAGCAACAGGCGGTTTTGTAATGTCAGTTGCAGTAGCACAACCAACAGGTGCACCAGTAAATGGTCAAATGTGGTTCGATCCAGATGTAAACGAATTAGCAGTCTACGAAGTAGAAGCCGATTCAGGAGTACAAAAATGGAAAAGAGCTGCAGATGTACAATACATAACTACAGCACCAACTACAGATACAGGTGGTGCGGCATTAGCAGATGGCGACTATTGGGTTGACACAGATGCAAGTGGTTATCCTGTAATTTACAGACATAACGGTACAGCATGGGTTGTTAAAGACAACGCAGATCAAACTACAGCGGCAGGTGTTACATTTGGTGACATTACAGCTAATGACACAACAGCAGACACGTTTGAAGCAACTCTATTAGCAGGTGCTCCAAATCCACTTACACATCCAGTAGGAATGACAGGTATTAATATGTGTCGTTCAGGTGGAACTGTTAGAGAATATGATTCAGCATTAACTACAACATGGAAATGGCGTAACAAAGCGGCTAACCAAGCAAATGGCTCAGGTTCATTTGGTAGATTAGGTCAGCGTAAAGTTGTTACAACAGCTATGCAGGCATCAGCGGCAGTTGCAGAACTACGTGAAGATACTGTAGCATTCCGTTTAATTGCGGCTCCAGGTTATACAGAGTTATATGATGAAATGGTAACATTAAACGCAGACAGAGACGAAACAGCATTTATTATTGTTGACGCTCCATTCCGTTTAAATGCAACTGAAGCAGTGGCTTGGAAACAAGGTACAAGTGCTACAGAAAATGGCGAAGCAGGACTAGTAACAGCTAACACTTATAGTGCAGTTTACTATCCACATGCATTAACAACTAACCCAGCAACGGGTGATAATGTTGTTGCACCAGCATCACATATAGCATTGTATACATATGCTTACAGTGATAATGCATCATACCAATGGTTTGCACCAGCAGGCTTAACACGTGGTGTTGTACAAAATGCAACTAACGTTGGTTACTTAAATAGTGAAGATGAGTTTGTTAAATTATCATTAACTCAAGGATCTAGAGATGCAATGTATGCACAAAAACTTAACCCAATTGCTAAATTCCCTTCAGAGGGTGTTGTAGTATTTGGACAAAAGTCAATGCATGCCTCAGCATCAGCATTAGACAGAGTTAACGTTGCAAGACTTACGGCTTATTTAAGAGAACGTTTTGCAGTTATTGCAAGACCTTACTTATTTGAAACTAATGATGCAGGAACTCGTGCAAACGCTAAAGCAACATTTGATGGATTTTTATCAAATATTATGCAACAACGTGGTGTTTATGACTTTGCAGTTGTATGTGATGAAACAAACAATACAGCGGCAAGAATAGATGCTAATGAATTTTATGTTGATGTGGCAATTGAGCCAACTAAATCAGCAGAATTCATTTACATTCCAATTAGAATTGTAAATACTGGCGAATTAGCTTAATATTTTAATTTAATTATACATAAAAGGGCTACTATAGAGATATAGTAGCCTTTAATGTGGTAAATTTGGGAGATTGTTAATTTTCATCATTGATTTGATAAATACAATATAACAGAATACTACAATATAGTATTATAGGAGAAAAACAAATGGCTGTAATTACAAATTTTGGAGTCCCAACAGACAGTTCAGCTGGCACGACTTTAATGCCTAAACTGCAATATCGTTTTAGGGTGAGCTTCAACAATATTGGTGATGGAACGCTAAAATCTGAAATGACACAGAACGTTATTAGTGCTTCACGCCCGAATTTAACACATGAAGAAGTTGTAATTGATTCTTACAACTCAAAAATGTATCTAGCAGGTAAACATACCTGGGAACCAGTAACAATTGTATTCCGTGATGATATGAATTCAAATGTTATCAAACAATTAGGAGCACAATTAAATAAACAAGTTGATCATGCAGATCAAGCAAGTTCTATTGCTGGAAGTGCATATAAATTTGAAACTACTATTGAAACATTAGATGGTGCTAATGGAGCGGCAGATGCTCCAGCTACATTTGATAAGTGGTCACTAATGGGTTGCTTTATTAGTAACATACAATATGGTGATTTAAACTACGCAGATAGTAATATGGTTCAAGTTACATTAACATTACGTTACGATCACGCGGCACACGAAATTGATACTAAAGATGTATTATCAGACGGAAGTGCAAGTAGCGACGCAGGCGAAACTGGTGCTACTAGCTAAGTAGGCTAGGAGGTCAGTAATGTCTTTAGGTTTAGGTGATCAAGCATATGTAAATTATCAACAGGGTCTTGCTAAAGGTGAAATGACTGCTATTCCAAGGAATAAATTTTCCTTTACAGTCAGTTTAAACACAATAGACGGATCAGTTGATCTTACACGTATAGCCAATGTACAAATGCCATCGTTTGTGATGCGAACACAAACAATCAACAGATATAATCACAAACATGTAGTCCAAACAGGTGTAGATTATACTCCTATAACACTTACAGCATATGATAATAAAGATGCTGAATTTGAAAAATTCCTAAAAGACTATGCAAGGCATTATGTCGCTGGACCAATGAATGACGACGATTATGCTAGTTGGTTAGAGAGTCCAAAAGGTATTGAGATTCCAGCTGATGGGCATTACATAAGATCAATGCTTATTAAAAGAATTGATACAAAAACTTTATCAAACGAAATTGAAATTTTCCATCCATTTATTTCAAACGCAGACGCTGATACGTTAGACTATTCAGATAGTAGTCCTACAACATTCAGAGTGTCATTTCAATATGAAGGATATAGAATACTTAGTGACACTACTCCACCAGAACCAGTTCCAGTAGTAGCTGGAGCTTCATTAGAAGAATTAAATCATGTAGAAGAGTTTTCTGATACATCTGGTACTTATGAAACTACTGCAAAAAAATTCGAAGAAACAGGCAAAGAAATACAATTAGAATCAAATAAAGCAGAGCTAATAGAATATCCAACTTATCAAGTTTTAGAAGATGCACAACTAATAAGAGCTCAAGGTATAACTAGTACAGATGCCAGGGTTCGTGATGCAGAAATGGCCGCAATTGCTATAGACGCAAATAAAGTGGAAAATAATGATGCTAAATTTGTATTGGGTGAAAATAAAATTGTTACACTTGACGGACAACAATATATGGTATCAAAAGAAAACAATCCTGAATTATTTACTAAAGATTCCGGGTATGATGGTGATTCTGCTTTCGATTTTTAAAGGAGAGCAATAATTAATGCCTAAATTTCAAAATGGAAAATACACCCTTACTAACCCTGATAAATACTTAGGTAAAAGAGTACCACATTACAGAAGTGGGTGGGAATTAGCCGTATTTCGTATGTGTGACAATCATCCAGCTATATTAGGTTGGGGTAGTGAAACACATAGGATACCTTATAAAAATCCACTTACTGGAAGGAAAACTACTTATGTTCCTGATTTATTATTAGTGTATAAGGATAAAAAAGGACAAAACCACGCAGAGATGGTTGAAATTAAACCATCTAGTCAAACTTTGGGAGAAGCAAGAACACAACAACAAAAGGCGTCGGCAGTAGTTAATCATGCTAAATGGGCAGCGGCAAATGCATGGTGTAAACAACAAGGCATGAGTTTTAGGGTTATAACTGAAAAACAAATATTCAATAAACCTCAAAACTCTAAAAAGAAAAGAAAATGACAAAAAAATTAGAAGAAGAATTAAATTTACCTGATTTAGAAGAATTACTTCCTGAACAGGAAGAAGAAAAATCAAAAGAACCTACAACTGAAGAAGCAAAACAAGAAATTGCTACTATAGAAAAAGAAATGAGTATGGTAGATAGAGCTCAAGCGGCTTTACCAACAGTTGAAGGATTAGCAGAGCTTGATAGAGAAATGGATGCATATGCTAATAAAGCAATGGATACATTTGAAGATTTAGTTGATTTAGGTAAAAATGTAGAAGATAGACACGCGGCCCCTATATTTGATAGTGCGGCTAAGATGATAGCGGCAGCTTTACAAGCAAAGCAGGCTAAAATGGATAAAAAGATGAAAATGATTGAATTACAAATGCGTCAGGCTAGACTTGAAAAAGATAGTCAGAAGATTGATGCGTATGTAGCCGGCAAAAAACATGAAATTGGTGATGAAGTAGACACAGAAGGACATATTGTAGGCGATAGAACTGCTATGTTAGCCGAAATTATGAAAAATTTAGACGAAAAAGATAAATAGTATTAATAGGAGATAACCGCAATGAAAAAACTATTTTCAGAATATTTAAACGAATCGAATAAGTCGTGGAACTTTAGTATTAAAACAATACACGATTTAACTGATGAACAATGTGATCGCATTGAGAAGCACCTCGGCAAATACGACTCAAAAGGACTCGGTGCTGCCAAGAAAACAATTTTACAAAGTGCTCCACGTGATTTTCCAAATCACAAAGGATATGAAGTTTATACACATGAATTTGAAACGGATAGAATTGCCAGCGGTTGGCAAATACAAAATGATATTCGTAACATGCTTGGATTAACAGATGGCGTACTTAAAGTATACGGCGCTCACGAACCAATTGAAAATATTCCACCACAAGGTGAAGATGTAAAAAGCGTTTTAGCTGATGGTGAATATAAAGATGCTGAAAAAGTTAAAGCAGAAGATCATTACGGTGACGAATATAATAACAGTTTCATTAAAGAATTAATGAAAATTAAGAAAGAAAAAGAAAAGGAAAAAGGCAATGAGTGATTTAGACAGAATATTAACCCTTGCTAGACACGGCATAGACAATGATGCTCAAAGCCAAGTTCCAGCAGAAAGAGAATTAAAAGAAGTACCAGTAACAAAAGAAGCAGTTGGTGAATTTTCTCAACCATTATATGATTTACAAGACGAATTGGGTCTTGAAGATAATATTTTAGTTGATGAAATGGCACGTTGGATGAGCGGACAAGATATAACAGAATTTGTTGAAAATTTCCGTAGACACCACGAAATGCCAGAAGGTGGACATGCTGAAGAGAGTGTAGAAGCACCAGCAGAAGAAGCAATTAAAACAGAACAGTTAAGTAAAAAGAAAAAAATAACAAATAAAACTCCTGTAGACATGGTAGCAGAAGAGCCAGTAGAAGAAGGTAAGAAAAAAGATCACGATAAAGACGGTGATATTGATTCAGATGATTACATGGCAGCTAAAGATAAAGCAATTAAAAAATCAATGAAAGAAGAAACTATAACTGAAGACTGTTCATGTGGACATGGTTCGGATTGTAATTGTGGTCCAGAATGCAGTTGTGGATGCAATGCAGTTACAGAAGAAAAAATAGAGGAGGCTCCAACAATGGACACAACTCAATTAATTACATTACTTAGAAATGCAGGTTTAAGCGAAGAATTAATTCAAACAAAATTAAATGAATGGGCAAATACACCAGAAGGTGCGGCTGAAGATGAAGCTACATCACATGGTGAACCATACGAAAATTTTGCACAAAGCGTTAACATAAGTTTGAAGAAGTATTTAGATGCAGAAAATTTCAAAGTAGGCTTAAAAGAACATACAGTTGAAGAAATTAAAGAAGCATACAAAAAGTCAAAAGAAAAATAAAAGTTCACGTTTCCTCCCAGGTGAAAATTAAACGGTGTGGTTTTAATTAACTACGCCGTTTTTCTTTATAAATAGTAATATGAAAAGGCCTATTGAAACATATACGGATAATTTCGGTCAGATTATAGAATTTACAGTACCAGAGCCTCATAACAAGATTTGTATTAACATCTCAGGTGGTGCAGATAGTGCCATATTATTATTGATGCTAATCCAATACTGTGAGCAATATATACCAGAAGCAGAACTGCATGTTATAACGTCTGCTAACCCTATTAAAGGGTGGTATAATGCTAACTGGAGTACTAGAGTACTTAATAGAGTACTCCAGCTCACAGGAACAAAACTAATTAAAAGTCATTATACATTTTATAGTACCGATCAAATTAGATCAGAACTTGATGATACAGAAAAAATGCAACAAGATTTGCATGGTATAACCTTTACATTACATGGTACTACACAAAATCCTCCGTTAGATGTTAAGTTTGATACTATAAATAATAGACATAAACCACGTGATCCAGGACATGGTAGACTTATATTAAAGGAATATGTACCAGGAATTACACGTTGGACACCACTTATGGCAGTTGATAAACGTATGGTAGCACATTTATATGAACATTTTAATATGATAGAAGAATTATTTCCATATACAAGAAGTTGTGAACAACATGCTGAAGAAAATACAGATCAACCTGATAAAATGATTACACATTGTAAAAAATGTTGGTGGTGTAAAGAACGTGAATGGGCGTTTGGGAGATATTAATGACAGTAGATACTAAATTAACAAAAACTCCGTATAGAAAAGAAAAGTACACAGAAGAGCAACTTTTAGAACTTGCTAGATGTGCAGATGATCCCAAATACTTTATGAGGAAACATTGTTTTATTCAACATCCTGTAAAAGGCAGGTTAAGATTTGAGTTATATGACTTTCAAGACGAATTAGTTGACATATATCATAACAATAGATACAGTATTAATATGCTGGCCCGACAAATGGGTAAGTCAACCTGTGCGGCAGGATACTTATTGTGGTATGCAATGTTTAATCCAGATCAAACTATATTAGTAGCGGCACACAAATATGCAGGTGCATCAGAAATTATGCAACGTGTACGATTCTCATACGAAACATTACCAGATTATATACGTGCTGGTGTAACAGCATACAACAAAGGTAGTTTAGAGTTTGATAATGGTTCACGTATTATTGCACAAAGTACAACAGAAAATACAGGAAGAGGTTTAAGTATCTCATTAGCATACTTAGACGAGTTTGCATTTGTCCGTCCAAACGTAGCAAAAGAATTTTGGACTTCACTGTCTCCTACATTAGCAACAGGTGGTAAATGTATTATTACAAGTACACCTAACATGGATGATGATCAATTTGCACAAATTTGGCGAGATGCAAATAAAAACATTGATGAATATGGTATTGAAACAGCTCAGGGTATAAATGGATTTGCACATTATCTAGCTACTTGGGAAAGACATCCAGAAAGAGATCAAGAATGGGCAGATCTTGAACATGGTAAAATTGGTGAAGAAAGATTTAGACGTGAACATAAATGTGAATTTATTGCGTATGATGAAACATTGATTGATAGTATTAAACTTGCTAATATGAAAGCACGTGATCCATACGCTATATCTGGACAGGTACGCTGGTATTCGCCAGTTGCTAAAGGTAAATTGTATATGATAGGACTTGATCCTAGTTTAGGCACAGGCGGTGATAATAGTGCTATAGAAGTATACAGTATGCCAGGAATGAAACAAATAGCAGAATGGATGCACAATAGAACAACTGTACAAGGACAGATAAAAATTTTGCGAGAAATAGCACAACACATTAATACTGAATCTAACGGTGATTGTGAAATTTACTACAGTGTAGAGAACAATACCTTAGGTGAAGCCGCATTAGTTGTTGTAGAAGAACAAGGCGAAGAAAACTTTCCAGGAACATTTTTAACTGAAACAAGGCAACATGGTAATGCTAAACGTTATAGAAGAGGGTTTACTACTACACATAAAGCCAAAATATCTGCTTGTGCAAAGTTAAAACATTGGATAGAAACAGAAAAATTAGAGGTAGCAAGTAAACCATTATTAAGAGAATTAAAAACATTTATAGCAAAAGGTAATAGTTATTCTGCAAAATCTGGTGAAACAGATGACCTTGTAATGGCACTTAGTTTAATTGTACGTATGAGTATGGAAGTATCTAAGTATGAAGAAGAAGCATTTGATTATTTAAATGATGATTTTGAAGATTCCGATGGTATGGAACCTATGCCATTTAGTCTATTATAATAAATAGTGTATATCGGAGACAAGATGAGTGCAGAAAAATATACATCCACAATACAAGACTATTGCTGTTGTATGCCAATGCGGTGCTACGTTCGAAACACGTTCAACTCTTGATAAAGAAACAATGAAGTTAGATATATGTTCAAAATGTCATCCATTTTTTACAGGACAGAGTAGAGTTGTTGATACGTTAGGTCGTGTTGATAAGTTTAATAAACGTTATAAAGGCTTCAAAAGAAAGTAATTTTTAAAAATGACAAGTATTAAGATAAAAAATATCATTGTTTTATATCCGGGCGGATTTCACGGTGAATTTTTTATAGGAAACATTGTTTCTATCACAGATAAATTTAATTACTGTTATTTTAAATGTCGTTCAGAAAAACTTAATGCTTATCAATACGAAGCTATTGAACATTTATGTAAGAATGGTGAACCATTAATAGCACCAAATCAAACAGATGAAATTAGATCCCATTCCTATGGTAGTAAACCAATTATTTTCAGAACACAGGATTTTAGCTCTATGCATACATTACCTTTAGTTAATTTATACACTAAAGATTTGATGTATAACAAACGTGGAGTATTACTACAATGTATTAAATCACTTGATAAATATTATTCCAATATAGATGGCGTACCCTGCCCTCCACCAATCACTTGTACCACCACTTTAGGTTCGGCAAGAATTAATGATTTTGTGGTAAATCACACAACTGATAAGAGAGTATTGCATGTTGATATTAAAGAGTGGTTACATAATAAAAATTTGGAAAAAATAGAAGATTTCTTTCAAATTGAATACACACAAGCAATGAAAGATGCAGTTACACAATACTATCAACGTGATAATGTACTTCTTGACAAGTATTTTCCTAATTGGCAAAATCAATCAGATGAACATTTACTAAAAGAAATGTCACGAATTGACAAAGAATATGCCTTTAACAATTTTAAATATGGAATAAATAATATCATTTTCAATGTTTCTTGATAAATACATTAAAGGAATACTATAATGCAACTATCGCAAGAAATTTTTAACATTCTCAAAGGAGCAAACCTTAAATTAAAATTGTTTGATCCATCAGGAAACAAAACATTAGATCCGGAGCAATCAGCAAGATTTTACGCTTATGATCAGGATTTTTTAGTTACAATAAGAGAAGAAGATGATCAAGCTGAACTAGTTGTACAGGCAGGAGCTAGTTTCAACTTTAATGAACATAAAGATTTATTAGATAGTATTAAGAAAGCAGGACATAATGCAATGGCAGAATATAACATTAGAAAATTTGATAAAAACATTGAACCAAAAGACTTTGCTCACGATGTAGTAAAAGAAGAAGGTGAATTAATAACTAGATTAAAAGAACTATCAGGTATTAAAACCGAAGAAAAAGAACTTACTGAATATCGAAGTAGACGAAATGTAAATTGGGATCGCAGTATGCCAGAGCCAGATCCAAAAAAATATCCAGCAAATAAAAAGCAGTATGGTCCTATTGCGACTCATTCGGGTCGTGTAATTTATTATAATCCAGGAGAAGGAAACTATTCAGACGGTGATACAGGCAAAGTACTTACATGGGATGAATGGAACGAAGCAGAAATGCCACCACAAGGTGCAGATATTGAAGGCTCCGCTCCAGTTCCAAAATATGGTCTTGCAAGTATGCATCCACAACTTGATAAAGATAAAGAACAATGGTCACTTGAAATGTGGGCAGGCGATATGGAATCTCGTATGGCAGGATTAACTGACGAAGCAAACACAGAACACAAAACTAAATTAAAAAATGAACATCCAGACATTTATGCTAAAGCAGTTGAAATGTATCCAGACTTTGCTCTAGAGCAAGGTTCTCATCCGTTTAGACGTATGGATCCAAGAGATCCAGATCTTAAACGTCAACGAGGTGATGATTCACCAGCAGGTGAGTTTGACGTAAGTAAAATTCCAGATGGTGAACCTACTGAAATTCCACGTGATGGCAATACTAACAACGAAATAGGTGATACGAATATTTTTAATTCAGAAACTGTTGATGAAGAACCAATTAATGAAGAGCCAGTATTTCCAGAAGAAGTTGAATTAGCAGGTGATAGTCGTTGGATTGAAGACGAGATGTGGGAAAGTGATTATATTGAAGTTTCAGATATTACAGTTGAAACAGATGAAGATGGTTACATACAAGTACATGTTGAGCATAATGGTCCTTGGGAAATTTATACAGACTCTGGATTTGAAAAAGAAATTAGTAAACTAGTTGGTAAAGATGTTCATTGGAGTGAACAAGGTATGCAGGCACCAGGTGTAGCACACTTGGAAGCATATGATATAAAAGAAGCAGTTGAAAGATTAAAAGAATTATCAGGTATTAAAGAAGATCCTGAAGCACGTAAAATGCAAGTAACAAATGCTGATAAAGAAGCCAACACAGAAGCATGGAAACGTTTTAGAGCAGGTGATCCGAGATATGAATGGGCATCTGATCAAAATGAATCTAAAGATGACGAAGAAGAACAGCATCGTAGAGATGTGAAGCACGGCCTTTATGGTGATGATGAAGAAGAAAGCCAGTCAGAAGATGAAAAAGCAGAGCATGATAGAGATGTGAAGCGTGGTCTTTATGGTGAAGAAGCAGTTACTGAAGCAGGCGAATTAAAAGTAAGTTTCAAAGACTTTATGAGTTGGTACTTCTCACAAGAAGAAGATTATTTGGGTTTTGCTCAAGAAGCAGTTGATACTATTAATAGAGAAGGTAGTGTTACTTATACTCCACAAGATATGCTTAATAGATCAGGTTATGTTCCAGGTCATCTTGTACAAGGTGCATCAGAAGAACAAGAAGATGAAGAGTTCGACCCAAGTGAAATAACTTTAGTCGAATCAAGTGATATAGTAGTTTTATCTAGATTTGGTAATGCTATTGTAGCAGATGTTCATGACAGAAATGATAAAAATCATAAAATAATTATGGAAGGTTATGCACGTGCAACAGGAAGTATTAAGACAAGTTATATACAATTACCTGAACACACTAAACTTATTATTAAGCACTCAGCGGCTGTAAATGAAGAAAAACGCGGTGCAAGAAGTAGAAATATTAAAGCATTATTTGTAGAAAATGGTGCAGGTGAAAGATTTAGATTCCCATTTAAATATTTACAAGGTGCAAGAGCTATGGCCAATCATGTAAGCCACGGTGGAACACCATATGATGCAATTGGTGAATCAATTATAAAATTATCTGAAGAAGTAGCACAATGTACTCAATTTTTGAGACATGTGCGTACAAACAAATTAGTTAACGAAGGAAATGAAAACATCGTTGAAACTATTAAAGAGAAATTAAAAGAATTTAAAAGTACAGTTAAACGTTTACAGACTTCAAGAGGTTATAACGCCTATCAGGCTGAATCTACTGCGATTGTAGAAGAAAATGATAAAGAAGCGGTTGACATAACTGACAAGTTCATGTACAATACATTTAAGACTGCGAATATGGATGCGGTCTTAGAAACAGTAGCTCGTATTGTAAAAGAGAAGGATAGCATGACAGATCTAACTAAACAATATATCATGCGTTTATACGAAATGATAAAGAACAAGGAAGATTTTAAACTTACTCTTGATCCAAACGATCCAGAACATCCTGACAACGAAGATCCTATCAAGTGGTCAGGTGGAATGGGTGCAATGGCAAAATTAAGTGCAATGCTATCTTATCTCGCTATATCAAGTAAAAATGATGAAGCATTTAATCTACTAAGTCATCTTGGAAGTGAGTTATATAACTTGCCTAATCAGCATGTTATTTTACTCGATAAGATTACAAAATACTTAGACAAGACTTATAAAACGTCTTCAAAAGAAAAAGTAGAAGTAGAAGAACTTGCAGAATCAATTTTAATTGACTTACGTAGAAAAGTTGCATAACTTTTCTTAAAAAAGTACTTGACAGTAGGTACTATAAAGTGTATACTGTATGGGCAACTAAAGGCAAAAGTAATCAATAGATTACACGAAAAACTATTAAAGGCTAATAAAGGAGAAACATTATGGCATCTTTAGCAGAAATCCGTGCAAAACTACAAGCACAGGAAACAAGGAGCTCAAGCTCCAACACAACTGGCGATAACGCCATTTTCACACATTGGAATATTCCAGAAGGAACTAGTGCAACACTACGTTTCTTACCTGATTCAGACGAAAGTAATACGTTCTTTTGGAAAGAACGTCAAATGATTCGTTTGCAATTTCCA
>Ga0315318_10000722_pt1 | contig 13903 bp, 8 predicted proteins | sample M1200m3416metaG_FD_203703 | JGI IMG/M metagenome (GOLD analysis project Ga0315318, IMG submission 203703) | Ammonia-oxidizing marine archaeal communities from Monterey Bay, California, United States - M1 200m 3416 | ecosystem: Environmental > Aquatic > Marine > Coastal | place: USA: California... | reverse complement strand
CTTACTAGCCGGCTCACATCTTGAAGGTAGGACTGGTCAATCAGAGACGGCTGGAAACTCGCGTAAACATAATACGCAAAATCACCTAGCGTGGTCTTGAAAATATCGATTGCAAGAGTAATCCCTAAAGCAGTAGTAACTGCCTGGGTGGCGGATTGTGCGCAGACTGATATAAAGACACCGAAAGCGATAGCTGTCGGTAGAGGAATAAGCGCCAGTCGCAACCCAGTTGTTATCTCGCTGCGGATCTCTTCTTCGCTGATCAATTCAAACCCGTCTTCCACAATAGCTCCAAATTCCCAAAACAAACCGCTCATGAGGTAGGCTATCACAATCAAAAATAAACAGGACAGGGCTCCAAGAATATGAAGGTGAAGTAATTTGGCCATGATTAAGCTTGGGCGGCTTACGCGGCGAATAAGTAGATGTCTCGCTGTCTGAATATCCCTGTCGAAGCTAAAGCTGTACGCAGCTTGTGCCACAAGCAAAAGCCCAAGCATGGTCAATCCAGTACTGAGCCCATCAACGTAGTAACCATATGCGTTATTGGCGACAATTTCGTCGAAGGAGGGATTGCTTAATAATCTATCTCTCGCTGAACGGCTTGCCTCTGTTAGTCTAAGTAGAAGAAACTGGAGAACGACGACTAATGAGGGAGCTAGCAGTATCAACTTGCTCGAGAAAGTGTGCAGGGCTATAAATGTCTCGCACCTCAACGCTATTCGAAATCCGTTCATCGCTGTTCCCGTTCCTCGTTGGTAATTTTGCGGAACAGTTTGCCAAGTGATCCACGTTGCAGAATCATTTCAGCCACCGGTATTTGTTTTTCTACCAATATTTGGTTGAGCTTAGCTGATTCCGCTGCAGTCATTTGCACATGCAGGTAGCCTTCGGTGTCAGTATGGCTATACTCAACTCCCTCGACGGTTTCCATTACCGAGATTGCCAGGCTAGCGTTAGGTGTCTTTAACAGCAGCTGATTTCCAGAGGTTTTTAATAAGCTGTTAACATCGCCATCAATAGCTATGCTTCCTTTGTGAAGAATAGCTATGTCGGTGCAGATCTGTTCAAGATAAGGCAGCTGATGGCTGGATAGCAAAAAAGTGGTGTTTTCTTCGCTATTCAGTCGAGTGATGAGGCGCAGAACATCATTTACGCCTTCTGCATCGAGGCCACTAAATGGTTCGTCCAGAATTATCACCTCCGGTTTCCCAAGAAGAGCCTGGGCAATTGACGCACGTCGCTTGTTACCTAGCGAAAGGTTCCTAATTTTGAAGTTTTGGAATTGTTCAATGCCTAGCAATTGTTCGGCTTCGATAGGAGTTCGAACTATCTGGTTACACAATAGGCTAGCGTGCTTCAAACATTGGCGTACGGTTAGGTTAGGGTGCAGGCTGGGCGTGTCAAAAATAGCTACCACTCTGCCCTGAGTCAGGTGCAACGTCTCGGGTTTTTGGCCTATCACGGAAATAGTTCCACTGTTTGAGGGCTGAAGGCCTAGTATGCATTCTAGGGTAGTTGTCTTGCCTGAGCCGTTTAGGCCAACTAGACCGTGAATAGCCTTATTCTGGATTTCCAGGTCCAGATTTTTTATCACTTCAAATTTTCCGTAGGTTTTATTTAACCCGGAAACTGAAATTGCGGCTGCGCCAATGCTTTCATTCATGGACTAAAAGGAAAAGCTCAATGTAAGTCGCCCTTGGTTAGAGCCCAGTTTTACCTAGCGGGCAATAACTTGGCTCGGATACTTTTAATTGACAAACAGTTGGTCGACCTGAACCTCCTGGACCGAACCAAACTGTTCAAGTTCCTCTACTTCAATGATCGACAGATCACCGACAATTGAGATCAGTTTTGCTCGATTTTTGACGTGTTGCTCCTGGAACTCCACCAAATCTTCCATGCTAGCATTCTGTAGTTGTTGGTAGCGGGATCGGCGAGGATCCGTTTCAAAACCCAATCGTTCCCAACTTCGAACCGCTCCAATAATTTCGCGGAAGTTCAGCTTGGAAGTTCTATAACGGTTGAGTAGAGAGTTAACGGACTCGTCAAATCTTTCCGAGGAAGTCGGCATGTTATCGATAAGATCGATAAAAGCCTGCAGTGCATCAACCGTTTTGTCAGTCTGAGTACCGATAGCTCCAAGCATAAGATTCTCGTCATTTTGTCTACCGCCTTGGGCATAGCGTGCCGAGGCAGAATAGGCTAATGCCCTAGCTTCTCTGAGTTCTTGGAACACTACACTAGACATGCCGCTGCCGAAGTAATTGGTATACAAGGATGATATTACACTTTCCTCTTCGTCAAATACGCCATCAGCGAATTCAATCCGAACCTGCGCTTGAGCTGTCTGCTGGTCCACGACCAATAGCTCCGTATCGGCGACTTGGCGCGCCCGTCTGAATTGGTATTCCGGTTCTTCCTGAAGCTCGACCTCTATTATGTGATGACGGCGCAGTACTTCCACAACGTTTTCCAGAGGGAGTGAACCGGTGTAGGCGATGCTATGGTTGTAGGTCAACAGTTCTGAAGGCAGCGTTAATAGTTCATCGAGAGAGGTTTCCGCTATCTCGTCACTAGTTAGCGCCTCCAGCATTGGTGACTCCTCTCCGTAACGATTGAAGAGATAGAGGGCTCTGGCAATCGCGGGCGGCGAGCTTTTCTGGTCTTCCCTTGTTTTTAATAGGATGTCTTTAAGCTGCTCCAGCGTTTCCTCATCAGTAGCCGGGTTCTTAATTAGATCCAAGCCTAACTCTAAAGAATTTTCGAATTGTTCGTCTAAACCTGAAACAGCTATAACAGACGAATTCTCACCTGAACCAAATCGAAATTCGGAACCCATGCGGTACCATTCCTTCTGTAGTTCTTCATTGCTCAAATCCTGAGTGCCAGCTACATCTAACAAGGCAGCGGACAATCCAAGTTTTTTAATTTCTTCCGATCCTACTTCCACATTAATGGACAAGGAAAATAGGTCATTTAATGGATTTGGGGCGTAGTACAGCTCTACGCCATTAGCGAATTCAACAACACGGTAATCGGTATCCGGTTCAACAAAAGACGGTTCAATCTCGGAGTAATCCATTGCCAGTAGTTGGCTCGCAAATTCTGATTGGCGAGTTGGATCAATAGTGACTGGATCAATTTGTGGCTTATCGACTGGGGGCACTTCATGTTGAGCGTCGACTCTATAGACTGCTACATAATTATTTTCAAAATACTTATTAGCTATATCGACGACGTCCTGCTTGGAGAGTTGTTCCATGCGGCGGATTTCAGCGATGTGGTGGTCCCATTCAGCTCCTTCGATGAAGGCTTGACGCATCATGCTTACCCGGGCTGTGTTGAATTCCAAGCTGGCTTTCTGATTTTTTTTAAAATCATTTATGATGGCAGGAATAATCCAGTCCTCGAAACCTCCTGACTTTATGATCTCAATTTGGGCCAGTAGCAATTGTTCTACTTCTTCTAGGGTCTGATTTCGCTTCGGCACACCGTAGAGCTGTTGTACACCATAATCGTTGAGAAAAAGGGGGGATGATCCTGCATTAGTAACCAATTGTTGCTGGTTGAGATTGAGATTGATAAGTCCGGCACGACTGTTGTCGAGAATCATATCCACTAGGATTAGACCTTCCTTGTCGGAATTGGCATTACCAGCAGTCCGAAAAGCAATCTGTACCTGCTCTTCTCCTGGATATTGAACGGTCCTCCTTTCAGCATTCTGAAGGGGTGGTTCATCCCAGGGACCTATTTCAGGAATAATTCCCGATTCCCAGTGTCCAAATTTCTCATTGATTAGCTCAATGGTTTCCTCGATGTTGATGTCTCCGCTGATAAACACACCCATGTTGTTAGGGACATAGTAAGTATTGAAGTAATTCTGGATGTAAATCAGGGAAGGGTTTTTCAAATGTTCGATAGTACCGATGGTGGGTTGTTGGCCATAAGGATGAATTTTCCAAAGGAGCTCATCTACTGCGGTACCTATGATTCTACCTCCGTTATCAAGGGTACGGTTTTTCTCCTCGTATACGGTTTCCAGTTCGGTATGAAACAACCGAAACACAGGATCCACGAACCGATCCGATTCAAGCTCTGCCCATTGCTTTAACCGATTCGATGGGAGGCCTACTTTGTAAACTGTCTCTTCATACCAGGTGTGGGCATTAAGGGCAGTGCCTCCCATGCTGTTATAAAGCTTATCGATCTCGTTAGGGATCGCATATTCTGCTGCCTGTTGAGCTACGCTGTTGATTTCAGCGTAGATCTCAGCGCGACGAACATCGTCCGTTTCCCTAAAATGCTCTTCGTAAAGCTCAACAATGCGGTCTAGATAGGGCTTCTCCGCTTGGTAGTCCAGAGTGCCCAGGCTCTGGTTACCCTTGAAAAGCAAATGCTCGAGGTAGTGAGCGAGCCCGGTTGCATCGGCGGGATCGTGCTTACTTCCCGCACGTACCGCAATTTCTGCATAAAAACGAGGTTCTTCGTGGTTCTCGGTGAGGTATACATGTAATCCATTATCTAACTCGTAGATATGGGTATTTAGCGGATCATCTTCGTTAGTTGTATTTATCCGCTTGTAGCCGATCGACTCGGTGGCACTTTCACTTACCACCTGGGCTGTTTCGGGACTGCCAGATGGAGCTTGTTCGCTACACGCGTTGATTATTAAAAGCAAAAAAGGCAGGAGTAAAACTCTGGAAGACTCTTTTGCTAAAAAACGGGTACTCATATTGATACTCCTGGGAATGGACTGTTGCGGCTATAACATACCTTAGTTTGGCGGATTATCCGAGATTACCCGCATGACCTGCACCTGTTGTTGTTCGCCTTCAGAGCTGGAAGCGGTTAAGGTGAAGTTAATAGTGTTGCTTTGCTCCTGAGCAAACCGATCATACTGGTCTAGCTGTGCTTGATTCAAGTCATTGACAAGACGGTTTCTGGTCCGCTCAAAGGCGAGTTCCCGGTCCCCCATAGATTCAGTCAGACTGCCGTTGGTCGAGACTATGGCGCCGAAGTTGTTACTCGCTGAATACAGCTCCTCCATTAGTACGTCGAGGACCAGCTCTTGGGTCAATCCTGAAATAGTACTGTTATTACCCGCAAAAATACCAGCGTACGTGTCGCGGGTGGATTGTTGGTTTGCAGCTATTTCATAGTCCTGCAGCTGTTCTAATTGCTCTTGGGATAGTATTTGCGAAACGTAATTCATCAAGGCGTTTGGGCCGAAATAGGTTGCCGCTATTTCGGGGGACAAGTCCCCCGAGATCATATCCCGCAATAATTGCAGACGATTTGCGGTGAAATCAATTATGGCTGATCCTACTGTTTCGCGCTCGGTTGGACTTAACCGGATTAAATCGAAAAATTCGCTGTAGTTGCTATCGACACTTGCTTCCGCGACGGTAAAAGCAGCATCGGGATCCGATAGGACATTCATTCCCCCTTCGCGGGTTCGTTGAGGAGGATTGTTCTGGGCGACTTCCTGACGCGCCTGTTCCAGTAGTAGCTCGTAATCGGGACTAACCTGTTCCCGTGCTTCCTGGAGGGCCTCATTTAGATTATTTAACTGGGTTGCCGTAGAGAGCAATTGTGTTTCCAGTTCGGCCAGGCGGGCGTTCCATTCGATCCGCTGACGGGCGTATTCCCCAGCCTGCTCGTTTAATTGTTCTCGATAGCTTAAAGCAGTTTGCAATTGTTCTCTCAACTCAGTATTAGCAGTGTACACGTTCAGTGTGGCGAAACTGAGCCCGCCTAATACAATGCTAATTGTTATGACTAAGAGTTTCATTGTGGCAGGCGTCGCTCCAGCTCCTCATCAAAGAAATCCCAGACCCTCGCTTTGTTAGCAAATGGCCGCCAAACAAGCCAGGGTAAGGTAAGTTTTCACACTATATGGGCTCCAGATGGTTATAGTAAGAAAAACGGGACGAAAATCAAATTGTTATCCCTCGTGCCGGGCAAGCATTTAATCGCTAATTGTGAACGGAAGTCACGGTTTACAGCGTATAATGGGGTATTAACATCTTCGTGCTCGGAATATCTAATAGGGTTATGCTTATATTTCGTAAATCACTGATAATAATACCTTTTGTGTACACGCTTACGGCCTGTACGGCCGGATCGTACAAGCGCAGTGCCGATGAGGAAAGCTACCAAGCCATTGCCGAAAAGGCAGATTTGGTGCCTGGAGTGAGCAATCAGGTGGTAATCGACGAGGAAAAGCTGGTCGATTTAAGCGGGCTTATCATAAATAGTGATTCGTTCGATTTTCTCGATAATGAAGCTGACAGCGAAATTGACGCTAGCATTGTCAGTCTGAACGATGCTCTCGATCTCGCTTTTCAACATAGCAAGGACTACCAGACTCAGAAAGAACGGCTGTATCTGGAAGCACTGGCTTTGACGTTTGATCGTTATCGTTATGTCCCTGTGTTCTCAGCGGCGGGTGCTGGAGACTATCAATGGGATACTCAAGACAAGTTTGTGCAGGATATGCAGGCGCTTACCGGTATAGAAAATATCAATACCAGTGAATCCACTTTCTCCAATACCAGTCTCGGTGCACGCTATTTACTGAAAAGTGGCGGCGCGGTGGCTCTGAATCTCACTAACAACTTCACTCGTTTTCTTACCGGGGACACTAGTGAATTTAGTACAGGTGCATTGATAGGGTCATTCACCCAACCATTGTTGCGGGACTTCGGTAGTGATATCGAAACCGAGGCATTGCTTCAGGCTGAACGAGATCTGCTTTATCGATTAAGGGATTTTACTCGTTTTCGCAAGAACTTTGCTGTGCGGGTAGCCTCCGATTATTACTCCGTTCTGTTGAATAGGGAAACTGCTAGAAACTACTATGCGGGTTTGTTGGCAACCAATCTCTCTTTGGAAAGGGAACAAGCCTTTCAGGCGGAAGGTTTAACCACGTTGCTCCAAGTGGGTCGTCTTGAACAATCTTCCTTGCAGGCAGACTTGCGTTGGACTTCCTCTATAACTCGTTACAAACGCAATTTGGATAATTTCAAAATATTAATTGGGCTAAATGCCGATGATAATATTATGCTAGACGATGAAGAGATGGCGCTTATCACGGAAACCGGTATGGATAGCCCCGACATAAGTTTGGAACAGGCAGCCGAGATGGCTATTCAAACTAGGCTGGATTTGTACACATGGTTAGACCGTGTTCAGGATAGTGCTAGAAGGATAGAAGTGGCCGCTAACGCATTGAGCCCGGCATTGGATCTGAGTTTGATAGCATCAGTGCCGAATTCGACAACGCGGAATTTAGGTGAGCTGGATTTCGAAAATACCGTCTATACAGCGGGTTTGGATCTTGACCTGCCTCTAGATACAAAGCTGGAACGCAATAATTATCGCCGTAGTTTGATAGACTATGACGCTGCTACTAGAGACTATCTTTTGGCACTGGATGAAATTAAGCTGGACGTTTTGGATACGTGGCGGAGAATGAATGAAGCGCGCAAGAGTTACGATATCAGTGTTACTAGCGTGGAAATTAATGAACGGCGCGTCGAGGAGGCTGAGCTGCGAGCTGAATTGGGTCTCGGCGATATTCAGGACACGGTAGACTCGCAGAACGATTTAACTGCAGCTCGCACTGATCTGGTTAGTTCACTTATAGAGCATAATATTGCGAAACTCGAATTTTGGAGAGATGTAGGATTGTTATACGTAGACGACAACGGTCAGTGGGAGGAAGGTATCGATGAGCTCCAATAGTCAGGACATGTTGACGAAGATTCCTGTTCCTGTAAAAGAAAAAGTCGCTGAGCTTAAGTCTCTGTATTTTGCGGCTAGTAAATCTACGCAGTACACCATCATTGGTTGCAGCCTGTTTGCTGTATTTCTATTGCTTTTTTCTTTTAACGGAGGTTCTCCGAACGTTGAATCCACTATTACTTTCGAGGCCCGCCAAGGTGACCTAGAAATTACCGTCCTGGAAGGAGGGGCTCTAGAGGCGCTGCAATCTCAAGAGATCCGGTCCCGTATAAAAGGGCGAGAAGGGGTGAAGATTCTCAATATTGTCGAAGAGGGTTACCAAGTTTCTCCGGAGGATGTAGATGCTGGGTTAATCTTGGTGGAATTGGATAAGGCGCAATTGATAGATCAGCAATTGAATCAGGAGATAGCCGTAGAAACAGCGGAGGCCACGTACATAGAAAGAAAAGCCGAGTATGAAATTCAACTCAACGAGAATGTGACTGCGTTGAATGATAGACGTCAGGATATGCGCTTCACGAGGCTGGATTTTGAAAAATTTCTCGGTGGTAATATCGTCAGTGAAATTATTGCTCAGTTGGAAATCGAGGAAAGAGTAGCAAAAGCGGAAGCTGCAGATCTGGCAGCATTGGCAAAACCACTCAGTTCTGGTCTTGAAGACGTGAAAGTTGAACTTGAACCCAGGCCGACGTTTGATCCTTTCGACTTAGATTCTATGCCGCCAGGGATGCGTGAACGTATGGAAGAAATGATGGCTGATAATGGTGGGCAGTTACCAGCAGAGGTACTTGAAAATATCCAACGATTTTCTCAGGGCGGGTTTCCCAGTACGTTCGGAGGTGGTCCACGAGGCCAAGGAGACTTTGGTCGAAGTCGGGGTCAGAGGCAAGTAAGAGCGGAAACACAACCCGCACGAGTTGAAGATGGAATCCCTACAAGCCGCGAAGCGCCGCGGCTGACACTGGAACCTTTGATACCGGAAGGACTTGATATTGAAGTGACCTTGCTGATGGATAATAGTTACATGGCTATTCGCGATACGCTGGATTTTACTCAGTATGCCGATATTGAACAGTTGGAGGATGGTGAAGCGAAGCAGCAGTTACGCAATTTGTTGGATGAATTACAGGTATCCCAGGAAGAATACTTCTTGGCTCAGGATCGTATCGAAGGTCAGCGCCGTTTAGAAGCCAGGGGATTTATTACGCCGACGGAACTTGAAGCGGAAGAACTAAATCTCAGTAAGGCTAGAAATAGACAGGCCCAGAAGGAGACTGCTCTAAGTTTGTATATCCAATACACGTTTCCCAAGGATGCTGAACAGAATTTATCGGAATACGAAAATGCGATAATGAGTTATCAGCGGCAACTAAAGGAGAACATTGCAGAGCAGGCCCAGGAAGAAGCTCGTTTCAGTTCGGCCGAGCGCAAGTTTAATCTCGAGCGGGTCAAGCTAGCTGATATTAATGAACAACTAGATTTCGCCACCATTCGTGCTGAGCTGCCTGGAATGGTTGTATACGGGGCAGCTGACCAGAACCAGATGCGCTATAGGGGAAGCAGCAACCAGGAGGCTATCCAGGAAGGGGCAACTGTTAGGGAACGACAAGCCATCCTTACTATCCCCGATATGCGTGAAATGGCGGTGAAGACTAATATCCATGAATCGGCAGTGCAACGGGTAGCGGTGGGTCAAGCGGTTAGAGTTGGAATTGATGCTTTTCCCGATGAGGAATTAACTGGAGTAGTGACTAAGGTCGCTGTAGTAGCCGATTCTGCGAACTCATTCATGAACCCGGACCTGAAAGTCTATCCTACCACTATCAAGATAGAGGGTACCTACGACTGGTTACGCCCGGGTATGAGTGCCGAGGTCGAGATACTGGTGGCCAAACTTGAAGATGTAATTTATGTACCATTGCAGGCTGTAACTTATTGGGATGATAAGCGAGTTGTTTATGTTGATAATTTTGGTAACCCAGAGCAGCGTGAAGTTGAGGTAGGAACATTCTCCGATTCATTTATTGAAATTACTGCCGGGCTGAGAGCGGGAGATGAAGTATTACTGTTGCCTCCCCAACAGAGCCTTACCAATATAGGCTTTTAGTGTCAGCCTTTTTGAGCGTCCAAAAATGACGGCTCTCGATATGCAGTTCAAAGAGAGTGCTTCTCGCCATGCTCTTGCAGGAAGTAACGTAGTCGCGAGAGTTGAAGGCATTCGTAAGACCTATTACATGGGTTCATTGGCAGTTGAAGTGCTCCATGGCATTTCCCTTGACTTTTACTCCGGCGATTATGTTTCCATTATGGGTCCGTCCGGTTGTGGTAAATCAACTCTCATGAATATTCTGGGCTGTTTGGACCAGCCTACCGAGGGGAAGTACTATCTCGGTGACGAAGATACCTCCACTATGGAAGATGATGAATTATCTACGATTCGCGGGGCGCGACTAGGGTTTATCTTTCAGTCCTATAACCTGATTCAGCAACTCAATGTGCTCGAGAATATCGAGATGCCTCTGTTCTATCAGGGATACGCTGAAGTGGAAAGTCATGAGATTGCGATGAGTTTGGCTGAGAGAGTAGGTCTCGGTGACCGGGTAGATCACAAACCGTTCGAGTTATCTGGAGGACAACAACAGCGGGTTGCTATAGCTAGAGCTCTGGCCGTTGATCCGTTGATTATTCTCGCCGATGAGCCTACAGGAAACCTGGATTCTAAGTCAGGATCCGAGATCCTAGATTTGTTCGATGAATTGCATGCGCAAGGTAAGACTTTATTGACAGTGACGCACTCAGACGAGTTGGCCGAACGGTCTATGCGTGAAATCAAGCTGCGCGATGGCGAGATAGAGAGCGATGAGCGACTTAACAGTTGATACTCCTGTACAACCTAGAAGCAACGCCGGGCGGCAGAAACCGCTCAATGGTGTTAACTTGGTGCGCTTCAAGAAGATTACCCAGGTAGGTATCAAGAGTATTTTTTCTCATGGATTACGCTCGATGCTTACCGTGTTAGGTATTGTCATAGGGGTGGCTGCTGTCATAGCTATGCTTGCAGTCAGTGAGGGCGCTAGCTACGAAGCGCAACAACAATTTCGTGATCTTGGAGCGAGTAACATCCTCCTCAAGAGTGTAAAACCGGCCGAGGTGGAGGAGAATTCAAGGCAGGGATTTGGGCCTCCCCAGGCAGTGGTCTATGGCCTTACCAATGCGGATATCACCACTATACGCGACACAATACCCGGTGTTTCCAATGTCATTTCTTCCCGCATCGTAAAGAAAAATGTATGGAATCTCGGCATTAATACAAACACCGATGTGGTTGGTACTACTGTAGATTACCCGGTCTCGCGAAACTACAACTTGCGTGCCGGCCGATTCTTCAGTCAAGCGGAGGTCCGTGACCATGCGAATGTGGTCGTGCTAAGTGATGAAGTGGCTAATGCACTATTTCCAATCGATAATCCAATAGGTCAATCTGTCAAGATTGATAGCGATTACTACAATGTAGTTGGAATCATGGAGTCAGAGGGTTTCTCAAACCTTGGGCAAAGCCAAGCAGGGAGTTCTAACGCAGCGCCGAGCCGTATTTTTATACCTTTCACAGCATCTAAAAGCCGGTTCGGCGAAACCACTATGCGACAGACAGCTGGAGGTATGGAGTCAGAAACCGTAGAACTGCATGAAGCAATAATTCAAATCGAAGGACAAGAATCGGTTATTGAAGTGGGTGAAATCATAGAACAGATTCTGCAGCGCCGTCACAAAGAAGTGGACTATGAAATTGAAGTACCATTAGCCTTGTTGAGGCAGGCTGAGGAGAGCGCGTTGCGAGACCAGATCGTAGCGGGTGCCATCGCTGGCATATCGTTGCTAGTAGGTGGTATTGGCATAATGAATATCATGCTCGCCAGTGTTACCGAACGGACTCGCGAAATTGGTATTCGCCGGGCAATGGGGGCCAAGAAGCGGGACATCATTACTCAGTTTTTGGTGGAAGCAGTCATACTCTCTGGCGTAGGAGGGGTAATCGGTGTAGTACTTGGAGTTGTTATACCTATCATTATTTCCATTTTCTGGGGCATGACTACGATTGTGACGCCCATAGCACCGATACTGGCTTTCTCTATATCAGCAATGATTGGTGTTATCTTCGGCATTTATCCTTCAATGAGAGCGGCAGACATGGATCCTGTGGAAGCTTTGCGCCACGAATAATTTTCGAGTTTATCGGAAGTGTTATCGGAGTAATCATCCAGGGAATGCCCAGTAAATATTATGGTTTGTGGATTTTTGCTGTGATTCGTAGCCTACAGAATATATTGATAGTCATTCTCGCTTTGAACGCGGGATCAACTATTGTAGCTGCAGAAAGTAATATTCCCTGGGAACGCTATGATGAGTCAGCGGACCTAGCCTCCCTTGCCGTGCATGAAAACCAAACCATGCGTTACCAACTACTTCTTTCGAAAGTGCTCGATAAGAACACTTTATGGGAGCCTTTTGCAGATGAGCTAGAGACTTTCAGTCAAGAAGACTATGAATCACTCAAACCGCTAATATTGGATAAACCGATTAATGAGATTCAAAGCGCTGTTACGGAAGGTAGACTAAACTACGAAACACTTGTCTCTTTTTACATTTACCGCATTCGAGAAATTGAAACGGATAATTCGCGATATATCAACGCAGTAATTTCCCTGAATCCCAACGCATTGAACCGTGCCCGCATGTTAGATGAGCTGCGTAGGCAGGGCAGAGACGTAGCGCCCGATTCAATATTTGGGATACCTGTATTACTAAAAGACAATGTTGGTGCAATGGGAATGGCTACCACTGCGGGCGCTCTTGCGTTACAGCACAATGTTACCGTGAATGCCTTCATTACTGATCGGTTGATAGAAAACGGCGCAATCATTCTCGGTAAGGCCAACCTTAGTGAGTGGGCCTACTTTTTTTGTGAAGATTGCCCGTCTGGATACAGTGCAATGGGAGGGCAGACTTTGAACCCCTACGGGCGCTTCGAGTTCGGCACTGGTGGGTCCAGCTCCGGCAGTGGAGCAGGTACTGCGGCTAACTTCGCTACAGTGGCCGTAGGGTCTGAAACTTCTGGGTCAATCCTATCCCCAGCAAGTGCCAATTCTCTAGTCGGCCTTAAACCCACAACCGGTTCGCTTAGCAGAAGTGGAGTGGTGCCAATCTCGGCGACACTTGACACCACAGGGCCAATTACTCGGACTATAGCTGACGCGGTAATACTTTTTAATGCCATGGTCGGGTTTGATGAGAATGACATGGCCATGCCGCTTATTAGCGCGGACCTATACTTGCTATATCGTACGGTAGAGCTGAATGGAAAACGCCTGGGTGCGTTAGAGAGTTTTTCTGATAACTCGTTCTACCAAGAAGTGCTAGAGACACTGGCAGAAAACGAAGCATCTATCGTTGATATCACTATGAACTATGAACGAAGGGAAGGGTTCAGCGAATTACTAGGGAGAGAAATGGTGAGAGACCTGGCACTTTATTTGGAAACCTATTCAGCGGAAGAGGTGGGAATTAATTCTATCGCTTCTCTGCGAGAATTTAATGAAATAGATCTTGGCTTGAGAGCTCCCTATGGTCAGGAAATAGTGGAAATGATGGACGAACTTACGCTGGCTCCGGAGCAAACAGAAGCGCTCAGAGACCAATTACAGTCCAATGCCAGGGGAGCGCTTGAATACTTATTTACGGAATTTGATCTCGATGTCCTGCTATCAATCAACAATCGGCACGCCAATATCGCAGCACTGGCTAATTACCCCGCATTAACAATTCCGTTAGGTTATGAAGCTGGCGGCAGACCGGTTGGTTTAACTTTGATAGCTCCGTCTTTCCAGGAACAGGCTCTCATAGATATCGGTGTAAAGGTTGAAGAATTAACCCAAGCGCGCAAAGCCCCGGCGTCCTATCAATAATTCAGTTAATCTCCGATGTGTTTAGGTTGTGACGGTTGCTACCAGTAGTTTTCAATAGTGATATGCCCTGGCGTACGGCGCCGGTTCTTAATGAAATCTCTGCTCTTTAGTACTTCTACCGAATCCTTAACCATATCTGGATTGCCACACAACATAATATGGGATTTGTCGATATGCAGTCTGCGACCTAC
>Ga0315318_10000719_pt1 | contig 13912 bp, 7 predicted proteins | sample M1200m3416metaG_FD_203703 | JGI IMG/M metagenome (GOLD analysis project Ga0315318, IMG submission 203703) | Ammonia-oxidizing marine archaeal communities from Monterey Bay, California, United States - M1 200m 3416 | ecosystem: Environmental > Aquatic > Marine > Coastal | place: USA: California... | reverse complement strand
CCTGATCCACAGCAACGGTAAGGACTACATCCAGTTTTTTGCTGTGTTTGGGAAAGAGATCACCACGGGCCGACCCACCGAGTCCTGCTATCTTCAATACTGCGAACACCACGAAGGAAAACCCTCCTGTTTCTACAGCGAAGAGGCTGACTTCAAGAAGGCGGTTACCATCCTGCTGGCTTATGCGAATAACTTGGGATGGAAAGCGACGGTGGCCTGGGAGCCGCTTGAGTATGAAAGAGCGTGGTGGTGCGTCGGCGGTGGCGTCGCGCTCAGCATCGCGGGGATCGCGTTTGCCTGCCTGTCGCTGATGACCGCGGTGGACGCCTCTGCTTTTGTTCTCTTCTGTTTCTTCCTTGCCGGCCTGTGTTTCTGGAAGAAGTTCGACTCCTCGGGAAGGTATGGGGTGCCATGGGAAGCCGGTGGCGGGGCGGGCAGCTACACCTCTGGCGGCTGCGGAAGCTGTACCTCTGGCGACGGCGGCGGTTGCGGCGGCGATGGTGGCGGTTGCGGTGGCGGTTGCGGTGGAGGTGGAGAGTGAGCTGTCACCCTCTCCTTGCTCCCGCCCATGGCCTCGCATAGGCTATTGGCTGGGTTCAACTAATACATAGAGAGTGGCGCTCGGCGGTTAAGCTGGATTGAGCGCTCGTTCAATCTAAAGATCAAGAGGAGGCCTGCTGATGATACGAAGATTTACCTTTCAGCTCGGCGCAGCGATGGCCCTTTGTTTGTGCGGCGGTTTTCTGTCTTCGCAGGAGAGCCGAGCAGAGGACATTCGATTCACCAGTGTCCCGGATATCTTCAATTGGAACATCAGTAATCCCCAGTCGGGGTGGGAGGATACGCTCGACTGGTTTTTTGATCGCCTGCAGAAAGAGGGCCCTGATTTCACCCTGAATGCAGGCGACATCATGGACGCTCGCTGGTGGGACGACGAAGCGCAGGTGAAAAGGAAAACGGAAGAGTACTGGGCCGGTTTTAAGAAGCGTTTCGACGATCGCAAAATGACGATTTATCTCGCTCCGGGTGATCATGAATATGGAGATGATGGAGGTTTAAAGATCGGTCACATCGCCCGGGCCTTTGGTAAGCAATTCACCCGATTGATGGGTATGCCGAAGAATGGACCCGCGAATCATATTGGGCGCACCTTTTTTGTCCGCAAGGACAACCTCCTGGTGATCACACTTGATACATTCGAGGATCAGGGGAAGCGGTTTGGCTACACTGTTGGCAAAGAGCAACTTGCCTGGATGGAGAAGACGCTTAAGGCCAATCGGGATGCGGAGTTTATCATTGTTCAGGGGCACCTTCCGATTGTCGGTCCTGTCCGAAGCAAGAACTCCAGCGCGAGCATGCTGAAGGGCGGAACGAATTCCGGTTTATGGAAGCTCATGGTCAAGCACGGAGTGAACGTTTATCTGTGCGGGGAACACCACCGGATTACGGTGAAGAAGCGTGATGGCATCTGGCAGATTGTGCATGGGGCCCTCTGGGGTACTCAGACCGATTTGAATTATCTCCGAGGTTCGGTGCGCCCCAGGGAAATGACTCTGGAACTGCTGGAGTTCGATGTTGAGTACAGCGGGGGCTACATCGGAGATCATCCTCATCGAGGAGCGAAGAGTAAGCCGAGGGAGAATGTCGCTCTCGCAGCGAAAACCAAAAGCGAGGGTCCACGTGTTACCGGAGCGCTGGTTTTGTCAGTGGGCTCCGACGGATCTGTTGAGGAGACCAAAGCCGCAGGGTGGTTCGAGGTGAAACCAGCGAAAAAGAAAACGACCCCGAGGAAATGATGATGAAAAGAGGCCTCGAATCGACCCGAATCTCCACGGACAGCCGGGCCCCCGAGTCATCGCGATGAAACACCTTTATCTCCAGCTCCTTTGTGCAGGCCTTGCCTGCGGCTCTTTTGTTACTCGCGCGAGCGCTGCCGACGCCGCTAAGCCTAATATCGTTCTGATCCTCAGTGATGACCAGGCGTGGACCGACTACGGGTACATGGGGCATTCGGCGATTCAGACACCCCACCTTGACAAGCTCGCCAGGCGGAGTCTGCTGTTTGGTCGCGGCTATGTGGCTTCGCCGCTTTGTCGCCCATCCCTGGCTTCTATTGCGACCGGACTTCAACCCTTCCAGCACGGAGTCACGGGGAATGATGTCGATGGTCGCAATAGCCGTGCCGCGCTGGACATCCCATTGCGTGAGAAATTCCATAAACATCCAACTTTTATCAAGGCGCTAACCGCCAGCGGTTACCTCGCCCACCAGTCGGGCAAGTGGTGGGAGGGATCGTGGAAGGATGGTGGATTCACCCATGGCATGACCCATGGCGATCCGAAGCGTGGTGGGCGGCATGGTGATGTCGGTCTGAAGATCGGACGTGAAGGAATGAATCCGGTAACGGACTTTATCGACCTGGCGATCAAGGAGAAAAAGCCGTTCTTTGTCTGGTACGCGCCGTTCCTGCCACACACGCCACACAATCCGCCAAAACGCTTGCTGGAAAAATACAGGAACGATGGTCGCGCAAACGATGTTACGAAGTACTACGCCATGTGCGAGTGGTTCGACGAAACCTGCGGCGAATTACTCGACCATCTCGACAAGAGGAAGATTGCGGACAACACGTTGGTTCTCTACATCTGTGACAACGGCTGGTCGGCTGCGAGCACCAATGCCGATGATCCGAACCAGAGCCAGTGGGGCGGCTTTGCCTTACGCTCCAAGGGGTCGCCTTATGAGAACGGCATCCGTACGCCGATCATGGTTTCATGGCCGAGCCGCTTAAAGCCGAAGCGAATCAACGACATTGCTCAAGCCATCGACTTCTTTCCAACCATTGCCGCGGCGGCCGGCGTGGAGTCTCCCGCGAAGCTCCCTGGCATCAATCTGTTGGATCCCAATGTGCGGAAGGGACGCAAGCAGGTCTTCGGGGTGACGCATTCGATCCACAACATAACGATTGGAGATCCTGATGACACCCAGCAGTATCTCTGGTGCGTGGAGAGCGAGTGGAAACTGATCGTGCGCTACTCGGGCAAGGACACGACAAGATATCGCAAAGTGCACTCCTGGGACAAGCCGCCCGTCCGCCTGTTCAACCTCAAGGACGACCCGCACGAAAAGAACGATCTGTCCGGGAAACACCCGCAGCTTGTGGGACGACTAAGGAAAGCCATCGAGGCCTGGCACTGAAGGGCCCACCCTCTCCTTGCCCCCGCCCATGGTCTCGCATAGGCTATTGGCTGGGTGAGCGCTTAGGAAGGGGGTTTGCAGGCCATGCTGAACAGACGTAGTTTCCTCAAGACAGCAGGCGCGATCGTCTCGCCCACGATTATTCCGTCCATGGTGCTCGGGGCCGACGAGAAGCCCGCTGCGAGCGAGCGAGTCACGATCGGCCTTATCGGCGCGGGCGGTAAGGGACTCGACCTGATGGGCGACTTCTCGCGGCAGTGCAAGGAAGTCCAGTTTGTCGCAGTGGCTGATCCTGACAAGGTTCATGCGAACAAGGGGAAGGCGCTCGCTGAAAAGCTCTTCGGGAAGGGCTGCGAGACCTATAAGGACTTTCGTCATCTGTGCGCCCGCAAGGACATCGACGCAGTCGTCGTCGCGACTCCCGACCACTGGCACGCCCTTGCGTGCCTCGAGGCGATTCGCAGCGGCAAGGATGTCTACGGAGAGAAGCCGATCACTCATCTTTTCGGTGAGGGGCAGGTCCTCTACCGCGAGGTCGCGAGGCATAAGCGGATCTTCCAGGTCGGCTCCCAGCAGCGGTCGAACCCGTTCTTCAGAAAGGCTGTCGAGGTGGTGATGAACGGACTCATCGGTAAGGTGAAGGAGGTTCACGTGGGGCTGCCTACGGGCGAGTCGTCGCAGGTAGAGGGAAATGTCGCGAAAGCGACCCCGGGGCATCTCGACTACGATCTCTGGTGCGGTCCGAGTCGCAAGCTCCCGTTTCATCCCGAGCGGCTCCACTTCAAGTGGCGATGGGCACTCGACTACGGCGGCGGCAACCTCATGGACTGGATCGGGCATCATAACGACATCGCTCACTGGGGGCTCGGAGTCGACAAGGGCGGCCCGGTCAAGGTCGAAGCACAGAACTTCCGCTACCCCGAAAAAGGTATTTACGACAGCCCCATCGACTACACCGTGCGCTCTGAGTACGAAGGTGGAGCCACGGTCGTTGTCTCCAACAAGGTCGGGCGCGGAGTTCGATTCTTCGGGGAGGACGGCTGGGTCTACGCAGACCGCCGGGCCTTCCAGGCTTCGAATCAGGAATGGACTCGGGAAGGGTTCGATCCAGGGAAAGCCAGGGCGTACAGGTCGCCCGATCATCGGCGCAACTTCGTCGATGGAGTCCTGACGCGGAAGGAATGTATCTGTCCGGCCGAGACGGGGCATCGTTCTATCACCCCGGGGCACCTCGGTTACGTTTCCGACGCCTTGAAGCGCCCCTTGAGGTGGGATGCGAAGAATGAGAAGGTCGTCGGTGATTTGGAGGCCGACAAGCTTCTCAAGAAAATCGACTACCGTGGCGACTGGTCTCTCGGAGCCTGAGAGCGCTTCGATGATCGTATCTTCAGCTCACTTCGGGTCGCGGCCAGCTGCCCAGTAGAGGCCTCGCCGCACGATCGCCTGGAAGGTCTCGCTCTTCCACGCATTCCCGTCGTGGCCCAGGGTCGTGTTGAACACCCGTCCCTTGCCGTATTCCTGCACCCAGCCCATCGACTGCTGCTCCTGCCCGCGATCCATCCGGAAGAGGCTGTGGAGCTCGAAATCGGGATGATATTGGTTTCGATAGGTTTCATCGTGAATCTGGAAGTCTTCGAAGGGAGAGGTCACGGGGTGTTTATTGTCCATGATCCGAATCGTAAACCGGCCGCCACGGTGGGTGATGAATCGGCCGCCCATCAGTCTCCAGTATACGTCGGATCTCTTGAAGGCGTCGGTTGCGTGTACGCCGGCGAGTCCTCCGCCGTTCCTGACGAAGTCGTGGAGCCCTCGCTCCTGGGCGGGGTCGGTGAAATCGCCGCCGGGACCGTAGAACAGCACGAGGTCGTAGTTCGAAATATACGGGGCCCTGAGAGCGTCAATCTCGAGCGTGAGATCGAGGGCGAAGTCGCCCGCCTTCTCCAGCAGTGGAGCGAGGACATCGTAGAACCCGGCCCAGTCGTGTGAGCCTCGGCCACCGACCAGCAGCGTCTTGATCTTGCCCGGCGCCTTGACGGGCGGCACGCCGAGGCAGGTGAGCAGCGTTGTCGTGGTTACCTCGGCGCAGCCTTCGGTTCCCGGGTGAATGCCATCGGGGACAAATCGATGAAAGACATGGCTGTTGTGCTCGAGGATCCGCTCCCAGTGTAGCGCGTGATCGATGAGCTTGAGGCCTCGGTCCTTCGCTACTTGCCGGTACATCTCGTAGTACTTCTTGATCTCCGGGCGCGCCTTGAGGTGGTTGCCGATTGGCGGGTTCATCGTCATCAGGACGATCTCGGTGCCCGGCCTGGCGGAGAGGACCCGCTGGATCATGTTCTCGAGATTAGCGCGAGCCTTGACCACCGATGTCTTGTAGTCGAGATAGGCATCGTTGATCCCGAACTCGATGAAGAGCGTATCGGGTTTCTTCTCTATGACGCGAGCATCCAGGTTTTCGACGCCCCAGGTCGACCACATTCCGCCGGCGCCACTGTTTACGACCCTAACCTGGCCGGGCCAGCGTGCTTTCAGTGCAGCGTCGAGTTGTCTCACCCATGCTCCTCCCGAGGTCAGGCTCGTGCCGTAGGTGACTATGGTCTGGGTCTTGCCAGCTTTGAGATTTTTGACCAGCTGACTCTCGCCGTTCGCCAGCACCTTCCTCGAAGCATCGGGCTCAGCCTTGGTGGGCTCTGCGCTCCAGGCCGGGACCGGCAGGAACGATAGAGCCAGCAGGGCTACAGCGAATCGGTGGTGGACTATTCTCATGCGGAAGCGCCTCATTTTACCCCAACAACCCTAAGCGATGCCCCGGGCGATAAGCAACCAGGGCCCACCCCTCCTTGTAAGCTTAGATCCTATCGTATAAACTGATTTTTGTTTCGTTGGTTGATTAATGGGGTCTGGATCCATGAAGAGGCAGCCTGGAAAGATCAGGACCCGTGGTGTGCTTTGTACACCGAGCTGGTTCTTCGCGGTTTGCTGCCCTGGGCGGCATCGCTATCGCCGGCTGTGGATCAAGCGATCTGTTGGAGGAACTTGATCTCCATGCGAACCATTATAGATCCGCTTTATCGATGTATAGAGCAGCATCCGGAACGATTGCTTTACGAGTTTCTCGACCGTCATGGGGACACCGCCGAGTCTTACACCTACGCTGAGTTTCTGCAGCGCACGACCGATATCGCAGCGCATATCCAAGGCGCCGCCAGGCTGGATCCCTGCGCGCGGGTTCTTCTCCTCTATCCGCCCGGCCTGGAGATGATCTGTGCCTTCTTCGCCTGCGTGCGCCTGGGCTTCATCCCGGTCCCGGCATACCCCCCGACTGGGCGAGGATTCCAGGCGGCGCTCGCCAAGCTGAATTTCATCGCCAGGGATTGCAGCGCATCCGCTGTGCTTACGGAGCGGTCCTATTTCTGGTCGATGAAATTGAACCAGGCCCGCAACCAGGCCGGGGCCCTCTCTTCGCGAGGCGGGGCGCTCGCCAGGATGCAGTGGATCGTCAGCAATGACGCAGAGAAGAACGTCTCGACGACGATCCCCGAGGCGCATTCGGACATTCTCTTTCTCCAATACACTTCGGGCTCTACCAGCAATCCCAAAGGTGTCATGGTGACCCATGAAAACCTTCTGGAGAATTGCGATGCCGTTGTGGACCACCAGCCTGTTGGGGTGTCCTGGTTGCCGCAATATCACGACATGGGCTTGATCGGGTATTATCTTTTCTTTGCGCTCAAAGGCGGCACCACCTATGGGTTCTCGCCGTTGGATTTTATTCAGCGCCCGGCCCTCTGGCTTGAGACCATCAGCAGGGTTGGAGCGACGGCCACCTCCGCGCCGAATTTCGCCTACGAGTATTGCCTTCTTCGCACAGAGAAGCTGCCGCCTGAGACCTTCGAGAATCTCGATCTGAGCTCGCTGCGGTTCCTGATGACCGCGGCGGAGCCGGTTCGCGCCCAGGTCTACCGTGACTTCATAGCCAGGTTCGAGCCCTATGGCCTTGATCCGGACAGCTTCTTTTCGGCTTACGGCCTGGCCGAGTTCACGCTCGCGGTCTCGAACTACGGGCGCACGGTTCAGGCCTTCGATGCCGAACGGTTGACTCAGAATGAGGCGGTCGCCGTGTCCTCTCCGGCTGGGCATACGCAGACCAGGAGCCTGGTCAGCTGTGGGGAGCCCCTGGGGAGCACTGAGGTTAAGATCGTCGACATAAAGGATGACTTCAAAGAGCTCCCGGAAGGGGCTGTCGGGGAAATCTGGATCAACGGGCCGAGCAAGTGCAGGGGATATTGGGACCGTCCTGAGCTCAGCCGGGAGACCTTCGAGGCGAAGCTCCAGGGAGCCGGCAAGGATTCGCCGACCTGGCTTCGCAGTGGCGATCTCGGCTTTCTGCGCGACGGTGAGCTCTACATCTGTGGGCGGACGAAGGATCTCATCATTGTTCGGGGTCTCAACTACTATCCGCAGGACATCGAAATGATCGTCGAGCAGGACCCCGCAATCCGCAAGGGCTGCGTCGCGGCCTTCGCCCGGGATCATAAAGGTCGCGAGCAGGTCGTCGTGGTAGCCGAACTCCGAAACGACAGGCGCCTGCCTGATGCCGATCTTCTCAACAGCAAGCTCCAGCAGGCCCTCGGCATTGGAGCGGATCTGTTTGTTTACATCCGGGCGAAAACCATACCGAAAACCAGCTCGGGTAAGATCTCCCGGCGCCAGGCGCGCGAGCGTTGGCTCGCGCACAAGCTGGAGCTGGTCGGCGAGGTACGTCAGGGTGAACCGGGGAGCGCAGCTGGAACGTCCGGCTCGAAAGCAGAGGCCGCTCCTGTGGGGCGGTTTGGCGCGCTGTTTCATAGATATGGGCTTCGAGGTGAAGAGTCCGGAACGCTGGGAGACGTGGGGCTCGACTCCTTGCGCATCGCTGAGTTTGCCCAAGACCTGGAGGCGGAGCTGGAAGCCAGGGGCAATGGTGACCTGTCCGGCTCGGTCGATCTACGGCTCCTCATCAAGATCTCTGTATCCGAGTTGTTTGAGCTCCTCGAGGATGTCGCAGCGGCAGCGCCCCGGGCAAAGTTGCGCTTTAAACGCACGATCCTGAAGCTGCAGCGCGAACATCAGGACCAGGAGGCCCGTATGATGCGCGCTGACACGCGCCTTCGATTCGAGCCCTCCGAGCTTTTGGAGCAGGCTTCACAGCCGGAAGCATCCCGGGGAGCAATTCTCCTCACGGGGGGTACAGGTTTCTTCGGGCCGTTTCTCCTCAAGAGTCTCCTGGAGCAATGCGAGAGCGAGGTCTTTGTGCTTGTTCGCGCAAAGGACCTCGACGCCGGTATGCGGCGCTTGCGCGAGGCTCTTGCGACCGTGGGGATTCCTCCTGGAGCGAAGGCCCTCGATTGGGAGCGGCGGGTACGGCCGGTGTGCGGCGATCTTGCCGAGGCAAACCTCGGCCTGAGCCGGGCTGATTGGCTCTCGCTGTCACGCCAGGTGCAGGCCATTTACCACAATGGGGCCATGGTCAATTACCTGTTCGATTATGAGGCCATGCGTGAGGTGAACGTAGGTGGAACCCACGAGATCATACGTCTTGCGCTTACCGGCCGGGCGAAGGTCCTGAATCACATTTCAACAACGTTCGTGTTTGGCTGGTCCGTTAAGGAAACCTTGTTCGAGACGGATACGAATCCCGATATGGACCACCTTGATTTTGGCTACAGTCAGAGCAAGTGGGTGTCAGAGCAAGTGGTGTTGAGGGCCATGCGGCATGGTCTCCAGGCCCGGATATTTCGCCCCGCTCTCCTGAGTCCTTCCATCGCCGGTGAGGGGTACAATTTTGATATTTCGATTCGCCTGTTGGCGTTCATGCTCAAGCACCGAATCGGGACCACGGCTGGAAACCAGGTCAGCTTTTCCCCCGCAGACCTGGCCGCCGACAATATTGTCGCCATCTCGTCGTTTCCCGGGAGCCTGGGGACGACCTGTCACGTGACCCGGGATACCTATGCCACGATGCTCGATATCACGACAATCCTCGCCCGGCTCACCGGGCAGGAATTTGAAAACTTCACGTTGGATGACTTCGTCCCTGAGGTCATTGAGCGATGCCGTAAAGACGACCTGCTCTTTCCCTTGTTGAACTTCCTGGTACGCTCGGTGGGCAACATCACCGCCATGGAGTTCAAGCGCTACGACAACAGCAACTTTCAACGATTTCGCGACCAGGCTTTGCAGGGCAGAGAAGACCCGCCCCTGGAGGATGTCGTCGCGGGTATCCTTGGCTTCATGCGAGGGCAGGGGATTGTCGAAGATGGACATCGCCTGGTGAGCCAGGGTTCGGATCAAAGGAATTACCCCCATGTTTGACGGGAAGATCACCAACGCACCTCATATTCATCGGGCGCGGGCGCTTCTGGATTCGCGCGCTCTGATGCGAAATCCGATCCGGGTCTTCGAGAAGTATCGAAAACAGCTCGGCAAGACCTTTACGCTCCATTTTGCTGGAGTCAAGCGAGCCATCGTATCCACGGATCCCGATTTCATTCAGCATGTGCTTCACAAGAACCAGACGAATTACCGTAAGTCACATATCCAGGTGAAGCGCATGAGAGAGTTCAATGGGCATGGACTCCATAACAGCCACGATGAGAGGTGGCTCAGCATGCGGCGCCACCTGGCCACGGGGTTTCTAACCAATCGGCTCGAAAAATCGTTTCCCATGCAGCGCGAGGTGCTGGAAGAGGCTATGGCGGGTTTTGCCCAGCGCGCCAGCGAGGGCCCGGTGGACATCTACCAGGAGATGGTCAAGGTCTCCCTCTCGCTCATCGGAAAGTCGCTCTTTGGGAGGCGAATCAGCGACGAGGAGCTTCAGGTCATAGCGGAGGCCGTCTCGGATATTCAGAGCTTCATCCTGCGCCAGATCGTCCAGCCCTACCTGGTTCCCTGGTTCCGTCTCAGCGGAAAAACGGCGTATTATCAAAAGATCCGCAGTGTGGGAGAGGGTCTGATTGAGAAACACATCGATATCCGGCGCCGCGAGGGTGGGGGCGGCAGTGACATGCTGAGGCATATGCTCGAGACGCCCTACGAGGATACGGGCAAGCCTATGGAGAACAGCCAACTCCTGATTGAAACCCTCCAGCTCCTCATAGCCGGCAATGAGTCTTCATCCAATGCCCTGGCCTGGACCTTTTACCTGCTGGCGAGACACCCCGAGTGCATCGCCAGGATCCGATCTGAGATTGAGAGCGAGGCAGGCGAAGGCCCCCTCGATTTTACAGCTCTGCGCAGGCTCGATTACACGACCAAGGTGCTGAACGAAGCCATGCGCCTCTACCCGCCCTTCTGGATGGTAGACCGAATCGCCCAGGAGGACGATGAGGCCGCCGGAATCCATATTCCCGCTGGTATCATGGTGATCCCCTACATTTATGGAACGCACCGCAATCCAGACTTCTGGCCGGATGCCGAGACCTTTGACCCGGATCGGTTTGCGGCCGCGTCGGCCAGGGAGCGACATCCCTATGCGCACATTCCCTTCGGCGGCGGCCCTCGAATCTGCATCGGCGCCGATATGGCGATGATGCAGAGCGTCCTGGTCCTGGCGTCCTACATCCGTGACTACGATTTCGAGCTGGCTACAGAACGGCCTTCAAACATCTCTCCGATGATGATCCTGCGCCCGGATGGTCCCATCCCGCTGCGCTTTCGACCGGTCGCTGGGGTTTGCTGAATTGACAGGGCTCGCCTGTAATATGGACCTGTCCTTAACGGGCATTGAGCGGAGCTGATGAGGTCTCCCATTCCAGCTGTCCTCCTGTAAAACATCCCAACAACCCTAAGCGATGCCCCGGGCGATAAGCAACCAGGGGGCACCCTCTCCTTGCCCCCGCTCATGGACTCGCTTAGGCTATTGGCTGGGTTCAACTGATATATAGAATAACCCCTTCTTTCTCGCCCAAACAAATGTCCCATTTGAACGATCAACCCCAGCAGCAGCTCTCGAGGCGGCGCCTGTTACAGGTAGGTGGTATTGGTGCCATAGGCCTAACGTTACCCAGCTTCCTTCATGCTGAACAACTTCTGGGTTCAGGCACATCGGCCAAGTCCTGCATCTTCATTCATCAGTATGGCGGACTGAGCCAGCTCGATTCATGGGACATGAAACCTGATGGGCCTCAGGAGATTCGCGGCCCCTATAAACCGGTCAGGACCGCCACGCCTGGATTCCAGGTTTGTGAACTGATGCCGCGCCTGGCCAAGCTGTCCGAGCAATACGCAGTCATCCGGTCGATGACACACAAGGAGGCGGAGCATAAGAGAGCCAACTCGATGTTGCTGGCTGGCCGTGAGCAGCCTGCAGTGGATGACCCGTCTTTTGGCGCGATGGTCACCAAATTGCGTCCCTCCAGCGCCAGCATTCCCGACCACGTGTGGCTACAGAAATTTGGTGGTGGAGCCGCCCCTCCTGATCACACCTACCTGACAGGCGGACGCCTGGGCATGGCCTATGCCCCCATGTTGATTGGTGAGAAGCATGATGATAATCCAGCCTCCGCTGATTTCCGTGTCCGCGCGTTTGATACACCAAATGAGGTAACAAAAGAGCAGCTTCAAAATCGCCGAGAGTTGCTGCGGTCAGCACAACAGCTCTCGCCGGTGGGAAGTACATCTGAATTTGAGTCATTTGAAACCCACCAGAAAAGATCCTTTGATTTACTCTTCGGGAAGGCGGCTGGGCAGGCCTTTAAAATTGAGAAGGAAGACGAAAAGGTCAGGGATCGCTACGGCAGAAACCCCCTGGGCCAGAACCTGTTGCTCGCTCGCCGACTCATCGAATCGGGCGTGAGGCTGGTCAATGTTGCTGCGTGGACAGGACTCGCTGCGGGCGAGAAATTTGTGAGTGTTGAAACCTGGGACATGCACGGTAATGCTGATGTGGGTATTTTTGAAAATGGATGGAACGGGTTACCTTTCGCTTTGCCCCGCACGGATCAGGCAGTAGCTACATTGCTTGCGGATCTCAAGGATCGCGGATTGCTCGATACTACACTGGTCGTATTGGTGGGTGAATTTGGTCGTACACCCAAGATCAGTAAGGGCGCCAAGCGCATCGGCCGCAACCATTGGCCTAACTGCTATTCCGCAATGCTTGCCGGCGCGGGGGTCAGGGGTGGTAGTGTTTATGGAGAGTCAGATAAACAAGCGGCTTACGTAAAATCTAACCCGGTAACTCTGGAGGATTTTACTGCGACACTCTTTACCGCGATGAATATCAACCCCGCCACACGCCTTGGGCTGGACGGCTTTACGGCTCCAGCTAGCACTGGAGATCCAATTAAAGCGTTGTTATAGGGAACAGTTTTATCTCCACGACTAAATCTCTGAGTCATCTCTGAATCCAATTATAGGGGTGGTAAGGGGGCGGGTACTGTCGGGGGCAGGGAGGTCAGCGTGGTGCCTTCCTGGTGCCAAAAACTGCCCCGGCTTTTCCCCTCTTAACCACCCTGAGCGATGCCCCGGGCGATAAGCAACCAGGGGCCACCCTCTCCTTGCCCCCGCCCATGGCCTTTTTGCAAATACGGGCAGGTAAACAGGTTAACCGCCACTGGAGGATCCGATCCAAAGAGAGATGTGGAGCAGGGATGAATCAATGTGTACATTGTGTTCATCGGTGCAATAGACCTTCAGCAAGAGACTTACAGTAAATCAGGATTCGAGATGAAGACACAAATGAATCGTCGCCGGTTTCTCCAGGGGACGGGTATCGCTCTGTCGCTCCCGGCCTTCGACAGTTTTGCGGCCGGTCTGTCAGCCGCTAAGAAGCCGCCGCGGCGTTTGGTTTGCATCGGAAATCACCTGGGCTTCTATCCGGGCAATTTCTTCCCGAAGGAGTCCGGGAAGGACTATGTGGCGACAACGACGCTGAAACCGCTTGAGCAGCATCGCGACCAGCTGACGGTGTTTTCGCATCTGGATCACGGACTCAATGGCGGGCACAAGGCAGTTCAAGGCTTTCTGACCAGTATCAAGAAGGAAGAAGCCGCTGGATTTCCTGGAAAGAATATCTCACTCGACCAGGTCGCCGCCGAGCATGTCGGCAGCTCCACGCGCTTCCCTTCGATCAATACCGGGATCTTAAGAGGCACCGACATGTGTTGGAGCCGTGCCGGTGTTCATGTACCGCCAATCAACAATCCCGCCACGCTGTTTCGAGGTCTCTTCGTTAATTCGCCGCAAAGTGCACGTGAAGCCGAACACACGCGTCTGAAGCATCGAGTGAGCGTGCTCGACGCTCTGCGTGATTCGGCGAGCGCCTTGAATCGAACCCTCAACGCGGCCGACCGCGACAAGTTGGACCAATACCTGACATCGGTCCGTGATGTTGAGCGGCGGTTGCAGATGTCGAAAGAGTGGCTCAATCGTCCCAAGCCAAAAGCGCCGATTGACGAAGTACTGGACGAAGAGCGACAACATATCGACGAGGTGGCCCTGCTTTATGACTTGATGGCCCTGGCTCTGCAGACAGATTCCACCCGCGTCGCGACTCTGGAAACCGGGCTGGGGTTCCGCACAGCCGAACTGGATTTAGGCGGCTACCACGGCCTTTCTCACCATGGAAAGTCAAAAGATCGGATCGGTCAGCTTCAAGTCGTGGAAGCCTTCCTGACCACAAAGCTCAGCAACTTCATTTCCCGACTGAAGGAAGCAAAGATTTTCGACAACA
>Ga0315318_10000717_pt1 | contig 13930 bp, 15 predicted proteins | sample M1200m3416metaG_FD_203703 | JGI IMG/M metagenome (GOLD analysis project Ga0315318, IMG submission 203703) | Ammonia-oxidizing marine archaeal communities from Monterey Bay, California, United States - M1 200m 3416 | ecosystem: Environmental > Aquatic > Marine > Coastal | place: USA: California... | reverse complement strand
CGTGAGGTCTCATAAGGATCATCTTCTATTTTCTCAAGTAAGGTGATTGATTGTGTTGTTTGATAACAAGGGAGGTTAGTATGCCTTTTTACGAGAGAGAGTCTGTTCGCATTTATTATGAGGAGGTGGGATCGGGATTTCCACTTCTTATTATTCCTGGTGGTGGACTCAATTCTTCCTTGTCGTCACTAGTGACCTCGGTTCCCTTCAATCCAATGGATAGGTACAAAGATGATTTTCGATGTATATCCGCTGACCTACGAAATGCAGCGCCGGGCCAGTCGAGCGGCCCGTTAGAAGTTGATCGTCCGTGGGATGCCTATTCCGATGATCAGTTGGGCTTGATGGATGAGCTTGGAATTAACCGGTTTTTAGTTTTAGGGTTTTGCATAGGTGGACCGATGATTCATAATTTGATCAGACTAGCTCCAGACCGAGTTGTTGCTGCGGCACTTATGCAACCTAGCGGCTTCAGTCCGAAATATCCTGATTTGTTTTATCAAAATAATATAAAGAACTGGGCCCCGCCCCTTTGTGAAAAGCGACCTGAAATAACAAGCACGATGGTCCATGACTTTCTGACAAGTATGTACACTGACCGAGGCGATTTTGTTTTTACGGTTTCACGTGATTTCGTTAGTTCCATTCAGACTCCCTTATTGATAGCACCTGACGACATCCCAGCACATCCATATGAAGCCGCAATGGAGGTGGCCAATCTCGCCCCGAATTCGGAATTAACAATCTATCCATGGAAAGATTCGTCGTCACATATAGAACAGGCCGTATCACATGCCCGTGAGTTTCTAAAGAGGCATCAGCCTGCGGATTAAATAGTAAGCATATCTTCTTCAAGATCAGTATTTTTGGCGGTATAGTCGGCGAATTCACTGAGGTTAGATTTTATTTCGTTTCTATCTAATTTAGAATTCTTGTGATCCTTATCTACCCGGCTTGAGCCAGAGGTTTGTGAAGAGATTATGCCAGAGCGATTGCTAGTTTTTTGACGTCGTTCCTTGACTGATTGCCAAGGACCTTCCGGACCATCTGCTGGTTTACACACAAGACATTCTCTGTAGCCATTTTGCTTGGCATCTCCGAGGGTTTTGAAATATCGTCGATGTTCCGGCTTCGTCCGTCTTCCAGGCGGGCAATTTGGCCGACATACAATTCCAGTGGTAATGCATGCGTTGAATAAGAAATTATCCATCATCGAACTTTCTTTATTCTTCAGACATGAGTGGCTAGCTGTCTAACGGTGGAAAATCTACAGTTGATCTGCCTAACGTGAGATGTATTTCAATAGTGCTGAGAAATAGCTATCTTCCACTCTGGTCTGTTCTTTACGACGTACCGAAAGAAAGTAAGTTTTCAACTGGAGTATAGAGTTCTTCCAGATAATCAATATCGGCCTGGTCTAATGTTATTTTAGTCGAATCGACTAGCTGATCGAGTTGTTCTAATTTCGATACTCCCACGATGGGTGCGGTAATTTCCGATTTATTAAGAAGCCAGGCTAGAGCGATTTGTGCGGCTGATTTTTCATACTTGCTCGCAACCTCACCGACCCTCTCAGCAATACTGAATACATGCTCTCCGTGATACAAGCTTTCGGTACGAGCTCTGTCTTGACCTTGGGATCTATCAGTACTTCCTGCCCCGAACCCACCTTTATAAGCTCCCGCCAGGATGCCACGAGCTAACGGTGACCAAGGGGTTAGTGCCACGCCCGACTTTTCACAGTATGGGTTCATTTCTCGCTCCTCTTCACGGTAGACGAGGTTGTAGTGATTTTGCATCGAGACAAACCGTTGCCACCCATGCATCTGAGCTGTTAACTGAAGTTCCGCGAACTGCCAGGCAAACATTGAGGACGCACCAAGATATAAGACTTTTCCGGCCTTAACGACGTCGTTCAAAGCCTCCATAGTTTCTTCGATTGAAACTTCGCTTTCCTGGCCACGTATACCATGTGGGTGGCGATGGATTACCAGATGATCGATGTAATCATGACCAAGTCTTTTTAGACTAGCATCGACGCCTTCCATAATATGCTTGCGAGATAATCCTGATTGATTAGCGCCGCGACCCATGGGTTGGGCAATTTTTGTTGCTAGTACATAATTGTCCCGAGGCAACAGTTCATTCAGCAGCGCGCCTACCACTTCTTCAGAGGCTCCTAGTCCATACACGTCGGCGCAGTCAAAGTAGTAGAGTCCGTGCTCTATAGCGGCTTTAAAGATGGGGCGAGCTTCATCAGTAGTCAAAGTCCAATCACCCTGATGTCCTCGACCGGGGATACCGAAGTTCATAGTCCCCAAACATAATTTGGAGACATTCAATCCACTGGTGCCAAGTTGAACACTGTCTAGCATTTGAACTCCCTAGTTATCGCGTGATTTATCCACGTAGCAGGCACCATGTTACAGGTTTGACGACTACTTGGTGTGGATTAATTTGTTATCTCACGTTATTACTTTTACTATTTTTTTTGATCACGAAATCTCTGTGACGATAAGGCGTAATTAGCAATTTTTTCAATAGTTTTCCAGTCCTCGTGTGAAGGATGAAATTTCCGGTCTATTACCAATGTCCACCCCTTGAATAAATCAGTTTGGCGTTTAATTTCCAGATTACCAACTCGTTTTGCTAGCGTCTTAATTTTCAGATCTGTGGATAACTCATTTATCAGACCGAGACCGTCATCTTCACCTTTCCAAGTTATATCTTTTACTTTACCCAATAGAGGAAACGATTTTTTCCTAATTGTTTTAATTTTGGTACGTGGGTGAATTTCGAGAGACCGATCATCTGGGATGCCGAAGACCATCCACCATCGTGGAGGATTATTTTTACCCCCATCCTGTTTCAGGATATTGATCCAAGAAATAGAGCTTTCTGCAATATCAATTACACCAAGCGAACGTTGATACCAGGAATTTTCTATATTTTCTTTTTCATGGCCTCGTTCGGCCATTTTGGCCGTTACATCGATGAGATTCAGGTCGTAACTGAGATCGTCGCGTGCTTTGTCTCTAAATTTGTCTTTCACGGTTATTACCCTATTTTTAATTAAATATCGGCTTTTTTAAATAGATATACGTAATGGTTAGATTTTAACTCTTTTGCCGACAAAGTTATGTTATAGATCACGGGATAAATTAAGTCTAATTAAAGAAAGATAGAGGTAACGTACTATGATTTTCCATATAATCGCTAAGCATGATCACACCACCTGTGGCCGAGTCGAGAATGGCGTGGTAACTAAAACTTGGGAAGAGAGTGCACAAGGCGCAACGTCCTGGGTAGAAGGTAATGACGACGTAAGGGTACTCGGTGTTTGGGGTTATCCAGTTCAGCATCGTATTTTTGCAGTTGTCGAAGCAGACACGTTTGAAGCTGTCGAATTACTTTTCGATTTTCATCTCGCTAAGGGACCAGTCGAGGTTTTACCAGTAAAGGATTTGGTTCAAAACCGGAAAGATCTAGGTTTCTGGGGTCAATGATGACTTTGATGCAATCAGACGGATTTACGCGAGTCATAGTGTTTCCGTCGATGTATTAGAATTTGCGAAAGCATACAATACAGAGGTAATTGGAGGATGAAATGGCAAGGATATTAAATCCAGTGATTTGGTTGTGGATATTTGCTGCTGGAAACCTTTTTGTTGGTTCCGGACCCGGGCTACTCGACGGACAGTCGGTCGCTGAGATGGGATGGGGTAGTGATAACATCGGAGTGCACGACGGTTTTTACGAAACCAACTTGGCAATAATGGCTGCTCTATTGTCGATTATGGCCGCCGGAATTGCTCTTTTCACTTCAGGGTTAGCTCGAGCGAGAATGACGACCCTTCTGGGCGTCAGCTTGCTTGGAACTATGGTGGTCTGGCTGACGTATGGATCATCAAACGATTATGACACTGGCGGCTTGATAATAATAATGCCGTTTGTGATTTTCGGTATGCTTACTTTGACAGGAATTCTAAGTCTTAAAAGTTCCGAGTAATTTGCGATTGAAGGTTGTGCTCTGTCTGGTGTTTGGTAGTAGTTAGATTCTGCCCTTGCTACAAGGGTGATTGCTACTGCCTGGCATCGGCGAGTGGCTTGTTTTTTTTTACTCTCGGTACTATTGCTTAGATATCAAAATGAGGAGATAAAGTAATGGCGATGACACCTAGAGATGCACTCAAAGATGCGGTTGAAGCGATTGGCGATAGTAAAAGAAAGAAATACCGAGACACAATTCATCCGCCCGTGCATCAAGTCGTTATCGGATCCGACATTTCAGACCGGAGATTTGATGAATCGAACATTCCCGAATATATGTCGGATGTGTGGGAGGAGTATCTCCCTGACTGGGTAGGGAGTACCTGTACACTGGATTCTTTCGAGATAGTTATTCAAGATAGTCTGAAGATCGCATACCTGATAAAAGCGAGTCGATTATTTTCCGATGGATCCTTGATGCAGACATTTGACGCAATTTTCACTGTTGGTAACAAGGATGGTGACTGGCGTCTTATTAGCCGCAATCCGTTCAACATAACAAAGGCCTAATTTTATTAAACAGAAACTACAGGGTTTACGTCTTCTTTCACTTTGGTGGGTCTTTAGATGGGCCTCATTTGGAGAAGCAATTTGGTCTGTTTATCTCATTGAACAGAGAGGATTGAGCTTGGGGACGGTGCTCGCGTTTGAGGCAGCCTGGTGGATATTTGTTATTTCACTTGAAATTCCTACTGGAATAATTACTGATAGATGGGGAAGGAAGCGATCACTTGTTGTAGGCTCTCTTTTATTTACATTGGGTTTCTTAGTATTTGGATTTTCAGCTAGCCCTGTTCTTTTGCTTTCTGCCTATTTGATCTGGGGACTGGGTGACAGCTTTATTTCAGGAACCGATACGGCATTTCTTTTCGAAACATTGGAAAAAAAACGAGCGGCCGAAAAATATGCTCAATATGAAGGCTTTCTTAACTCAGGAGCTTTTCTTATAATCGCGATGACAACGGCGCTCGGGCCGATTCTATTGCTTTGGACCCCCCTTTCGGTCCCATTCATTCTTACTGCCCTATTTGGACTAATTCTTGTCTGCGCATCGATGTTCCTGAGTGAGCCAAGGACTCAAGAGTCCTCCATAGAAGATTCGCGTGCCGTCGGATTTAAATCCACAATTTCTGTGCTTGCTGACCCGAGTGTAGCTGGCATCATTTGTCTGAAAGCAATTCCCGAGATGTCAGTGGCGATTTTGCTTCTTACCTTGCCTCTGACACTCTCGAATTATGGGTTGCCAACTTTTCAATTCGGTTGGTGGATGGCCTTGATTTTTGTACTGATGGGGTTTTCCTCTATATGGGCTGGTCGAGCTATACATTTCCTCTCATTACCGAAATGGTTTGGCATGGCATCTTTTGCCTCAGCGATGGCTATTATTCTTTCGACTGCAACGCATGTGTGGCTGTTCCCATTATGTGTTTTACCAGCCTTGTTCCTTCCACTGCTCGAGCCACATGTGAATCAGTATCTTGCAGAAAGAGCAGTGCAGTCTAATCGAGCTACTATTCTCTCAGTTGCAAATGCAGCAATGTCAGTTGTAATAGCCACTTCTATATTCGGCGGAGCCTGGGCGATGGATCAGTTTGGGTTTGTGATGACTATGCGGATCTTTGCCGGAGCAACTATCGTACTGACAGGGATAGGCTTTACGCTGTGGTTTGCTGGCCATCGGAATTCCGTTATGGTCCGATCTCCACACTAAGACTAGAATTTTGCAATCGCTCGTATCAGCTGGTTCCGATATAGATTTATAGGCTTGATCACTTGTCGTCATTAGGCCTGTAATATTCGCGTCTGCTTTAGGCTATAGGATGTCTAAGTTTAAGCATGATGCAACTGACCTTAAAGAAAGGAGAGTTTAGGTTATGGCCACGTCGAAAATTCCGACGCCTGCTCTTGTCCCCGAGGGATTGTTACTCGGCGATGATGGCCGGGCTCGATGTGCCTGGGCCTTAAAAGTTTCCGGTTTTGTTGATTACCACGACAAGGAGTGGGGATTCCCGGTTGAGGACGAACACAGACTTTTTGAGAAGATATGCCTTGAGGGATTTCAGTCGGGCCTGTCTTGGAAGACTATCCTGGACAAGCGACCTGCGTTTCGTGAGGTTTTCTTGGATTTCGATTTCGAAAAGGTGGCGCGGTTTGGAGAGACAGATGTGCATCGTCTCATGAGCGATGCTCGGATCGTTAGGCACCGTGGAAAAATCGAAGCGACAATAAACAATGCACGACAGGCCTGCGAAGCTGTGGAAGTTCACGGCTCCTTGGGATCACTTATCTGGGGTTACGAACCACCGCCTGTAGCGAAAGTTAGTAAGAAAATAGGGCATATTACTTCGAAGACCGAACACTCTACTAGGTTTGCGGCTGATCTCAAGAAACTAGGTTGGCGCTTCTTTGGGCCAACAACGGCTTATGCCTTTATGCAGGCAATGGGACTAGTGAACGATCACTTGGAGGGCTGTTTTGTGCGCGACGAATGTGAAGCGGTCCGGACCAAGTTTGTGCGACCTCAATCAAACCGGTCAAGAAAAAGTGCCAGTGAGGCCTAATTGTCCACTGACACTGTTGCGCGAGTCTCTAATACTGATAGTACGTAATCAAGATTGCGTGTTCTGATCATCGTTTTGCTCATTTCGTGACCCGAGTGAAACTATTCCGGAGGTTCGTTCCAATTCTTCTTGGATTAACCAGCCTGTCTGCATTGACTTTAGATACGTGGCTGTAAGTCGTGCTGCTTTCTCCGGTGACAATTTCTTTTTCGGTTCGTTCGCAGTCATCTCTCAACCTGTGTATCCACCTGTCGAGACCATTCGCCGAAGGAACCATCATAGTTTCTGGCCTTGTCATAACCCATGAGTTTCAGAATCATTAAAGCGTGCGCCGCACGCATACCACCTTGTCAATATGTAAGAACTTCACTTTCCGGAGTGATACCCCGCTCCGCAAGGATTTTTTGAATTTCATCAGCAGGCTTCATAGTTTGTGACACAGGATCGACTACGGAGTCCCACTCCAAATGTATTGCTCCAGGGATACGGCCGACACGTTCAGGTGCATTACCCCTTGAAATTTCTCCTGTAAACTCTCCCTCCAGTCGCGTATCCCAAAAAATAACTTGGGGATTATTTACGCCGTCCTTTGCGTGCCCCAAGTCACAATAGAGATCAGGGACTATTTGTTTTATAAACTGTGTCGATGGGAATTCAGATCGTTTGGTTTCGAGATCGCGTTTTTCGAGTGTCCATTTCTTAAATCCGCCATTTAAAAAGTGCACGTTTGTGAGGCCATAATACGAAAGTAACCACCAAGCACGTGCCGCCGGAGGTCCAAGATCGTCATAACAAATAACCCTACTGTTATTATCAATTCCGTTTTCAGATAATGTCACAGCGAAATCATCGGGATCAACTAACTCTAGGTTAAAAGGAATGTCGAGCAGGTTGATTGCCCCTGGAATATGGCCCTTGTTGTATTCTTCCTGTGACCGGACATCGATTATTCGCAAGTCCGTGCACAAGAGATGATCTGCAACCCAGTCAGTTTCAACTAGTATCGTAGGATTGGGATAGGGTATTTTGCCAGACATTAATTCTCCTCGTTTCTGTCAGTACTAGTTTAATCTATGTACGTTAGACGATAAGGGTAAATGCTGATTAAGTACTCAACTAATTACGGCTGAACTCAAGGGCATTGGTGGAGCGGATGGCCCCGCGGGTGGAAGTTCGCTCGTCTGTCTCTTTCGGTGTGGAGGCACTCGGGTTTTTCCTGAAATAATGATGGACTCACCTGTTTAATTTCATCAGAATTGCTTCTACTTCCTCATTACGAGATCTCGAAAAGACCTTTCCATTGCCACTAGTCTCAAATCCTAGCTTTGACAGGATTCTTGCAGAAGTGTCGTTTCCTACGAAGTAAGTGGCGACGATTGTTGCCAATTTCCGTTCAGCAATCCCATAGTCCACAAGTGCAGTTGCGGCTTCGGTCGCGAACCCGAACCCCCAGTAATCTCGACTCAACCAGTAACCGAGTTCATGAGACTTGTCACGTTGAGCAGCTAGTCCGACTCCCCCAATCAAATCTCCGTCGATGAGAATCGAGAAATTAAGCTTCAACATGTCCGTCTTACATAGTTGAATCCACTGGTCTGCGTCAGCACGGGTGTATGGGTAGGGAACCTGTGACAGCCATTTTGAGACTTCGAAGTCATTCAGTCGTGCGACGAGTGACGGGGCGTCTGCCTCCACGGGGTGACGGAGGATGAGTCGTTTCGTGTGTATTTCGGTCATGCCTCAAATAATAGGGGCACCAAGTAGGGTGTTGCTATTCCGTCGGTTCTGTTGGGGTACCCCTCTTATACGAAATCTCTGCGAAAACGGTTACTCTCTATTCGGACTAAGGGGAGCAGATTATGGACTGGGAACAATTAACAATCATCGCGCAGATTGCTACAGGTGTAGCCACGTTAGCAGTTGCTGCTTTCTTAGCGAGTCAATTGCGAATACAACATAGAGATTCGGAGAGGGACTTTGCCTTCGCGTTCGAAAATAGGCAACAAGACCTAATTTTTTCAGTATTCGGAGACGAATCCTCAAGAAAACTGTATTGGAAGGCCGTTACCGACTGGGACTCACTGTCGGATGAGGAGATGAATAGCTTCAGATTCACCTTTCAGCAGTTCTATCTGGCCAGTTGGACAAATTGGCGTTTAAGACGTGACGGTGACACTTTGGATCGTCATCGAGTGCAATGGGGACAAATGCTTGAGAACTCTGGGCAGCGCCGTTTTTATGAAGTCTATGGTCGAGACCTGCTGCGGCGAGACCCGTCCCTGCTAGATTTCGTAGAGGAGCTCTACCAAGAGCTTGAAGCTGAACAAGAACTAAGAATTAGTTAAAAGATTCTATAAACGATTCAATTTCCTTACTGGATCGCAGCCGAGTGATCTTTAGTCCGGAATTTTCACGAATCACGGCTAACATTCGTCTTCTTTTCTTAGCGTGTTGAGTAACGGCCCAAAACAACAGCGAATCGTTGCTCCATATCTTGAAGTGTTTAAAGAAGTTTTCATAATTAGTGCCCCAGAGGAGCTCATGTGTGCGCCAACGTTGCCATGATCTTTTAATTAATCTTCCAAGTATGGCGAGAATGGGAAGGTCCAACCATATGATTAGGTTGATGTCTTCCCATACTGTAGCTCGCACGTGTTCTTCGTATGAGCCGGCGATTACCCAAGAATCAGACTTTGTAGCGTCAATAATTTTTGCTTGAAACAGTCGTGGGTGATGCTCATTGAGGCCAATCCAGTTAGGTAAGAAATTAATTGCGTCGAGTTCTACGAAGGGAATACCTGTCTTGTTCGCAATTTTGTGTCCGACTGTGCTTTTGCCTGAACAAGTATTTCCAACCACATAGATTCTTCGTCCCACGGGGCTTGGTTCTTTATCGGTCATGTCTTATAGAGTAGTACCAGGTCGGGAGTTGCCGCCTACGCTCCCTGTTGTTGAGGCTGGTTGGCTATAACACCGCTGTGGGAAATGGTTACACTTTCGGCAAGCCTGAAACATTAACTGAGTGATTAAATTTTCCTGTTTTCTTCACGCGACTTTGTTCTTGTCTTGATCACATCACGCTCGGGCAGGATGAAACTTTCCTGCCAAGACAGTTCCATGAACCCTTATATCTTTAATAGTTTTGGAGTCTACTGTGTAAGGGTCCTCGTCGAGCACAGTAAAATCAGCATGCTTACCGACTTCAATGCTACCTAAATGGTCATCTTGATTAAGTACGTGAGCGGCATCTACCGTGATTGCACGTAGCGCCTGATCCAGAGAGATGCGCTCACCAGGCGCGACTATCGTTTTATTATCAGTAGTTAGTCGATTGACAGCGATCCATACAGCAGTGAGAGGGTGCATAGGGGCCACAACTAAGTTGTAATCTGAATGGAGAGCGAAGGTCACGCCGGCTTTAACTAGTGATCCCAATCTGGCTGTAGCTTCCGCACGGTCAGGCCCGAAGCCTTTTTCTGCCTGAATTTTTGATCGATAATGAACGAAGTAGGGGTTAACGCTTGCGAGCCCCCCCAATGCTGACAACCGTCGTGCTTGGGCGGGAGTACTGATGCAGTAGTGTTCGATGGTAAATCGATGATCGAAGCGAGGTGCGGCATTTTGCAGCGCTTTGAGAGTGTTGAGAGTCATGTCGATCGTTTCGTCCCCGTTAGCATGAGAATGAATCTGAATGCCTTCCTTCCAGAAGGGGAGCATCCGGTCGAACATGTCTTCCCATGGAACTTCTCCGGTGAGGCCCTCTTCACCATCTAAATAGCCGGGGTAATTCAAGCGTAGAGTCATTGACGGATAAGACCCATCGTTTACGAATTTCACGCCATGAACTGCCAACCGGTCAGATGCTTGGGAAGCCATGTGTTGATAGAAATCGAGAAAATTCTCACCGTAGCGTCGCCGGAGTGCTCCCTCAAAAGGTACAAGGAACATGCGTACGGGTAGTGAACCGTCAGTAATCGCCTTCGAGTGGTCATCCCATTCCTCTTCGAACGAATGAGTGCCGTAGAGCATATCGGCAGTGGTCGTGACGCCACTATTCACCGCTACTTGGCCCTGTAACTTCAACGATTCCGCTCCAAATCCAGTACCGTAGACCTGATTGCGAACTGCCCGCGCCGCGACTGCAGTTGCTTCGGTTTCTACAAACCACCCATTTAACCTGCCGGTTGGATCACGTCCTAAACCATGAATTTGACTATTTTCATCGACACCTATTTTCTTAATCATCGGTGTGTTGGTGTAAATAATGTGTGGCGCATAAGCAACCACCCAAATCGGCATTTCGGTTGAAATGCCATCGAGCATGTCACGGTTTAGGTGCCCGCCTTGCATTCCTGGGTCATATCCCCAAGCAACTAAGGTCGACTTTGTGGTTCCATCACTGGAATTGTTCGCGTCCACTACCAGCTCCTTCAACCTAGATATGACGGACTCTTGATCGGGTAATCCCGAAAGCGACTGTCCAAGGTGATCCGTGGAATCGATAGGACCGACATAGTTTAAACTCATGTAGGTACCTGAGAGTCTGAGATGGGTATGGGGGTCAATGAAACCAGGTAAGATGATCCGACCTACGAACCTATCATCGATTTCATAGGGCGTTCGGCGCAGCCATGGCTGCATTGACTCAAGGGTGCCCACAGATACTATTCTTCCATTGCTAACTGCCACGGCATCGGCTTGTGGGCGACCAGGATCCATGGTGTGAATTCGTGTGGCAGTAAATACAGTAAGTTTATCCATCAGTCGTTCGGCTTTCTCCACTCATCAGTAACGCCAGCAAGTTGTTTTCTCTTTAAAGAAATGTGACTGTGCTTTAAACTCTATACCTTATAGCCCCCATCAACACTTATAACCTGACCTGTGATTCCTGCTGACTCGGGCGCGGCGAGCAACGCTGCCATGGGACCAAGCTCCTCTGGTTCCAAAACTCTGTTCTGAAGGTTTTCTGCCGATCTCCATGCATGAGCTTCAGCTGCATCTGTGCCGCGAGCTTGCCCCATTGCTTCCCAATCAACGAGTGCAGTATTTGTCCAACCGGGACAAAGACAATTCACTGTTATTCCATCCGGGGCCACCTGTCCGGCTAAGGCCTTTGTGAAGCCGATAAGACCGTGTTTTGCGCTCGTGTATGCGAGCGCACCCCCGCTTCGTTTTGCGTAGCCCGATCCGATGGTGAGGATCCGGCCAAAACTATTTTCTTTCATATGGGGAAGAGCTTCACGAGTTGTCCAGTATGCCGACGTGAGGTTTAGGGCTAAGTTGGCCTCAAAAGTTTCATCATCATGTGTATATGGATTTTGGTCACCTGGTACACCACCACCCACATTGTTGACGAGAATGTCTATCTGACCGAAATGACTTACAGCCTCGATGACAGGTTTTTTTGATTCGAGTCTGTTGAGGGCATCAGCCTCGACGGCCAGGCCGACACTGCCGATTTCGTTAATTTCTTCGACTACAGTGTCGAGTTGCGATCGCGTGCGAGCGGAAACCACTACTTTGGCGCCTTCGCGAGCGAGCTCAAGGGCGATTGCTCTCCCAATTCCTCTCCCACCACCTGTTACCACGGCCACGCGATTTTCTAATCGTCCCATATTCAGACTCCTTTAAACTCTATGATTAAGACCGTCAGGATAGTTCTTAATATACTGATGGTGTGCTTTTGGAGTCCGAGATTACAAATAAATCTTCACGAAAATTTAGAGTATTAATCATCTCTGCATATGAATTAGGCCGTCAGCCGATTCCAGTGGCTACCGCTGCCTCTATTTTTCGGCGAGCGAACTGTGACGTGAGCGTTCTGGATCTGGCGACATCTTCCAGTGACTTTGATCTACTTAGTGTGGATGTTCTTGTGATTTCGTGTTCCATGCATACAGCCTCCAGATTGGGTTTGGAGTTTGCAAGAGGTGCCAAGCTGCGTAATCCTGAAATGCGTATTGTGGGATTTGGTCTGTATGCATCGTTACTTGCGCAGGACGAATACATTAATAATGAGATTGATTTTTGGATTGGGGGCGAGTTTGAGACTGGACTATCAGAATTTGTTGATTCGCTAGTCCAAACTCCGAAGCTTTCCGAATTGTCAGATGAAGATATTTCTGGACTTGGACAATACCCTAACTTCAAGCGGGATGTGCATTTACTGCCTGACCGAGCGGGCTTGCAATCACTGAGGCACTACGGACATGTGGAACGAATAGATGGTAGTCATTTTGCTGGGGCGGTCGAAGCTACGCGCGGGTGTGCACATATGTGTTCTCACTGTCCAATTCCGTCGGTGTACGGTGGAAAACTACGATTAGTCGACCGCGATCTAGTACTTGAGGATATCGACGTTCAAATTGAGCTGGGAGCGCAGCACATCACGTTCACCGATCCGGACTTCTTCAATGCAGTGCCGCATTCGATGTCGATTATTCGTGGGATGCGAGAGCGATATTCAGAAGTTACATTTGACGCCACGATCAAAGTGGAGCATTTGATTGAATATCAGGAGAGTATTTCTGAATTGAGTGAATTAGGTTGTTTGTTTATTACGTCGGCGTTCGAATCACTAAACGATTCCATCCTGAATAAGTTAGAAAAAGGTCATACTTCAGAGGATTTATACCGGGTGCTGGATTTAGTAAGAGCTTCTGACTTATTTATTAATCCAACCTGGTTGCCATTTACTCCATGGACTCAAACACAGGACATTAAGGACATACTCAGATTTTCTGCAGAGCAAGGCTTGGTGAGCAGGGTTCCTTCAATTCAGTATGGTCTTCGTTTACTGGTACCTCCGCGGTCATTATTAATTAAAAAACTCGAGAGTGAAGGTTTACTAGGCGAGTTCAATAATGAAAAATTGACTTACGAGTGGAGTAACGAAGAGGCAGATACATTACAAAGAGAGATCAATGAACTAGTTGAAGTTGGCCAAAGAGATCGGCATGATTTCGGTGATATTTTCGCTGATGTGTGGAATTTGGTGTTTGGATATGAAACCCCTATTCCAGCCGTAAAGGTCGCTGTTCCAGATTTTATTCCCGGTCTCACCGAAGGGTGGTTTTGCTGAGCGGAACCAACTTCTGAGCAGTTTGCTCAACTCACGACCGTCACAAGTTAGTTCATCACTAAAAGAATTACTACGGCGGGCTAAGTTTAGGTTATTCTCTTGTTGAAAGAGGACCAAGGAGGGTGACATGAAATTCGGCGTAAGTATGTTTATGACTGACTATGCTTTATATCCTGATATTTTAGCGAAAGAAGCAGAAGCGAGAGGATTTGAATCACTCTGGTTTCCTGAGCACACT
>Ga0315318_10000715_pt1 | contig 13940 bp, 18 predicted proteins | sample M1200m3416metaG_FD_203703 | JGI IMG/M metagenome (GOLD analysis project Ga0315318, IMG submission 203703) | Ammonia-oxidizing marine archaeal communities from Monterey Bay, California, United States - M1 200m 3416 | ecosystem: Environmental > Aquatic > Marine > Coastal | place: USA: California... | reverse complement strand
AAAACTATCCAGTAAACTACTATCTCCAAGACCATCCATTTGCTGGTATATCATTCCTGCTATTGCTGCTGGTATACCTCCACCACGTAAATTTCCAGTAGCCTGTTCCGCATAATCTTTTCCAGACTTTATGTGGTATCCATCAGTAGCATCTGAAATAGCATTATTAACAATAACTTGATTATTATAACCACTGTTCTTTCCAAGTATGTGTTTATTAAAAGTTTGGTCTGATATATCAGAACCAGCAATCATTCTATTAAGGTTTGGTAAAAAACTGGAGTTGCTGTCATAACCACTGTTTGCTACGTTTTTTACAACCTGTGCAGTTGGACTCAGAGCCATAATTCCAGAAGTAATTTTTTGCCAAAGAGAAGGATTGGTTTGTTTCAACCTCTCTAATTCCTTGGCTTGTTGTATTGTCATTGACATATTATTTCATATCCAAACCTTCAACAACTGCAAACCAAGTAGCTCCGTTGTCAATCGTCTCAAAAGTAAGAACGTCTACACCACTTGTAGTTAGTGTAGGTGTCGTACCACCAGCAAACTTAACACTTGCGTGCCAAGGGTCTGTCACTGTACCACCATTCGTTAGTATTAATTTAAACTTACCATATACACCAGAGGTCGGTGCATTACTTATTGTGAATGAACCGCCACTAGCAAGTACCGCAGTAGCTACATTACCTAATGCAAAGTTAATTGCTGTGGCTGTACTGACTGTACCTATAGCATTAACAATCTCTGTTTGTTTCTTTGTCTTTAAGTTAGTTGTTGTACCTACAGCATCAGCAGTGACAGTCTTAGAAGCCTCTACTGTTCCTAGTGTGGGTACATCATTATAGTTTAACTCTGCTGTTGTACCAGTATAGCCATCTATTAAATTTAATTCTGTATGTGTTGCTGTCATAGCACCTGATACATTTGGGAAGGTAGACCTAATAGTAGACTTAACCAATCTTATGTGGTCATCGCCTTGACTTCGTGGGTCTGTGCCTGTTGGATTTGTTACTACTAATCCATCTATATAAGTTGTTGATTCTAATGCCATATTATTTTCCTTTTGCTAATTGTGCTCCGAAATAGAACTCTATAATCATAGTAGCCCACCTAAAAATTTCATCCATCTTGAGCAATCCTTCTACAGTCGCATATTCTATAGTATCCGGTGTCAGTTGAAATCCTAAGAAACTAGCACCTTTGATTACTGTCGGTATTACAGTTGGAACATCAAAGTATACTGGTGCTACCTGTGTGAATATAACTAAACCTAATATGACAAATATAATTACTCTTCTATTCATAGCAGCCATAGGACTTTCTTTGTCTGCTCTATCCCTCGCCATATTAATAGAATCATTCCTCACTTGAAGTGATTGTATCATCAGCTTCTGATTCTCTGCTGCTGCTTGACTCTTCAAGGCAAACAACTTGCCAATAAATCCAAGCATTATAGGTGCTACATTTGTTAGAAATGCTATCATATGGCTATTCTAAATGCCTCTATTATTCCAATCTGAGTAATGATGTAGAAACCAATCGCACCATACACACTCCATTTAATCTGTAGCATACTATTATTAATCTTCTGAATACATCTATTAGTTTCATCAACACGACTAAACAACTTAGTTATTTGTGAATCGTGTCTGTCTAATGTCGTTTCCATTCTAGCAACTCTCTCTTCCATAATGTCCTTTACTTATTTGAGCCGATTGCACTACCTGTTAAGATTGCACCGAAGGCTAAGTGAAATAACCCACCGCCCATAAGGGTAAAGGGATTGTGTTGTCCTGTAAGTTTCTTCATCAATTCCATCTGTACTAATGTATCCTCTGTTGAATTTATTATGTCCATAAACTGCGAGATGTCTGGTCTATTAAGACCGTACCATATTGGTACAAATAGAAAATCGTAAAAGCAAATCAGTAGGTAGATTATTAATGCAGTCCATCGCCACCTAGAAGTAGACCTTTCTATCTCTGTCATACACAGGGAGGAGTACACATTAAAGCATCAACACCTATAGCCATCGCTGCTATGAAAACAATTATACCTAAAGCTATTAATATTATTGTTAGTTTACTCATCCTAGTTTCTTATCCGTAGATTTCTTTTTCTTAGTCTTGCTTTGATTAATCTGTTTCTTAATATTTTCTAGTTGTTTCTTAATCGCTTTATTCTGGTTTACTAATGTATTATTAGACTTCTTCAGTTTCTCTGATATGTTTGTAAGTTTATCAACTTGTACTGCTGTAATTGCAAGTGCCTTCATAACTTGTTGGAGGTTCATTTCCATACGCACTTGGTTTTCTATAACTGCTTTCTGATTGGACTGTTGGTATTCCTCATACATCGTAGTTACTCGGTGGTCAATTCCACTGACATACCAAAGCATTGCTCCAGCTTGAATTGCTATTGCCATTACTATTGCTAGAGGTACTTTCATTCCATTCATACTAACTCCTAATAATTATAAGAGGATGAAGGCTGATTACTTCTTAGAGCATCAAATAGATTTTCGTGTTGCTCCATAATCTCTTCATCTACTTTCAGCATCTCATCCATCTGTTCACGAAGTTTATCTGTCGCTCTTTCTAACTTAGAAACCTTATCATCAATAACTGCTTGTGTCGTTGATAGAGAGAATGTTTGTGTCATAGTCCAACCACCTAAAGCTATAAGCAGTCCGAGAAGTAACATTACAATCTGGTCTTTCAATTTCTAAACCATCTAAAATTCTGTTGTACTTTAATTGTGGGATTATCAATCTTATCAAACTTCGAGTTTGCACTTATAGATGTAGTGCTAGGAAAGACTGCACATCCAACCATTATTAATGCTGTTGCTATTAGTATTAGTTTAATTATCATTGCTAGTCCTTCTATAAAATTACGTGGCTATCACTTTTTTCATCACCAACTAACCCTGTTGGCATAATGTTGAATGACATAGAATATCTTGGTTGTTTAGATTTATTTACTTTAACCTTGTGATACAGCTCACCGGGAAATAATAATAAAAGTCCTTCCTTTGGAGTAAAAATCCATTCCCTACAATTCAACATATTATATTCATTAGGAACTAAATTAAACCTTCTATCAGTTAAATCTTGGAATACAATATCACCACAATTTGGGGGAGTTTGTAAATACAAAATACCACTCAAAAAACAATTCAAATGGCTATGAAGTTGAGCTCCTTCACCATCATCTATTTTAATAAACCAAGATGTAGTAATCTTAAACTTGTTTGTATACCCCATTACATCGTGCATATAAGTATGCAATTCGTTTAAGATAATATCTTTTAAAAACTTAAACTTATCTTCATCCAAAACCTGTAAAGCCTTTGGACCTGTGGTATCCATTCTTTCACCACCATTCACTTTTGGCTCAAAAGGCAATCTAGGAGTATCTATCATAGATACAATTTTATTTGTATCAATATCCAATTCATTATAGTATACTGCTTTCCCAAATAATGGGTATGTAGCTGCACTCATATTATGTTGGCGGTGTTGTTTCTACCCAACTAGTTGTATCTTCATCCCATTTATATATTTTGCCATCGTCAGGCATAGATGTAGGTGGATTCCACATACAAGTAGTTTCATTAAATACCCAACTTGGAAATTCGTGTGGTTCAATAAAAGCATCTCTTGAGGCATCATAAGTATCCCCTATTCCTGCATAATTCTTTCTAAAAGGCGTACCACCTAATTTATGTACACCACCATAAGTATTGTAAGAAGTTTGTTTCCAAGTACCACCTAAGAAGTTATTACACCAGTTTTCACCATCAGCTTCATTCTCATCATCAACTACAATCACTCTAGTGACTATGTTGTTTTCATCTAATTCTGCAAAATGTGCCATATTAACTCCTATTGATATTTATAGCGAAGAATAACTACGCCTGAACCACCTGAACCACCATTACACTGTCCACTATTAGCTCCAGAATAGCCACCAGCTCCACCACCACTTCCATAGTTAGCTGTACCAGAACCACCAGTTGCATTTGCGTTTGAACCATTACCTCCACCGCCTGAACCACCAGTTCCAGCAGTTCCTCCGTGTCTACCTCCACCGCCTCCACCAGCACGTGTTACGGAAGAACCTGTTATTGAACTAGCTCTACCAGAGCCACCATTACCACCATTAGTGCCAGTAGTACCACCATAGTCTCCCTTAGAAGCAGCTCCACCGCCTCCACCACCGGGATAGCCACCCATATAATTTATACCACCGCCACCACCAGCATAGCCTTGGTTAGCTGTTCCACCACCTTTGTTATTATCAATACTAAAGCCACCAATTCCGTAGCCTCCACCACCTGAGCCACCAGATTGTCCACCTGAATCACCAGCACCAGTTGCATTACCACCACCGCCACCTGAATTAGATTGAAGGGAGTTCCAAGTCGAATTATTTCCTTGTCCTCTACTACCTGAACAACCTGAAGAACCACCAGCACCTATTACAACTGCAAGAGTTCCAGTCGAACCTAATGTCACAGCAGTTTCAGATGAACCACCGCCACCTGAAGTTTCACTATTGTATGAATTACGATAGCCACCAGCACCTCCAGCACCACCGCCAACTCCACCATTACCCCAACCACCACCGCCACCACCAGCGATTATTAAGTAGTCAATATCTGTACCAAGATTTGAAACAACAAAGTTACCACTAGACGTAAAGGTGTGAATCTTGTAATCACCTGAAGTAGTTACAGTACCACCTGTAGCTGCAGTAACAGCAGCAGTTCCTTGAAAATCTGCGTGTATTTGAATCTCACCACTAGCTGGTGCATTACCTTTACTATAGTATTCACTTAAAGCGTGAGGTGCGTCACCACCAAATTCAGTAGCAATATCTTGCATACTAACTTGTCCTGTACCTATAGCCATTATTTCTTCTCCAGTTTCTCTACTTTAGCAGTAAGCTCCTTGATTGCTTCAACGAGTATTGCTGTCATAGAATCATAATGTAATGTCTTGTATGATTTATCATCACCAGTATGAAGTGGTAATTTCCTTTCACTAACTGCTGAAGGCATAACCTTTTCAACATCCTGTGCGAGTAAACCTGCTGATGCTTTATTACCTTTCAAGTAATTGAATGTAACACCTTTAAGTTGTTTGATTTTATCCAAAGCAAATTCAACTGGATTGATATTATATTTTAGTGTTGCATCTGAGATAGTAGTTGAGTAAGCAATTACATCGCCATCAACGTGTAAATCACCATCAGCCTCAAGTCGCATTTCTTCGTTACCATTTACAGTAAAGCTAGTGTGTGAATTATCAGTCCAACTAATTTTATCACCAACATCTAAACCAATATTGCCTGTTGCATATAAATTACCTGTTACTGCTACACCACCAGCAGTTGTTTCAAATTTCTTAGAACTGTCGTGGTAAAGGTCTACTGCTCCATCAGCACTTCCTTGTACCATAGTTTCGCCAGTATATTTTCCTAAAATTATACTATTAGAACGAATATATAAATTACCTGTTCCTGCATCATCTACATATGAATGTGAACCATCGTGGTATAGTTGTAAATCATCACTATCACCAAGTAAAACTTTAGAACTGTCACCTAAATGCACACCACCAGTAACAGTCTGTAATTTAAGAGCATTGTCATAGTAGAGTTTTACTGCTCCATCATCTTGACAAACAATACTATTTTCGCCTTGTTTAGCTTGAATTGAAACATCACCACCAGTATCACTTATAATTAAATCACCAGTTGTGTTGGTAATATATCCGTGACTACCACTATGGTATAATTCTAAATCACTATCAGTACCATAAATATCTTTAATACTATCATTATGTATAGTGCTACCTGTCATCGTACCACCAGCTTTCGGTAACGCTGCGTTAGCTGTAGTTGTTGTAGAGGTTAAGACTGCATCTCTAGTAGCAATATCTACACCATCGAATGTACTATTAGTTGTTATAGCACCAGTCATAGCACCACCTGCTTTTGGTAGAGCAGCTCCAGCAGTTGTGGTTGTACTTGTTAGTATTGCATCTCTAGTAGCAATATCCACTCCGTCAAAAGTAGAGTTCGTGGTAATTGCACCTGTCATCGCACCGCCAGCTAGAGGCAGTTTTGCATCTAATTGTGTTTGTACTGCACTCGTTACTCCGTCTACATAGTTAAGTTCAGTGTGTGTTGGGGTTACAGCACCTGTTACATTAGGTAGTGTAACCTTCAACACATTCTTTATACCTCTTATATGGTCATCACCTTCAGAGACATTATCGCCTGCAGCTGGATTTGACGAGTTGAGGTCATCAATGTACTTAGTGCCTGTTAAGTCTTCTAAAGCCATATATTACTCCTTTATGCTGAAGCAGCTGTTACTGTTACAGTTACCTGTAGAGTGTCACCAGAGATGACTGCACGTGCAGAACTGAAGTCAACTACACCGTAAAGTGTACCACCAGTTCCTGTTGCTGCTGTATTTAAAAATGCACCAGCTACTGTCGCTGTTGCGTTAATTGTAAAGTCCACGCTTGTTCCATTAGTCATACTACCACTTGAAGCTGCACCTTCTGTCCAAGCTGGTCGATTACCAGAATAGCCAGTAAGTTCTGCCCAGCTTGAGTGTGATGCCATAGTATCTGCAGCTACTGGTGTACCAGCAGCTTTTAGACCTATGTACCAAGTTGTGACTTGTGTACTTGCGTGAAATTGTGTATCAAGAATATGGTTCAATCCTACTGTCGCAATTAGGTTCTTTTCATTTTCTTCCCATTTGACGTTACCGTCTTTATCAAGGCAAGTAACTTTCCAGAAGTTAGCAAGCCCTAAGTTTACATTATCCAATGTATTCATTATTATCTCCTTTAGAGTTGTTGTTGTTATTCATCTGGGTCACTTACCTTAGTCCAAGTAGAACCAGTATCTTCTGTGACATCATTCCACAAGAAGTTGTTGATTGAAGTAGTGTTGGATGCCATAGCAAGACCAATGCTCTCTTCAAAATTTATATTAAATTTCATATTCTGTTCATTAGCCACTGTTATGGATTCTACATAAATAGCATTTGCAGCTCCAGTTTGTGTATTGCTAGTAGCAAGTGTTACTTCCACTGGTATCAACATATCTTCGGCTAAAGCAAAAGTTTCATTTGCAGCTAAAGTGGCTGATACTGGTATCACCATATCTTCGGCTAAAGCAAAAGTTTCATTTGCAGCTATTGTAATAGACTGTGGCATTAAAGCCAAACCAGTATTACTAGAATTTGCAGTAAGAGTATAAGTGGCTGATACTGGAATAGCTATAGTTGCACCTGCTGATACTCCAGCAGACATAGCCAATAATGCAGAAGGCATCATTGTTAAATCTTCTGCGTTTAGCTTACTAAGCATAACTTGAGTTATGTTAGCAGCAACCGATAAAGCTACTGGTGGTGCATATCCCCAAGAACTTGTTGTATTTGACCAAGTAGCTGTATCTAAATCCCAAGTAGTTGTTCCAGCTAAAGGGAAGTTAACAGTAGTGCCAAATGTTATAGAGTCTACATATAATTTATTACCAACACTTGTTAATCCTTCTGTAGTAGCAAGTGCTATGGACTCTACAAATACTTGTTGACTTGAAGGAGTAAATCCTCCAGCAAGACCCATAACTGCCTCTGCTACTTTTAGAAATCCACCAGTACCAGTCATAGCAGATTCAGCAGCTAATGTTGCTGTGCTTGGATAATTTGCTAATCCAGAATCTACTTGTGTTACATTAGAAGCCAGTGCTACAGAATCTGCATAAGTTACATTAGCCCATACATTTCCAGTATTGGTCCAAGTAAAAGCATCAGCAGACCAAGTGCTTTGAGCCACTAGCCTTCAACTCCAGAGTATATATTCCTTACTCTCATCGCTGAACCGGAATGTCTATCTCTATCATCTGCATCTTGTATTTTCTTAATAGAACTACTATAAGCGTTTAACCATAAAGCAATCCTTTCATCATTCTTAATGAAAGGCTCTGCCTCTAATAATGCACCATATAATAATACATCTGGTGCGTTTGTCGTAAGCCAGTTGTTTGTTACAGTACCTGAAGTACCATCACCTAATGGTGTAAATTTCTCATAGAAAGCCATCTCAACTGTATAGTTAGAATCTGGTATAGGTGCTAGTTGTATCTCGTCACCTATTAATGTATAAGCTCTAGGCTTACCTGTTGTACTACTGCCATATAATCTATCCAGCATCTCTGGTGTTATATATTCAAGTGGTGCAGTAGGGTTTGTATTTAGTTGTATGTTACGCATCTGGATGTAACCACCGGGCAAATTAAAATACTGCTGACCTGATGTGGTTTCCATTATACTTCTTACTTCCATAGGGCGTATGCGTAAATCCCTATTAAGCCTAGCTTCTGCTAGAGTTATGAAGTCTGGTATCCTAGATGTTAAGTCTGACCTGTCCAGCCAGTCCGCTACTGCATCTTTTAATTCTGTAAATGTACCTAGTGCCATTATACTTTTCCTTTAGTAGTTCTCCAAGGAGCGTTGTCTGGGTGGTTTAACCACTCTCTCATCCTTTCTTGGTTTCCCCAAACCTTATCTCTCATCATCTTCTCTACTACAATCATAGGTATACTAGCTACCTTGTGTGAAAAAGCTGAGTCACCTTTATACTTAGTATGGGCTGTATGAAACTTATCGTTATTGTTTAGGTCAGATACCTTCTTTAGTGCTCTGTCATCTTGTGCACTAACCAGTGTAAGACTGCCATCTAAGTTTGATATTAAATCTGATTTTACTGCCATAATATTAAACCACCCCAGTTGCCTAGGGTGGGTTAGTTGGTTAGTTGTTAACCAGTAGTGTACCTGATCTTACCGTTAGCAGCTTCATTGCCACAACGTAGACCGTACTCAACTAGAAGCATCTTCTTCTCACCGTCACCAGCTCTTGCAATATCCACAGTTTGGAAATCACGCAAGTAGTCAACTGACCACATATCGTGGTCTAAGAAGTAGACAACATCTTGGTCACAAAAACGGTCTAGCATAATGTTGAATGTACCAAAGTCTGATACATATACATCAACCGCATTTTGGATTGTTGTGTTACCGTCTGCTACTGAGCGAATTGCATCAGCACGACCTGACATTGCTGTTACTAACTTCTTGTTAGTCGCACCAAGTAGGATAGTTGATGGTTCGCCACCAGCAGTCCAAGTAGACTCAGCTACTGCAAGTATATCAGCCTCAACAACCGCAGCGTGTGTGCCAGAAGTACCAGCATCAGTTACGTTTGTTGTGATGAAATTTGCAGCACCTCTAGTCTCACGTGCTGTAGATGCGTTACCCGCAGCAGCAGCGTTGTCAGCTAGTAGTGAGCCTTCCATATCACGTTTTAGTTCTTTAGAAGCCTTCGCTAGCTGATGAGCTAGTTCAGATTTCTTACCAGCGTTGTTTACTGCTTCGTGTGAACCAGAAACCTCAACAACTTTCTTAGAAATTTGTGTTTGGTTAGTGACTCTAGCAGTTACGGTAGTTGCTGCAGTTCCTGCATCAGCTCCCTCAACGTGATAGTTATTTATTACAGCTGCAGCGAGTGCATCTGTTTGCCACTCAAATAGAGTGTTAGATACTGAACCCTTGCCAGCAATACTGGACATAAAAGGTGTATCTGTGGGTGAAATATCGTATATTACATCAGACAAATCCTCTCGAATTGCTACTGCATCATACGTTTTAAAGGCTGTTGCCATTATTATTCTCCGTTAAAGCATATCATAAAATAAGGAGGCGGCATCATCTTGCTTGCCAGTCTTCCTCAACCGAGCACGCTTTTTCTTTTGGTTTTCAGCAGCTGTATCTTCCTTCGATGTTCCTCTTCCAGCTTTTTGTACGTTGGGAACTTTCTTGACTGCTTTCCTCTTCGGAGATACTTTCTTGGTTAGCTTATCAAATTCCATAGCTTTCTTAATTACTAAGACACTACGGTGGTCTGCTAACTGATTTATCTCTTCTGGTCTAAAGCCTACTGAAGTAGCATACTCTTGTATGTCCTTCTTAATAGTAGAGTCTTTGTCGTTCCACTCAGGTAAAGCAGCTACGAGTCTAGCATATTCTTGTTGAACAAACTGTCCTCTTGCTTGATTAGACGCAGCCTGTTGCTCTTGTTGTATTAGAACTTGTTGCTGTGCTGCATTGTTTACTCTTTCCTGAGCATCTCTGTACTCATCCTTCTTTAGCATATATTGATATGGGTCTTCCTCTTTCATAGTTTCCCAATCAACTTTATCAAAGTCTTGTAACTTGGCTGTCTGTTGCTCTTGCAACATCTGTAAACCATTTGCGTACATTTGCCTCTCTTGCTCTAGTCGCTGACGCTCAGATTGAATTGCTTCAGTGCCTTTACGTTGCTCTGCTAGTGCTTGAGACTTACGAGTATAGTCAGCCTGTCTCTGGTATCCACTCTTGAGTTCATCTATACCAACCTCATATTCCTCTCCGTCTACTTTAATAGTATACTTCAAGTCCTCTTCGGCTACTACTTCAAACTCTTCTTCCTCAGATTCCTCTGATTCTGCGGATACTTCCTCTTCTACCTCTTCTTCAACTTGCCCTTCCGGGGTTTCTTCTTCGGTATTTTCGGCTTCCTTTGTTTCCTCTACTACTTCCTCGTCTGACGTAGCTTTGGTTTCCTCGCTTGCGGTTTGCTCTTGTGAGTCCCACATACTTAGGATTTTATTTTGTGCATCAGCAGTTGTACCTGCTACTGCTCTATTATCATTTACAACTTCTTGGGTGTTCTCTTCAGAATCCATAAGTTACTCCTCTCGCTTAGTTAATAAATTCTTCTTGCTCCTTCTCAGCAAGTTTGCCAGTTTCAAGCACAGACTGTATATGTTGTTCTACTAGGTCCAGTGCTTTAATTGTTATATATAATCTATCTCTTTCCATTTCTTCAGCAACTCTAGTATTCAAGAGGTGCTTAATTAATTCTTCTCTTATTGTTATAAATGCCTCTTTGAATAGAGGATTGTCCAACAATCGTTTTGCTTCATCTGCTCTACGCAGTTCCTCTCCCTTCTTCTTACCCATAGTTTATTCAGGTATCACCAATAGCCACTGGTCTTTCCTGCTCCCTTTCTAGTACAAGTTCCTGTTGCTTAAGTGCAAGTTCTGCTTTCTTAATTTCCAACTCTTGTGCCTTAATTTGCATCTCGACTTGAGCTTCTGCTTTCTTCAACTCTAAGTCTTGTTGTGCTATCTGAGCATCTAGTTGCATCTCTTGTTGTTTCAACGCAGACTCTTGCTGTATCTTCTGTAGTTTGATTTTCAGTTCTTCAGCCTTTAGTTGTGCTTCCATTTGCTTGGCTTGGTCTTCTGGAGAAGGACCTTGCTGCTGTGGTTCTGCATCACCGGGGTCAGTAATGAAATCATCTACATTCTTCATACCCATAGCTCTTATCTGCTCTGCTACTAAGTTATATACATTCTTAGGCTTGAGCAACATACCTGCTGCTGGGTGTTGTGCAATCATCTGTATCGTCTGTGCCAGTCTTCCTAGGTGCATAAGGTTCATATCTTTATTACCAAATCCTAGTCCGACCTGTGCAGTACAATCCAAAGACTCTCTCCACTCTGATGGATACATTGTTATCCATTTGTTATTAAGTCTTACAATTTTCTCTGGCTTTTCATATTTCTGTACCAGTTGGTATACAGATTTTGCCAGATGTTTCATACCAGTTTCTGCAAATATTCTTGCAATCAGTTCAATCTTCTGCTGTGCTGCGGTCATAACCTGACCAATACCTGTAGCAGTTTGATGAGATTTCAAAGCACCTTCAGATAAACCCATACCATTCTTATTAACACCGGTACGTTCTTCTCTAATACTGTCCAAGTAACCGAGCATACTAAAAGAGTTTTGGTCCAGTTGAGGTGTTGCTAAAGGATTAACAGCACCCGGAGTTCTTACTCTTACAATACCACCCGGTCTTGAAGTCATTAGGTCATCTAAATTAGCTTGTCCTTCGACTACTTCATAACGCCCATTATTTGTTAGATACATATTATCCAATAAGTTACGCATTAAGGTAGTCTTAATTAGTTGAAGGTCAGAGATTAAGTCATAAATACTCAGACCGTAGAACTTATGAGGCATTGGGATAGGTGTAAGGGAGGAGAAGGGAACACTATCCACAGCCTCATTGTCAAACAATACGTCTCCAACCTTCGTTACTTTTCTTAATTCTGCAATACCATCATTGTCAAAATCCACTTTGACATAGCACTCTGTTATCCAGATACCATCATCAACATCACCTTCTGGAGATGAACTTTGTTCGTGGCTAAACCTTGCAAGTCTTTCCGATTTGTAATCAGCTTCATCATTATTAAAGGCTTTATCTATTTTTGATTTAGGGTAGCCTTGCTCTAATAATTCAGACTTGGTTCTTTTGACTCTATGACCGACAAAGCGAGCATCCTCGATTGTCTTAGCATATTTATTAATTAAAAATTCTTCTGGCGGTACAGGTTCTATCCTTACCTGACCATCATCATATGTTCTTGAAACTACAACATCGTGTGTTATTTGCTGTGGCTGTAGAGAAATAACATCCTCATCTACATCACCACCGTTTTCTGTATGTTCTTTTACTTCTACATTATCATCCATTAAGAGGGCGGTGAACTCTTCTTCCGTTAAGTTCTTGTACTCTTCTCTTAATGTCTCACTGCTATCATCCCAATAATGCTTTACTATACCATTCTTTTGTAGCAGAGCATCCTTGAACCACTGGTATATAATGGAAAATCCGGGGTTCTGACGCATAATGACGTGATTAACATAGTCCGTAGACTGCTTCGCCATATCAACATCTTCTGGTCCTACAGGCTCAAACTTAACAACCTTATCGCCACCAGTAAATATCTTCATAAGGCTAGGCATAATCCATTCAATTACATCAGCCACATCCCTTGTAACAATCTGGCTACGCCCTTCCTGCTCATTACCATACTTCTTACCATAGTATCGGTCTAGTGCATCTGTACGTTGTGTTGTGAGTTTGCCATCTAAGTAGCCTAGAGAGGATGTAATCTCGCTCTCTAGGTGAGCAGCCAGCTCACGCTCTGTCATTTTCTTGGACTTCGCCATAAATTATTTACCTTTATTAATAGGGTACTTCGTTTCTTTAGTGGGCGGTGGACTCTTACTTACAATCTTCATTATCTCTTTGATGTCTTTAATGTCCTCTGCCATTTCTAATATTTTATTTTCAAACCATTTCGGATTCATATCTTCTCCTATATAATCCAACTTAAATCAGTCTTGGGTAGTTCCTTTCCCCAGACACTATCGTTGCCAGTAAATACTACATCTGTTACAGCTAAGTACCTAAAAGCATCGCTGGCGTGAGAGGTCCAATCGTGGACTGGTCTCTGACTCCAGATTTTTTTCTTGTCATCATAACTGCTTCTATACTGAAGTAAGGCTTCTAATCCCTTCTTAGTCTTTCCTTCATCAAACCAGCATTTATTCAAATAAGTTCTGGTAGTTTCTATACCATCCATTACTTTTAACTTAGGTGCTACTTGAAAATCAATACCTAAATCAAACGCTAGGTCTCTCCTTGATTTACCAGTAGAAAATTCTCTAACTACTATATCGTGTGGTGCTATATGTGCACCATAGTTGTAACCTTTCTTATTTAGTACATCTATATAGAAAGGCAATCCTTCGTTTGAACTCTCAAAATAATCTATAAGGTGTACTGCTTTCCCTACAAATTGTGCAAACCAAATCGAGGTTGCGTCAGATACGCCTAAGTCCCAACTTGTTATTACCTGTTTAGAAGGGTCATAAGGTACTTTCCCCACACGGTCTTCTTCATAGCAAGTTTCAACCTCTTTTGCATAATACGCACCTCTAAGAGCAGC
>Ga0315318_10000713_pt1 | contig 13954 bp, 15 predicted proteins | sample M1200m3416metaG_FD_203703 | JGI IMG/M metagenome (GOLD analysis project Ga0315318, IMG submission 203703) | Ammonia-oxidizing marine archaeal communities from Monterey Bay, California, United States - M1 200m 3416 | ecosystem: Environmental > Aquatic > Marine > Coastal | place: USA: California... | reverse complement strand
AAGTTCAGTTTGGGAAGAACGTGAAGGTAAAATTGATAAAATAAAACCAAATTATGATGGTGTAGATTTTAGTAAATTAAAACATTTATCTTTTACTGGTGGTGAACCAACAATTCAAAAAGAGTTTTCGCCTAAATTTTTTGAAATGCTGGATCAACAAGTAAATTACGATACAATGTTTTTTTCAATGAATACAAATTGTACAAAATTTGTTCATAAACCATGGTTGAATTTTATTAAGAAGTTGAAAAGAGTTATGATTATGGCGAGTATTGATGGAATTGGTCCTGTGGGTGAATGGGTTAGATTGGGCATGAAAATGGATGTTTGGGAAAGAATTGCTTTGAGATGGAAAGATTTATTGAAAGATAACAAAGAGTATACTTATGGAGATTTGACAAGTGGAGTATGGTCAAATTTTGTTATGACGAATTATAACGTATTTAATGTTGATGATACAGAAAAATATCTTAATTCATTGGGTATTAGAATGAGAAAAACAAATTGTTTTACACCCGAATGTTTAAGTCCAGAATATTTACCTGATGAAATCAAAAAAGAATTACCAAATGATGAATTTATTCAAAGTATATTGAATAATAATGATTATAATGTTAATTATTGCAGAGAATTTATGGTTTATACGAAATATCTTGAGACATTTCAAAAAGCACCCGAAGAAGCGTTATTTGTTTATAGAAAATTAAAAGAATACTTATGATTATTGATATTTTTGGTGATAGTTTTTCAGATACTTCAATTAGACATCAAGATACTGCTACTTGGACAGATATATTAGAGAATGAATATAATTTTAAACTTAAAAATTATTCAAAACACGGTACAGGTGCCCAATGGTGTGTAGAAGAATTTATGAAATTAGATGAATATGGTGATTTTTTGCTTTTTTGTTTTCCGGACATGAATAGAGTTGCTTTTGAATATTTTGATGAAAGTGAACAAGCACATGCATTGCTGATCTATAATTTAATGAAAGATAATGTTTTTGATTTTCCAGATACGATTAATAAAAATATAATTAATAAATCAGATAGAATATTTAAAGATTTTGAATCATTTTATACTTCTGGTTTGCATAGAATTTTGGAAGTTCTTTTTGTGAGTTTTATTTTATCTAAATCTAACTATTATAAAAAAATATTAATTTGGCCGTCTTCTGGATTAGGATTTCCTTTTAGATTTTATAGTAATAAAATTGAAATTCCAGGTAATTGCTATATAGTAACCAAAAGTATACATTTAATAGCACAATTGGAAATGCAAAGTGAAAAACCAAAGAAAAATAATACATTTACATTTGGTAAAGATTTTAGAAATAATCATTTATCACATGAAAATCATATTATTTTTGCAAAACAAGTGAATAATTTTTTTACTAATAATGTTCGACCTAATTATGAGGAATTTAAACTCACATGTGGCCTCTAAAAATAAATCAAATAAGGAGATTACAATTAGAGATAACTTCATTTTGTAATGCACAATGTCCCTCATGTGAACGAGCAAAATATGATGTTTTACCTGAATTTATATATAAAAAATATCTTAATTCGTTAGAAGTATCATTAAAACAGTTAAAAAAATGGTTACCTCTTGATAAGTTAACTTCATTAATGCATATACATCTTTGTGGTAATATAGATGAACCCACATTACATCCTGAACTTTTTGATATTTGTAAATGGTTTGAAGATTTTTTGCCAGAACATGTTTGGATTCATATTTCGACTAATGGTGGTACTAGAAATAAAAAGTTCTGGAAACAAATGGCAAGTCTTAAAAGAACTTTGATTATTTTTGGAATAGATGGACTAGAAGATACAAATCATATTTATCGAAAAAATGTTAAATGGGAAAAATTAGAAGAAAATTTTAAGATATATATTAAACATGGAGGTACGGCGTCTTGGCAATTTATAGTTTTTGAACATAATAAACATCAAGAAGACATTGCAAGACAAAGATCAAAAGATGAAGATTTTGTATCCTTTAATACTGTATATTCTTCAAGAGAAAATTATGAAGTTGAAGGAGTTAAAAAAGAACATGAAAAAAATTCTTGTGTAAAATGCAAAGCAACTTATTTTAATCATGAACTAGAAGAATCTTTTTTTATAGATGTTAGGGGCAATGTTTGGCCATGTTGTTGGATGGGAACAAATGATGTTTCAAATTATGATATTGTGCCTAAGATTGGATATCAGTTTGGTCATTTTTTGAGTCATAATCTTAATTATGACACTTTTGAAAATATTATTAATGGTGATATGTTTTCTTATCTTTGGAAAAATTTACATGGATTTGAAGTTTGTAACCAACATTGTAGAGAAAATATTTCAGATACTTTTGATTGGGAAATACAAAAACAATGGATGTCGGAACCACAATTAAAATATTATAGAGAAAGGAATTAATGTCATTAGGAACACATCATATTGATATTTCGCTTGATACTATTGCTAGTAAATTAGAAGCTGTTAGACAAAAAAGACAGGTTGAAAAAGGAGCAGGTAATGGAATTAATGGAGGCGATACACCAAAAATAAATTGGGCAGAATTGGCTGATTATATAAGATCATCCGTATCATCAGAAGATGAGGAAGCGTTTTTAGCAAAAGTAGAAGCTCAAGAACTTATAACAAAACAAGATGTTCAAAGTATATCATCAAATAGAACTATTATAAATGGAGTTCTTTCGCATATGACCAAATCAATAGTTTATTTGTATAGAGGAACAAGTAGTGTAATTGATGATTATTTGGATGCTGATGAAGATAGTTATATAGATTATGGATAATAATGAGTAATGCCACAATGTAATAAAATGTATAATCATTTGGATTTTTATAATCCAGATGGTAGTGTAACACCATGTTGTCATTTCGATAAAGGGAAAACAAAATTCGGCTGGAATTCATACATACCAAAAATTAAATATTTTGAGTGGTATGATATGAAAGAGAGAATGTCTGAAGGTTGGATTCCTGAATGTCATATTTGTGAGAACCAAGAAAAATTAGGGTTCGAATCAATGAGACAGGAATGGAATAAGAGGAGCTCGGCTTCAGCAGGAATTGAAGGTATTGAATTAGCATTAGACTATACTTGTAATTTTATGTGTAGAATGTGTACTCCTGCGTTATCTACTTCATGGAGAAAATACGATGAAGATTGGGAACGTTTTGATGGTCATTTTTGGAATCCAACCCATAATTATAATTCTTTAGACTTTCTAAAAACACTTAATTTATCAAAATTAAAAACAATTAGAGTTGTTGGGGGAGAACCTTTTCTATCAAACAATCTTCAGGAATTTTTAGATTTTTTGCCAGGAGATCATGAAATAGTATTTGATACAAATGGTTCTGTATTTCCCGATCAAAAAATTGTAGATATATTATTGAATAAATTTAAAGTTCAAATAGATGTTAGTATAGATGCTATTGGAGATTTGGCCGAATGTATAAGATTTGGAACTATTTGGGAAGAAGTAAGTAGGAATATTGATAGACATTTTGATACATGGGATTTAGTGAATATTCATACTACAATAAGTATTTTAAATGTGAATCATATCAATGATATTTACGATATATGGGCGGACAGATGTATAATGAATAGTTTAACCCATCCTAATTTTTTAAGATCCGAACAAATACCTATTGATCAAAGACAATCTTGGATTATACCTAGTTTAAAGGGTGTTGATGATTTTAATAATTTGATAACAAGTGATTTATCAGTTAAATATGAACATGAAAAATGTGTAGATTTTTTAAAAACTTGTGATAAACATCAAGGTGTAAATTTTAAAGATGTGAATCCTGAAATATGGAAAATTATAAATGGACATTAAAATACCCAAAGAAGTGAGACGGTATACTCCAAAAGTTATGAAAAAATTATATGATCAAGGATTTTTTGATGATACAGATACAATGCAGGATAAGTTTGGTATTATTAAAAATAATGTTAAACAAGATTTTTATAAACGTCCTGTAAAAACAATTGGAATGTGGTTATCCGGAGGTGCAGATAGTGCAATACTTGCATATTTGATAATTAAAAAGATAAAAGAAGAAAAATTGAATATCAAATTTCAGCCATTGTCTGTACGAAGAGGGCGGGGTTGGAATCCAATTTATGCTGGCCATGTTATAGATTTTCTTGAAGAAGAACTTGATTTTAAAATGAATGATCACATTATCTATTATCCCGATATAACTGATGAGTATCAACGAGAAATTAAAGAATTTAGAGATAGAGATATTGACAATTTTAATTCTGGACTAGTCGATATTTTATATAGTGGGATTACTGCTAATCCTCCTGATAATGATAAAACTATTTCTAAGAACAAAGAACGAACAAGAGATGAATCGGCTGATAAACCATTGGAGACTTGGAGCGGATTTGCACATTATATTAACCCATTTTTTAAAATTAATAAAAAAGATGTTAAAAAATTATATGATCAATATAATTTGACTTATACTCTATTTCCTATCACTAGAAGTTGTGAAGGATCTGATTATGAATCTGGAAATTATACTTATCATTGTGGAAAATGTTGGTGGTGTGAAGAGAGATTGTGGGCATTCGGTTTTTTAGATAATTATTCAAAGCATCAATATATTTATGAGTGATGTATTATTAAACTACGGTTTAGTTTTAGACAAGTATAAATTAGAAGAACGTAATAGACTTTTTAAAGATTATCAACAGTTTTATTATTTTCCAAATTATTTACCTGACTCAAAAACAAATACAGTCTATTATTTTGATGATAATGATATAGATTTGATTTATAATATTTTTGGTCCCAATGTAAAAATATTTTATTATGAGGAATTGTATTCTGAATATGTGAAATATTTTAAAAAATATGTCGATGGTGTTAAATCGATGTTTACACATAAAAATGAATATGAAGTATTGAATGATCTACAAGAGGTGTTAAATGATTATATTTATTTTTATGATTTTTACAAACATGTAAAATCTGATTATACTTTTTTATCAAATTCATTTAGATTTTATGATAAAGAATCAAAATTAGAAAAAAACTGGTTTTATTATAATAAAATTTTATATAGCGAAGATTTGAAAAAGAAAGTAGATTATGATACTGCTTATGGATTTTTTAATATTGACAGAGAAAAATATGAAAAAATGATAGAGATATCAAAAGATAAATTTAATAAATTTTTTGATAATCCTGATTTTGATTTTGATGCAGAAAGAATAAGATATCAGATTTTGTCAGAATTAGAATTGAAACCAATATCTTTTAAATTGAAAAAAACGTATTATAGAAATTTTAAAACCTTTGGTAAAAAACCTAGACTCAATAAAACACAAATAGGATGTGAAGAAATTATAAAAGGAATGCATGATTTATGATGAATTTACACAATTAAAAGAGTGTATTGTTGGAATATCTTATAAAACTGTAGATATTAATGGACTTGATAAAGTAGTTGATCAAACGAATGAAGACCTTCTTGGGCTTGTGTGGTTGTTGGAAGAGTTGGGTATAAAAGTTCATCGACCAGAACAACCTGAATTTTCTATGGATCTACATCATCCCATTATGCCGAGAGATATATTTGGATTTTATGATGATAAGATGATTCAAACATATGGAGCAATTCACTCAAGACAACGAGAATTAGAATGCTATAAAGAAATAGAGAAGTCTCATATGTGGGATCATAGTTATGAGTTAATTAGAATGTGGAAGCCCGATATACAAGAAACAGAGGAATATGATATTAGAGAAGCACATTCTAATAAAATGAAACTTCAGCAAAGATATGATAAGTACAAAGATATGGTACTATGGGATACTGCTAATTTTATAAAATGTGGTGATACAATACTTCATACTCAGTCTGCAGATAAGGATCCTGAAAATGGGAAGGGGACTGAACGGGGTCTTGAATGGATGAAATCAATATTGACTGATTATAAATTTATTGAAGTTCCTGCAGGAGGTCATATTGATGGTAAATTAGCATTACTTAGACCAGGATTACTAATGACATGGAGAGAAGACTTTATTCCTGAAGAGTTAAAATCATGGGATAAAATAATTGTTACAGATAATGCAAAATTTCCTAAAGAATTTAAAAATACGAAGAAACAAAGATTTTATTCTGATTATGTAATGAAATATTTGAGTGATTGGACTGGTTATTCTCAAGAAACTTGGTTTGATGTAAATTGTTTTTCGGTAAACGAAAAAACAGTTATTACAACAGGGCAAGATAAAGAAAATATAAAAAAACTTGAAAAGTGTGGAATTGATGTAATCGTTTGGAATTATAGACATCGATATTTTTGGGATGGCGGGGCACATTGTTGTACACAAGATACTGTAAGAGAAGGTAAAAAAGAAAGTTATATTTGATGTTAGATTTAACTAAAAATTTTTGTCAGGACAAGTTTCTAAAATTTGCATTAATAGATTTGTATAATAATATACAAGTTTGGAAAACTCCTGACAAACAATTTGTATATGAAAAATTATCAGATTTTTTAAAAATACCTCGTGAAAATATTGAAATTGGTTTTGGTACAATTGATATTGTAGATCGTTTTTTAAGTTTGTTTGCTAATACAAATAAAACTATTACTTCTATTGGACCCTATTGGTCTGGTATAAAGTGGGCGTGTGAAAAAAATAATTTAAATTTTGATAATACGAATGGTGATATTGCTTATATTGCTCGACCCAATTCTAGAGATGGTCAAATTAGAGATATAAATTTTTCTGATTATGAATATGTAATTATAGATGAAGCATATGGAGATTTTTGTTCTGTGTCTAATTTAAAAAATTGTATCGACATGAAACATGTAATTGTTACAAAAACATTTTCAAAATCTATTTCTTCACCAGGATTACGATTTGCATATTGTTCTTCAAACGAAAAAATTATTTCTGATATTAGAAAATTGTCTCATCATTATTCATTAAATATTGTTGCACAACATTTAATTCCTAAAGTTTTTGATCTAATAAATCCTCATGTAGAAAGAATGTTGGAAACTAAAAAGTTTATTCAATCTCAATATCGGTGTTTACCTTCTGATGCTAATTTTGTTAGAGTTTTAGAACAACCATCATATAATGTGAAATTAAGTAAAATAGATGATTATTATAGATTTACTTTAATTGACCTCTCTTCTTTACAATACATATACAATGATTTATAATGATTGGAAACAAAATAGGATAAAGTTTTCAGAAAAAAATTTAGGTCTTTCTCAAATAGAAATATCGTTTGCAGATAGTTGTAATAGAACTTGTAATTTTTGTCCTTATAGTACATTTTATAAAGGTACATCTAATTCATTCTTGTCAGCAACAAATGCTACTTTATTATCTGAACGATTATCTGAATTTGAATATGAAGGAGTGATTGCGATATGTGGTAGGGGAGAGCCCCTATTAAATAAAGAAGTAAGTAAATGCATTTCATATTTAAAATCTTGGAAACCGTTTCTTATAACAAATGGTGATGTATTATTAAAAAATGATATAGTTTCTGAATTGTTTGAAAATGGATTAGAAGCATTAGTAATAAGTGAATATGATTCAATTGATAAAATAAAATATTGGAAAGAAACATATTCAAAGTATAATATTTTTGTTAAAGATTTAATTGAACCAAAAGATAGTGATAATTTTAATAATAGGGGAGGATCTTTTCTGACAATAACAGAAAGTTTAAATGATCCCTGCTATCTCCCATTTTATAAATTGATGATCGATTATGATTTAACGGTTCAATTTTGTAATCATGATTGGAAATATAAACATGCTCTCGGTAATTTAAAAACACATAGCATACATGAAATATGGACAAGTGATGAAATGAATAATTATCGTAAATTTTTATCAACAGGAGAAAGATCCAATATTAAAATGTGTAAATATTGCGATGTAAAAGGAAATATTTATGGAAAACAAAGTTTTAATTTTTGGAGATAGTTATGCTGATCCAAACAACTGTCCTGAATATACTTGGCATAAAAGATTGAAAAAGATTTATCCCAATGCTCGTAATTTTGCTGAGTCAGGAACAGGTCCTCATTATACTTTTAGTCTTTTTTATGAAAAAATATCAAAGTTAAAAAAAGGTGATATAATAATATTTTTATTATCAGATCCTTTTAGAATACATTGGCCCGCACATACTTTGTTACACCGAGAGTTATCAGCAATACGATGGAATGGTGAAACAAAAGAAACTGAATGTGCTTTTTATGACTATCCCGAAAATTTAAAAAATAGCAAACATATTAAGATTATAAATTATTACAATGAATACAAAAAAGAAATGGATTTTTTTTATAAAACATATATGAAGGAATTAGAAATTTCTAATGAAAAAAATATTTCTTTCTTATATGCTATAAGTCAAGCTCTTAATTTAAAAGTTATAGTTTTTGCGTTATTTCCTCAGCTTGGGAACCAATTTGATTCTGATATTGAAATAACACGATCCTCATTATTAAAATTAAATAATAATATAAATTTTCATTTATGTGATCAACTTCTTAGTACTATAAGTCATAATGAAGTTTATAAAGATGAATTACACAAATATAACAATAATTTAAGACAAGGAGATAAAAGAAGAAATCATTTATCTCCAAAAAATCATGATATAATGTTTGAATATATTTTAAGTGCTATTCATAATTATCCTTTTGTTCCTTCATTTAAAAAACATTTTCTACATTATGATGAGGTTTATCAAGAAAATGTACATGTTAAAAGCAATCCAATACAATATATTTACGAATAATATGTCTATTTTAAAAACCCTCATAGAATCTAAACAAATTGAAAATGATGATCGTATACCTATCATTATCAATAATGACAAAGAGGATTTATGTTTTATGAAACACGGTCCAATAAATTTTTATTGGAACAATTGTTCAGAAATATATGATAAAAAAGGACTGAATAGTTTTAAGTCTTGGGATGATATTAAATATTTGGATTTTAAAGTTACAGAACATATGTTCGTATATAAAGAATCTTCTGATTGTATTAATAACTTTTTATCAAATACGCAACCTAAAAAATTACTTCATATTGTTAATACTCATCATGATAATAAATCTTTGTTTGAATTAGATGATTGGAAAACACTTTTGGGGATATTAAATAAATATAATTTAAGTAATGTTGTTATTGAGATTGTTAATAAATTTATGTCAAAATCTGAATCTTATCAAGCAGGTGTTGATGAATGTAAACGAATAAATGATACGGTTCATTATTTTTTATTTACAGAACCCGATAGATATACTTATTGCAATAAAACATATACTGATAATGGGAGATTGATTTGAAATTTTTTATTGGATATGATTTATCTAGATCATATGTTTTTGATTATTGCGTAAAAAGCATATCAAAATATAAAATTTATTATTACAGAATAGGTTCATCAGTCTTAGATGAGAATATATGGTATAGGAAAAGAAAAGAAACTGATTCTACAGAATTTTCTGTTTGTAGATTTTTGGTTCCTTATCTTTCTGATTATGAAGGATGGTCTGTATTCATGGATGATGATTTTTATTGGAACGTGAATCCTTTAGAATTGCAAGATTTTTGTGATGATTCCTATTCAGTATTAGTATGTAAACACAATTATGAACCTAAACAAGATATAAAATGGGGCACTTTGAATCAATTAAAATATAATAAGAAAAATTGGTCTTCATTAATGTTATTTAATAATTCTCATCCAGATTGCAAAAAACTTGATATTAAATATATTAATGAAAGCATTGCGTTAGATTTACATCAATTTAAATGGACTGATAATGTAGGTAGTATTCCATTAGAATATAATTTTCTTGTTGGTGAATATGAAAATAAGAAAAACGCAAAAGCATTACATTATACAAATGGTTTTCCAGAGGATTTATGTATAGAATAGAAGAGAATTTTTATGATCCTGCAAGTTTTAATAGAATATTGGAATTGATTAGAGAATGTCCTATTAATCAAGTTCCAGAAAATTATGATGGAAAAAGATGTTCTTATGGTAAAGCTAGACAATATTTAACTGAAGATTCTGAACTTATTGATCTTATACTTTCTAAATTTCCTTATAAAAATGATTATAGAAGAAAAATAGAAATAGGTAATGATGTAAATGGTTTTTGGTTGAAACCCCATTCTGATCATTCTGCAAAAAGAGAAGTTACAGTAATTTATTTTGAAGGTCAAGAAAATAATGGAACAATTTTTCATTATCCACATGAATTGAAGCGTGTTCGTTTTATTCCTAATAGAGCGGTTCATTTTTATCCTGATTTAAAAGATACTTATGATACTGAAAGTTGGAAACATTCTGTTAAAAAAATTGATATGAATATTAGACGAACTGTGATTGTAAATTATGTTGACAATACTTGGAGAGATATAGAAGACTGTTATGATCGATAAAGATCCTGAAAATTTACCATCTAATACTTTTTGTGCATTACCATGGATGCATATTTCTACAAGACCAAATGGACATATGCGTGTATGTTGTACTGCGAATGCTTCTTCTGTTCAAGATAAGGATTCAACAATAAAGACCATACCCGAAGCAGGGGTTCTTCTAAGAGATGATGGAAAACCTGCTAATTTAGCAACAACAAGTTTACTAGATGCATGGAACAATGAATATATGAAATCTGTGCGTAGGATGATGCTTAGAGGTGAGCGTCCTGCATCTTGTCTAAAATGTTTTAAGGAGGAAGATGCTGGACATAGATCAAAACGACAATGGGAAACCGCAAAATGGGTTAATGAACTTGGACTTGAAGAAGTTATTGGAGAAACCTCAGAGGACGGAAACGTTCCTCCTAAGGTACGGTATATTGATCTTCGGCTTGGCAGTAAGTGTCAGCTTGCATGTGTTATGTGTAGTCCTCATGATTCTTCTAAATGGGTAAAAGAATATAAGGAAATATTTCCTACGTTAAAAAATGAACGATTACGATTTTCTCAAGTTTGGGAAAAAGATACTGGAAAATTAGCAAGGTCTGGTGGTTCTTATGCATGGCATAAATCAAATCCTACATTTTGGGAAGAATTTTGGACACAAGTTCCAACGTTAAGACAATTATATTGGGCGGGCGGTGAGTCACTTATAATGGAAGAACATTATATGGTGCTTGAGAAGATTATTGAAATGGGTTATGCTAAAGATATAGAAGTTCGTTATAATTCAAATGGACTTGAGTGGGAACCTCATTTATTTGATCTGTGGAAAGAATTTAGAAGCGTAATTTTTCATTTTAGTGTAGATTCATATCAAGAAAAAAATCATTTTATACGATATCCTTCTTCTTGGAAAAGAATTGTAAAACAGATGCATGTGTTAGATGATTATTCTTATGGCAATCTTAGATTAACTACAGCAACTACAATTACTGCCCTTAATCTTTTTTATCTTCCAGAATTTATAAGTTGGAAATTAGAAGAAGATTGGAAATTGCTTAATAAATTTCCTGCAGGAGCTGGTATGATTGATTTACATCTTGCATATTGGCCTCCACAGTTAAATTGTAAAGTATTACCTAAATGGTTTAAACAAGATGTAGCTGATAAATTCGAAGAATTTTATCCATGGCTCGAGGAGAATTGGAAAAAATGTAATGGAGTTGAAGAGGAAAATATTGATTTTAAAGAGTGGAGAGAATTACCATATGGAATAAAAAGACTTGAAGGACTTATATCTTTTATGAATTCTGAAGATTGGTCTGAAAGATTGCCCGAAACTGCTGAATGGTGTTTTACAATTGCAGAGAAGAGAAACTTAGATTTTATAAAAATATTTCCTGATTTAGAATGGCTGGAGTGGTATAAGTGAAACCTGAAAAACACAATACTTATTGCGACTATCCTTTTAAACAAATTGCTATTAAAAATTGGAACAAAGATAAGTTATTGGAATATACTCCTTGTTGTATGATGTCTACGAGTGGTGATAATAAGATGAATTGGGAAAATGTTAATATAACTCCAATAGAAGCATTTGAAAATGAACGATTTGAAAAACTACGATTAGATTTATTATCAAACGTAAAAAATGAATCTTGTGAAACATGTTGGAATCAAGAAGACAAAGGTATTGAATCTGCTAGATTATACTCTCAAGAATATGATACGAGATCATTTTCAAATTTAAGACAGATTGATATTACATTATCTAATAAATGTAATTTGATGTGTCGAATGTGTAATTATGGTAATAGTCATAATTTTAAAAAAGAAATATTATTTTTCAAAAAACATAATTTGTTAGATCAAATACAATATGCTACATCAGACTATTATCCTGAAAAAACATTGATGCCAAATTCATCAAATAGTATGCAGATGAAATGGCTTAAAGACAATACTAAAAAAATAAAAGTGTTGAAAGCATCTGGAGGAGAACCTTTTTATGATGAACGAATCCGAGAACTTCTTAAATTTTATATTGATAATGATGATGCAAAGTCTACTATTTTAGAATTTGATACAAATGGTACATTGTTTGATGATGATGTAATATCATTAAATGAAAAATTTAAATTTTTAAATCATTCTATTAGTATTGATGGCGTGGATAACATATATGAATATATACGTTATCCTCATTCATTTAATGAATTTAATAAATCATTAAGACGTTATTTGAAATTAAAAAATATTTTTTGTGTACACTATGCATTTGTTTTATCATCATTGAATATTTTTAATGTGAAGGATTTTTTGTTTTATATCTCCTCAGTTTCTAAAGATAAAGATTTTTATATCAATTTTGAAAAAGTTCGACCTTATGATAGGGGAACATCTATAAATTTATTACCGATATATCTTTTAGAAGAAGCAAAAAATGATATATTAGATTTAGAACAAAAAAATTGTAAAAATTTAATTAGTTCCATTGATGATGCTATATTAAATAATAATGTTAATAAAGAAAAAATGTTATTGGAAATAACATTATTAGATAAAGCAAGAAATCAAAATTTTAAAAAATATTTGGATAAAAGACTTGTAAAATGGTTAACAAAATAGAAGATCAATCAAATCGATATCAAATTATATGGGATCTCGGCAGAAGATGTTCTTATGCGTGTACATATTGTCCTCCTCATAGAAATAATAAATGGTCTCCGTTTTTAGACTATGATAAATTATGTAAAACTGTTGATAATGTTGTGGAGTATGCATTATTGTATGATCAATTTAGAAAGAAGCCTGCTCTTAAAAAATTGAGTTTTACAGGAGGTGAACCCACAGTACATCCTGATTTTTTTAGATTTTTAAAATATGTAAAAAAAGAATATCCCGATTTTAGCAGAGGATTAACAACTAATGGATGGTTTGGTAGTAATGTTCTAGATAAAATTTTATCATTGACTACTGGAGGAACACTATCTTATCATTGTGAAGCAACAAAAAAACAAAAAGAACAAGTTATATCAAATGCAATATATTTAAAACAAAAATATAAAGTTAATGTAATGTTTCATAAAGATTATTTTTGGGAATGTGTAGATGTATGTGAAAAATTAGAAAAAAATAGTGTAGATTATGTACCAAGAATTATAGGCGATGATCATCCTGACGACAAAAAATCCATAGAATTGGGTTATACACATAAGTATGATAAAGATCAAATGAAATGGTTTCGTACTTATTGGAAACAGAAAGGACAGAATGTCACAGAAACAGGAAATACACAACAAGGACTTGGAAGACCATGTTGCGGGGGGAGGTGCTTCAAAGCAGACGGTGTGGACTCTTATTTTCTGCCTTCTACTAATTTTTTGGGTTGGAATTGTATGGTTAATTGGTACTTTCTCTTTTTAAATTCAGAAGCGGATGTTGTTTATACTCATCAAACATGCG
>Ga0315318_10000712_pt1 | contig 13960 bp, 13 predicted proteins | sample M1200m3416metaG_FD_203703 | JGI IMG/M metagenome (GOLD analysis project Ga0315318, IMG submission 203703) | Ammonia-oxidizing marine archaeal communities from Monterey Bay, California, United States - M1 200m 3416 | ecosystem: Environmental > Aquatic > Marine > Coastal | place: USA: California... | reverse complement strand
TGCTTTTCTCCAACGTTTTATAATATCAACATATATGTCTTCTGTAAGAATATCTTCTTTAATAAATGCGTATGCTCTCATAATTATTACCTATTAGCGTTCATTTCACGCTTTTCTCTTTCAGCGTTTGCAGCTCTATTACGTGCCGCGGCATCTTGTTTAGCAGTATCTGTCTTAGGCTTTGGAGCGGCCGCTGGATTAAAATCACCACGATCAGGAGACGGTGCTATACCAAGATCTTTATCTGTTTTTTGTCGTGTGCCTTGAGCATTAAGATTACCTACTTTTGGATTTGACCCGTCACCAAAAGCACCATCTCGTCCACCTCTTGGTATACCTCCAGTAGTAATAGCAGTACCAATATTACTCTTAGGTTTAACAGTAGGTTTTATTGCTGTTGGTGGAGTAGTTGGCATTGCACCTGCTCTATCTTGAGCTCCTGTACTTGCTTTTGTTGGTTTTGCATATCTACCTGCTGGTCCATCTGCTCCTGTTCCTGCGGCTACTTGCTTGGCGGCATATCTACCTGCTGGTCCATCTGCTCCTGTACCCGTTGCTGTTGGTGTTGGTGTTGCCCGAGTATTTTGTGCTACGTTTGCTTCATCAGGACTTTTTACACCTGCCAATCGTGTAATAGTTTGCACATCATCACCTTGTGCTTTAGGAGCATTAGCCATCGTTTTTGCATTAGCAGTTGATTGCTTCATTTGATTTTTAGTTGCGGCAGCTTTAGCGGTCGCAGTAGATGCTTTCATTTGCGCCGTTTTTGCTTGTTGGATACCTTTATCACCACCCAAAACATCAACTGGTGGTGCTGTTGGGTTAGCAGTTGCGTCAACTTCAGTACCTGCTAATTCCGTGTTCTTATCACCTCTAACATCCTGTGCTATTTGTGCCGCCGTTGCTTGGCCCGGTGTTTGTTCATCAGATCCTGTAACGGCAACAGTTTGTGGCCCTGTTGATGTATTTTGTGCTAAATTAGCAGTCTCAGGTGGTTGCGTTCGTGTAGTTGCATTAGATGCGGCAATACTATTTGCTTGCGCCTGATTTAAACCTTGATTTGCTAATTCAAATCCTGATAGTTCTTCATCACCAGCACCTGCTGTATTTTGTGCTGGATTTTGAGCAGGTGCTTGTACACCAGCCATACTTACACCACCTTGTCCTGCTGTTCCTGTTTGCAATCCAGAATCAGTATCTGCAGCTACATCACGTATTTCTCCTGCGGCTTGAGATGCTTGGGTCATTGCAGCCTTTCCGGCTCCTTGATCCCCACCTGCAAATTTATATGCTTGTATATTATCTTCTTCTGTACCTTCATCGTCTGTGGCACTATCACCAGGTTTTGACATCATTCGATCTAAATTATAAGCAGTATTACGATTTTTCATATCGTATTTGCCAACTGTAAATTGGGATGGTCCTTCGCCAGTAGCGGCTAGTTCTGCAGAAGCCTTTCGGCCACCTTCTGCGTCTACTGCGGCGGCTATATCTTTTGTCTTTGCTGGACTATCACTTGCAGACGGTAGATTTTTCAATTCCTTCCGCATGTCACGGAACGCACTGTTTTTTGCTTTTGCACTACCATATGAAGATTTTAAATTAGCTTTAATATCTGCGCCAGAGAGAGGTTCACCAGTACCATCTTCGCCGCCAGCATAGGCTATACTATCAGGAAGTTTAAAAGATATGCTTTCTCCCTTCTTCCCCCCAGGTGGTCTAAAAGATATATTACCATCTGCAATACCTTTACCTCTACTTAAATATTTAAGTGCTTTTCTAATTGTGGCGGGATCTTCCATACCTTGTGATCTTAAAGCTGCAACCATATCTTGTACAGCATCCTCAGTAAGATGCGTGGCTGTTACCTGATGTACTTCATAAATTTTCATATCTGTCGACTCAATATATATATTTAATATATTTATCTACTACTGCTGGAATATTCAGTAGCAAATCCGTGTTCTACAAGGTAATTATTAAGATTTACCTCATCTATCAAAATCTCACCCAATAATCTACCAAACTTACCTTTCTTATCCAAGTATGTTTTAATAACAATAGTAGATCCTACTGGGCACATTTCTTGCACTTTTGCTTTAGCGGCGAGTCCTTTTTCTTTTTCTACTAAATCCCGTGTTCTACTTTCAGGAGCATCAATACCTAATAAACGGACTCGTTGCTTTTTAAGTATAATACTAAATCCTAAGTCAATGTCAACATCTATTGTGTCACCATCTACAACACGACTTACTGTCGCAGGGTATTCATACATTATTTTCCCTGCCCTCTATATTTCTTCCAAGTACGCCTTTTATGTTTATTTGTAGGGCGTGATCTTGAACTATTCCCTATAGATGTTCTCTTTTTAACATATATTCTCTTTTGAAAACCTAACCTTGTTGCCATAATTAATTCCTATGATGGGCCTGGGCGTGGTGATAAAGTATTTGTTCCTGTTACGCCCGCTTTATTTTGTAATGCGTCATCAAATGCCGCACCATCTGCTAATGCTTTAGTAGCGCCGGATAAACAATTTCCTAATGCTTTCTTAATTTCTGGATTATTCATCTTAGATGATAATGAAGATGCAAAACCTTGTAATGCACCTTGACTTTGTATTTTTTTAGCCGCTTCTGACATTTGTAAACTCATATCTTTCATCGTAGCATTTTCTTTTTCCATTATTGAAGTAATGTCTCCAGCTGCTGTCTCCATTGCCGAACTTGCGGCGTTTGCGGCCGCTTCAGCATCTGGTATTAATTTAGTTAATACTGCTTGTAAAGATGTTTGATCAGCTGCGCCAGTTCCAAGTTCTACTTCAGCCGCGCCTGGTCCTGTTATTGTTTCACCAGTATCACTAGATGCTGAAACTTCACTCCAATCTCCATTACAAGCATTTGCTATATCTGAAAAAACTGTTGTACTAATACCACTCATAGAAGTTTGATAAGTTGTTAAAGCGGCATCCATTGGGCCATCTTTACCCATTGCTGATCCCATAACATCTTTAAATGTTTTTTCACCATTGGCACCACTACCACCACCAAACTGTGATGTTAATTTAGTTGCTGTTTCTGCCGTTACTTTTGCTGTGCCAGCTGGGAAATGTGGATTACCAGTAGCACTTAAATCTTTAACTACTGTTCCCATATCACTAGCAGTTTTTAATTGTCCAAAATCACTGCCGAAATCTTTAGTCATTGCTGAAAAATCGTCTACAGCACCACCAGATGCTTTTCTGTAATCCATTATATCACTGCCTGATGATATTGTAGCATTTGGTGTTTTTAATACTGTTTTCATTTCTGATAATGCTTTAGGACTTTTAAGTGATGATAGAACAGAAGTTGCTTGTGTTGCTGTAAGACTATCTGTATCTAAACTACCATGAGCTGCCATAAAAGCAGTTTTTGCTTCTAATGAATTGCCTGTTATAAGTTTGTCAACAACATCAACTGGATTTTGATCAAGAGGCATTTCTCCTAATTTTGCTAAATTTGCTCCTGATGTTGCACCATTAAAACCACTTTCAGGACCACCTTCCATCATTGGGCCAAACTGTCCTGCTACTTTAGCAAGAGGTGAAGATACTGTTTCTGTAGCACCTACTTCTGCGGCATGCATTGCTTGAGCAGACTGCTCCATTGCTTGTTCCATTTGCCCAAAATTTTCAACAAACTTTGATGGATCACCACCACCAAGTATTTTATCTGTATGTGCTTGAACGGAGTCCATTAAAGTCCCGCCATCTCCCATACTGCCGCCAGCAATTTTACTAGCTATTGATTTTAATTTATCCGCTTGAGCAGATGGTATACCAAACATACCACCTTCTTGTCCGGTTGCTTCTAAATTAGCAACAGCATCTACCATATCTTTAGCGGCTTTTTGAACTGGTGATGATTTTATAGCATCCAATAATGCTTTAGTAGTTTCTGGCATTGCCAAACCATTACCTTCCATCATTTCTGCCAATGCTTCAGATTCTAAACATTTTTCTCCAACTTCGCAACTGCCTTGGGCACCTACTCCGCCATCTTCATAAATGCTTTCACCGCCTGCCATGTCTTACTCTCCTATAATAACGTCTTCACTGCCCACAGCACGTGGATGCCCACAAGTATCTTTATCAATTTTAGTTCGCAATGCTGGTTTTCCTTCAATAATAACCGATTTGCATTTTGATACAGTTTTAGCACTACAATGTGAAGGGACTGGTACCCAGCAAGGAGAATGTGGAGTAACATCCATCTCAGGTATGCCTGCTTTTCGTCCATTAATTAAGACAGATTCAGCACCGCCTTGAGCGATGCCGCCTGCTGAATTAGGGTCTTTATCCCGCTGTGCTTTCCATGCCATACTACTATTTATTTAACTTGGCATAGCAAGACCAGTAGTTCCTTGAATATACTGGTCAGACATTTCTTTTCTTGTTTGTGCAATTACTAAACAATTATGTTTGGACATGGTTACTTTACTATTCATATCCATTGTTAACATAAATTGACTAATACCTATACCTTGTGGTCCTACTTGCAGAGACATTGGTTTATCTACTGTAATATCAGTATCTGTCTCTTCTTCAAATCGAGCAACTAATTCTTCACCAGTTACTAATTTAATTGATATAATATCACCTTTTTTATGATTGAGTTCGATTAACATCCATACTTTCCTTAAAAATTCTACCAGCACTATAACATATTAATAGTCCTATACCACCACCAATTACAATATCTGGTACATTGCTCTGTGTTAACCCTACTAACAACCCGGCAATTATAATACCAACACTTGATATGGCGTCATTTCTACAACATATATAAGCACTTTTTAGATTAATATCTTTATTTTTATAATATAACAACAATACAGCAGATGCTACATTACCTATTAATACAAAAATTCCTACTAATGTAATAGGTGTAGCATTAGGTACATATCCTGTCATTGCATTTTGTATAACATACCATAATGCGAGTATTCCAAATCCACACATTACTATTGCTTTTAATAATGCTACTTTTGCTTTAACCTGTATAGTAGAACCCATAACAAATAGGCTACCTAATAGAATTAAAGCATCGCCAATATTATGAGCACTGTCACCAAGTAAACTAGCAGAATGAGATATTAACCCATAATATAACTCAACAGTAAACATCAACGCATTAATTAAAAAACATATAATTAAAGCATTGCGTTCACATGCGCCACATTCTTCTAAATCATGACAATCGTCGTCTAAACATATTCGAAACATTATTCCAGTAGTAGAGTGTCTGGTGTCTCCACTAGTCCATTAAATCCGCCTTCTACTAATCGATCATTAATATAAATTTGTGGAACAGTTCTGTGTCCTTGTTCCAAAATCCATTCTCGCGCTTCTGAATCGTGTTCGATATTTACTTCTTCATACTTTATATTTTTTGATTCTAGATAATTCTTTGCTCTCACGCAAAAAGCGCAAGAGTTTTTACTGTAAATCTTAATCATACTAATCCTTTCCAGTCTTTACTATGATCTACTTTATGACAACTACAACTACAATCATCACATGTACAAATACCTGTTTCATCACATTTGCAATCTAGATTGGTGCATCCACAATCCTTTTCATCCATCATATCTCACATCCCCCGGCCACGCAAGCCAATTCTTGACTACTTGTAGTCATATCTTGTTGTTCATATTCACTTAAAGTCGCCCAACTTACATTTTTAGGCATACTTTGCATTGCTTGTTCATACTGTTCTTTAGTACAATCTTGGTATGGTGCTTGTCTATAAGTGTGATCACTAAATGGTAAAAAGGATACACCAGACATTTGATCAAAATGCTCATAAACCCACGCTCCGACCTCCAACCACTCGTGTTCTTTGACACTAATTGTTACTGAGGGTTTATGTTCACACCAATAATCCTGGTAAACTTTCCATAACTCTAATTGTTCTATTGCTGTCATATCTTTTCTGTAAACACCATACTGTGGTCCTTTCATTGGAAAGGAAAATACTACAGTATGTTCTGGTTTTGTTACATCATCTTCTACAGGAAACCCTGCTTCTGTCATCATTTTTGCTAGTGGATCTTTTTTATCTGCACGTACTGTTCGAATGTAATATTGATTATGTCTTGCATGTATTCCGCTTGCACTATCTACTAATTGACTTACTGTACCTGATGGTTTAACACAAGTAATTGCAACAGATTGATTAATGCCAAGTCTTTTTGCCCAGTCTTTATTAGTAGCAACAGCAATTTTTTTAAGTTCTGTAAGTAATTCCTCTAAACCTTTCTTTTTACCATTTGTTAATGGATTATCCATAATACCTGTTAGAGAAACGCCCAATAAACGTTCTTCATCACAATTTTGCAACCATCTCTTATTAAGATACCTAAAATTAGTAAGTGTTGATTGAAATGTTCCTAAAATAGTTGCATTAATAACTTTTTCTTTCAATGTATCAAAAGTGTCATTTGGACGAATTACTACTTCAGATAAATTACAAAATTCTTCTGATCTTAAAATAATTTCACTGCAAGGGTTGGTGCCAAAATTATGATTTGGATCTCTACGTTCATTTTTACCTGCTTGTTCTTTAGCGGCACGTCTGTTAAATATGCCACGCTCACCGGATTTGGATTCATAGAGAGATTTCCATTCTTCCATAAAAATACCAATATCAGGACGTTCAGTGTAACAAGCAGAATTATTTGCTAATGCTCGCTGAGTGTGTGTTTCCCACCACTGGCCTGATTTTGCTAAACGCATTCTGTCATCACTTAAATTAGATAAACTAATTAACGCAGAACGCCGCACACCACCTACTACTACTATCTCCGCAATTTTACAAGTAATATCGTGACACTCTAAAGATGTTAATCTACGACCTGCGGCGCCTTTAAAAATATCTACACAAAAATTAAATAAGTCCTCTAAAGGTTCTGGACCTGATGCTCTACCACCAAATGTTTTTAGTGGGGAGCCTGCGGCTCTAACTCGTGTTAAATCCCATACAGGAATTTGTCCGCCGTACAATAGATGAACTAATTCTTTGAGTGCTTTGGCCCAACCCAATTTAGAGTCACTTACTACAATAGTAGTTTCTGTTGGATAAAAATCATCAGCGACACGTGGCATTTCATTGATCATTTGTCGTTCAACACTAAAACCAACACCCGTGCCATTCATTAATATATAAAGTATTTCATCAAATGCTCGTGGATTATCAATTGCTACAAATGAACAATTATAACCCGCAACATTCTCTCTGTGCAATGCATCCCCCGCCGTCATAAGACAACGCATAGAAGGCATTGTTTCTAATTGTAATACAGAATCTTGAAGTTTTTGTTTAAGGTCTTTTGACAGATTATAACTATGAGTCTCTTTTAAATGTTCTGTGAAAAAACTAAAGTATCTACTTACTGTTTCTTCCCATGTTTCTCGTCGGTTGTCTTCATAGCGGTAACGAGAGTATCTTGATAAATGAATGTATTGTTGGTATAGAGAGGGTAATTGATTTTCTGCCATAATTGAATCCTTAATTGTTATATCTATTATACAGTAAAGCGTACTGAAAGTCACGCCTTATATGTATATATCGAGAAAATGATATTTGAAGTATTTACCTGGTCTGTAGCCAGATTATCCACGTGTTTAACATTTACTAATATTAACTTCTAGGTATTTTAATTAATGATTTCTATTGCGTTTACAAATGAAGCTGTTGAGCCTGTGTTGGTAGTTGTGTACTTCAACGTTGCAATGCCACCACTATGTGTAACTGTAAATGAAACACCAGTTGCGGCTGTTTCTTCATAATCATCACTAATGCTTGATGCACCTGATTTAATTGCTATCTCTAAAGTACCTACTCTAGACTCTGCACCACGTATAATTTTATAAGAAATTTTAACATCTTTTATTGATGCTTCAGCAAATGTAAGTCCTGTTGCTTGAGCAGTTACATTATTTGTTAAAGTTATTGTGGAAGGAATACGTGCTTCATGTTTACCCCATACTTGTTTTTCACTAGGTATATTATAATAAACATCAGCATTATTTGTAACAATTCTATCAAATGTTCCTATATCACCATCTGGACGTTTGAAGTTATCTGAAATACTTGTGCAATTAGATACATTAGAAACACTATAATTAATTACATCAGAAACAGCACCATTAGTACCATCACCTGTATTATTGTTACCTACATCATCAAACGTATTGCCAACTGAATAAATGCCTGATCCATAATCTACATCAATAGCATCATAGTCTATATCTCGGAATAATGAACCCATAATCTTAAAACTTGTAGGACCAGTGCCCGAAGATGTTGATTCACCTAACCAAAATGCTTTATATGCTACATCAAAATTACAGTTTGTGAAATTAAAACCTTCAATGTCATCATTTGAATATACACCAATTGGAACACCTAAAAATTGACAATTATTAAATGTAATATTGCGTGATTTTAAAGCATTTGTTTGTGTAACTTTTACAGCGGCTGGTCTATCAGCACTGTTTAAGCCAGTACCATTAATATATGTACCCATAAACGCAACATTTTCAAAATATGAATTTAATGTTGAATCAATTTGAATACAATCTTGTAACAAATGTGTTGTGTCTGTTGTTTTAATACATAAATTACTAACTACTAAACTTTGCGGTTGTATAGCACTATTATTACCAATATTTGGAGACGATTGACCTTTTGAATCAACTGTACGCATTACACAACTATCATGCCCTGCTGATGTTGAAGATGTAATAGTTATGGTAGCAGATGAATAGCCTGTACCACCTGCTGTAACAGTAATTGCTGTAACTACACCAGCAACAATTGTTGCTGTTGCTGTAGCGGACGAACCATCACCAGTAATTGTTACTACTGGAGCAGTTGCATAACCTGCACCACCAGCAGTAATAGCAATACTTGCTACTGCGCCTGCACTTAAAGTGGCAGTAGCAGTTGCATTAGTTTGTGTCTCATTATATTGTATAAGTGTTTTACCAGGGCCATCACCAAAAATAGTTGCCCAAGTTGGTAAACGCATAGGAGCAGTTATTTTATAAACACCTGCTGGAAAATATAAACTTCTACGTGCTTTTTGTGTAGTATCTTTAATAAACAATTCATGAACTGCTCTATCTATAGCGGCCCAGTCATCTACTGAACCATTACCACTTGCACCAAAATCCATAATACTAACATAATCATCCAATCTGTCTTGTAACTTTCTAACAGTTGGAGTACCACTAGTAGCACCTGTTTGAACTGTTGATGTTGCGTTGCCTTCGTAAGTATAGTTTAACAATGACACAATATTACTGTGTTCTGTTAATACTTGTGTATTGCCTACTGTAGGTGCGCCTGAACTTGTAGGTCCATTACCAATATATAATGAACGAGAGTCAGTAACCCAACCTAGTTCTGCATGTGATAGTTGTGGAAGATTTTCTGCTAATCCTCTACGATGTTGTATTCTAGATATTTGTACAATTGCCATATCTATATTTATGCTTTAACTAATATTACAATTGCTACAGGTAGATGCACAAATATATAAATTCCCGTTTTTACTATCTCCATACCGTGCATTTATTGTTTGAAGAAACTCATTTTCTACTGATTCTGGATTCCATGCTTCTTTAATAAGATTCATAAACCCACTATCAAATACTGCTTTAATGCTTCCATATTTTAAAGCATTATTTACATCATTTGGAAAACCAAAGCGTTTTATTAATTCACGAGTATCATATGTATATTCGTTTGCTACTCTAGTATGATTTAACCCCATCATACAACAAGGATATATAAACCCGTCTACAGTAACAAAAATTCGCTGTCGGTCAACTGCCATACAATCTATATCACGATTTTCTGTAAAACGAGGTTCAACTGCTCCACGTAAAATATTATTAATATCTACATTATCAAAATTATCAGTAATATTAGCATAACCTTTTAAATATCCTCTAACCCAATCTGCATGTACTTCAGTTTCCCAAGATTTTTCTTCATTTAAATATTTCTCACTAATAATTTTACCAAATGCTACTTCTTGTTTTATATTAAGATAATCACCATCTACTCCTGGTACTACTGTATTTTCTTTTAAATTAGCAGTAGAAAACATATAACCATATTCATCTACAGACGAGTCATCTAACGTGCCAACATAATTTCCTTTATTGTCTAACACAGGAGTATTATTAGGCCTATCTGATTTAATAATATCAATGTCTATAAATTTATATTTTTTTGCTAAATTTTTAACCTCATCAAGTTGGTGTTGATTATGCTTGAATAATATAAATTGCCACACGGCCTGTCCTCCAGCATCAATAAATGCTCGAGCATTTTCTATTACTTTATTGTAATCTGTATTACGCCGATAGAATGAATGTATTTCTTGAGTAACGCCATCTATACCCCAAACAATTTGCATATTTTTATATTTTGCAAATCCTGCCCAATATTCTGTATTATGTAATGACCCATTTGTATTAATAACAACTTGTATTTCTGGTTTAATGTTATCTAAATATTCTATCATGTCAGGCAAATAAGGATTTAATTGAGCATCTCCTAAATTACCACAAAAATTTACATCTCCTATTTGTCCTAAAAAATCTTCTGGAAGCAATATTTTAAACTGCTCTAATGTCATATTACCTTTATATATACCAGGTTTAGATCCATAACCAAAATAATTACGTTGACAAGCAGGACACGCGGCGTTGCACCGCTCTGTTATTTCTATTTGAATACTTTTAATATTTTTGATATCATACATTATAATACTGGGCAACTTTATCATTCCAACCTTCAGCCACGGCGTCAAACTCGCTACCTTCAATAACAAATTCTTGATATGTTAAATCACGACTGCACATTAGTATAACTCCAGTATTTATTTCTGTATCAAACATCTCATTATGAGCTTGAGCATAAGCAGTAAGTTGACAAAAGTAATCATCAACCCATTCTCTTTTCTTTGGTTTATTTGTTTGCTTAAAATCAAGTATTGCTAATTTACCATTCCATAAACCAATACAATCTGTTGTACCAGCATATAAACCACTGGCATATAACGCAACTTCTGTGCCATATATCTCTGCTACTTGCCTAAAACCTTCTGCTATAATAACATTAGACATATTATATGCTTGTTGATGTATTTGATTACTGCCTACTTTTCTCTCATCACTGTTAATGTATAATTCTAAATTTTTATGCATTAACGTGCCAACGTTAGCGGCTTCTGTAGATATTTGCTGTGCTTGCTCTGTGCCAACACGCTTTCTCCAATTCGCTAATGCTTCTCTTTTTTCTTTTGATTTTGTTGCGTCTAGTATAGTTGTTACACTAGGAACACTTGAACCATCAGGTAACTTATAATGGCGTTTTCTATCTATTGTCGTTACTCTATCGATAGGAGAGTATTCGTATTTCTCTAATAATAACATTACTACATTATAGTTGATTTATGTTTAAATGTCAAGTAGATTAGTGTTCTTTATCATCATCATAATCTGGATGGAATGGCATATCCTGCGTATTACCTCTAGGACCAAATGTTTCAGGATATTCTCCAAAGAAATCATTTAATTTTTCAATATATGGTTTATATTTGTCAAGAGCTTGTTTATTTTGTTTGCCTAATGCTTCTGTTGGCTCAGGATAATTCATATCCATTTGTGGGTCATATTCTGCAGATATATGAGACTCTCCGTGTTTATCACGCAAACTATAAACTAAATGGCCACCGGGCGGTGCTCCAGTTTCTATATCAGCATCGGCTTCTATAATTTGAGTTGCCATCCAATCAAGTGCTTCTTCATCACTCATATCTTCTACTTGAGTTGCACCTATCTCATCCTCCCACGGATCTACGCGGTCCAATTTATCCTCTATATAATCTTGAATGGAGCCGTTCTCTTCTACCCAGTTTTCGAGGAACTCATAAACCGCATCGTCAGTCTGTTCGGATGGCTCGTACTCGGCAGCAAATTCAGCTCTTAATCCAAACGTTGAATCCAGGGCTTCCTCTTGATCAACTGGACAATAACCACTGATACAATTCTGCATCATTTCGCCTTCGCGTTCCATTTCTGCTTTTGAGTCTAACCGCACCCACATCATTCCATTTTTAAATTTCATGATAATTGGTGCTTCAGTTTCTAAACGTGCTCTTTCTTCTTTATCATGTTTCCATTGTTGACCCAGGTCATCCATAAGTTTTTTTGTTGTTTTTTCAAGATTATAAAGATTGTATGTGCCATTGATGTATTTCTGTTTAATAGCAGTAAGTTTTTTTGCAATGCCAGGGTCTGCATTGTTCATAAATTTTTCATCATGAACCAAACCCCAAAATTTCTTAAAAGGATGTTGCCTTGGCATGCCAATAGCATCTTCATCTTCAAGCTCTGCTTCTTCACCACCAAACACTCTACTGACCCACATAGCAATCTCGCCATCTACTGCATCCATATATACCATATGTACTTTTACAGTTCCTGGCTTAAATTCAGGGTTCAGCGAACTATCGTCCGGGACAGCCATGATTGCCTCAGCTTGCTCAGGTGCCTTACGTTTAACATATTCAAAATCTTGCGCCTTCTCAGGTTGATCAACCCAAGACTTTCTAACATTATAAGGTATTAAAGGCGTAGGCCCGCGAGTAATGGTATTCCTATATCCTTCTACATTATTATTAATAATTTCCTTCGTTAATTTTTTAAAGAAAGCATTATGTTCAGCAGATTGAGTACCTGTATCCGAACGAATCTTGGCTATATCGCTATGGAGCTTTTTCAATTCGCCTGGCGGCAAATCTGCTTCAGTTAATATTTGATTGTAAAATTCGGCTAATAGCATATAACATATTTATTATATATTAACCATTCTACAACGCTGATTTAACAAATGAGGTAACATCGAAATTAAAGTTGGGTTTTGATTTACTGTACCCCAATCCCTTAACTTGACCAGCTGTATATGTAGCAATATGTCCTCCATTACCATATACTTTTACAACACTACTATAATCACCATTAGCAATACCTTCTCCTGTATGAAACGTTAAATATAGTCTTGCAGATGTAACTGTTCCTACACTACTCTTTGAAATACCAAACTTAACAGTTGGAGATCCTCTACCCACTTTAACCAGAAAACCGGGCCCGCTTGCTGATGCTGAGCCGCTGGTGCCGGTAACCACTAATTTTGAAGAAGTAAATAGCCATCCGCAACCAGCACAAGGCATCGATGTTTGTGTAAATGAGAATGACAAATTACCGCTTCCACCGCCGGACGAGCCACCACTACTACCACCACCGCCACCGCCACCGCCACCGCCACCGATAAAGGGGGTTATGGGAAACGGACTTGTTTGTTCCGTATGCCCTAAATTCTCGCCAGTTTGTTGATTCCCGGCCGGATCATATGTATTATAATGCTCCAAGTCTTGCGTTACGCCATCTCCTGTGTTTATTTTACCAGCCGCCAAAGCATAATCTCCATCAACTTCGCAACGTATTAATCCAGTCTGTGTTAACTGGCCGAATGAGGTGTTCAAATGGCCCTGTAATGAATTAACAACAGCCAGTACTTGTGCTATGGCAGCTCCTGCTGAGGCTGCACTACCTCCACCCACATTAAATTCAGAACCATCGCCTATATTGACATTCGCCATTTCATAATCTTCATTATTTGTCCCAGCGGCGGCGGGCCGCATAGGTGTTTGCCCAGTACCTTTATTACCCATACCATAAAATTCTATTTTTGTTTGATGGTGTATTGGTTCAATTAAGCCGTCGATAGGACGTGGTTGGCCCGATGGCATTAGTTCTCCAGTAGCTGTTTTAGCACCAACTGGTGCTAATTGATCAGGTTTACCAATAATTAAAGTATCATCCATAACTGTTATATGA
>Ga0315318_10000709_pt1 | contig 13985 bp, 9 predicted proteins | sample M1200m3416metaG_FD_203703 | JGI IMG/M metagenome (GOLD analysis project Ga0315318, IMG submission 203703) | Ammonia-oxidizing marine archaeal communities from Monterey Bay, California, United States - M1 200m 3416 | ecosystem: Environmental > Aquatic > Marine > Coastal | place: USA: California... | reverse complement strand
TGCGAGGTAACTCTCGTAGATGAGGCAGTCTCCCTACCACATGATCAGAATGGTCTTCTTGATGCGGTAATTGAATCATGGAACGAGGCGGGTCTACCTTGCCCATCCAATGCCGGTTGGAAAGTTGAAAGTCAAGTCCCAGTGGGGCAGGGACTGAAATCTAGCGCAGCAGTAGCCTGCGCTGCCATAAGAGCACTCGACGAGGCATCTTGGACCTCACTCTCAGATTATGACATAGTGGAAATAGCGGTATCAGCCCAGAGAAAGGCAGGGTGCACGATTACTGGGAGTATGGATGATGCATGGGCAGCAATCTCCAGTGGATGGAAATTGGTCGACCCTACACAACCCGCTAGAGATTCTATCCTACTACATGGTGACATGGAGAAGGGGTTGGAGGTCCTAATTGCCTTGAGGGGGCCTAGGCAGGCAAAGATTACACCATCAGAATTCAAAGACCAGAGGAAGTTGTTTGAGAGAGCATTGGCATCTGTATCAAGTGGGTCTATGCTCGGAGCCATGTCGGCCAATGGAATGGCAGTAGCCGCTGCGATCGGAGACGACGAGGCCCTCAGAATTTGCAATTCAGCAATAGCAAGAGGTGCAATCGCCGCGGGAATCTCAGGCTCAGGCCCCGCCATCGCAGTAGTTTGCTACGAGGGTTCAGATGAGGTGACGGAGATTCTACAGGAGTCCTGCGCAGAAGTGATGCGTACAAACTTCATTTCACCAGAGCAGGCCGATGAGGAGGTTTCTAGATGGGGATGACCTTGGGAGAAAACTTACGCGTGACCCTTTTCGGTGAGAGTCACGGATTTTGTGTCGGAGCTCTAGTTGAAGGTATACCGGCAGGAACCTCCATTGATGAGAAAGAACTCAACGAGGCTATCATTAGGAGACGCCCAGGAAGGAAGGGAATGTCGAAAAGATCCGAAGCAGATGAGTGTGAGATACTCTCTGGGGTTTACCAAGGAAAAGCCACGGGTTGGCCGATTCTGATGTTAACTAGAAACTCAGACGTCAGGCCATCAGACTACTCTTTCCTACCCGATCAACCCCGTCCAGGACATGCTGACATGGTAGAGGCAGTCCGTTCGGGAGGGTCAAATGATCCACGTGGTGGAGGCTCGCAATCTGCACGTCTAACCTATGGATTGGTTGCTTCAGGTAGCCAAGTAAAGGCACTTCTTGACCAAGCAGGATGGTCCTGTCGTGCGCACTTGCACAGTGTCGGAGAAGTTACTGCAAAGCCTCTCTTTGAGTTAGAAAGGAACGGTGCTCTTGACCCATCTTCGGAAATGGGGCGATTGAATTGCCTAGATCCGGAAAGTGTGATTGAGATGTCTAGCCTGATAGAATCAGTCCGAAAGAATCGCGATACTATCGGCTCATCAGTTGAACTACTAATCGAAGGCCTCCCTATAGGCGTCGGAGAGCCGTGGTTCGACGGTATCGAGCCGGCTCTGGCACGAGGGCTGATGGCTATTCCCGGTGCTCGCGCCGTCGAGTTCTCTAGTGGTGTTGGCGCATCGGTTATGCGGGGCTCGGAGCACAACGACGCTTGGCTTCCGAGTGATTCGGGTCCGATTCCCGAGGGGGCGGACAAGGCTCAGGCCGACGGTGCGCTTGGCGGGCGCTCCACCAGCGCCCCGATAAGCGCGAGAGTCCACTTCAAGCCGCCTAGCAGCCTGCCTCAAGAGCAGTTCACACTGCATCTCCCCAGTAACGAGGTGCAATCCCTCAAGGTGAGCGGCAGGCATGATCCTGTCATCGGTCCGAGAGCAGCACCGGTGGTAGAATCCGTGGCGATGCTAGTGGTCACTGATCTAGGTATGCTAGGCGGCTACATCGGAACCGATTGAATCAGGCATTCCTCTCGCGTATTTGCTGAATTCGCAAGGGCAGGTTGACCGCGAACATAGCAGCAATCACCGTGAACACCATGACGGTACCTAGAGCGACACCGTAGACGCTCGTCAGCTCGACGCTCTCCCGTAGCCGCAGAGCTGAAACATCGTCGAATATTCCTACGAAAGCAGGGATGATGAGATTGATTAGCAGAGTAAGCCCGGCAACTGAAGCGGCTATCGCAGGGGTGATTAGTAGGGACCGATGGTAGCGCGAGGTGATTTTTGTCACCTGCATGACGTAGACCTCGCCGGTACGGATTGAGGTGTCCAACATGGAGAACCGGATGATCCCATTGGTCAGTTCCATGTACATGACTAGGAACACGGCATAGAGTAACAACAACATTTTCTGATAGATCTCCCCCTCGGGCAGGAAGTTGATACCGAAGTCCACTTTGCTTCCTGCGAACCTCAGAGTAACTAGGATAAGAAGTGTGTAAGAGGCCAGAAGAGCCCGCTGATCTCTCTGGAAGATGCCGTACATCCCGCCTATCAGGCCACCTAGAATAATCAACATATGCAGAGCCCCTCCTAGGGTTTGCATTCCCAGCATGTTGCTTAGTGCGAACCAAGCGGTCCCGCTCACAGGGGTGACCATGAATGTCAGCAGACTCAGCATTATTAGCACGCCAGCAGAGCCCATTTGCAGAGATGCGACCATCCTATCTGGGGGCAGGAATTTCGTTGTGTTGACAATCGGTCCTCCGAAGAATGATTCGATAACAGTAGGTACGTGAACCTCTGGAATCGCATCTTTCGGGATCTCAGTGGCTGACTTCAGACGCCCGGCTGCTTTCTTACGGCTTGGAGGGGCGGAACTGACTTTCTTTCCCTCATACAGGTGCGCAGTGTCGCTAACCTCGCCTTCTGTAGAGCTGTTGTCGGCCACCCATAGTCCCCCTAGAATCCTCTTGCTCCCGCTAGAGCAGTGTTGAGTAGCATATCAGGCTCCCAGTCCATCACGTTCGCTCCAAGGCCCCGGAGCTCGCTGAGCAGGATGTCCCGCTCGGTTTTGAGAACCTCGTAGCCGGTGCGATCGAGACGGCGTGCGTCGAACTCGAACTCGAGACTACTCGGAGAGAGGATGGTCACGTCGAAGTTCCGCGACCGCAAGTCGCGAACAGCGTTCACTACCGTCGGATCATCCTCAAGAGGACTCATGATAATCACCGGACTGCCTCGATTGATGTACGGCATGATTCGATCAGTCACCACCTTCAGAGGCGTATTTCCCTTTGCCATGGCACCCGCCAGTTTGGTGAGCAGCACATACAGCTGCTTCTTGCCTGTGTCGCGATCGACAGATACGATTTCGTCGCCATAGGTTACCAGCCCGACTGAATCGCGTCGAGCTAGGAAGTACTGGGAGAGACTGGCGGCAGCTCTAGTGCTGTAGACTAGGGAGTTGCGGCTAACTGGGCCGGTTTCGGCGATGCTCCTACTGTCGACAATCAGTATGATGTCGCTGACAGCGTCGCGCTCGTATTCGTTAACCATCATCTTGCCGGCACTCCGAGCGGTCGCATTCCAGTTGACCTTCTTCATCGGATCTCCAGGAACGTACTCCCTCAGGTTGTAGAAGTTTGAGCCCTCACCAGGATTTCGTATGTTCACAGCGCCGGTAAATATCTTCGGCACCCTACTCTTGATCATGGCGTCCTTGATGTCCTCCATCTTGGGGAATACTAGGAAGTCGTCATACAGGTGGATCTCGCGATCGTTGTGGAACAGTCCAAAGGCGTCCTGAACTCGAATGCATACGGGACCGATTGTGTAGAATCCTCTGAGGGGAGTCTCAATCGTATACGAGATTTCGGTCTCGCGTTGAGGGCCTAATTCCATCAGTACGTAGTTCGCACCCTTTTTGATGCGCATTACTTCAGGTACTCGATCCCTGACCTCCAGAACCTTGGAGAGATTAGAGCGGTTCTGGATTCGCAGCGTGACGTCGATCTCGCCATCTTCAAAGATTCTAGAAGATGAAATTCGTCGAAGCGCCGAAACGGAGTGCAACTGTATTCCTTCGTCGGAATCGGCGTCGTCGACCCGCCTGCCGGATGAAGCCACATCTGCATGCGAGGTACGGAACGCCGCCCACGTCAGGAAGGAGAGCAGCACCACAGCCACTGTTACCAGTTGCGAGTTTCGCAGGACGAGGCCGAGCAGGTAAAGAGCGATGGCCAGTGCTGCAAACATTGCTGATTTCCTGCTCCATGCCACGCTCGCTCACCTCCTTCTCAGGATTCCTCTGTGTGTTCCCTCAGACAGTTGGGACCTGGACCTGGCGGAGTATGTCTTGGACGACCTCTCCACTCTCTAAGCCCTTGATCTGGTGCTCCGGCTTCAGAATAAGTCTGTGAGCAATCGCTAGCTCTGCAACCGATTTCACATCATCTGGTGTGACGAAGTCGCGACCCCGCATAGCAGCAGCAGCTCGTCCTGTCTTGAGTAATGCCTGAGAACCTCTCGGTGAAGATCCGACGAGGACCCGTGGGTCTTCGCGAGTTCTGGCTACAATCTCGACCATGTATAGTCTGACTGCGGGATCGACATAGACGTCCTCGATAGCCTGCTGCATTGCTACGACTCGGGCTGGATCGGTGATGACCTCGACTTCCACTTCGTCCTTCTTTCGGGCGATACGTCGGTTGAGAATCTCGACCTCATCGGCGCGATCGGGATATCCGACACTCATCTTCATCATGAAACGATCTAACTGTGCCTCGGGCAGAGGATAGGTTCCCTCCTGTTCGACCGGGTTCTGAGTCGCCATGGTCAGGAATGGGGCGGGTAGTTTGTGAGTAACCACACCTACTGTGACTTGCAACTCCTGCATTGCTTCCAGAAGGGCCGCTTGAGTCTTCGGAGGCGCTCTGTTAATCTCGTCAGAGAGCAGCAGATTACAGAAGATCGGTCCCGGCTTGAATGAGAACTCGCCCTTCTTGGCGTCGTAGATGTTAGTTCCAGTGATGTCCGCAGGGAGCAGGTCAGGCGTGAATTGAACACGCTTGAAGTCGCATCCCAGAGCGTCGGCGAAGGTATTCGTCATCAGAGTCTTGGCAAGTCCCGGGTAATCTTCGAACAGTAGGTTACCGTTCGAGAGGATGTTGACCAGAACGTTATCGATGACGTGCGACTTACCGATGATGACCTTCTGCACTTCAGTGTTGATAGCCCCAGCGATTGCGCCGACGGCAGTCAATTTCTGACTCATCTTCTTCTTTCCGCGTGCCTTCTCGGCCTTCTTAGCGTAACCCTGCTCAACTTCATCTGGGGGGGGATCTTCCTTTTTCTTCTCGGCTGGTGGTGTTGCATTCATTTTTCATCTCTCCAATTTTTTTTAATTGCTCTTGCCCCACCGTCTGATTGACTGCATTAGCTTTCGCAGTTCTTGGGGGGAATAGGTTTTACTCTTACTGTATGCCAGTTCGACGAGCCTCGGGTCACCAATCATTGATTGGATATCCGATGGCGGTTTCGACGCCATCTGATCTCTTGTGAGGTCGTGATGTACTCTAATCTTGGTGAACAGTGCCTGCTGCACTCGCAGACGATAAGTGCTAGGGTCAAGCTTACTGGGGCGCTTGTTGAATCTGGTCAAATCGAAGACATGCCGCCAGTTCTCCTTCTCCGGCACTACCATCATAGCGACCAATAGTAGGAGACCTACGTTCAGAACCACCAACCACTTCAGGAAGTCGTTCGAAGTCAGGAGCACGACCGTCCCCATGCTCTCCACAAAAGGGGCAGACACAAGCCCTGTGATGTGACGACTCTCGTCGAATACCACCTGGAAGTTTGTAACGTCGTTTCTGATCTCACCGGAGAGCTCCAAGTTGTCATGCTCCATCATTGAATGTATCAACAACTCGTAGTAAATCTGATTGCCCAGCCATTCGTTGTTGTCATGGATATCTTGCATCCAGCAGCTCCCCACAACGCCCTCGCAGGACTGACTGAGGCCGGTCCCAGCCGCGACCTCGTCGGTCCAGAGTCGATTAGAAAACGCCTCCTCATCCGATACGAAGACTATGCTCCCTGTTACCCTCAACTCACCTACGTCTCCTCCAACCAATCCGCCCTGTCCGGTGCGTACCTGATCATAGGTGGAGATATTGGGGTAGTCGAAACGAATCATCAGTGAGAGATCTCCCGGAGCGGGATTCAAGGCGTTGCTAGCATCGCCGTCTCCCACTAAGTCGATGAATGCCGAGGAGGATGCCCCGGCAAGAATCTTGACTTCTCTCTCTTCAGGGTGAGTGGTGTCCCTGAGGGATGGTTCGAACTTCATTCCAGTGGGCGAGCGGAACATTACGGGAATCCTGCATGAAACTGGATTCTGGTTGACTATTTGGAACTCTGAGCAACCCTTGCTCGCGGCCCCGGCCTGCATCTCATTGACATCCTCCTGTACGGCTGCGACACTCCACACGTTCTGCCAAGATGGGTTGCACGGGCTCGGGTCGCAGTCGTATTCTAGCCAGTGCTGACTTTCGTCGTTCAGCGGATGACCGAAGTAGGTCACTCCGAACTTGGTAGCAAGTCTGTTTGCGTTAGTGCCATCGGCTGCCACGATGACCTTGCCCCCTTTCTCGGTGACAAAGTCGTAGATGGCGTCTGCCTCAGTCTCGTCTATCGGCTTTTCCGGGGCTATGATTAGAAGCATGGTCCTGTGCGGATCCTTCCAGTCATTGACAAGCATGGGTGTTGACATTGTGTTGGCGATGAAGTAACCCTCACCACCGTCGTCGAGACTACTGCGCATATCTGAGAGCTGGTAGAGTTCCTCCTCTTCGTATGCAGAGTAGGCGGTGGATTTCCCCATGACAAACAGCATCGGAAGTAGAAGTAGCAAAACTACCGTGGTGGTGAGGGCACCGATGACGTAGGTGGAGAATTGAACTTCTTCCTTACTTCCTTCAGCCATTGGAAAACCCCCTTTTCATCTATTGGAATACCTATGTAGCACCTACGGTGCTTACGCGAGCATCATTTCACAGTTATATGTTGCTGACTGTAGTTCGTGTCATTGAGCCAGTTCCAGTACTCTCGGTGCTGTTTTTGCACCCCCTCAATCACTGCTTATCGAGTGTCTAGAGAGGGATATTCAATATCGTCTAGGAGTCGCTAGAGATGCGATGGCCAAGGCGCAAATCAGCGTTGCGATTCCCGGTGATGGGAGGCTTGAACTGACAACTTCTGCCGGGTCGCTATTGTCCTCGGGATTAGTATTCTCCTCGGGTCCATCTAGAGGCGGCTCTACAGTCACTGTGGTCTCGTCATCGGCTATCTCGGAGCCTCCGGAATTCATCGCTCCGTTGGAGGAGACCGAGACCTCGAGCTTACAGTTCCTGCGAGGATGGCTCTCAGATGCCGTTGCAATCAGATTCGCCTCCGTTGACTGCCCAGAGCCGATGTTGCTGGTCATTAGGGAGTCTAGCCCGTTGTCGGTGGTCAATAGTGGGCAGTTGTCACTCACCTCGATTTCTCCCACCTTGTCTTGCACATTCCCTTTGTTGGTCACTGTGACTGTTAGGATGACGTCGGTGCCGGCGTTCATAGGTCCAATTGGATCGGAGATGTCAACCTCGAGTGAGTAGATGGTCGGAATCTTCAGTTCGCCTCCCGCTTCCTGTCCTTCGCCCGGCAGAGTGATTGGGAGCCCGCCCCTCGAAACTAGCATGGCCGAGATGGTGAAATCCTCCTTGGAATCAGCAGCGTGACTCCAGACGTCGATACCCGAGACAGTGAGCGTGAACGACTTGTTGTCCCCCGCTCCGATGGTCTCTGACTCGGGCCCGTCCGCCTCGCCACCGAATGGAATCTCGTAGTCGAACTCTATGCCTATGTCGACAAGCTCCTCATTGTTGACGAAGAATTGTATCGCAACACCGCCATCGGTGCCGACGCTAAAGGGTACATCTTCGTTATCCTGAGGGTAGTCAATTCCTAGTTCCCAGGATCCCAGTTGCCCCTGAACCGGGGCAACACAGGTCAGGAGTAATAGGGCGACTCCTGTGCTCAGAATCCATTTCATGCTAGACTTCCAATAGACCGCTGCTCGCTCGCTTTGTTAAGACCTTGACCATCTTACGCCTGTATGAGGGAGGGTACCATGTGTTCAACACCGGTTTGACCGCCTTTCTGATCGCCTCAGCCAGTTCGTCAACGCTGGATTCTCCGTTCCAGCTTGCTAGTGCCGATGCTGCCTCGGCGGAGTGGAATCCTGGGATGGACTCCAGTCCTGTGGTTGCGACCCTGAGGTCGCTCGGAGGGCCGTCCGATTCAGACTTCCAGAGCACAGCGACCCCTACCTCGGGAAAGTCCCAAGATTCTCTCTGGCGCAGTTTCTGATAGTCTCCTCTCCAGTTCGAGATGTCATCAGGCAGGGTGAGGTGAGTCACCAGTTCACCAGATGCTAGGACATTACGAGTAATCCCGTCCAACTCGAAGAATTCGGTTAGGGGCATCGACCTGCTTCCCGAAGTGCTGGCTAGGTGTATCGTTGCACCTAGGCACATCAGTACCGGAGCCAAATCGGCCTGATAAGTGGCTACGCACTGAGTATTCTGATTCGGGATTACCCTACAGTCGGCACCGGTACCACAGTCGCACTTGTAGCACCACTCAATCGACTCTCGCCACTCCTCGGACTGATTGAACCAGAAGCATCGGGTGTCAAGGCAGATGTTCCCACCCACCGTACCCGAACGGCGTATCATCACACTGGCGACCATGCTGGAAACCTTCGCTACGAGTGGGTGCGAATCTTTCGAATCAGCCAGGTCCTGCAGCCGAACCATCGCGCCGATATGAGTCCCTGAAAGATCAGTAAGCTCCGGGACGCCGGCAAGGGAGATGACGTGTGACTTGGCATTGAGGTGCCACTTGTAGTTGGGCAGTAGATCTGTCCCACCGGCGACCCAGTCGAAATCCTGTCCCGAATGCTGTAGTTCTCCGGCCAGCGAGAGTGCCTCGTCAAGTGAGCCGGGAGTGTGGAGGGTGAATGGTGGCATGCGCATTAGGAACCACCTCCATGCCTTCTCTCAGTGTGCTTCCAGGCGCTGCCCGCGAGGCGCGGGTTGTCCATGTATTCGCCGTCCGGGTTGAGGCTGACAATCCATCTTTCATCCTGTTCGTCAGCAGGTATCTCTGGGTCGAATCCGAAGAGTGCGCCGTTGTTGTAGTCAGACGGATTGGGGTCTGATGCCCGAACGGCGTCGCGCCCGGAGTGCTCGCGGGCTCGAGCCTCGAGCACCTCCTGTAGTTTTGAGTGGTGCAACTTAGGTGAACTGAGGTCAAGCGGCCCCACTCCCTCCTGCTTGCAGCGAGCCTCGACCATCCTGTGCACCCTATCCGGAGTAATTGGCAGCTCGCTGGTTCGGATGCCGACCGCGTCGTACACGGCGTTACAAACAGCAGGCAAGATAGGCAGAAGAGGACCTTCGCCCGCCTCCTTCGCGCCGAACGGGCCCTCGGAATCGTTCGACTCGACGATGAGGGGAACTACCTCGGGCATCTCGTGGACGGTTGGAATCTTGTAATCAAGGAGGTCGGGGTTGATCAGATGGCCATTCCTTCCGTACTTCATCTCCTCACTAAGGACCTGACCTAGGCCCATGTGACAAGAACCGATTATCTGACCCTTTACAGACAGTGGATTGAGTGCCTTGCCACAGTCGTGCGCCGCCCATACCTTGAGCACCTTGGTCTGTCCAGTCTCGATGTCGACCTTGACCTCGGCTACGTAGGCAGAGAACGAGTAGGCTGGGGCGATTCCCGCACCGGCTCCCTTGTGGACTCGTCCCATCGGAGGCGTTCGGTAGGCGCCAGAGGAAACTAGAGCGCCCTTATCTTCCTGTGCCTTGTGAAGTGCTTCCAGATAGGATACTCCTACTGCAGGGTCGTCCCGCCTGTAGATACGACGGTCGCCGATTACCAGTTTCTCAACGGGCGCCTCAGTCACTAATGCTGCTGCTTCCAGCAGTTCTTGCCGTATGCCCATAGCTGCGGAGATGGCCGCGTTGGCATTCATGAAAGTCACACGTGAAGAGTAAGAGCCGAGATCGATTGGGGAGGTGTCTGTCTCCCTGCTCCTGATCCTAATCATGTCGAGAGGGAGGCCCAAGACCTCGGCCACTGACTGGGCGATTACGGTGTCAGAGCCTTGGCCAATCTCGGCAGCTCCAGTGTGAACTGTGACCCCTCCGTCCATGTCGACCTTGAGATGGACGGTGGCGTGAGGGAACTTGTTTGGCTCCCAGTGAATCGGCAGTCCGCTGCCCGAGATGAAGAAGCCGCAACCGATACCGATTCCGTGACCGTCAGGCAGCTTGCGAAACTTATCGTCCCAGCCCGAAGCCTGTCTAACGCGTTCGAGACACTCACGCATGCCAATACTGGTGACTCTGAACCCGGTAATCGTCGCGGAGTGAGGCGGTAGGAGATTGGCCAGTCTAAGTGTGATTGGATCGACACTCAACTGCTCGGCGAGGTCGTCCATTCCGACCTCAACTGCACATCGCGAGTTGACCGCACCATGTCCGCGCATTGCGCCACTAGCCGGCTTGTTAGTCCAAACTCTTGCTCCGGTGTAGTGGAATGCCCCGATTTCGTAGGGGGCGGTATGGAGTACTCCGTTGTAGTAAGTGGTGACGTGTCCGAAGGATGCGAATGCACCGCCATCAATCAGGGCGTCGGTTTCGATGCCACAAAGCCTGCCCTCGGAGTCAGCGTGCAGATTCATCTCTATTCGAGAAGGGTGGCGCCCGCGATTCACCCAGAAGACCTCTTCGCGGTCGAAGTTTATCCTGACTGGCCTTCCTGTCTTACGAGAAAGTATGGCGGCACACATCTCGTGTGGAAACGGGTCTGACTTGCCGCCGAAGCCACCTCCGACAAAGGTCCGATGGACGTTAATCTGGTGCATCGGTATGTCAAGGACATCAGCCAGAGCCCTATGGACATAGTGCGGGACCTGCTGCGGGGTGTATAGGGTCAGTCTCCCCGATGGATCCCAATTCGCGACTACGGCATGGGGCTCGGTGAACCCGTGGTTGGCACCAGCGAATAACCAGTTGGAGTTGTGGCTGGCTACTGCGTTGGTGGACATGCCCTCAATGTCACCAAACTCTTGGAACACTCTCTTCTGGACGTTCGAAGAGCCGATGTGATACTTGCCTCGGTCATGGATTGGCTGGCTGGAATCTTCCAGTCCCTGTCTCATATCGTGGACCGCCTCGAGTTCCTCATACTCGACCTCGATGAGGCGAACTGCTTCCCTAGCCGTGGCCTCATCGACAGCAGCCACACAGGCGACTAGATCCCCCACGTGCCGCACTTTCTCTTGAGCCATCGCGTGCTCGTCCTTGGTGACTGGAAGTACGCCAAATTTCCCACTGGCGTCCTTCCCGGTGGCCACTGCGACCACCCCGGGCAATTCCAAAGCCGCCGAGATGTCTATGGACAGCACTCTCGCATAATGGTACTTCGAACGAACAATCCTGCCAATCAGCTCCCCAGGAAGCCGCACGTCGTCGCCGTACCGAGCCTGACCAGTGACCTTCCATCGACCATCTACCAGTGCAGTGGGCCTGCCGACGGCCGAACCGGTCACAAGATCGTCGTGCTTGTGTCCACCGTCCCCTCTGATGCCCGATATCGCATCCTCGTCGCGTGGCTCACTAATCCTGCGGCTACCTCCAGAACCCGGACGAGAGAAAGGCAGCTTGCCACTCTGCTGGCGGTATCCCTCCACTCTGTCCTTGTCTTCGCCCATTGAATCACCTTCAATCCTCTCTGTAGCCGGGATGAGGGTCACTCTTGGCTGCAGTGGAATCCTTGACTCTATCTCCCGAGACGAGAATCTCGGAGGCCGCCCGAACCGAATCAACAATCTGCTGGTATCCGGTGCATCTGCACAGATTTCCCTCGATGGCGTGCTTGATCTCAGCGTCGCTGGGAGATTGGTTTTCTTCCAGTAGAGCCGAGATTACCACTAGGAAACCAGGCGTACAGAAGCCGCATTGGCTCCCTCCGCATTCTGTGAATGTCTTTTGGATCGGATGGAGGTGGTGGCCGTCCGCTAAACCTTCGACCGTTGTGATTCCGCATCCTGATGCCTCCTGTGCCAGAGTCAGGCAGGACAGTCTTGGGACACCGTCAATCAGAACACTGCAGCAACCGCAGGTGCCCATGTCACAACCTCGCTTGGTCCCGAGGCTACCCGCTTGATCGCGTAGTACATCGAGCAGAATTGCATTGCTATCGATATGCATCGAGACATCATTTCCGTTAACCACCGCAGACCAAGGTATCTCGTCCGGCGCGGGCAACATTGGCAGTCGGAACTGAACCATGCAGTGAGTACACCAGCCGCTACAACCTTTGAGTATTCGGTTTGACCCCTGCGGGGTCAATTCAGGTCATCTACGACCATTCTCATGATTTCTTGCTCAGCTCGTTGGAGATGCTCCCCTAAGGTGCTCCTAGCCATCCCCATATCGTTAGCCAACTCTCTCAAAGTGATGGCAGAATCCTGCTCGTAGTAACCTCTTCGTACAGCATGAGATAGCACCTCTCGTTGCCTCTTAGTCAGCTTGTTTGACCAACCATTCTTCTCCTCTCCCCTGAGGGACTGAACGCTGACTTTGTCAGGAGGTAGAATCATCCTAAGAAGAGCTAGGAACCTGCTTATCGACTTGGAGTGGCCGGATAACCTGAGTTCCATCCCACGCTCAGCATCTATCCCGTAGGGCGGCTGGACATGGATGTTTGACATCTCGATGGCGGACACCGCCACCGGGTGCGTGCACAATAGGCTGACGAGGACCCCGTCAGAATCTTCCTCGTGCTGCTCAAGGACCTCAAAACTGTCGAGCTCCGAGATCTCTCCCACTGAGTGCCCCTCTCGCATCTTAATCTCGGCTAACTGGGTAACTCCCTCTGAACTGACGGCCAAGTGCCCAAGAATCTCAACTCTCTCGGCCACCTCAAGGAATTTGGAGAGTTCCTTGGCCCCTCTAAGGGAAGGAATCTTCCACCTCAGGATGACCTTCCGCACAGTGCATCGAAGGCACGCTGTGTATTGAATTCAACGGATTGGCCTAATCCCAGTAGGCCTCGCGAATCTCCTGATTCACCTCCATGCACATCACCACGTCGCTTGGACGGTTCGGCATGGTTGAAGTCCCATTCAGATGCTCGATAATTGGCAGGACATTGCTCTCATTGACCACTCCCCATCCGACTTGGGTACAGGGGGCGATCGGAGATATTGGTGTGGTGCCTGATAACGGGTCCCAGGTATTGAACGAAGGGTACCACCCAGAGAGGTTCAGCGCGTTGCGCAAATCATCGTTTGTGACAGTGAAGTTGGTACCGTTAACCATCAACCCATCGCGGGTGTCAGGATCTGCCCCAGATGACATGTCACCGAACTCCGAGCGCAAAGTCATCAGGATCTTCGAGAGCAACCCAGCGGTTCTAGGGGTGGCGAACGATGTCCCCGAGGTCTCATGGTAACCGTCAATGTCATCGTGGTTTGGCAGGACCTGCGTCCAGTCGGCTGCGACATCGGGATATGAACCGCTCATCGTCTCTTTCTGGTCGTCTCCCTCCTCGGCGTATCCTGATACGCCGATACTCCAAGGTGGGCCAGCGGTGGAGTCCTGCACCGCAGGCGAGGGGGAGTTGTCTGCCGCACCGGTGTGCAGCTTCTTGTTCTGTACCACTGCGACCTTGGTAGCATCTTCTATCCCGGGCACGGGGACGGAGAGGATGGGTCCGAAACTGGTGGTGATGACATCGACCAGTGGCTGGTTGGCAGCAGCTAGCACAGCGGCGTCGCTGAAACCCTCCACGAAGAATATGACAGCATCAGGATTGGCGTTCAGGACCGCCCCTGTAACGGCCGTTCCGTGACCATCCTGAGGGTCGTCGAGAATCGGGATGTCCGTGTTGTCATCTGGCGTCGTACCGATTATCCGAGTGCCTCTGAACCAGACCACGTCCTCTGAGGTGATGTTGTCCCAGCAGATCTCCTTGTCAGCCTCATAACGTTCCTGCCAGGTTCCT
>Ga0315318_10000706_pt1 | contig 14003 bp, 6 predicted proteins | sample M1200m3416metaG_FD_203703 | JGI IMG/M metagenome (GOLD analysis project Ga0315318, IMG submission 203703) | Ammonia-oxidizing marine archaeal communities from Monterey Bay, California, United States - M1 200m 3416 | ecosystem: Environmental > Aquatic > Marine > Coastal | place: USA: California... | reverse complement strand
CACTGACAACCGGACCCATTTGTGTGCCGTCGCCAAGGGGATGCCCGATCTGCACTGCCTTGAGTCGGTCCACGGCAGCATTCACGAAATCATCATAAATGGTTTTCTGCACCAGCCACCGTGTGGCGTCGCAACAAACCTGCCCGGCGTGGAAGGTGATGGCCTGAGCGAGTTTGTCGGCGGCTTCTGGGATGTCGACATCATCGAAGATGACGGCTGCTCCCTTGCCGCCCAGTTCAAGTTTCACCGGGATCAGATTTTGGCCGCATTCTCCCGCCACCAAACGACCCACCTCAGGTGAACCGGTGAAGGACATCCGGCAGAGATTGGGATTTTGAGAAAGTGCCGCGCCGGTGACTTCACCCACACCGGGAATGACGTTGATCACGCCGTCCGGGATGCCGATTTCCTTTGCAAGATGCGCCACGTAAAGGGCGGAGAGTGGCGTGTCCTCGGCCGGTTTCACCACGCAGGTGTTGCCGGCGGCCATCGCGGGTCCGATGCCCCAGCCGCAAAGCAGAAATGGAAAGTTCCAGGGCACAATAAAGCCGCACGGACCCCAGGCATGCCGCACCACGGACGCCTCATGACCAGCAACTGGAATGGCGGTATCCAGGGAGAGTCCCTGTGCGAGGCCGCAAAAATATCGGATGGTATCAATAAAGTTTTGCACATCATCAGCTGCCTGAGCCTCGATCTTGCCGCAGTCCAGCGCCTCGATTTGTGCGATGATGGGTTTGCGCTGTTCCACGGCATCCGCCAGGCGCATGAGGTGCACACCGCGTTCATTGACCGGCAGGCGCGCCCAGTCGGCTTCGTCGAATGCCTTTTGGGCGGCGGCAACGGCTCGTTCGACGTCATCTGGCTGCATGTTGGACACGGTGGCGAGTTTCTCCCCGGTCCCGGGGTCGCTGGTGTCGAAGGTGTCTCCATTGGAGGCGCTCACCTCCTGGCCGCCGATCACGGCGCCGTGAACTTTCTTAGAAAGGAAGGCTTGAACCTCAGGAAGCAGCGTTTTACCGACAGCGTTTTGCGTGGTCATAATATTGAAATATTCAAGTTGGCCGATGGTGTCGGAATGCCCAGGTACGGTCAAGCAATCGGAAAAAACCGTAAGGCAAACTAGATGGATTTGGTGTTGCGTTTGGGGGTGGATGAGGGGAATCTTCGTGCGACCAATAACCGAAAGGAAATCTCATCGGTAAAAAAGTGATTATTGGAGAGTTGCTGCTCGGCCTAGTCTTGGCCGGAGTCATGAACAATTGCAAGGCCTGCTGCGGTGAGGAGGACGATTAAGGTTCCGTTGAACCGACTACATGACAATGCATTTAGCCAATCGCAAAACAAACGGCTTCACGCTGATTGAACTGCTGGTGGTGATCGCCATCATCGCGATCCTCGCCGGCATGCTGCTGCCGGCCCTGGCCAAGGCGAAGGCCAAGGCGACCGGTATCAGCTGCATGAACAACCTGCGGCAGATGAGTTTCTCGTGGACGATGTACACGGACGACAACGACGGCCAACTTGTACCAAATGCCGTATTCCCCACGCGCAACAGGTCGTGGGTGCAAGGCTGGCTCAACTACGCGCAGCCGGTGCCGGACAACACCAACACGGTTTACCTCATGCAGAGCCACCTGTGGTCTTACCACCGGAGTCTCGGTGTGTGGAAGTGTCCCGCCGACATGAGCACGTCGCGGCACGGAGGCAAGCAGTTGCCGCGCGTCCGGAGCATTTCGATGAACGGCTTCCTCAACCCGCCGGCGTTGCAGGGTTGGCAGGCCGGTTACCGGCCGATCCGCAAGCTCTCTGATGCCGCCGGCAAGTCGTTGAGCGAGCTGTACGTGGTGCTCGACCAGCGGGAGGATCGCATCAACAACGGCTACTTCGCCGTGGACATGACCGGCTACAACCCGCGCAATCCCGGCTCAACCCGCTGGGTCGATTTTCCGGCCAGCTACCACAACAACGCCGGGGGCGTGACGCTGGCAGACGGTCATGCGGTCATCAAAAAGTGGCTCGACCCCCGCACCTCCGTGCCGATCCGCAAGGGCGTCAACATCCCTGTTTTTGTTCCCTCGCCGAGGAACGAGGATGTCCTCTGGCTGCAGAAACGCTCCGCCCCACCCAAGCGCCCCCGCCGATAGTCGCGCCTGGCCAAGTGCAGACGGGACTCGTTTGGCGGAGTCAACTGTGGCTGAATCCCATGTGGTTACTTTTCCACGACATGAAAATCGTTTCATTCATCTGCCTGCTTGCCGGCTGCCTAGGCGTGGCCGCCGCTGAGCCGCCGCTGGAATTGGCCGGGGACGATGTTGTTGTATTCCTCGGCGGCACGGACATGGTGCGTGCCCAGCGTAGCGGACACTTGGAGACGCTGTTGACGTGGCGTTTCAAGAACGAGTCGCCAAAGTTCCGCGATCTGTCGTGGGAGGCCGATACGGTGTTCGCGCTGGGCACAGAGAGGAATCGCTGGCGCAGTGGCGGCTATCGCGGCATCAAGGGTCTGGGCAATCTGGAGACGCAACTCGACGACCTGAAAGCCACTACTGTGCTGGTGCAGCTTGGTAAAAACGAAGCTTTTGCCGGTGGTCGCGGAGTCGAGGTATTCAGCCAAGCAACCGATAAATTGTTTGAACGGTTAACAAAGAACAACCGCCGCTTGGTCGTCTTGTCGCCGATTCCATTTGAAAAAGCCACTAACCCGCTGCTCCCCGATCTGACATCGCGCAATGATGACCTGAAGCTGTATGTTGAGGCGTTGCGGCAACAGGCCGTGAAACATGAGTCGATCTTTGTTGATCTTTTTACCAACGAAGAGTTGCCCCTTACCCAAAACGGCCAGCATGTCGCGCCCGATAAACAGGCGGCCTTGGCCAGTCGTACCGCCATCAGCATGGGCATTGACCGGCCAAGTGGTTTTGCAGGGTTGGAGGATTTGCTTACGGCTGTACGGGAAAAGCACAGGCTGTGGTTTAACTATTGGCGGCCGGCCAACTGGAAGTGCCTGTTTGGCGATGACAACCGGCGCGTGTTCAGCATCGGCAACCAGAAAAACATCCCGAGCATTCGCGACGAGCGCGACAAGCTCCCGGTGCTGATCGCCGCAGCAGAGGAGAACGTGGCCGCGGTGGCAAAGGGCTTGTCCAAGCCGAAAGTTGCGGCGCAGCCTGAGTTGCCCCCGCCGACTCCGGCAAGTTCTCCAGGGGACGAACTGAAAACATTCAAGCCGGCGGAGGGTTTTGCCGTGAATTTGTTCGCGTCGGAAAAACTCGGTGTGGCCAACCCTCTCACGATTCGCTGGGACGCGAAGGGCCGAATGTACGTCGCCTGCACCTGGTCGTATCCGCACCTGAAGCCGGGCGAGATTCCCAACGACAAAATCATCCAACTCACCGATACAGACGGCGACGGCCAGGCGGATCGTTCAACAGTGTTTGCTGATGGTCTCAACATCCCAACAGGGCTGGAGACCGCCGATGGTGGCGTGTATGTGGGCCAGGCGACCGATTTGCTTTTCCTTAGGGATCTTGATGATGACGGCCATGCGGACGAGCGGCAAGTTCTGCTGAGCGGCTTTGGCACCGGCGACACGCATCAGGCGATCAACTCGTTCACGTGGAGCCCCGATGGCGAACTGTTCTTCTGTCAGGGCGATGGCATCGAGTCACGGGTGGAAACACCGTGGGGCGTGTCGTCGCTTTACCAAGCGGGGGTGTATCGATTGCGACCCGGTCGTTTGCAACTCCACGGGTTGCTCGACGATTTCATGGGGCCGGGGAATCCTTGGGGCATTGTGTTTGATGAGTGGGGTCAATCGCTCGTCGTTGATGGCGCGGGGGGTATTTCCTATCTTACTCCGGCGTCGATCCCTGCGAAGCATCGATTGCGACTGGACCGTATCGGAAATCCCGGGGGCTATTGCGGTGTGGAGATGATCAATGGCCGGCACATGCCGGAGTCCATGCAGGGGCAATTTGTGCTGAACGATTTCAAGTCAAACACCGTAAAACGCTTCGCGCTGATGCCGGACGGTTCCGGCTTCAAACTCGATTGGAAGGAGCCGGTGCTAAAGTCGAGCCACCGCAATTTTCGACCGGTCGACATTCGCATTGGCCCCGATGGCGCGATTTATATTGCCGACTTTTACAACTCCATCATATGCCATCAGGACGACTACTTCCGCGACCCGACGCGCGACCTGCACCATGGCCGAATCTGGCGACTAAGTGTCAAGGACAGTCTCCTGGCGCCTAAGCCAAAGATTGTTGGGGAATCCATTGACGAATTGCTTGAGCAACTGAAGTCGCCCGAGCGATGGACGCGCCAGCAGGTCAAGTTTGAGTTGGGGAAACGCGATACGTCGCAGGTCGGCGAAGCGGCGGTGCGTTGGGCGTTTCGATTGAAAAACAATGAGAAGTTGTATGAACGGCATCAATTCGAGGCACTGGCCCTTTGTGCGACCATTGAGTCGGTGCAACCTCAATTGCTCCGGCGCGTATTGCGCGCGAAAGACCACCGCGCGCGAGCTTTCGCGGCACGCATCGTTGGCCGTTGGCAGGATCGCTTGTCCAAGCCGGTTGAGTGGTTGGCAATGGCGGCAAACGACCCTCACCCGCAGGTGCGGCTCGAGGCGGTATTGTCATGCGGCCAAACACCGTCTCCCGGGGCGATCAAGGTTGCGGCGCTGGCGGTCATGAAGCATCCACGCGACAAGTGGATCGACTATGCATTCACGCAGACGGTGCGTCATCAGGAACCGGTTTGGATGGCGGCACTGACCGCTGGTGATTTGGATTTTAAAGCCAACATTGGCGCACTGTCAGCCCTGCTTGAAAAAGGGGGCTCCAAAACAATGCTCTCCAAGCTGATGGACTTGGCAAAGTCGAATGAGATTGGCTTAGAGGGGCGACGCGGGATCTTCACCGGCATCGCCGGCATTGGTGGGGAGGGGGAATTACGAGCGATATTCGAGCCGGGCTTTCACCGATCAGCGGAAAGTCACGCTTTGGCTTTGGCTGCGCTTAACGCCGCCTCTACCTCTCGCACAGTGAAGCCGGAAGGCGACTTGGCTGCTGTTCTCCGTTTGGCATTGAGAAGTGACCAAGCTGAATTGAGCGAGCAGGCGATTGGCCTGATCGGCCAATGGCAGGTGGCGGATTTGCACGATGACATCGCTGCGTTGGTAGATGACAACCAGTCGGTAGGGGCGATCCGCCTGGCTGCGGTTCGCGCGCTTGGCTTGTTGGGAGGCGACGACATCAAGCGCTTGGCCAAGCTGATCGCCAATGAGTCGGTGGAATTGAAACTGGCTGCGCTCGAAAGCCTGGGCCGCCTTAGCATGAGCACCGCTGCCGATCACGGAGCCCGATTGCTGGTGGGCGGCGAGGATTCAGCCGGAATACTAGCGGCATTTTTGAATCGTGAGGGCGGCGGCACGGCGCTGACGGCTGCCTTGGCCAAGCGAAAACTTGAAGCCGGGCCGGCGGCCGCAGCCTTGGCCAAGCTGCAATCGCTTGGCAGCAGTGAGATGGAGTTGATGAATTTCCTGAGCCAGACGGCTGGCATTAAAAACACTCTGCCTACTTACAGTGCGGAGTTTGTCGCTGCCCTGGCCAAGGAGTCGACCAAAGGCAACACAGTGAACGGTCGTCAAACGTTTCAGACGGCCGGCTGTGCGGTGTGCCATAAAATCGGCTCGGCAACAAATAACGGCATTCCGTTCATCGGGCCGGAACTCGACACCATCGGCAACACGCTCAGCACCGAGAGGATCATCGAGGAGGTGCTGTGGCCTGGGCGTCACGTGAAGGAGGGCTTCAGCCTGATGCAGGTCACTACCCGGTCGGGAACGATTCATCAGGGCTACGAGCGGCGATCGCGCTCGAAGGATATTTTTCTGCAACCGCTCAGCCAGCCGGGGACAATTCGGATCCCTCAGGATCAGGTTCGTGAACAAACCCAGGTCGGCAGCGCCATGCCGACTGGGCTCACTGCGGGTTTGAAGCGTGTGCAATTGCGCGATTTAATCCGGTTCCTTGCCCAGCAGGGCCGCAACTGATTTTGTGATAAAAAAAACCTTAAGCCTGATTTGCACGATGCTGGCGTTGTTGAGTGCCAACGCCGCCAAGCCGAACTTCGTCATCATCATGGCCGATGATATGGGCTACAACGCGACCAGCGCCTATGGTGGCTGGCTCAAGACGCCGCACCTCGATCGCATGGCGCGCGAGGGGATGCGTTTCACCGACTACCACTCGAGTGGCGTGGTGTGCAGCCCGACGCGCGCCGGGTTGCTGACCGGCCGCTACCAGGAACGTGCCGGCGTCCCTGGGGTGATCAATGCCGATCCCAAGGTGCCGGATCACCACCGCGGACTGTGGCCGAGTGAGCACACGTTCCCGGAACTGCTGGCTAAGGCCGACTACGCCTCGGCCATTTTTGGCAAGTGGCACCTTGGCTACCGCAAAAAATTCAATCCAATGCACCACGGCTTCAACGAGTTTCGCGGGTTTGTCAGTGGCAACATCGATTACCTGTCGCATTACGACCGGATGGAGGTGTACGACTGGTGGGACGACTTGAAGACGGTCGAGGAGGAGGGCTACTCGACGCATCTGATCACGAGGCACGCGCTGCGGTTCATAGACGAAAACAAGGCCAAGCCGTTCTGCCTGTACGTGGCGCATGAGGCGGTGCACTCGCCATTCCAAGGGCCGGGGAGCCCGATCCAGCGCGGCCCGAAAAAAAATCGCGGTAAAAAAAAGAAAACTCCGGTCGAGGAGGCCTACGTGCAGATGATGAGCGCGATGGACGAGTGCGTCGGCCAGGTGCTCGACAAGTTGGTGGAGTTGAAGCTCGATAAAAACACACTGGTTGTTTTTTGTTCCGACAACGGTCATGCCTACATGGGTGGTCCGGAAAGTTACCAATTCCCATTGCGCGGCAAAAAAGGGACCGTGTGGGAGGGTGGCCACCGCGTGCCGGGTATCGCCTGGTGGCCGGGCAGAATCGCGCCGGGTCAGGTGAGCGACGAGATGGTCATCTCGCTGGACCTCATGCCGACGATGCTGGACCTGGCTGGGGCCAAGGCATCCAAGGGGCACGCGCTTGATGGCGTGAGCCTGCGGCCGGTGTTGCTTGGCGACGGCTCGCTTGGCCAACGGCAGTTTTTCTGGAAAGGGCAAGCGCACCGCGACGGCCAATGGAAGTTCGTGGCCGGCCAAAAAGGCGGGCTGTTCAACTTGAAGACTGATCTCGCTGAGTCGACCAATCTGGCCAAGCGGCATCCCGCACGGGCCAAGCGGATGGCGGCGGCGCTTGCGGCGTGGAAGCGCGACGTTGCCACCGGTGCCACGTCGCAACCGGACTACGACTCCGCAAGCCTCAACAAATGACACTGGCTGCGTTGCGAACCCCGGACCTTGTCGTCCTCTTTGTTTACTTCGCGTTGTTAATTGGCGCGGGGTTTTACTTTCGCAAACGCAGCGGCACGGTCGAGGGATTCACGGTGGCTAATCGCTCGTTGCCGGGCTGGGTGTGCGGCCTGTCGATCTTCGGCACTTATCTCAGTAGCAACACGTTCATCGGTGTGCCGGGCAAGGCGTATGGTTCCAACTGGAACAGTTTTGTTTTCAGCCTGTCGCTCCCGATCGCGGCGTTCATCGCTGTGAAATGGTTTGTGCCGTTTTACCGCCGACACGCCGGCCTGTCGGCGTATGAGCATCTGGAAAAGCGTTTTGGTGCCTGGGCACGGGTATATGCGGTCGTCTGTTATCTGCTTACCCAGGTTTCCCGTGTGGGGACGATCATGTTCGGTGTGGCGGTCGGGCTGCACGCGCTGACCGGCTGGGACATCCCGGCGATCATCATCGTCTCCGGCTTCGCCGTGACGCTGTACACGCTGATGGGCGGCATCGAGGCGGTGATTTGGACCGACGCCATCCAGAGCGTCATTCTAACCCTGGGAGCCGCCGTGGTGGTGATCCTGATTTTGACCGGCATGCCGGAAGGGCCCGGGCAGGCGATCCACTTGGCCAACGAGGCGGATAAATTCAGCTTGGGCGACTTCGGGCCAAGCCTGGCCAAGTCGACCTTCTGGGTGGTTCTGTTCTACGGTATTTTCATTAACCTAACCAACTTCGGCATCGACCAGAATTTTGTGCAGCGCTACCACGCCGCCGACTCCGAGAAGGCGGCCGGTCGTTCGGTATGGATGGGCGCGCTGATGTATATGCCAGTGGCGCTGATGTTCTTTTTCATAGGGTCAATTCTCTTTTCCTACTACCAAGAGAACCCCGACTTGTTGCAGGAGGTGAAATTTAACAAGGCTATTGAGATGATGCAGGACGAATCTCCCGGCTTGACCACCGTCTGGTATACGCCCGGCTTCGGGTGGGGTGATCAAGCCTGGATGCAGCCGAATGATTACGCTGACAATGTGTTGCCGCATTTTATCGCCAACCAAATGCCGGTTGGCCTGGCCGGATTGTTGATTGCCGCATTGTTCGCCGCTGCGATGAGCAGCATCGACACCAGCCTAAACAGTTCCTCGACGATTGCGCTGCAGGACTTTTACCGGCGTTGGTTCAGGCCGGATGCCGACGAGGCGCAGAGCCTATGCTTCCTGCGGGTGATGACGATCGTGTGGGGGATCATCGGCACCGGTGTCGCGCTGGCAATGATGGGCGTGCAAAGCATTCTTGACGCGTGGTGGAAGATCAGCGGCGTGTTTGCCGGCGGCATGCTGGGGCTGTTCCTGCTGGGTTTTATTAGCCGGCGCGCCAACAACGCCGGTGCAGCCGTCGGTGCGACAATTGGCCTGCTGGTGATCCTTTGGATGACCTTTTCACCTGAATTCACCGGCGACTTCGAGTGGCTGCGTAGTCCGTTCCATGCAAACATGATCACCGTCATAGGTACTTTATCGATTTTCCTCATCGGCCTGGTTGCCTCGAGGGTTTTTGGGAGGAAGAACGGTTAAACTTGCAACCAACCTTCTGCGGCACCAGACTCCCTCTTTAGATTTATGGTTGATTTTCCGAACGAAATACGAATTAACCCGGCTGCCATCAACAAGCTGATCATTGGCGGGGTGGTGGTGGTGTTGCTCGGCGTCGCGGTGACGACCAGTTTTTACAAGGTCGATCCCCGCGAGAACGCCATCGTGCTTAGATTGGGCAAGTACACAGGCGCACCTGTTACTGATCCGGGCCTTCATTTCAAGCTGCCATTCTTCATCGACCGGAAAACGCTCGTCGAGGTCACCACAGTGCACAAGCTGGAGTTCGGGTTTGCCACACAAACTCCAGGGACCCGCACCCAGTACGCACGCAGGAGTCGTGGTCAGGCTGATGCTTCCCTCATTGTTACCGGCGACCTCAACATCGCTGATGTCCAGTGGTCCACACAGTACATGATTTCAGACGCGCCCGGTCAACCGCCTGGCGAAGCGGCGTACAATTATCTTTTCAAGGTACGGAACGCAGTCGAGACATTCCGCGCAATGAACGAGGCGGTCATGCGCGAGGTTGTGGGGGACCGCACGATCAACGAGGTGCTTACCTCTGGGCGCGGCGAGATTCAACAGGAGGTGAAGGACAAGTTGCAGTCCTTGGCCAACCAGTATGAACTGGGGATCAAACTCGACAAGGTGATCCTGCAGGACGTCAATCCGCCTGAGTCTGTCAAGCAATCATGGAACGAAGTCAATGAGGCCCAGCAGGAACGCTCCTCGATGATCAATACAGCTCAGGCCCAATATAACAAAGTCATTCCCAAGTCGCGCGGTGAGGCCGAGAAAACGATCGAGGAAGCTGAAGGTTATGCAGTTGAGCGCATCAATAACGCCCAGGGTGACGCGGACCTGTTCAAGCAGGTTTTCAGTGCTTACCAAAAGGCGCCCGAAGTTACCCGAAAACGAATCTATCTTGAGACCATCGGCAAGGTTCTTGCCACGCGACAGAGAGATGACGGCGAGGGAGGGTTTGTCGTGGAGCAAGGTCCCCGCAAGATCATCATGGATGAAGATGCCAAGGGGCTGCTTCCACTGTTAAACCTAAACCAGGAGGCTAAGTAATGTTTAAGCAATATACCTCAGTATTCATCGTCATCCTGCTTTTCATCGTGTTCCTCGTGGTTTCATCGTCGGTATATATCGTCGACGAAACCAAGCAGGTGTTTGTTACACAGTTTGGCAAGATTGTCCGCGGTCCAATCAACGGTCCCGGCAAGGAAGAAGCGGGTATTAAATTCCGTTTTCCATTCATCACCGAAGTGCATGTGTTTGAGAAGCGCTACCTCGAGTGGGACGGCGCTCCCAACCAGGTGACCACCAAGGACAAGTTGTTCATCTTCATTGATACCTACGCTCGCTGGCGTATTGTTGATGCCAAGCTTTTCTTCGAGAAAGTGCGAAACGAGGCCGGTGCCCAGGCGCGCTTAGACGATATTCTCGATGGCGAAGCGAGGATAGTTGTGGCAGCGAACGACCTTGTGGAGGTCATCCGCTCAAGGCAGCGCGAGGCAGTTGTCGCTGTGGATCAGGTGCTCGACGACGAATCCCAGTTAAAGCCCTTTACGAAGGGTCGTTCGTCGCTGGCGCAGCAGGTTTTGGATAACGCCGGGCCGAACCTAAAGGAAGAGTTCGGCATCGAGTTGCTCGACTTTCGGTTCAAGCGGATCAACTACTCCGAAGAGGTTCGGTTGAAGATTTTTGAGCGCATGATTTCCGAGCGCTCCCGGATTGCCAACAAGTTCCGTTCCGAGGGCGACGGCGAGGCAGCCAAGATCTTGGGGCAGCAGCAAAGGGAGTTAAAAACAATTACGTCTGGAGCCTATTTGCAGCAGCAGCAAATCAAAGGCAAAGCCGATGCCGAGGCGGTTAAAATCTACGCTGAAGCATTCGACCAAAGCGTCGAGGCCCGTGAATTCTACGAGTTCCTCAAGACCATGGAAACCTTGGAATCCACGCTGTCCAAGGATGACACTCTTATCTTCTCCACCGACTCGGACTTTTTCCGCTACCTCAAGCGATCCGCCCCGGACAAAGAATAAGCCAAGTGCTTGGCCAAGCGGCTATTTGAGTGACTCCAGGTAGGCTATCAGGCTGGCCATTTCCTTGACAGTCAAGCCGGCGGCCAGGCCCTCCGGCATCATCGAAGTCGTGCGCGTGCCGCTTTTGGCCACGTTCGAGCGTTTGAAATTCTGCACGATTCCAGCGATGTTGCGCAGATCGACGATACCGTCCTTTTCGCCGGTTACAAAACCTTCCAGTACCGTGCCGTTTTTTAATTCGAACCACTGCGTCTGGAATCCCTGTGACACCACGGCGCTTGGCTTGAGGATGGATTGGATCAGGTCGGCCCGCTTCCATTTTTTGCCACTGTCGCCGAGGTAGGGACCTTTCTGGGGTTGATCCTGCGATGTGGTGTGGCAGGCGATGCAGGCCTGCCGGGCAAACAACTGGCTGCCAAGTGCGGCATCGCCCTTAACATTCAAGAGCAGTGCGGTGGCTTCGTTGTGGCCGAGTTGAACAATGCGCCGCTTGTCGTTGTTACCCGTTGCCGGGGCGGCGTTCAGCTTCGCCAATGTGGTCTTTGCAACCTTGGCCAAGGCGGCATCTTTCGACTTGGCAGCGGTGGCCACCAATTCACGATGACCGGCTGAGCCGGAGTCGCCGATCGCGGTCAACAACTCGGCGTTCTTGGCTCCGCGACGGATGATGTCGCCCATTATCCTGCGAAGGTAATCATTGGCCAGTGGCGACTGCTCGAGTTGCAGCGCGATCCTGTACGTGACGACCTTGGCTGCGCCTTTTTGTTTGCGTGCGGCATCGCGCAACACCTTCGGACGGCCAAGGTGGCTCGGTTCGTAAATAAACTCCCGCAAAGTTGGAGCGAAACTTTCTTGATCGGCACTGTGCTTTTGCCATTCACTGATGATGGCCAATTGCGTGTTGAACGCCTCGTTACCGGTGATTCGGCCAAGCGCGTTGAACGCCTCGGAGCGAACCTTTGTGTCACGATCACGATCGAGTGCCGCCTTACGGAGTGGTTCAATGGCGATAGTGCCAAGCGAGGCCGAGGCAATGAACGCCCTCGCCTCGTCAATCTTGGTGTCGATGCCTAGTGCGGCTGGGTCGATGCGATTAAACTTCAAGCTGGCAATAACCTGCGGCTTGTAGCTGATATCAAGCTGATCGAATCCGGTCTTGATCGCCGCGCGGATGCGAGGAGAAGCCTCCCATTGAACCGGCTCAAAGTAGGGTCCCCTGTCGTCAGGTCGGGTGGACCACCAGTGTTTGCCGTTCCACCGTTTGTCGACGTGGTACAGCCGGCCTAGCGCGGCAAGTATCCCGGTGTTGAGCGGTGCATTTGTCGTTTCCTGCAGTTTTTGAATCAGGCCGTCGATCGCTTTGGCGTTGTGCATTTCCTGCAGCGCGGCCAGCGCGGCCTGCCGGGTGTGTTCGTTGGTAATGCCGTCGAGGCAGATTTGCGCTGCACCGGTTTCCACCAGTGCCTTTCGAGCGATGTGCGGGATGATTTTGTTGTCCGAGTAAACTCGATTCTTGGGCGAGTTGTCGACCGGTTCCGCCGCAATATTGAGCAGGGACTTGTGTGGGTTCCCCAGCCTGGCCAGGCCAATGACGGCCTGCAATATGACACGCGGATTCTTGTCGCGGAGCGCTTTCACAAAAAGAGCAGAATTCACGTCACCGGTTTGGCGCTTGCGATCGGCGAGGGCTCGATACGCCCATTCGCGAATGGTTTCGTCGGCCGTTAACCGGGCGATTGTCGAGTTTTCGGAGGCGCCGGCCAGTTGCTTGAGCGTGAACAACGCAGCGATGCGCCCGTACAAATGAACTGACTTGTCGGCGGCGATTACGCCCAAGCCGTCGATATGTCCGGCCGCTCCGCGCTTGAGAATCTCACGCTGGGTGTTGATCCGACAGACGGCGCTGGGTGAGATGATGTGCTCGAGCAGCTCGGCGTCTTTCGCCCTGGCCAAGTCGGGAAACTTGGCCGCCGTTTTTCCGGGAAAGGTGATCAGCGAAACGCTGCCGACATCCGGTCGACTAAAACGGTAGCCGCCGTTTTTCCAGTCACTCACATAAATCCCCGAATTGCCGTCGGCATCCATGTCAATGGCCTTGATTTTGTAGAAGCTGTCCTGAGTGACATTGAAGGTGCCCTCATGCGGTGTGAGCCGATGCACGTACACGTGTTGCGTGGTGAAGTCGCAGGTGTAAAGCGCATCTGTGAACGCCTCCGGAAAGCCGGGTTCGTCCAGCCAATAGCCGCCCGTGCCGGAGCCACCGCCGTAGTCGGCCAGCGGCGGCATGTGTTCTGCGGGAAAATTCTTATAGAGGCGGGGATAGCCGTGGTTGCCCAACGAGACGAAGTGATGCAGGCGAGTGTTCCAACCCTTGCCATCGTTGGTGTTGTCGCGTGAAAAAACGTCGAGCTTCGGGCTGACGGCGACATCGTATATGTTGCGGGCGTAGAGTGCGTAGTTTTCCAGTTCGGTCCCGTCGGGCCGGACACGAATCACGCCGCCACCACGCAGATGAAGAGTGCTGCCATCGCGGCCCTTGGCCTCGACATAGCCGTAGTCGCCAATAGCCAAATACAGCCATCCGTCGATTCCCATGCGTACGCCGTTGGAGGTGTGGTCCGCGCCGCGGAAGCTCAAGTCGAAGCCCATGCCGGTGACGAGTTGCACCTTCTCGTCGGCAACCCCGTCGTTGTTTCTGTCGCGGAACGCTGAGAGGAACGGCGGATTCACCACGTACAGCGTGTCGCCGACAAAGCAGCTCGAACGAGGGCTGTCGATGTCTGGCACGTAGTCGGTGAACTTGTCCGCCACACCATCGCCGTCGCTGTCGACGCACTTGACGATCTTGCCGCGGTTTCCCTTTTGATCGAGCGAACTGTTCAGGTCGACGCTGACGTAGACGTCACCATTGCCGCTGGCGGCGACCCCGGTGGGGTAGGTGACCTGTG
>Ga0315318_10000705_pt1 | contig 14011 bp, 10 predicted proteins | sample M1200m3416metaG_FD_203703 | JGI IMG/M metagenome (GOLD analysis project Ga0315318, IMG submission 203703) | Ammonia-oxidizing marine archaeal communities from Monterey Bay, California, United States - M1 200m 3416 | ecosystem: Environmental > Aquatic > Marine > Coastal | place: USA: California... | reverse complement strand
AACTTCACCGAGATGTTGTACGACATATTCCACGCAGTAACTCGCCAGACGTGATCGGCGTGCGGTTGCAGCTTGGTGATCCAGTCGCCCAACTGCGCCATCTCGAAAAACTTGCCCTCCTCCTGCATCTGCATGGCACGTACCCAGAGGATGTTGGCGATCAACCCACGAAAGCCGCCCAGCACCACGGTGGTAAACGCGAGAGACGGCGGCAGATTCTCGATCTGCTCAGTGTGGGTCAGCTTTTTCTCCGCGCGGAATTGGTTCATCCCGCGCTGACTGAAATTGACAGCGAACAGAAAAGCCAAGGCCAGGAGGGCCATGACGAATTTGTACGCTTTGCCGTGGAGTCTCATGTCATGTTAATTCATCGAAGCCGTCGGGTTCGGGAGCGCCAGTTCCTTGCGATGGAACATGTACACCCCGACCGCCATCACCAGTCCGCTCATGATCAGGACGATCCAAACGAAGGCGGAGAGCAGTGTGGTCCACTTGATCGTGCGCCCATCGCTGAGACTGTTCACAGGCGAATAGCCCCAAATCGACGTGGTAATTTTCACCGCGCCCTTGGCAAAAAAGATGGCCGCGCCGTCGAGCATCGACGATTCGTCCTTCTTGCCGGTCTCGTGGTTGATCCCGGTGATGCCACCTTCCTCTATGATTTGCTCGAGCGTCCCGGTCGAAGCCGAGATCAGCAAGATGCCAAGCGACATGAAGGTGGCCACAGGAAAGGAAAGAAAACTCGACGCCATCAGGCCGATTGCTGAAATCAGCCCCAGCCAGAAATAAATGATCAACAGGCCACGGAACAGGTTCATGCCGAAGCCGCCGTCGTGATAGAGGATCATCGGGCCGTCCTCCATGAGGAAAATTATCGGCCTCTCCGAGTTCCGGTTCATAAAATGAACGCGCACCAAACCATTCTGCGGACCTTTGTCAGGCACGAGCCCGATGGGCAGTTGCTCTTCATGAAACGCGCTTGAACCACGATTCATCTCCTTGAAGGCTCCTTCGGGTGGCCAGCGCTTGCTGGTGCCTTCGCCGATAGAAAACCAAAGTGTGTGCGACTTTGGATCGTACTCGTCGTCTGCGTTGAACTTAAACCGCAAATAGATCGGCTTCTTGTTAATTTCCTCGACGATGTTGGTTTCGATTTGAAACTCCCAGATTTGACTCTGGCCGGGCATAATAATTTCGTGACTGGCCTTCGATAACCGAACCGCGTCTCTTTCCAGTTCCTCCAGCTTGGCCAATATTTCGTCGCTTGGCTTGCCCTGCGCCTGATCGACCAGTCGTGGGTAATCCGGCCGGAAAGAGAGAATGTGCTCCGGGCCTGTCACCGACATGCGAAGCGCCTGCTCTGCTTCCGTGTACTGGGTTTTCCCCTCGGCGACCAAGAGCGAGTAGCGATAAGCCCTCTGGCGAGAAATCGAAAAATCTCGTTCCGGCTCGCGGACGCTGCTGCGCGACACCAGTACCTCGTTTTGCAGCTTGTCCTTTTCAAACTCGTTGAGTTCCTGCGAGTTGGCCCGGGCGTTGATTAGTAAGTAAATGGCCAGACCAGTCGGCACCATCAGCGCGGCGTTGAGCAGCATGATGCCCAGCCACTTGCCGAGCCACACCTGCCAGCGGGCGATCGGCTTGACGGCGACCATCTGCATTACGTTGTCCTCAATCTCGCGGGCCAGCGTGCCGCACCCCATCCAAAGCGAGGCGATGCCCAGCAGTGCCGTGGTCGAGCCAAGCGTGTAGGTGAGCACGAGCTGCACTGTGCCCTTGGCCGTGCCGTCGCTCTTCACCAGCAGCGGAATGCCGAAAACGATGACCAGCAACGCGACAACCATCGCCACGACAAAGCGGTACCGGATGGCGGCTTTCAAAGTCTGCTTGGCAATGGGCCACATAGCGCTTGGTTCGCGACGGAAAATCAGTCCCCTAGCAATCCGCCCAGCTTCTCGTTGGCCTTGTCGAGATTCTTCTCCTTCTTCGCGGCAACATCGGCTCGCGGGGCGGGCTCTGCCTTTGCCAAGCCGGCCAGTTTATTGATGTCCACTGTCTCCGCCGGCTTGGTAACATCCGGCACTTGGCCAAGCGTGGCCTCATCCACGGCGCGGGTGAGATGATCAAGCACGCGATCGGCCCGTTTGCCCGCCGCGTCGCCGCGCAAATACTCTGCCACGCGGTTGCCGGAAGTCGCCCCGGATGTTTCGGATTCCTTCTGGCGCGCCTGCTCAACGATGTTGAGAAACAGGCTCTCGAGGTTTTGCGTGGGGTTGTCCACCCGAACCTCATCCGATCCGGTGTCCTCGCGGATCAGCGTCAGCACCTTGTCCATCGTCTCGCGCGAGAGGGTTGGCGCGGTGATACGCGTGGCGTCGCGGTTGGCCAACAGCTCGCTCATGGTGCCCATCGCCTGCACGCGGCCTCCGTACAAAATCATCGCCCGGTCGCATACATCCTCCACGTCGGCCAGCAGGTGGCTCGACAGGATGACTGTCTTGCCGCGCTCAGCGAGCGTGAGGATCAGGTCCTTGATTTCGCGGCAGCCGATTGGGTCGAGCCCAGAGGTCGGTTCGTCCAGGACGACCAGGTCGGGGTCGTTGATGAGCGCCTGCGCCAAACCGATGCGGCGCTGCATGCCCTTCGAGAATTCGCCAACATGACGGCGGCGGGCGTTGCCCAGCCCGACCATCTCGATCAATTGCTCGGCGCGTTCGCGGCGCTCCTTGGAGTCGATGTGAAAGAGACTGCCAAAAAAGTCGATCGTCTCGTCAGAGTTGAGATAGCGGTAAAGGTACGATTCCTCCGGCAGATAACCGATGCGCGCCTTGGTCTGCACGTGGCGCGGCGAGTGGTCGAATACCGTGATGCGGCCTCGTGTCGGGTACAGCAAGCCAAGCAGCATCTTCACCGTGGTGGACTTGCCGGAGCCGTTCGGGCCAAGCAGGCCAAACACCTCGCCGCGCTTGACCTCGAAGTCGATTCCCTCGACGGCGCGCGCCTTGGGTCGACCCCAGAAATCCTTGAACACCTTGGTCAGGCCCTGCCCTGAAATGACCGTTTCATTTGAATTCATTGTTGTGTTGTCGCGGCGCGTGGCCAAGCGCTACTCATGAAAAAACCGTCAAGCAGGCTGAGGCGCCACGCCGGCCGGATCATCTGTGCTCGCCGATGTTGACCCCGACTTGAACGACCCCAGTTCCTCGCCCTGGCGAACCAGGCGCGCGCTGTTGAACACTACGATCAGCGAGCCGGCGTTGTGCAGCATCGCCGCGACGATCGGATTGATCACCCCGTAGCTCGCACCGATCATCCCACCGATAATGAACAGGATGCCGAACAGGAAATTCTGGTTTATCACCGTGCGGGTCTGCCGCGACAAACGCACGAGAAACGGCAGCCTCCGCAGGTCGCTGTTCATCAGCGCGATGGTGGCGCTCTGGATGGCCACCTCGCTGCCGGCCGCTCCCATGGCGACGCCCATGTCGCCCGCCGCAAGTGCCGGGGCATCATTCACGCCGTCGCCAATCACGGCCACGCGATAGCCACGCTTTTTCAAATCACTCACGAAGTCTACCTTGTTCTGCGGCAGGCACTCGGCCACGACTTCATCGCAGCCGATCTCGGCAGCCACGCGGGCGGCCACCGGTTGACGGTCGCCGGAAACCATCGCCACGCGTCGCACGCCGGATGCGAGCAAGTCCGCGAGCGCCTCCTTGGCTTCGCTGCGGGTGGCGTCCTGCAGCCCGACCCAGCCGATGCAAACGCCGCCCCGGGCGACGAACAACAGGCTGTAGCCCTCGGCTTCCTTCAGATCCACCTTCGACTCGAAATCATCGGTGACACCATTGTCGCGGAGCCACTGCGCGCGGCCGATGACGATGCTCGCGCCGTCCACGCTAGCCTGTATGCCCCGGCCAGCGGTCTCTTTAAAATCGGCGGGGTCGGCCAATTTCACCCCGGCCTCTTCGGCCAGGTTGACCAGCGCCTTGGCTGTCGGGTGGTTGCTGAATTTTTCCGCTGTGGCGGCTACTTTGAGCAGCTCGGCCGGCTTGATATCGCCCTGTGGGGCCAAGCGGCTGACCGCCAGTTCGCCGGTGGTCAGCGTGCCGGTTTTATCGAACACAAAGGCGTTGATGCGCGCCGCAATCTCGATGTCACCTACGTTTTTAATAAGGATGCCCAAGCGGGCGGCCGAGGCGAGCGCGGCGACCATTGCCGTGGGCGAGGCGAGAATGAACGCGCATGGGCAGGAGATCACCAGCACCGAAACGACGCGCTCAATGTCCTGGGTGAAAAACCAAACGACGCCCGCAATCACCAACACGAGCGGCGTGTAATAGCCCATGTACTGGTCGATGATCCGCATGATCGGCAGCTTGGTTTGCTCGGCGGAAAGGATCAGATCACGTACCCGGCCGAAGGTGGTGTCCTCTCCGGCGCGCGTGACCTCGACCTCGAGCACGCCGGTCAGGTTGGTCGTGCCGGCGAAGACCTCCTCGCCGGTGGCTTTGTCCACGGGGAGCGATTCGCCGGTGATGTTGGCCTGATTAATGGAGCCTTGGCCCTTGAGGATTTTTCCATCGGCCGCGACGTTGTCGCCGGGGCGAATCCGAATCACGTCGCCGATCTTCAGATCAGACGCGGTCACTTCCTCCTCGCCGTCGCCGACGATGCGGCGGGCCTTGGTTGGGGTCATTTTGACGAGCGACGCGATGGAGGCGCGCGCGCCGGCGGCGGTGCGGGTCTCGATCAACTCACCCAGCAACATGAAAAACGCGACGATGCCCGCAGTCTGGTAGCCGCCAAGTTGCGACTCGCCGGAAGCGATCGCCGCGAGAAAGGCGATGGCGACCAACTCGTTGATGGTGAGCATGCCTCGCAGAATGCTTTTGACCGCCAACTTGAGAATCGGAAAGCCAAGGATGATTGCCCCGATGAATGCACTAACGCCGGCGATCCGGTCGTCGGTGCCGCCAAACCATTCCATGAGGAAGGAGTTCGCGATGAACACCACGCCGGCGATCATGGTGGTCAACCGGAACTGGGTATGCTCGTGGTCGTGCCCACAATCATCATCATGATCGTGATGGTGCTCGTGAATTTCTTTTCTGCTTAAAAGTGATGAAACCTGCATGGTCGTTCCTGTTGTTATTGTTGCGCTTGGCCAAGCGCGGTTTGCTTCGCTGCCATCATGGGGCGCCGCCTTCCTTTAGCTTTCGTTTTTCCGGCGTGCGGTTGAGCCAAATACGCGGCGTGCGACCGGAAAGATAAAAGACATCGACGGCGTTGGTGAGCACCCGCTGCATCGTCTCGGCAACCAAACGCTGCTCGAAGAGCCCGGGGTTTTCCTCGTAATAAGGCCGTTGCTCGGCGAACGCCTTGGCCTCGGCCTGCACGGAGGTGAGCAGGGTGTTGGCCGCCGTCTCGCCGCCGCCCTGGATGACCTTGGCTTGGCCAAGCGCGTTGGCTTTGGAGCTAACTGCATCGGCCTTGGCCGTGGCAACTTTTTGCTGGCTCTCCTGCTGGACCTTGAGGAAGGCGTCGAAGGCCGGCTTGACGTCAAGCGGCACGGTGACGTCGAGCGTTAGTGAGTTGATTTTTATCCGCAAGTCGCTGCCGATCCCGCTGATCGTTTTTTTCACGCGACGCTCGATGGCGTCGCGGAGGTCGGCCTGCAGGGTGTACGCCTCGAGGGCGCTGCGACTGGCGGAGGCGTGGTAAACGGCGTTGTCCAAAACCGACTCGAGAAACCGGGTGACATCGGAAAAGCCGAACTCGTACGCCTTGATGGCGGCACCGGAGTTTTCATCGAGGCTGAAGTTCATCTCCGCCTTGACGTGGAGCGCGTTGCCGTCGCCGGTGAGGGTGTAGCCGTCGTAGGTCGGCTGGAACGACATGCTGGCCTGCGGTGTTTCCTCGTCCTCGGTGCGCCAACCGACGTCGGAAGTGATCGTGCGGTTTTCGTTGACGGGGATTTGCACAATCTCATCGATGGGATAAGGCCATGCCCAAACCAAGCCGGGTGGAAGGGTCTCTTTATATTTGCCGAACCGCAGATGCAGCGCCTGTTTGTTGTTGTCAACCTTGGTGATTCCGGAGCCGAGAAAAGCCACGGCCAAAATCACCATGATCACGCGAACCACCTTGAAGCTGCTCTGGAGCGCCTCGGTCAACGCACGGGTGCGGGCGTCGTCCATGACCTCCACGCTCGCCGTTGGGGCTTTATCGCTTGGCGGCTCGACGCCCGGAGTTTGTTTTTCGTCGTCGCTCATGGCTTTACTCGGCCGACTTGTCCGTGTTCGGCTGTGTCAATAGGTTGAACGGAGGCGTGTTGGGGTCGAGGATCAATGTGGAATTTTCCTTGAGCAACCCCTCGAGCGCCTTGCGGTTGAAGAGGAAGTTGGCCAACTCGGGGTTCTCTTTGAACACCTCGTAATACTTGGCGGCCTTGGCCTCGGCTTCGCCGCTAATCTGAATCGCCTCCGCCCGGGCCTGGGCTAAAATCTTGTTTGCCTCGAGGTCGGCTGTGGCCTTGATCGTCTTGGCCTGGCGCTCGCCCTCGGCCTCGATTTCCTGAATGCGCGCCTGGCGCTCGGCCTTCATTCGCTCGAACACCGCGCTGGTGACCGACTCCGGAATGCCGAGCCGCTTGATGCCGACCATGATGACCTCGATGCCGTTATCCTTCGAGTCGGTGCCGACGCGTTCTTTCATCTTTGTCTCGATCTCGTCGAGCTTGAGGTCCCGCTCGTCGGTGGTGAACAGATTGTTGAAAGGGTACGTGCCAATGACGGCATTTTGCGCGCTGCGCACCTTGCCCTCGAGCACCTCGTTGGCCTTGGCCATATCCCCGCTGAAGCTGTTGTAAAAATTCAGCGCATTGCTGATTTTCCACGTGACAAACACCTTAATGAGGATCGGCTTGCCCTCGATCGTGCCGGTCTCCTCGAAGGTCCACTCGGAGTTCTGGATTCGCTTGTCGAAGATGTACACCTCGTGAACGGGCCAGGGCAGGCGGAAGCGAAAACCGGGGCCGATGTCGGCCTTGCCCTCATCGTACAGGACGGCCTTGCCAAACTGGGTCTTGATGGCCACTTCCGTCTCACGCACCTGAAAGGTGAACAGCATGAAACCGAAGATGATCACCAAAAAGACGCCTATCGTCAGTGTGATATGATTTTTTTTCATCTTTCTTAAATATGGGGGGTTAATTTTCCGGGTCGACCGTCACGTCCAAAAGGTCGCTTCGCAGTTTGTCCTGCAGTTCCAGGTTGATGATGTCGCGGTTGTCCGGGTTGGACAGGATATATTTCCGGGCGCCCCGCGTGGTCTCCACAAAGGTCTCCAGCTTCGAGCGGGTCGCGTACACGCTGGGCGCAGCGTTGAAGGCGGAAATCTGGTGGCCAAACCGCCCAGCCTCCGCCCCTGCCAAAGCTACCTTGTTGGTGCTCTGGCTGTGCGCGTCAGCCAGAAACTCGGCTGCAAGCCCGCGTGCCTGGGGAACCTTCCCGGCCTTGTACTGCAGCGCGCCGAGCCGGTTGGTCTCGCTGTGCAACTGGGCCACGTTCACTTTTTCGTAGCTCTCCGCCACGCCGCCGGTAGCCTTGGACTGCTCGTTTTGGCCCACGGGCGGATGAATGTCCTGCAAGCCAACGAATACAATCTCAGCCCCAAGCTCGCTGGCGTTGGCCTGTTGCTGAATGGCCTTCTTCAGTTCCTCTTGAGCCTTCGTACGGCCGGGACCCATCAGTACGTTGATATCCACGCCGATCAGGTAGCGCGTCACTTCGCGCATGGAAAGTTTCTGCAGCATGGCCCCGGCGTTGTCTGTCTTGTAAACCCAGTTGGTCAGGTCGTTGATGCGGTACTGCACCGGGATGCTGACGGTCAGCAGGTTCACCGGCACGGAATCTGACGCGGCGGCATCCAGCAGCACGTCGCTGCTGGCGACGATCATGTTGTAGTTCTGCTCCGGATCTTTGGAGGAACCGTGGTTGTGCTGGGTGGTCCAGAGCAATACCTGCACGTCCTCGGGGGCGCCGCTGTTTGGCTTGGCCTCCTCGTTTTGATCCAGCACGCCCAACACAAAATTCTGTATCTCGGTCGTCTTGTAGCGGTACACCTTGTCGATCGGCCAAGGCAGCTTAAAGCTGAACCCCGGGCCGAGGTGGGCGTTGCGTTTGCCGAACCGCTCACGGAAAGCCTCCTCGTTGGGCTGGATCACCACAAAGCTGCTGCTCAGGAACAGCACCACGACCTGGATGGCAATGATTAGCGCCAGCTTCTGCTCGAGGTACTTGTAAAACCACGTCTCGGAAACCTTGAAGCCAAACTGGTAATCCAACGCCTGGGCGGCGGTGGAGATCAGGCCGCCCGGTTGGCCAAGCAGGCCGATCAGCCGGCTCTCGTAGAGCAGCCGCGCCTTTTTGTCGTCGATCCGCGGCCGGTAAATCTCCAGCACCAGCGTGACGAGATTCTCCAGCGCGGAAACCGCGATGACAGCAAACACCACCCATGTGATGCCCCTGTCCCAAACCTGATCGAAAAAGGAGGCCGTCTCGGCAATGACCACCGCCGTGCAAACCATCGAGCCCAGCAGCATGTAGTTCGCACCTGGGCGCAACAACTCCTGCCCGTCCATCCGGGCGAGGCCGGCAGAGTATTTGCCCATCATGAACAGGACTACCATGAACAGGGCGAAGAACATGATCTGCATCGCGCTGCCCGAGGCCTGAGTAAAGAGATTCCAACCGCCGAGTTCGCCTTGGAGTTGACTGTAAACCAACAACAGGCCAAGCGCTTGGCCAAGCAGCACCAGCACCGAGAAGCCCGGCACCACCCATTTCTCGAACTGCCGCCGTGCGTTGCGCGCCGGGTAAGCGTCCTCCGCCGCGCCGGCAAAGAGCGATTCGTTGCCCCGGGTGCGGTCCAACTCCTGCATCTCCAACGCCTCGATCCGCTCACGGTCGATCAGGTGTGACTGGATGAAGCCAAAGAAGCTGATTAGTGTCCCAATTCCGAGGAGCACCACCCCAGCCAGTCCCACTGTGGAGCCGGCTAGGAATAATGCCGCAATCGTGACGACCAACAGGACGAGGCTGTTGATTAACCCAAGTTTTTTGGAGTTTTGCTGTTCCATTACGTTAGTTCACGATCCTCAAACAACCAAAGGGCAACCGACAAGCTTGCCCCCACATAGCCCACGAGATATCCGAACGCCTGCCCAATGTACCCCAGAGGAATCGTTCCGTCCCCTTCCAGCACGTCGGCCAGCCAAAAATTCTGCCAGTTGGGCGTCACGGTGTAGAGGATCGAGGCCCACCACGAGCCTCCATCCACGCGCGCCAAAAATAACCAATCCGACATCAGCCCGAGGAATAACACCGACGAACAAATCGCCAGCGTTGGCAACAACTCGAGCCGCGTTGAGCAAGCCAAAGCCAAGGCGGTCAATATCAGCACTGCAAATAAAATCAGCGCCGTCGCCGAGAGCAGCCGCCAATCAACCACGCGCGGGTCCGCCCCGGCGCCAGTCGTCTCCGCCTCGGTGGCAAGGATGATAATTAACATCGCCGTCGTCAGGATCACCACCGCGATCACGGTCGTGATCACAAAACGCACCTGCAAAAAATAATTCAAAAATCCACCGGCCACAAACGCCGCGAACAAGCCACCAAGACAGTAGACAGCAAACGAAAAGGTGTCGGCCGAGCCGTACGCATCGTAGGCCATGCGGCTGGCCAGCAGGCAGGCGACCAGGTTTGCGTACACCAGCATCATCAGCGCCCCGGAGAGCCCAACGTACTTGCCGAGAATGAACCGCGCCCGGCCCACCGGCTTGGACAGCACCGCCAGCGCCGTGCCAGTGCGAATCTCCCGCGCCACCGATGAGGAGGCACAAAGCACCGCCCCGAACAGGCCGGTCACCAGTGTCACCGCCAGCGTGCTGGTCTTAACCATTTGGATGTCATCACCAAACCCGAAGTAGGGGACAATCGAAAGAAAGACGCAAAAAAAGCCGGAACAGGCCATCAACAACAGATAAACCGGCTGCTGAGCCACTTCCATGAATGCATTGTAAGCTATGGTCCCGAACTGTCTCAAACCAAAAGGGCCGGGAAACATAACGGTCACGTAGCTAATTGCAACTGAGAACTTTAAGCAAAAAAGCCGGTTTTCGGTGGTATTTTAGTTAAAAATCGAGAACCTCGGAGACGCCCACACCCCCATCGATCAATCGGCGCCCACCGCCTCCCGTGCGACCGGGCCCGCCGGTATGCCCCGCCCGGATAACGTCTGCAATCTCGGTATTTCCTCGCTCGCTCGCAACATCCAGGGGCGTTTTTCCATCGTAATCACGCGCCTTCACATCCGCGCCGTTGGCCAACAGCCACTTGGCCATCGCGATGTGGCGTGTATTGCCCTGATACGCCGCATTGTGAAGCGGCGTCACCTTTTTCTTGTCGCGATGGTTGATGTCCACGCCGCCGGCCACCAACTGCTTCACCTTGGCCAAGTCGCCATCAAACGCAGCGGTGTGGATGTTTCCACCGCTGCATCCTGCCATCAGAAACGACGCACAGGCAAAGCTGAACGCGAAAAAATTTAGCTGTTTACCGCTAATCCTCATCAACCTGGATGACAAAAAACTGCTGTTCTGCCGGTTTTAACTTGAGGCGAACCGCCATTGATTGACCCCATTGGTACTCATTGTCAACCTCCTCCAGGCTGCTGACCTTCTTCCAACTTTCCAAATTAGTGGAGGTTTTCACAATAAAGGTTGGCGTCTTGGCCATCGGCTCGTAGTCCAAACCATTAAACTTCAAGAGATTAGTCCCGGGATCAAACACACCAATAATTTTTTTGCGCCCAAAGAGTTTCGCCTCAACGGTGAAATCTTCAGTCACCTCGTAGTTTCCCATCTCAATGTAGTCGAACTGGAACCATTCCACGATGCCTTCCTCGTGATGTCCGAAAGTGAGTTCATGACGGGTCGGCGGAAACCAGGGGGGATCATTGGGAAACGTTTTTATGGAAACAAATTTTATACTCTCCCAATCGAACAATTGATCAAAACTAACCGAAAGTTCCACCGCACCATCCTTCATGGCAATCTGCAGGGTTGACCCTTCCTCATCCCCTGGCCCGGCTACTGCAGGATAGGTCAAGAATCCAGCGAGCAACCATGCGAAAAATAAACCAGTCAATCTTTTCATTTCATCGGCCCCGAACCAACTGAGCCTGGCTAAACTCAACAAATTTTGCAAGTTAACCATCTCGTCCTACCCCAGCTGCCACTCGATACCGACGCGAATTCGGCGAAACACTGAACTGTTTTGGCGTTCGCCATTCACTTGCACCGAAGTCACGCTATTATGTCACGAATAACCTGTCCGTGGACATCTGTTAGACGCCGATCGATACCATTATGTCGCACGGTCAGCTTTTCGTGATTCACGCCCAGTAGATCCAAAATCGTAGCGTGCATGTCATGACTCGTTGTCCCTTTATCGCTTTTCCAGCCCCAGCGATCACTCTGCCCAAAAGAGGTTCCCCCTTTTATCCCGCCACCGGCAAACCATGTGACGAATGTTCCGCCATTGTGATCCCGGCCGGCCTGCCCTTGGCTAAAGGGCATGCGACCAAACTCGGTGGTCCAGATCACAAGGGTGTCCTCAAGCATGCCGCGCGCCTTGAGGTCCTTGATCAGTCCGGCAATGGGTTTGTCCACCTGCCGGGACATGTATGGCAACTCGGCGTGAATGTTAGCATGGTTGTCCCAGTTTTTACTGGGTCCACCCGCACCACTCCAGATTTGGACAAACCTCACCCCTCTCTCCAGCATTCGGCGACCAAGGATGCAGCGCTTGGCAAAATCCTCAGTGTTTTGCTCGTTCATCCCGTAAAGACTCTTTACTGCTTGGCTTTCGCCTCTCATGTCGAACAGTTCCGGGACACTGAGTTGCATGCGGGCCGCCATTTCAAGACTCTGTATTCTGTCTTCAAGCCGAGTATCGCCGGGTGTCCGGCTTGCGTGTTTTTCGTTCAGCGCACTCAGGATATCACGACTGGCATGCTCGCTGGCGGCGTTGATATGCCTGGCTTCAGCCGGTGGAAAAAGATAACGCACCGGACGAGAATCAGAGGCGTTGATTACTGTGCCCTGATGCCGTGCCGGCAAAAAGCCGGAGGTAAAATTCCCCAGATTATTATACGGAAGCCCTTTTGGATCAGGCATGACAATGAACTCCGGAAGATTCTGGTTGATCTGGCCCAGAGCGTAACTGATCCAGGCTCCCATGCAGGGGAAACCCGGCAACGTGAAGCCGGTTGTCTGCATGTAACTGCCCAGCCCGTGAACATTAGTCGGCGAATTCATCGACATCAAAAAAGCCAAGTCATCCACCACCGATGCCATGTGCGGCAACACCTCGCTGACCCAACGGCCACAACCCCCATGCTGCCGAAACTCAAATGGACTTTTCAACACCTTGAATCCGGGGGATTTGGTCACCGACTCCACCAACCGGCCATCGCCTGGATCGAACCTTTTCCCGTTCAAGTTGGCCAGGACCGGCTTGTGATCAAAAGTGTCCATCTGGCTGACACCCCCATTCATGAACAATTGAATTACCCTCTTGGCCTTGGGAGCGTGATTCATGATTGAACCCGACACCGAGTCCAAACCCAGTATTTGGCCAAGTGCCAAACCACCAAACCCGCCGCCTGTTGCCTGCAAAAAAAGCCTTCTGGAAATCGCGTGATCCACTTCAGTTCAGGAAGATAAATTCATTACTATTGAGCATCACCCGACAGGCGTTGGCCAAGCCGTGTTCGCGCGCCAGTGCCAAAACCATGCGGCCTTCTTCCGGTACCGGCTTCCGATGATATACCAGTTCAAAAAGACGCTCCACTTGCCCTGAAAGCGACGACGTCTCATGGCGCAACCGCTTCGCCAAGCGCTCGCTTTGACGGACTAGGAAACGGTTGTTCATCATCGCCAAAGCCTGCAGCGCAGTGACGGAAGACTCACGCTTGGGCGCATGCTGCGAGGCGTCCGGACAATCCATCAACTGCATGAGTGGATCAGGGACGGTACGAAAGACAAACCGGTACACGCTCCGCCTGAAATTCGCCGGCGAATCGGGATCAAAGCCAACATAATCAAGGTTCGGGGTAACATGCACCCCCTTGCTCATGTTAAAATGTCGTGCGGATGCCCCCCCCATCTTAAAATCAATATTCCCGGCCAATTGCAGCAACGAATCACGATACGATTCCGCGTCTAGCCGTGCCCGGTTCATCCGCCACAGCCAGCGATTATCCGCGTCATGCCTGGCGTAATCCACATGGTGCGCGCAGCTCTGTTGATAAACCGAACTGGTCATGATGGTGCGATGCAGCCACTTCATTGAACCGCTCCTCTCGCGAAATTCGAACGTCAACCAATCCAGCAGTTCGGGGTGTGACGGACGATCCCCCATGTGGCCAAAGTCGTTGGGCGTGCCGACTAGTCCTCGACCAAAATGATAATGCCAAACGCGGTTCACGATCGATCGCCAGGTCAGGACATTTTGCTCATCCGCCAACCAGTTGGCCAAGGCCGCTCGACGTTTCCCTTCGTCATCGGAACTGGAGATCGCGAAACGACTATTCAAAGCGTCAACACAATCAAGCGCACCGGGCACAGCCTTTTCTCCGGGTGAGTGAATACTGCCGCGCAATAAGACATGAACATCTCTTGGCTTGCCGGCTGGCTTGAAGTTGCCCAACGCGGAAAAATCGCTGGCGATGGCATACACTTTGGGCCGCTCGCCAAGCTCGGCCAGATCCTCGGCGTTGGCTTCCCTGGAAAAATAAAGCGCTAAAACCTTGGTCTGCCCGGCTGTGCGCATGGCCGGTTCAATCGCAAGCGCTTGAGCGACGTCTGGCGGCAGAATCTCAACCAGCGCTGGCTTGGTTTTGTTGGTCACCGACAACCTCGACCGACCGATGAGATGGCTCCCAC
>Ga0315318_10000704_pt1 | contig 14016 bp, 10 predicted proteins | sample M1200m3416metaG_FD_203703 | JGI IMG/M metagenome (GOLD analysis project Ga0315318, IMG submission 203703) | Ammonia-oxidizing marine archaeal communities from Monterey Bay, California, United States - M1 200m 3416 | ecosystem: Environmental > Aquatic > Marine > Coastal | place: USA: California... | reverse complement strand
GGGCGAGGTTTTGGGCTGGGTGCTTGCCTCGTCGGTTTCCCAGGGCCTGTACATGGGCCTGTTGGGATCGGCGTACCGGGTCGGGAGCCTCGGCGTGGCCTATCCGATTGCGCGAGGCACGGCGCCATTGCTGGTCGGCCTCGGAGGATGGCTACTGCTGGACGAGACCCCCTCGGTGGCCACGGTGGCCGGGCTGGTCGTTCTGGTTATTGGACTGCTCTCTCTGGCCGGGGTGGGGACGCAACGTCAGGAGAGGCGGGCCGTGGCGCTGGCCGCTGTGACCGGGCTGTGCACGGTGGCCTACTCGTTGATCGACGCCCGCTCGGTCGACCTCACAGGGGCCATGGGCTACATGTCGGTGGTCATGGTCCTGAGCTCGCTGGGCGTCCTGGCCGTGCGCCGACCGGCAATGGCCAGACTCCGCCCGGTGCTCGGCGAGTCGGTGGTGGTGGGCCTCGGACAGGGTGGGGCCTACGGGCTGGTGCTCCTGGCCTTTCAGCAGGCTCAGGCTGGTCAGGTGTCGGGGCTCCGGCAGGTATCAGTCGTTCTCGGGGTTCTCATCGCCCGGGAGTCCCTCGGTCCCCGGGCCATGTGGGGTGCCGTGATGGTGACGCTTGGAGCGGGCCTGGTGGTTTGGTGAGGAAGTGATCCCTAACTGGAACGTGAGAGTCTCTAACACTAGGATCTGGCAATGAGCCGCCGCACCCTGGACACCGATCAGGTTGTGTCCTCGGCGGCAGCTCTGGCCGATACCGCGGGACTGGATGCCGTCACCCTCACCCGGGTGGCCGAGCGCCTCGGGGTCCGACAGCCCGCCCTGTATCGCCACGTCGACAGTTACGACGGGCTGATCCGAGCCCTGGGCTTGAGGGGTCGGGAGATCCTGGCCGAACGCCTGTCCGAGGCGGCCGTGGGCCTGGCCGGCGATGACGCGGTGCGGGCCATGGGCCGTGCCTGGCGGGCCATGGTGCAGGACCACCCGGGCCTCTACGCGGCCACCGACCGGTTCGCCTGTGCCGGCGACGGTGAACTAGAGGCTGCCGTCGAACGCGTGGTGGCCGTGCTGGGCCAGGCGTTGACCGCCTACGGCCTATCCGACGACGATCGGGTGCATGCCGCCCGGTCCATGCGCAGTGCCTTCCACGGTTTCGCCCACCTCGAGTCGGGCGACGGGCATCCCCATCCGGTTGACCTCGACGACAGCTTTCATAGGTTGGTCGACTTGCTGTGCGCCGGCATCCAACAGATGGCCCCGGTCGTCACCTGATCCGGCCCGTCACCCCGCGCACGAGATCACCTGAGGAAGAACAGCCCATGACCCGCCTTGGATTCGTCCTGGACTCCGGCAGTTGCATTGGCTGTCATGCCTGCACCGTTGCATGCAAGAGCGAGCACGACGTGCCGTTGGGCGTCAACCGCACCTGGCTCAAGTACGTCGAGACGGGTACTCACCCCGAGACCAACCGCCTGTTCTCGGTCATGCGGTGCAACCACTGCGAGGACGCTCCATGTATGACCATCTGCCCGACCTCGGCTTTGTACCGCGCCGACAACGGCGTGGTCGATTTCCAGGACGATGACTGCATCGGTTGCAAGGCGTGTATGAATGCCTGCCCCTACGACGCCATCTACCTCAACCCCGAGACGAAGACGGCACACAAGTGCAACTTCTGCAATCACCGCATCGACGACGGCCTCGAACCGTCGTGCGTGGTGGTGTGCCCCACCCAGGCCATCCGCGTCGGCGACCTCGACGATCCGGATAGCGAGATTAGTCGGCTGCATGCCGACGGCGGCCTGGTCCGGTCGCCGGAGCAGAACACCCGACCCAAGGTGGTCTACAAGGGGGCCACCGCCTCCTCGTTGGATCCGTTGGCCTCGGCCATCGCCGATGACGGGATGATCTGGGCCGACACCACCTCCGGTCACTCCACGCCCACGCCGGTGGCCCTGAGCGCCGCGCCCACGAGGGGCGACGGCGAGGCCATGGCCCGGACTACCTACACCACCCAGCATCCACCGGTCTGGGGCTCGATGGTGTCGGGCTACCTGGTCACCAAGGCCATCGCGGCCGGGGTGATGCTCATGGCCTCGCTGCTGGTACTGATGGGTCACGGCGACGAGCAATCGGTGGTCGGGATCGTCCCCCCGTTGGTGGCTGGCGTGTTCCTGGTAGCCACCGGCGTGCTGCTGGTGGGCGATCTCAAGCAGCCGAAGCGGTTCTGGTTCCTACTGACGAGAGGCAACTCGTCCTCGTGGCTGGTTAAGGGGGCCTGGGTGCTGGGAGCCTTTGCGACCTGCCTGGCTATGTGGTGGGTAGTCGGGCTGGCCGATGTTGGTGGTGCGCTGCCGGTGCTCGTGGTTCCGACGGTGCTGTTGGCGCTAGGTACCGCGGGGTACACGGCGTTCCTGTTTGGCCAATGCGAGGGTCGTGACCTCTGGCAGGAGCCGCTGCTTCTGCCAGTGCTGCTGGCTCAGGCGGTGATGGCCGGTGGCGCGTCGTGGTCGCTGCTCGACCAGTTCCTCGACGTGCCGTCGTATGGTTCGGTGAAGTGGGTGTTCCTGGCCGGTCTGGTGGCCAACGCCACCCTCGTGGGCCTAGAGGTCCGGGGCGGCCATAGTCGCCACGTCACCATGGCTATTGCCGATCTCCGCCACGGTGCCCAGCGGAAGCGGTGGCGTGAATGGCTGTTCTGCACGGTCTTCTCGCTGCTGTTCCTGAGTCTGGACGTCGTGTTCGGCGAGATCGTGTTCGACTGGACCGGCCCCGTCCAACCCATCGTCCCCCTGGCCGCCTTGTACGGCCTGTTCGCCTACGAGGACGCCTACGTCCGGGCCGGCCAGTCCGTCCCCCTCTCGTAGCCGCCATCCACCGGACCCCTGGAGCATCGATGACCGAGACCCTGTCGGCCTACCCGCCCGAGGAGTCCTGGGACCATGTCGAGTCCCTCGACCCCGCCGCCTGGCCCACCAGGGTGCGGCGTTCCCACCGTCTGGTGCCCACCACCTGCTTCAACTGCGAGGCCAACTGCGGCCTGCTCGCCTGGGTCGACAAGGACACCGGGAAGATCACCAAGTTCGAGGGCAACCCAGTGCATCCGGCCAGCCGAGGACGCAACTGCGCCAAGGGCCCGGCCACCATCAACCAGGTTGATGACCCGGAGCGGATCCTGCATCCGATGAAACGGGTGGGTGACCGAGGTGAGGGCCTCTGGGAGCAGATCACCTGGGAACAGGCACTCGCCGAGATCGGCGATCGGATCAGCACCGCTTTTCGCGAGGACCGTCACCACGAGGTGATGTACCACGTAGGTCGAATGGGCGACGACAGCTACATGGAGCGGGTGCTCCACAGCTGGGGGATCGACGGGCACAACAGCCACACCAACATCTGTTCCAGCGGCGCTCGAGTCGGCTACGCCTCGTGGATGGGCTTTGACCGCCCGTCGGCCGACTTCGCCAACGCCAAGGTCATCTTCCTCATCTCGTCGCACCTCGAGGCCGGCCACTACTTCAACCCGCACGCCCAGCGGATCATCGAGGGTCAGCAGAACGGCGCCACGGTGGTCTGCGTGGATCCCCGCCTGTCCAACACGGCAGCCAAGGCCGACCACTGGTTGTCACCGTGGCCGGGTACCGAGGCGTTCCTCCTGTTGGCCATCGCCCGCCTGTTGCTGCTCGAGAACACCTGGGATGCCAAGTTCTTCGAGCGGTGGGTGAACTGGGAGACGTTCCTCCGGGAGGCCAGGCCCGATCTAGAGCCCACGTTCCCCAACGTGCGCCAGGCTCTCATCGACCAGTACGCCGAGTACACCCCGGCCGAGGCGGCCCGGGTGTGCGGCCTCGAGGAGGACCAGGTCCTGGAGGTGGCCCGGGTGGTCGGGGACGGTCTCGGCCGGTTCGCCTCGCACACGTGGCGGGCATCTTCGGCCGGCAACGAGGGCGGCTGGATGGTGGCCCGCTGCCTGCAGTTCCTGAACGTGCTGACCGGCTCGGTGGGCACCAAGGGGGGTACCAACGCCAACGGGTGGAACAAGTTCATTCCGGTCACCCCCATGCATCCGGAGCCGCAGGCCCGCTGGAACGAGATGCAGTGGCCGATCGAATACCCGCTCACCCACCACGAGCTGTCGATCCTGCTGCCCCACTTCCTCAAGGCCGGCCGGGGTCGCATCGATACCTACTTCACCCGGGTCTACAACCCGTTGTGGACTAACCCCGATGGGTTCACGTGGATGGAGGTATTGCGGGATCCGGACCTGATCGGCTGCCACGTGGCGTTGACTCCGACGTGGAATGAGTCGGCGTGGTTTGCCGACTATGTACTGCCCATGGGTGTCGCCTCCGAGCGCCACGACGTGGCCAGCTTCGAGACCCACAACGGTCGGTGGATCGGCTTTCGCCAGCCGGTGGCCCGCCGTCACCGGGAGATGGACGGGGAGACGTTCGAGCGCACATACGAGGCCAACCCGGGCGAGGTCTGGGAGGAGCAGGAGTTCTGGATCGACTTGTCGTGGCGCATCGACCCCGACGGTTCGCTGGGCATCCGCCAGCAGTTCGAGAGCCGTGAACAGCCGGGCACGCCGCTCACCCTGGACGAGTACTACACGATGCTGTTCGAGGGCTCGGTACCCGGGTTGCCTGAGGCGGCGGCTGCTGAGGGGGTGACCCCGCTGGAGTACATGCGCCGCAAGGGGTCGTTCGCCTTGCCCGGCGACCAACAGCAGGTATACGAGAGGGAGGTGTCCGAGGCCGACCTGGTCGGTGCGGTCCGCGACGGGGACGGCGTGTGGCGTCGGCCCGGCACGGCTGGTTCACATGATTCGCTGGACGAGATCATCGGCCACATGCCGTTCATTGGCGACGGGTCACCGGCGGTGGACATCGACGGGCAGGCCCGGTTCGGCTTCCCCACGCCGTCCAAGAAGCTGGAGTTCTTCTCGGAGACCATTCGGGACTGGGGCTGGCCCGAATACTCGATGCCGGCGTTCATCAAGAGCCAGGTCCACTGGGAGGACCTGGACATGACAGCCGGCGAGCGCATCCTGGTGCCGACCTTCCGCATCCCGACACTCATCCACACTCGGTCGGCCAACAGCCAGTGGCTGAACGAGATCAGCCATCGACACCCGCTGTGGCTGCACCCGAGCGATGCCGAGCAGTTGGACATCGACGAGAACGGGCTGGTGCGTATCACGACGCGAACGGGCTATTTCGTCATCCAGTCGTGGCGAACCGAGGGAATTCGCCCTGGGGTGGTGGCGGCCAGCCACCACATGGGTCGGTGGCGCCTCGAGGAGGACGACGCCCGGTCGTGGGGGGCCGGTAAGGCATCCATCGAGAGGGACGACGACGGTCGCTGGCGGTTGCGGCGGGAGCACGGTCACGAGCCGTACGAGAGCGACGAACCCGACACCGGCCTCATCTGGTGGACCGACACCGGTGTGCACCAGAACCTGACCTTCCCAGTACAGCCTGATCCGGTCAGTGGTATGCATTGTTGGCTACAGCGGGTCACTGTGAGACCAGCCGAGCCGGATGACGCCTACGGCGACGTAGTGGTTGACACCGAGGCGTCGCACCGGATCTTCGAGGAGTGGCTTGCCAAGACCCGGCCCGGTCCCGGTCCGGACAACCTCCGGCGCCCACTGTGGATGGCCCGGCCGGTCAAGCCACAGGCCTCGGCGTATCACTACGACGCCTAGCCGGGTCCCGGGCCCAGACGGCCTCAGAGGTATGCGTTGGCCGACAAGTCGGCAGGGACGATTGAGTCCACGACGGCTCGCAGCGTCGACTCGAACACCGCCGGGAGGTCGGCGGGTTCAGCCAACGCCTCCCGGGTAGCCGGGTTCAGGTCCTCGTCGTCGGCGTCGTGGTCGGCCAGCACGGTGGTCCGGCGGAGGGCCTCTGGCGCCTGGTCGGTCCGCAGGGCTGCCACTAGAAAGCCGCCCACGCAGGCGGTGATGGCTCGCATGGCATCGCGGGCCGCCGTGCCGACCACGCCCGCCGCCTGGAGTTCGCGGGCCATGGCCAACTCCAGTTCCCTGGCCTGCAGGGCGGAGGCGCCGTGGGAAGCGGCCAGTCGGGTGACCTCGCGGTGCTCGAGCGAGGTGCGCCAGATGAGACGGGCGACGTCGAGTACTCGGTCCCGGGCGGTGTCACCGTCGACAGGGGTGCGGGCCATCTGCTCACCGTGGCGCCGGACCACCGCCGTGACGAGGTCGTCCCGGTTGCCGACGTGCCAGTAGATGGTGGTGGTGGCTACCCCCAACTCGCCGGCGAGGCGCCGCATAGTTAGTGCCTCGGCTCCCTCGGCCTCTACGAGTGCCAGAGCCCGGTCCAGGATCTCATCACCTGTGGCCATTGGCCCTCCGTATCGTTGGATCCCCTCGTGGGCCCACCCGGGTTGCCGTCGGATGGATTCTCTGCAACAGTGTACAAGAGATCATGTAACGCTGTCCAAGAATGAGATGGCGGTCCACGTACGGGCACGACCCGGGGGAGCACACCATGGAACGGGAAGTCAGCACCGGGGGCGAGCCGTACGTCATCGTCTCCTCGGACACCCACGCGGGCCTGCAGTGCGAGGAGTACCGGCCTTACCTGGACTCGGCTCTCCACGCCGAGTTCGACGACTACGTCGCCGAGCGGCACGCGCACCGTCGGGTCGCCGAGGAGCTCAACGCCGAGTTCGTCAACCAGTGGGAGGGCGAGAACGAGTGGGGCCTACAGGGGGCCTACGACCCCGAGGTCCGTGATCCCGTACTGGATGCCGACGGCGTGGCCGGCGAGATCATCTTCGCCGACGGCGATGCCGTCACCGGGCAGGAGTCGCCACCATTCGGCGCCGGCCTGGCCGCCGGACAGATCACCGATCCTCGTCAGGCCTTTGGCGGCGCCCGGGCCCACAACCGCTGGCTGGAGGAGTTCTGCGCCACCGACCCGGTGCGTCGGGCTGGCGTAGCGCTGGTACCCGTGGTCCACAACGTGGACGAAGCGGTCAGGGAGGTCGAGGCACTGGCCGGCAAGCCTGGTATCCGCGGTGTAATGGTCCCGACCCTGTGGCACGGCCACCCGCCCTACGGCTCGGACCACTACGACCGCTTCTGGGCGGCGTGCGCCGATGCCGGCCTGGTGGTCCACACACATTCGGGGGAGGCCGACTTCGACGCCTATGGCGACAACGTGGCCATGTACATCAGCGAGGTCCCGTTCTGGACGCATCGGATCCTCTGGCAACTCCTCTTTTCGGGGAAGTTCGACAAGTTCCCGAACCTGCGGTACGCCGTGGTGGAGTGTGGGTCCTACTGGGTGGGCGACCTGCTGTGGAAGGCCGACGTGAACTTCGGGGCCAGTTTCAAGGTCAAGAAGATGGGTTCCCGGATGAAGGGCCTGATCTCCCGCCTGCCGTCGGAGTACTTCGGCGACAACGTCTTCATCGGCGCCTCGACCATGTCCCGCGAGGAGGTTCGTCGCCGCCACGCCAACGGTATCGATGCCCTCATGTGGGGGACCGACTACCCGCACCCCGAGGGGTCGTGGCCCAACACTCGGGCCCGCCTGAGGAACGACTTCCAAGATGCGACCATCGAGGACACCCGTCGTCTGCTGGGCCTGAACGCGGTCGACTGCTATGGCCTCGACGAGGTCGGCCTTCAGGCCGTCGCCGACCGGATTGGTCCCACCCCCGCAGACCTGGGACAGTCGCCGGATCTGCGCACTGCTCCCGACGCCACCCGCACCGCCCGTTGGTGGCTGGACGAGTACGGCTGCGAGATGCAGTACGCCTGAGATCGGAATTCTGAAACTGGCACCCTGGTACAGGTACCGGGACGAGTAGGGAAACGGAGGACGAACAGTGTCCGAGCAGAGCAATCAGGAGCCGAACGGGTCCGACCACCACGTGGTCATCTCGGCGGACACCCACTGCGGTGCCGCCCTGTGGGACTACAAGGAGTACCTCGAGAAGCGGTACCACGAGGACTTTGACGACTGGGCCAGCAGTATCGAGGAGGCTCAGCGGCGGACCGCTGAGGTGTTCAAGGACGCTGAGCGCTCACCGCTGAACGTCGGGGTCGACGGCGACCCAGCCGTCGACGGGAATCGCAACTACGACTCCGACCGGCGCCTGCGCGAGCAGGAGGCCGACGGGGTGGTGGCCGCGGTGCTGTTCCCCAATACCCAGCCGCCCTTTGCTCCGGCAGCCGCCAGCCAGTTCGAGGCCCCCGCCTACAGCGACAACTACGACCACCGGTGGGCCGGCCTGAGGGCCCACAACCGGTGGCTACTGGACTTCGTATCCGAGGCCCCGGAACGGAGGGCCGGCATAGCCCAGATCTTCCCGGGTGACGTCGAGGGTTCGGTAGCCGAGATCGAGTGGGCGGCAGAGAACGACCTGCGAGGCGGGATCCTGGTTCCCGGCACGCCGCCCGACTCGCCGTTTGAGCCGCTCTACTCGAAGGCCTACCGACCCATCTGGGCTGCCGCCGAAGCGTGTGGCATGCCCTTGAACCATCACTCGGGTGGGGCCACCCCCGACTTCGGGAACCACTTCCCGGCCTCGTTGGCCATGTTCATGCTGGAGGTGACCTGGTGGAGCCAGCGGGCCCTATGGCACCTGATGTTCTCGGGTGTGTTCGAGCGCCACCCGGACCTGCAGTGGGTGAACACCGAGACCGGGACGGCCTGGGTGCCCGACACGCTGGCCCGTTTAGACGACTTCTACGACCGGATGAAGACCTCCAAGTACGGATCGGAGGCCATCTTCGGCGGGGCGGCCGTCGCCGAGATGTCGCTCACCCCATCGGAGTACTGGCAGCGTCAATGCCACGTGGGGGCCAGCTTCCTGCGACCCACCGAGGCCGCCGTGGTGCGCCAGATCGGCGCCGACAAGGTCATGTGGGGATCGGACTATCCCCATATCGAGGGCTCTCACCCCAATACCGATGAGCACCTGCGACTCACGTTCGGTGAGATGACCGCCGACGAGGCCACGCAGATCCTGACGACCAATGCGGCGAGACTGTACCGGTTTGACGTTGCGGCCCTGCAGGCCCTGGCCGAGCAGCACTGCCCGACCAAGGCCCACGTGGCGTCGGGCATCGCCTACGGCGATATTCCCGAGACCGCCAAGGGATGTCCGGGGATGGCGCCCCAGAATCAGGTGCAGGCGGCATGAGTGGCCTGCCGCCGCTGGAGGTCGCCGACTCGGTTGCCGTCGTCACCGGCGGAGCCAACGGCATCGGTCGGGGCATCGTCCGTGGCCTACTGGAGGCCGGTGCCACCGTGGTGGTGGCCGACATCGAACAGGACGTGCTGGACACGACGGTGGCCGCCCTCTCGGCCAGTCACCCCGGCCGAATCACCGGCGTGGTCACCAACGTCATCGACGACGCGTCCACCGACGCACTGGCCGACCACGTCTACGCCACCTACGGTCGCTGCAACCTGCTGTTCAACAACGCTGGCGTGGGTTCAGGCGGTGGTGGACGCATGTGGACCCACGAGCCTAACGACTGGCGTTGGTGCTACTCGGTGAACGTGTTCGGCGTGGCCAATGGCGTCATGTCGTTCGTGGGACGGATGCTCGAGTCGGGTGAACCCGGCCACGTGGTGAACACGTCGTCCGGCGACGGAGGCTTTGCTCCGGTTCCCAACGCCGCGGTCTACGCGTCGTCCAAGGCAGCGGTCAGTTGTCTGACCGAGGCTCTGGCCCACCAGTTGGCCGAGGACTCCGAAGTGGTTGGCGCGTCGGTCTTCTACCCGTCGGGGGGCCTTATGGACACGGGCCTTTTCACCTCCCACCGGAACCGTCCGACGGAACTGGAACGAGTGCGGGGAGGCACTGGTCGGACATCGATGACCTTCATCCAGATGAAGGATCTCCTGGAGAAGGGGGGCCGGGAGGTCAAGGTGGCCGACCTTGACGAGATGGGTCGATGGGTCGTGGATTGCGCGTCACAACGCCAGTACGTGATCGCCCGGGACCTCGATACCACCATCGACCTGCTCCACCGGCGGGCCGACGCCATCGACCGTCGGGATCTCCCACCCCACCACCAGATGGGACTCTGATCCCCCGACACGTGGACTGGGAGGACCCCTCTCAACTCAGCTGGCGTTGGAGCCCACCAGGGGATTGACCAGGCCCTCGTCGTTGGCCGGACGACTGCGGGACAGGAACGCCCCGGCGTCAGCCAGCACAAACTGCCCAGTGATGCACCGGGCCAGATCGCTGGTGAGGAATACGGCCAGTCGGGCCAACTCATCGTGTTCGACCATGCGCCGCAGAGGCGTCGAGGCCACCAGAGCGACCATTCGTTCCTCGGTGAACGCGGGGGCCACCATTTCGGTGAGTGTGGTCCCGGGTGCCATGGCGTTCACCCGGATCCCGTCCGGACCCAACTCGACGGCCATGGTGGTCACCAGGTGGTTGATGGCGGCCTTCGCCGCGGCGTAGACGGCGTTATAGGGCGCCGGCCGGGTGGTCTCCCCCGATGTCACGAACAGGATCGATCCGTTGGTGCTGGCCTGCAGCATGGCCTCGGCCTCGGCACGGGCGCACAGGGCAGCCACGACCAGGTTTTGGTCGACGATGTCGCGCCAGTCGTCGGCCCGGTTGGCCACGAACGGCTGTGGTCGTCGCCCTGGTGGCAGCATCCCGACGTTGTTGACGGCGAGGTCCAGTCCGCCGAGGTGGTCGACGGTGGTGGTAACCAGGGAGTCCACGGCCGCGTCGTCCCTGCAGTCGGCGGGCACGGCTACTGCTCGACCCGAACCGTCTGACGTTTCGGCTTCGGTGTTGATCTCCGCGACGACGGCCTTGGCCCGCTCGGGAACCAGGTCGTTGACGGCCACGTCGGCTCCAGCGCGTGCCAGCCAGCGGGCGATCTCTCGTCCGATGCCGGCGCCGGCACCGGTGACCAGTGCACGCCGGCCCTCATGGTCGATGGTGATGGTCATGGGTTTCCTCCCGTGGTGACGGTGAGCAGCGTCAGTACCTCCTCGACCACGCCATCGGCCCGCCGTCGAATCTCGTCAGGGTCGACACCACCGATCGGATGGGCCACCGAGACCACCCGCAGGTCGGCCAGGCCGAGGTCGTGGGCCGTCTGTTCAGTTAGTTCTCGAAGGGCTTCAGTCGCCACCAAGATGGTGGGCCGGCCAGCTGCTTCGAGCTTCACAGAGTCGTGGACACTCCACGACGTACAACTTCCTCAATCAGCGGTGCCGGTGAGGATCACGTCGACCTCCTCGGCCAGTAGGTCGAGAACCTGATCCTCACAGGGAATGGCGGCGTTCTTGGTTGCCGTGTGGACCACGGTGGCTCCGGTGCGCTCAGCGAGCCGCTTGGCCAGCTGCTCGAGCAGGACGTCGGCGTTGGGCTTGCGGTTGTCCAGGATGCCAATACGGCATCCGGTCAGGACCGCCGGCGAAGGGGCCCGCTGGGCTGGGGGCGTGGCCACGTCGCCGTCAGGCCGGTGGATCAGCATGAGTCGAGACTTGCTTCTGGACGGGTGGTCTTCGAAAGGACGGGCAGGGTCACGCTGCGGGTCATGCCCCAGCTCGGGATGACCGAACTGTGCTTGCCGGGTCCGCCCATCACCATGATTCGCATGTTGTCAGGGTGTTCGGTCATGGGTGTCGGCGCATCGTCCTCGAGCCGATCCATCCAAGGGGCCCATGCGCGGAGTGCGAATGCCCGCCGTAGCTCACCGGCCGGGAGGCGAGCCCGCTCGAACAGGTAGGACGCCACGTCCCGCCGGGACCAGCCGGCCTCAGCACAGGTGGCGGCGTGTTCGGGACACAGAGCCACCAAGTACTCGCCTCGACTGATGCAGGCGTTGTTCTGGGCCGTGGTGGCCATGGCCGAGGCCACTTTGTCGAGGATCCGGGCCGGGTCGCCAGATTCCATGTCGTGCACATTGTGGGGGGCTTCGCCACAGTGGACGGTTACCGCCGATGGCGCGTCGACGCCCACGGTGGTCGGGTAGGCCGGCCATGGCGACGCGTCCGCGTTCTCGGCTACGCAGTACCCGTATTTGGCTGGGTTGCCCTGAGTGGAGGCGTCGCCGTCTCCGGGCGTGGCCCCGGCTACATGGAGGAGCACCAGGCGCACGGCCCGACCGGTAGTGGCGTTGGCCCGGTTGCCAGGACCGAAGGCTCCGAGGCCGCCGCAGTAGCCGGCGGTTCGGGCCACCTCGCCGTGGACGACGACCAAGGGGGCAACGCAGTGGGTGGTGGCGTTCACTCCTCGAAGGTTCAGTTCGGGATGGGACAGTGCCCTGACGGCGGCCTCCAGCACGGGGAGGTGTTCGGGTAGGCAGCCGGCCATGACGGCGTTGATGGCCAGGGTTCGTCGGGTGGCCTCGCCGAAGCGCGGCGGGAGGACAGCGACGACCTCGTCGGGGTCATGGTCTGGGTAGCCGGCCAGCATGGCGTCGACCCGCTCGGGGGTGGGGGCGATCACGGGGAGGCCGTCCCCCCAGCCGTGTTCACCTAGTGCGTCCACTAGGTCGGCACCGTCGTCGACCTGAAGCAGAACAGAGGTTGGATCGTCTAGACTATCTACATGCATCAGACTCAAGTCTGACAGATGTTGACAGGGTCGGCAACAGGGGGTTGAATCGACGGTCATGGCGGCGCGCCGGGGAGTCACGTCAGAACAGGTGGCTGAGGCCGCACTGGCGATGCTGGACGAAGCTGGTCGTCTCGAAGCGGTTCGACCTTCTGCTGTGGCTGACCGACTGGGCATTCGCAGTCAGTCTCTCTATGCCCACGTAGACGGGACCACTGGGCTGCGTCGCCTCCTAGCACTGTTATGCCTCGACGAGTTGGCCGGTTTGGTCACGACAGCGGCAGTTGGCCGGTCGGGACGAGACGCGGTGGAAGCCATTGTCCGTACGCAGTTGGACCACGCGTTGGCGCACCCGGGCCGGTCCGAGGCCACGGTCCACCCACCAGGCAACGATCCGGAACTGGTGGCGTCAATCGAACGGGCCGGTGGACCACTTCAGACCGTACTGACATCGTTGGGCCTTGATGCCGAGGATCGAGTCCACTGGGTCCGCCTACAACTAGCCATCACGACCGGGTACGCCGCACTAGTGCGCGACGGCCAACTCACCCTGTCGCCGGAACCGTCGACCACTGTCGACCATCTGGTGGACGTGCTCCTTGACCGGTTGGAAAGCGTTGCGTGAGTCAGCTGGACGGATCAGGTTTGGGTTAGGGCTTGGTAAGGCGAGGCGTTGCTGCCGTCACATTTCATAATCATGGAAGCGGTGTCGGTCCCCGAGTCGGCGGAAGGACTCAGCCCCAGGGAGACCACTCGCGCCCTCCTTTCTCCCAACTGTCTTCCGGGACGGGTTTACCGAGCGGGCTCTTGGGATGACAGCACCACCCTGAAGCGCCTACGGTTTGACGATGGATGGCGTCCCATCAGGTCGTCGGCAGACGAGGACCAAGTCTGGGGGGACCATGGCCAGAGGGAATCCGCACCGTTGGACGCTCGCCGTGTTGGTGGCATTGGCCTTGATGGCTGGGGCCTGCGGTGGAGGTGGCAATGACGGGGCGGAACCGGCACCGACCACTGCTGCTGCGACGACGATTGCGTCGACTACGACGGCCGTTCCGGCGACCACAGAGCCACCGGATGAGCCGCTAGACGCAACGACGACGATTGCGTCGACTACGACGGCCGTTCCGGCGACCACAGAGCCACCGGATGAGCCGCTAGACGCAACGACCACCACCGAGGCCCCGGTGGGAACGACCACGACGACTACTGAGGCGCCGATCGTCCTCACCGATTCGTTCCGGGGAGTGACCGCCGAGACCATCAAGGTCGGGTTTGCCTCGATCGACTTTGAGAAGTTCACGGAGACCTACGGGATTCCGCTGCCGTACGCCAACTATGACGACATGGTGGACGCCTATGTGGCCCACATCAATTCCACCGGTGGCATTCACGGTCGCATGATCGAACTAGTCCACAGCCATTTCCTACCGGTGGGC
>Ga0315318_10000700_pt1 | contig 14078 bp, 13 predicted proteins | sample M1200m3416metaG_FD_203703 | JGI IMG/M metagenome (GOLD analysis project Ga0315318, IMG submission 203703) | Ammonia-oxidizing marine archaeal communities from Monterey Bay, California, United States - M1 200m 3416 | ecosystem: Environmental > Aquatic > Marine > Coastal | place: USA: California... | reverse complement strand
GACCTGCAGGTCGTCGAAGTCCTGGGACACCACCGATTCGAGACAACGCCCAACGTGGGCCTCACGATTGAAGGTAGGGACCACCACCGTGAAGAGGGGTCGATCCTCTGGCACCTCAGCGAGACTAGCCAGCGTCCCCACTGCTGGAGGTTCACACCGGGAGTGGATTGCTAGCGTCGGACCGATGATCGACGTGCCAGCGGAAACAGCCCCACGAGTGAACCGCCATCGCATCCTCGTGGTCGGCGGAACCGGCCACGTCGGTGCTGCACTGGCCGTTCACCTCTCGGGACAGGGGCACCATGTGGTAGCCACCGGTCGGCGCCTCCCACCGCCTCTCGGCGATCCACAGATACAGACGGTGACGTTGGACCTCGCTCGGCCGGATCTCGACGACCGCATCGGACTATGCGACACAGCCATCCTCTGCCCATGGGTGCTGGAGGGAGAGGCGTCCAGCGACTGGGTGACGGCCATGACCACCGGACTCCAGCAACTAGGAGTGGGCTCGGTTCTCTACTTCTCCAGCATGTGGGTCTACGGCGAGCCCCTAGCCGGGACCCTCACCGAACGCAACACGCCCCGACCGACCAGCTTCTACGGTGCCGCCCATCTTGCCAACGAACTAGCCCTTACCGACTCTGGGGCCAGGTTGGACCTCGATATCAGCATCATCCGAATGTCCAACCTGATCGGACCCGACCCTCTCCATCGCCACCGGTCAAAGGTTTCCTTCGCCCACGAGATGGCGGCCATGGCCATCAGCGAGCAAAAAATCGTGCTCCGGTCATCTCCATCCACCCCCCGAGACCTCCTGGCAAGGAGTCGACTCCACCACGACGTCGACGCTCTAATCGACCGTTCTTCGAATCCAGGTCGAATCGAGATCCTGAACGCCGGTGGAGACCGGACGACGACAGTCGGGGCATTCGCCCACCGGATCGCCAAAGTGGCTACCGAGTACCATGGTTTACCCGTGTCCATCGAGCATCCCGAGGACCCATCCGACCAGATGACATTCGTCCTCGACTCGCAGAAACTCCGTTCGATCGCCGGACCGTGCCTCAACAACCTTGACCGGGAGATCTCGATGGTGTTCGACGATGTGCGCTCCATGGCTTCGGACCACCCATGAACCGGCTGACCGACACCTATGCCGATCGCCGGGTCCTCGTGACAGGTCACACCGGATTCAAAGGAGCGTGGCTGAGCCAGTGGCTCGAGCACCTGGGCGCCTCCGTATCGGGCTATTCCGACGGGACACCCACCGACCCATCGGCCTTCGACCTACTCAACCTGGAACAACGCTTGGACCACCACGTCGGCGACATCCGGGACCGACGACGACTAGCAGAGGTGATCGACGAGGTCCGACCCGAGATGGTGTTCCACCTCGCCGCCCAGCCACTGGTCCTTAGGTCGATCGCCAACCCGGTCGAGACCTTCGAGGTCAACACCATGGGCATGGTCAACGTCCTGGAGTGCATCCGCGAACGGCCTGAGATACAAGCCGCAGTCCTAGTCACCAGTGACAAGGCCTACCGCAACGAAGAATGGGACCGGGGCTACCGGGAGACCGATCACCTCGGTGGGCACGACCCGTACAGCGGATCGAAGAGTTGCGCTGAACTGGTCGCCCACTCATACCACCACTCCTTCCTCCGCGATGCACCGACCCGAACGGCGACCACCCGTGCGGGAAACGTGATCGGTGGCGGTGACTGGGCATCCGACCGGATAGTGCCCGACTGCATCCGAGCGTGGTCGGTCGGCGAATCAGTCACCGTCAGGAGCCCACGGGCCACCAGGCCGTGGCAACACGTCCTCGAGCCACTCAGTGGCTACCTATGGCTGGGTGCCCGGCTCCTGACCGATGAACGACTGGACGGCGAGGCATTCAATTTCGGCCCGGGCGCGGATCAGGACGAGACCGTCGCCAACCTCATCGAATCGATGACCCGCCGGTGGGACGGGGCCCACTGGGAGATTGCACCGGGATCCGAGATGACTGGCCTCGAGGCGTCGCTGCTCAAACTGTCGTGCGACAAGGCCCTCCGAATGCTCGACTGGCATGCCGTGCTTCCATTCGCTGAGACCATCGAACTGACCATCGACTGGTACCGGTCCTGGCACGTGGCAGGTGACGACCTCCGAAAGATCACCATCGATCAGATCGAGAGATACACCGCATCAGCAGGACACGCCGGGGTGGCTTGGGCAAGGCCATGACCACCCCATCAATCCACGACGTGCTCTTGACCAACCTCCGGGAGATCATCGATGAGCGCGGTTCGGTCCTTCACCATCTCCGCAACGATTCTCCCGACTTCCGTGCCTTCGGCGAGGCCTACTTCTCCGAGATCCTGCCGGGCGCGACCAAGGCATGGAAGCGACACAAGGCCCAGACCCAGAACCTCACCGTCCCAGTGGGGCGCGTCCGGTTCGTGATCTACGACGACCGGGCCGACTCTCCCACCAGCGGTGCGCTGTACATAATCGAACTGGGCCGACCGGACGACTACCGGCGGCTAACCATCCCACGTGGCCTCTGGTATGGATTCCAGTGCCTTAGTGACCGAGCGGCCCTCATCGCCAACGTGGCCGACCTGCCCCACCATCCAGACGATGGGGAACTCCGGGATCAGGACGACGCCGGTATCCCCTATTCCTGGTGAGGTCGTCCCCGGGGATCACACGCGTCGTCTAAGCAACAGGTTCCACTGGTCCAGCCGATCTGCGGCCTCCAAAGCCACTACCGGCCGCAGATCGGTACGTCTCACCAGGCCTCCGACCTCGCCGATGGCGAAGGCCTCATAACCCACGGCCGAGGCAATCAGGTCAGCCGCCCATAAAGCATCCACGTCCGGTGTGACCTCGAGGATGGCCGTCCGGATCTGGCCATCAGCGAAGAGTCCTGGTGCGCCTGCGAGCACCTCGGGTTCGTAGCCCTCCACGTCGATCTTCAACAGGCCGATCTCTCGGTCGCCAGCGTGTTCGGCGATCACGTCGGCCAGGCGCAGTTGAGGGACCTCGATGCTCTCGCCATCGAACCAATTCTGGGCGAGACCGGCACGGTGGCCGGTGACTGCCGTTCCGAGTCCTCGGTGGTCCGGATTGTCCCATCCGCTGAGTTGAACCACGCCGGTGGTCGGACCTAGGGCAGCCCTCACCACCATCACGTTCGCCATGTCCCCGACGACGAGGTCCAAGTCGGCCTGACAACGTGGCGACGGCTCGACGGCCACCACGGCACCGCCGCCGCCGACCAGATGGGCGGCCCTAGCCGAGAAGATGCCGATATTCGCTCCAACGTCGATGCAGGCATCGTCAGCACGTAGCAGCCGGGGCAGCAGCCTTAGGATCTCACGTTCGTAGGTCCCTTCGTAGGAACCACGACACGTCCAGTCCGAGGGTTCATAAATGATCGGCGTGCCATCGCCCAACACGATCACCCCCGGCTCGGGTTCCGGAGCCAGGGCTCGAGCCAACCGCCAGTACCGGGAGGCGCCCCGGAGACCGCCCGCAGCCAATCGGCGCGCCACCCGGTGGGGAACGGGAGGGCGCACCAGACCATCGGCGGATCGCATCACAAGATCGTACGACTGGCACCTTGGAACCGAGCCACTAGTCGGGAGTACCCCTGCGAGGACACCTATGTCGGACTGTAGGCACAGGGGAGGTGCTTGATGCCGTTGACGAAGTTGGAGCGGAGGCGGTCCGGCTCGGAGGTGGCGTGGATGTCGGGCAACCGGGTCAGTAGCTCCCGAAACATCACGCCGATCTCACGCCGGGCCAGATGGGCACCGAGGCAGAAGTGAGGGCCCGGACCGCCGAACCCCACATGCGGGTTGGGGTCTCGGGTCACGTCGAACCGTTCGGGGTCGTCGAACACCGCCTCGTCTCGGTTCGCCGACGAGTACCACAGCACCAACTTGTCCCCGGCCCGAAACTCGTGGTCTCCCAGCTGCACCCCGTCGGCAGTCGCCGTCCGCCGGAAGTGCGTAACTGGGCTAGATAGTCGAACGATCTCGTCCACCGCGGTGGGCGTCACTCCATCAAGGTCGGCCGTCCACCGACTCCGCTGGTCCGGGTTGGCCGTCAGTAGGTCCAGACCCCACGAGATCGAGTTACGGGTCGTCTCGTTGCCGGCCACGCACAGGAGCACGAAAAATGAGGCCAGCTCATCGGCGGTTAGGCGCTCACCGTCCACCTCGGCGTGGACGAGCACCGACGTGAGGTCCTCGCCGTTGCCGCCACGCCGCAACTCGGCTGTCTCGTGCATGATCGCCGCCAACCCGGCCCCGGCGGATAGAAACGCCTCCAAGGGGTTGACGTCCTCGGGAACGTACTCGGGGTCACCTTGGCTCAGAACGATGTTGGACAACTGGAACACGTCGTCGTACCGGTCCGGTTCAATACCCATCAGGTCGCAGATGACCGTCAGCGGCAGGCGAGCTGCCACTTCGGTGACGAAGTCACAGGATCCACGGCCGCCCACCCGGTCCACGATGTCCGACGCCGTGCGGACGATCCCATCGTCAAGGGTCCGCATCATTCGCGGGGTGAACCCGGCCGACACCACCCGGCGCAGACGGGCGTGTCGCGGATCGTCCATGTTGATCATCGACCCAAAGAATTCCCTGAACTCGGGTGGGAGGTCGGGAATGTTTGTTCCCTCTCCCGAGCAGAATGCGTCGGACCGGCGACTGACCTCCACCACGTCGGCATGCCGGGTGACCGCCCAGTAGCCGGGGCCGGCAGCGAGGTACTCGGTTTCCTGCTCCGGGAAGAAGCGGATCGGATCATGACGTCGGAGGTCGGCGAACGCCGCGTACCGGTCGGCCATCGAGGTCGTCCAGAAGGGATCGATCGAGGACAGGTCGATCCCCTCCAGATCAGTCCCTGCCGACGGGGTGGACTCTGTGGCATCGCTGTGGGCAGTCACGGTCGGGACCCTAGGCACCCGTCTTCTCGCAGTTCTGATCCGGCGACCGGATCCCGGCGGCCCGATCCAGTGGGCAGACACCATCGGACATAGGTTGCCCACATGGACCGACAGGCACTCACAGACCGGATCGCGGCGGAGGACCTGCTTACCCGTTACGCCACGGCCGTCGACCGCCGGGACTGGGAGCAGTACCGCTCGATCTTCACCGCCGACGCCGAGATCGACTACACGTCGGCCGGCGGGATCGCCGGCACCGTCGACGAGATCGTGGAATTCCTCTCGACCTCCTTGGAGATGTTCGAGATGACCCAGCACCTGGTGTCCAACGTCGATCTGGAGGTGAACGGCGACTCGGCGACCGTGACCGCCATGTTCAACAACCCGATGCGCCTCCCTGGTGGCGATACCTGGTTTACCGGAGGCTGGTACCACCACGATCTGGTCCGTACCCCTGACGGTTGGCGCAGTCGGTGTCTCCGCGAGGAGTCGGCCTGGTTCGACCGAGCACCCTTCTGATCAGATTCCTTAGCTTTCCCATTGCTGCGAAACATTCCGACGTAATGACCAATCCCTTGCCCTACCCGTTGCTTAGCTATGCCAGACGAACCGTCGTGGTGACCGGCGCGGCCACCGGCATGGGAGCCGAGACCGTTGCCCTCCTGCTGGAGTCCGGCGCCGAGGTCTACGCACTTGACATTGCCGAAGTCACGACATCGGTGACCTCGGCCCAGCATGTCGATCTAGGGGACCCCACATCCATCGATGGTGTTCTGGACGGCCTTCCGCCACGGATCAACGCCCTCATGCATTGTGCCGGCATCCCAGGCGGCACCCGCTTCAACCCCCGGACCGTGGTGCGGGTTAACTTTCTGGGGCTCCGACACCTGACCGAGGCCGTCTTTGACCGGATGAGTGACGACGCGTCGATCACCAGCATCGCCTCAATCGCCGGGGGCGGCTGGCCTAGCCACCAGACGGAACTGTCTGAGCTGCTGGCCACCAACGACTTTGCCGCCGCAGACGCCTGGCTGGACGACCGAGACGATCTGGTCGGCGACGGCTACAGCTTCTCCAAGGAGTGCGTGCAGTTCTGGACGATGTGGCGGTCCACCAGCGCCATCCGCTCCGGCGTGCGGGTCAACGCCATCTGTCCCGGGGTGACTGACACCAAGATCATGGTGGACTTCCGTCAGGCCATGGGCGACGCGGCCATCGACATGACGGCCGACGCCGGCATCGGGCGGCTGGCCAGCCCGGCAGAGATGGCGCCCGCCATGTTGTTCCTGGGCCACCATCAAGCGGCCAGCTATGTCAACGGCGTGAACCTTGACATCGACGGCGGGTTCATGGCCGCCTTGACCACCGGTCAAGTGGACTTCTCTAAGTACGACCTAGGTGGCTGAGGACCCAGACAACCGAGAAATATCAGACGAGACCCGTAGGGTTCCTTCCAGCCTGCAGATCCTCAAACCGGCGCAGCGCAGCCGGAAGCGTGACATCGTGGGTGAACACCCAGAACCGACCCGTCCGGACGGCGTCTACCACCCGGTCGGCCACCACGTCGGTGCCGATCCCTCGCTCAGCCAGTATCTCGGCCAGCGAGGCTTGGGTGGCGTCGTTCGTCTCGTCCACCTCCACCCAATCGGGTCGCAGGCGAGCCACATCGAAGATGGCCGTCGACACCAGTTCCGGACAAAGGCACGACACGCCGATCGGCGTGGGTTCCAGCTCCCGGTGAAGAGCCTCGGACAGCCCCACCACGGCGTGCTTACTGGCCGCATACATCCCCAAGAAGGCGTTGGTCATCAGACCGGCCTGAGAGGCCACATTGACGATGTGACCCGCACCGGCAGCCACCATCCTTGGGACGAAGGCCAACACCCCGTGAGCGACGCCCAGCACATTCACGTCAAAGGTCCAACGCCACTCCGATGGAGTGGTATCCAACATGGCGCCCGCCGGGCCCACCCCGGCGTTGTTGCACAAGACGTGAACCCCACCGTGACGATCCCAGGCCACATCAGCCATGGCGCTGACGGCATCGTGGTTGGTCACATCGCACGCCTCGCCCGACACCCGGTCACCGACCTCAGCCGACAGGCGGTCAACCTCCTCACCCAGCGCATCACCGTCGGCATCGGACAACACCACGGCCATCCCCTCGGCCAGGAATGCTTCGACCAAGGCCAGCCCTATGCCTGACGCCGCACCGGTCACCACGGCCACCCGACCGTCCAATTGCCGAATCACCTCGCGCTCCCCCCCGACGGCCACGGACACCGCACCGTCGTCGACCGTAGGCCTGCCGGCCGTTCGCGGTTGCGTCCGGCTGTCCGCACGATCGGGACCCCGACTACCGTCGGCCCATGCCCGGCCCCCTCGACGGCATCCGCATCGTCGACCTTTCCGTCGCTCTCACCGGCCCACTCGCCGCGGGGATGCTCGTCGACCAAGGCGCAGAGTGCATCAAGGTTGAGCAGGCCCCGATTGGGGACGTGGTCCGCTGGCTAGGCAGTTCGGTAGCCGGTGTCTCGGCCATGTTCCAGGTGGCCAACCGTGGCAAGCGCTCGATCGTCCTGGACCTCCGACAGGACGAGGGGCGGGCAATCCTCGACGACCTGATCGCCGAGGCGGACGTGCTAGTCCAGAACTTCCGACCCGGAGTAGCCGAGCGACTCGGCATCACCTACGCCGAGGTGAAGACCATCAACCCAGACATCGTCTACGCCGACCTGACCGGCTTCGGCCCAGACGGCCCCTATAGCCACCGCCGCGTCTACGACACGGTGATCCAGGCCCACTCCGGACTGGCGGCCAGCCAGACCGGTACCAACGACGAATACCCCAAATTCCTGAAGCAGTTGGCATGCGACAAGGTCACCGCTTACACGGCCTGCCAGGCCATCACCGCGGCACTCTTTGCCCGAGAGCGGGGGCTCGGGGGCCAACACATCGAACTGTCAATGCTGGACGCCTGCATCGCCTTCCTCTTCGTGGACGGCGCCGACCACGAGATCATCCTGGACGGCGACCACTCGGGGCCCCAGTCAGTGGCCGCCAACAACACCCCGCTGGCCTTCGACGGCGGCTTCGCTGCGATCGCCGTGCCCGCCGACGACGAGTTCCACGGACTGGCCCGGGCCCTCAACGTGGACAGCTCCGACCCCGATGTGGCCACCATCCGAGACCGGTCCCGAAACCGCGACAAGTCGATGGCTGTCCACCGGGAGGTCAGGAAAAATGCCACACAAATACCTATCGACGAGGGGGCCGAGCGGATGGACGCCAACCAAGTGCCGTTCGGAATCGTGCGCGCCGTACACGAAGTGCCCGCCGACCCGCAGGTGGTGGCCAACGATCTGTTCACCACGTTTGACCATCCGGCGGCCGGCCGGATCCGTCACCACCGAGTACCAGCCCGTTTTCACGGCTCGCCCACCACCTTCCGGGACCCCGCTGCCCCCACGTTAGGCCAGCACTCCGACGAGGTAGTCGCCGAAACTGGTCGAGGCAATCGAATCGAGGAACTACGGGCAGCCGGAGTCATCGGGTGAGCAAAATCAAGGGCGACCACCGCGACCACCTTCGCTACGACGCCTACGCGCGCCATCACGCTCAACATGGCGACTCCGAACTGATCCCGGCAGCCACCGTGGTCGTCCTCCGAGACGGTGACGACGGGGTCGAGACCCTGATGCTGCGGAAGAACTCCAAGATCGCCTTCGGTGGGATGTGGGTGTTCCCTGGGGGAAAGATCGATAACGACGACGAGGTCCTAGACGCTCATGGGGAACCCGACGAGTTGGCCACCGCAGCGGCCGCAGCGGTACGCGAGGCAGCCGAGGAGGCATCGGTGTCCCTAGACCCGGCAGGTCTAGTCTGGTTCGCCTACTGGGTACCGCCTCCGGTCATGCCCATACGGTTCGCCACCTTCTTCTTCGCCGCCCGTCACGACGAGCCGACCTCAGAGGTGTTGATCGACGACGGTGAGATAACCGAGCACGAGTGGATGCGTCCCGTTGACGCCATGGCCCGCCGCGACGGTGGAGAGATCGAGTTGGCCCCCCCTACCTGGATGACCCTCCACCGCCTCTCCGGCTTCACCACGATCGCTGACGCCCTCGTTGAGCTGGAAGCCGAGGATCCACCGTTCTACGAGACCCACATGGCCCGGACCGACGATGGACCGGTGGCCATGTGGACTGGTGACGCCGGCTATGAATCCAGCGACCCGTCCATCGAAGGACCCCGCCACCGACTCACCCTCATCGAGGACGGCTACGTGTTCGCCGACACCCGATGATGAACAGCGACAAAGCACCTACCGGGGCCCTCACCGGGCTCACCGCGGGGCAGGTTTCTGAGCGGGTAGCCGACGGCCGCATCAACGATGTACCCGACGCCCCCGTCCGCACGACCGGCGAGATTCTGAGAGCCAACGTGCTCACTCCGGTCAACGCCATCATGGGGGCACTCCTGGCGCTGATCTTGGTGGCCGGCTTCCCCGGGGACGCCCTATTCGCCGGGGTGATCGTCTCCAACAGCGTGATCGGCACCGTCCAAGAGTTGCGGGCCCGCCGCACCCTGACCGAGTTGGCCGTCCTATCTGCACCCCGGGCCCGGGTGATCCGTGACGGAGGGACGCTGGACCTGGACGTGTCGGGCGTCGTTGCCGATGACCTGCTGGCACTAACTCCTGGCGACCAGGTGGTAGTCGACGGCACGATTGTCGAGGGTGTCGGCCTAGAAGTCGACGAGTCGCTCCTGACCGGTGAGGCCGACCCGGTGGAAAAGGTGGCCGGCGACGAGGTGCTATCGGGAAGCTTCGTCTCGGCCGGGTCGGGCCACTACCGGGCCACCCACATCGGTGCTGACTCATATGCCGCCACCCTGGCCGAAGAGGCCCGCCGCTTCACTTTGGTGGACAGCGAACTTCGAACCGGGGTGGATCGCGTACTGCGCTGGCTGACCATCGTCATTCCCCCGGCCTCTGGACTGTTGCTTCTGCGGCTACTGGTAACCGAGGACCGCTGGCCTGACGCCCTGCGAGGAACGGTGGCCGCCGCGGTGGCCATGGTTCCCGACGGCCTGGTGCTGCTGACCAGCCTCTCGTTCATCGTCGGCGTCATTGCCCTGGCCCGGCGACGAGCACTGGCCCGCGAGCTGGCATCGGTCGAGCTCCTCGCCCGGGTGGACACGCTCTGTCTGGATAAGACAGGCACCATCACCACCGGCGAGATCACCTTCGCCGGCATCGAACCCATTGGCGCCACTAGCGAGGCCGACGCGGCAGCGGCCGCCGGTGCTCTGGCCGGCGCCGACCCCACACCCAATCCCACCCTCGCCGCGCTGGCCGCCGCCCTACCCGCCCCTGACTGGACGGTGGTTGACACCGTGCCGTTCTCGTCGGCCCGCAAGTGGGCCTCAGCCACCGTGGCCCCGGCCGGCGCCGACGCGTCCGACCGGTACGTCCTGCACCTTGGAGCACCCGACGTGCTGCTCCCCACCGGGGAGTGGACGGTGGCTCGTGAGCGAGTGGCCGAACTTGCCGCTGAGGGGCGCCGGATCCTGGTGGTGACTCGTTCGACACACGACCTGGACCGGCCTAGCGGCCGGCCAGATAGTCAACTAGGCGATCTCCCTTCAGCTCGCCTACCCCTGTGTCTGCTCCTGCTGGAGGACACGGTGAAGGCCGAGGCACCGGAGATCCTGGCGTGGTTTGTCGAGCAGGGTCTTGACCTGAAAGTCATCTCGGGCGACCATCCGGCCACCGTGGCCGCCGTCGCCCGCCGGGCTGGGATTCCGGGCGCTGACGAGGGCATCGACGCCCGGACCCTCCCTGACGGCGACGAGGCCCTGGCCGACGCCCTCACCCGGGGTAACTCTGGCCCAGCGGTGTTTGGACGGGTCACCCCCCACCAAAAGCGGGCCATGGTGCGGGCCCTGCAGTCCCGGGGCCGGACAGTGGCCATGACAGGCGATGGCGTGAACGATGTGCTGGCTCTCAAGGACGCCGACATGGGCATCGCCATGGGCTCCGGTAGTTCGGCGTCCCGGGCCGTGGCCCAACTGGTTCTGCTCGACGACCGCTTCTCGACACTGCCAAGGGTGGTGGCCGAGGGCCGCCGGGTCATCAACAACATCGAGAGGGTGGCCAACCTGTTTCTCACCAAGGCCACCTACGCCGTACTGCTCACCGCACTTGTCGGCCTGTTCGGGGTGCCGTTTCCGTTCCTCCCTAAGCAACTGACCCTGATCGGCACGGTGTCCATCGGGGTACCGGGGTTCTTCCTGGCGCTGGCTCCTGATGACTCCCTGGTCCGGCCGGGCTTCCTGCCTCGAGTATTGAAGTGGTCGCTGCCCGCCGGGGCCATTGCCGCTGCGGTCACCTTCGTCAGTTACGAGGTGGTCCGGCGATCGGACGCCTCGTTGGCCGAGGCCCGTACAACGGCCACCCTGACCCTGCTTGGCGTCGGCCTAGCCATCTTGCTTGGGATCAGTCGGCCGCTCCGCCCGTGGAAGGTGGCCCTGACCGGGGCGATGGGTGGGCTCTACGCGGTGACTATGGCGTGGCCATTCGCCCGCCAGTACTTCGAACTGGCGGTCCCGCCAGGCTCGGCATGGCTGACGGCGGTCGTCGGCACAGTCGTCGGCGGCTTACTGATCTCCGTCATTCCCCGACTGGCACCCCTCCTTGGACAGGTCCGCAACCGCTAGCGTCGCCAGTGAACCCGGGGGTCAACGACGATCCCCGTCCGACCCGAGAGGTCCACAATGCCCGACTCCGGCAACAGCCTCTTTGCCACCGCTCTGGACCAGTTCAACCGCGGTGCCGACCTGATTGACCTGTCAGACGACCTGCGTTCAATCCTGTCGCAACCCAAGAATGAGATCATCGTCAACTTTCCGGTCCGACTCAACGACGGCTCCTATCGGGTGTTTCGCGGCTACCGCATCCAGCACTCCAACCTGTTGGGCCCGTACAAGGGCGGTGTGCGTTTCCACCCAATGGTCGACCTCGACGAAGTCAAGGCGCTGGCCTCGTGGATGACCTGGAAGTCGGCACTGTGTGACATCCCGTTCGGTGGAGCCAAGGGTGGAATCTCGTTTGACCCCAGCGGATTGGAACCCGATGAGTTGGAACGGGTCGTCCGTCGCTTCACCCACGCCCTCGGCAGCAACATTGGACCCGACCACGACATCCCGGCTCCCGATCTGGGGTCGAATTCCCAATCGATGGTGTGGATGATGGACACCTACTCCAACTCCATGGGCGCCACGGAACGGCAGAACGTTAAACGGATCGTGACCGGCAAGACCCTCGAGACGGGTGGCAGCCCCGGTCGCGAAAAAGCCACTGGCCAAGGCGTGGTGTTCTGCCTGCAGCACTGGGCCGACGAGGTGGGCTTCGATCTGGCTGGCGCCACAGTCTCTATCCAAGGCTTCGGCAACGTAGGCAGCGCCACTGCCCGCATCATGCAGGTCCACGGCGCTCGAGTAGTCGCGGTATCCGACCATGCCGGTGCAGTGGCCGACGAGGACGGAGTCGACGCCTTCGAGTTGACCGACTGGGTCCGCGAACACGGCACGGTCGCCGGCTTTCCGGGAGGTATGTGGATTGAACCCGATGACTTCTGGGCGGTGCCGGCCGACATCGTGATCCCCGCCGCCCTCGAAAACCAGATCACCAGTGAGAACGTGGGTCAGATTCAGGCAAAGGTGATCGTCGAGGCGGCCAACGGGCCAACGACGCTGGAGGCTGAGAAGATCCTCGCCCAGAGAGAGATCGACGTCCTCCCCGACATACTGGTGAATGCTGGCGGCGTCGTGGTCTCGTACTTCGAATGGCTCCAGAACCGATCAGCCCAAAGCTGGAACCTCGATGACGTGGACTTCAAGCTCCGGGAGACTCTCTGGAAGGCGTGTGACGCGGTGGCCGACCTCCGGGCCGAACTCGACGTGACCTCCCGACGGGACGCTGCTTACGCGGTGGCCCTCCGGCGCCTACAGGTGGTCTACGGACAGCGGGGCATCTTCCCCTGATCCGGACGCTGCTCGTCGGGTCCGGACCATTCGTCGAGGCCCTCGCCGAAGGACTAGACACCTACGGCCACGCCGTGGCCGCGGTGGAACCCGGCCGCGGCCCTGGTTCAGTCACCGGCATCGACAACGTTGGCTCGGCCGTAAGGGCGGCTGCAGGCCTACTGGGTGCACCGGACCTGGTGGTCCACATACCGGCGGTCCCCGACGGCCCAACGACGATTATCCACCAGTCGACCGAAGCTTGGGCCGCGTCGTGTGAGGCCCCTATGGCCGAAGCCATCGGGGTGGCCCGCTCCATCGGCGAGCTCACGGCGACCAGTGCAGAGGAACAAGCTAAAAATGCCCCCCGCTTGGTGTGGATCCTGCCCACCACGGCACTCGGCGGAGCAGCCGGGTACGTCGGTGTCGGAGCGGCTGGCGAGGGCATCCGGGCGCTGGCCAAGGGGGTGGCCAAGCAATGGGGCCGCAGGTGCACCACGACGGTGCTAGCAGTCTCGCCGACCACGCTGTTCGACGGCGTGGGCCCCGCCGAGGAGGGTTCGCTCTCACCACCGGCTCTCGGCAAGCCCGGAAACACCGCCATCCACGTGGCGACCGAGATCGCTTCGCTGGTCGACCTGTTGGCCGATCCCCGGAACCGGGCCACCACGGGTGCCACCGTGGTGGCCGACGGTGGCACCTGGATGGCCCCGTGACCAACACGACCAGCCTCCTAGCAGGACGGGTCGCCCTCATCACCGGGGGAGCCGCTGGCATCGGCCTCGGCCTGGCCACCGCCATGGCACGCGCCGGGGCGGCTGTGGTGCTGGCCAGCCGACGCCCTGAGGTGGGTGAGGCGGCCGCCGGTGACCTCAAAACCGAGGGCCTGGACGCCACCTGGGTCCGATGTGACGTAACGGTTCCCGACGACGTCTCCGCAGCGGTGGACGGTGCGGTGGCCGCACACGGTCGCTTGGATTGTCTGGTCCACAATGCCCTCGACGGGTCCCCGGATGGGCCCGTGGAGGGCGCCACCGACGAGAGGTGGGCCACGCTGGCCGCCACCTCGGTGCGCGCCTCCTACAACTGTGCCCAAACCGCCTATCCC
>Ga0315318_10000697_pt1 | contig 14091 bp, 17 predicted proteins | sample M1200m3416metaG_FD_203703 | JGI IMG/M metagenome (GOLD analysis project Ga0315318, IMG submission 203703) | Ammonia-oxidizing marine archaeal communities from Monterey Bay, California, United States - M1 200m 3416 | ecosystem: Environmental > Aquatic > Marine > Coastal | place: USA: California... | reverse complement strand
AACCTAAAAAGCAAAAACCTACAGATAATGCTTTAGACATGAAGGGTACTAGTATATTTGGTGGTCCAATGGTTAAGAGATAATAACATATATTAAATAAATAACTTATAATAAAACAATTAATTAAATCGGGGTTGAAAAATGAGAGCTAAACAAATAATAAGAGAAGATTTGTCCATGGACACTCGTGTTATGGAAACAGACCACGAAGTACAGATGGCTAGAGCAGACTTATTTAAACTAGCAAAGTACTCCGTAGAACTACACAAAATACTTAAAAACGTATCAGAAGCAGAAGGACTTGAAGGTTGGGTACAGGCTAAGATTACTAAAGCCGCAGACTATATTTCAAGTGTAAAACATCACTTAGAATACGAACAAGCAGAGGTTGATGCTGGACCAGAATTTGAACCTACGCCAGATATGGGGATTCCAACACCTCAACCAACTGACATAGAATTAGGTTCTGAAAGTGTTAACGAATTAAAAAATGAACATTCAGATAGTGACATTAAAAAAGCGATAGCAATCGCTAATCATCCAGACTTTAAAGGAGGCAACCATACAGGTGCTTCTAACAAAATTAATAAAATTAAACCTGGTTTAGCAGATCATCCTAAAGTAGCAGACGCTTTAAGAAAGGCTAACGAGAACAAGGGAGCATAATATGAAAGACGATAAAACATTTGCTAGTTTGGTTGCTAAATTAAACAAAATGGGTGAATCCGGCGAACCAGCAAAAAAACGACAAGAAATTAAAGTAATTAAAAAAGCAAAACGCGAAGGTAAAAAATTACACCATGACGCTAACGTAAATGCTATGGCCACTTTAATGGAGGCTATTGGTAAGCCTGATGTTGAAGAAGGCAAACTTAATCACTTAAAAGGTAAACACAAATTAAAATCTGTTCCAGCAGGTGAAACAGACGGCACAACTAAAAATCCTAGCAGAGGGAAACTTGTTGGTGAAGAAAATTTGCCAATTGATGAAGATTTAATTGCTAGTCTTAAAACACAATTTAGAGATTTACTAGAGCCAAAAACAGTAGCAGAAGAAGAGCCAACAGATGAAGCAGTTGGTGAATTTGCTGAACCATTATATACATTACAAGACGAATTAGGTCTTGAAGATAATGTTTTAGTTGATGAACTTGCTCGTTGGATGGACGGACAGGACATTAAAGACTTTGTTGATACTTTCCGTAGACATCACGACATGGATCCAGTAGGACAGTCAAAGAGAGGCCATTGGCCTGATGATGAAAAATCTGAAGGTAAGGAAGTTGAAGAAAGTCCAGCAGGACCACACGGCGAGTTTATTAATGACCAGTTTAACAATCACAAACTAGAAGTTGCAAAATGGTTAATGAAGCAAGACGAACATTCGCAACTAGAAGAGATAGAGCATTTGCTTGACAAAGCATACCCTAGTGGCGATGATGATAAATTCTATAAAGAATGGGAAGAAGTTGTTGGAACTAATCCGTTGCCATGGCAGAGTACGGGAGTCAACCCTCCACGTGAAGAAGGTATTGTTGGAACAATTGGTCAAGGAATAGATGATTTGGCAGTAGGTGCCGGCAAGTTGGCTTGGAAGGGTGCCAAAAAAGCGGCCCCACACGTTAAAAAAGGAGCCAAAGCAGGTGCGAATATGGTCGGCAGAGGTGTTAAAAAGGGTGCTAAAAAATTAAGCAAAATCGGAAGCAAACATACATCATATGATCCTAAGACAGGTAAAACAACTACTACAACGGGGATGGCCAATGCTTGACTTACATAAAATAAACGAAACACTTCAAAAAATTCAAGAAGATGAAGCAAGTGACCTTTATCATGACAATGTTAAATCAGGTAAAGATTATAATGATTATAAAGGTATTCAAATTCATAATTTAAGAAAAGAATTAAAACAAATGAGAAAAACACTTCTCAACCTACAAGACATTGAGGGCAAAGATAACAGTTCTGATATGGTTAATGATATTAGAGGTATGCTGGGCGGTTATGAACAAGTAGTTGACAGTATGGAAAGTGCTTTTAACAAACTTGAAATTGGACGACATCGTAAGGAATCAGTTAGAGAAGAAGTAGACTGTCCTTGTTGCGGTGGTCCTTGTACTTGTGGCTCAGAATGTCCTAACTGTGATTGTAATGCTGTTGATGAGAACATTGACGAAGCAGGAGGATTTAACACACCCGAAGAGTGGCAACAAGCCGACGCGGCAAATATGAGACACGCAAAAGAAAAATTAGAAAAACTTATAAGAGAACTAGATGTTTTTATTTTATGGAGAGGTCACAACAGTGGTAGATTTTTCAACAGCGGTGATAGAGCAGGTACAGGTCACTTACAAGGTATAGTAGATAAATTACAAGACATTAATAAAAACTGGGATAAAGAAACAGAATTGTACGGAATGTAATATGAAAGCAACTGATTTACTAGATAGAAAATTAAGTGGCGGAGAAAAGCGTTCTAAAGAAGCACACGTCAAAAAACTTAAAAAGCACAAAGGCGATTTTGAAAAACGTTACGGTGATGATGCTGAAAGTGTCATGTATGCTGTAGCAACTAAAAGAGCCAAGGGCGAAGGCATTGAAGATATAGCAAAATCACACACAAAACGACACACGTTGCCACGAATTGATACAGACAAATATCAAGAACGTGATGGACTAGAAGGTCCTATAGCGACTCGCTCAGGTAAAGTAGTTTATTATGATAATAAAGAAGGAAAATACTACGACCCAGATACAGATATGTACATAGATCATGAAGATATGAAAGCATTAACTTTACCGCAACATACTGGCAGAGTTAAAGAAGATGACTTTGATGCTGAAGGACAGCACGGCAAAGCATTAATGCAATTATACAAAGATAACGAACACAACAACTACCATTCAGAAAACAATTTACTATTAGCAAAAGCATTTGGTACCCCTAAAGAAGTAAACATGGTAGAATTAATTATTAAAAAGAACCAAAAACAAGGACACACATCACACGAAGATTTTGATTGGATGCACAAAAACATCAACAAGAAATATTATAAAGAATTAGTTAAAGGAGCACTAGATGAAACTTACGGTTCTTTAATGACCGTTGGTATGAATCCTAAGCCAAAGTATAAGGACGAAAAAGACAGCAAATATAAAATCGGCCTAACTAAAAAACCTAAAAATGCTAAAGAACCTTATATTGCTAAAAAGGAAAGTATATTTGACGAAACTTGGAATGACTATGACGTAACGCCACCAAAAGGTAATGACGCTTGGGGTCCGAGAGGTAGAGAATTACAAGAATTAGTTGATAGTTATTGGGATTCACTTCCTGACAATATGAAAGATGAGTTAAAAACTTTTTATGATGGTCAACAAGAATCAAAAAAAATAGGTGAAGATGACATGAACTATGATATAGGCCAAGCAGACACTAGAGTAGCACTATCTGAGTATTACATTGACGGTAGACTTTATGATGACATCTTAGAAGCATTTAAAAATGAACACGGCGAAGGCTATTATGAAGATTGGGTAATTACTGCTAACAAAACAGGTGACGATGATGAGTAACATAGCAGAAGAATTAAACACCTATATTAAAATGGTAAGTGGTGACAATCTAATTAAAGAAAAACAATCACACCAATCAATACACGATATTCTACAAGATCATCCTAAAGAAGTTGATTTATTTAAACGAAGCCCCGAAACATTTAATTTAGAAAAACATCCAGAGTTTTATAAAGCCTTATTTGACTTATATAATAATTCAGGTGAAATGCCTCATCAAGTAGTAAAAGCATCAAGCGAAAGATATAAAGCACAATGGGTATGGGATAAATTACGTGACGAATTAAGTGGGTCAGAACCAACTGACTTTAATTCAAATGACGAAGCACCATACGATGACTTTGGTATGGATTTAGAATATGATGACGATAATGATTGGGGACAGTTTGATAGTTTTGAAGGCAAACTAATGAAAGATGACATAGAATCTGATATTTATAAATCTCAAGATACTTGGAAAAATGATTGGCGTAAGTCAAAAGAAATACTTAATAAGTATTTTGATGGCAATGAAGATTATTTAGAAGCAATAATGGATAACGTAACTTCTGATGATTATGTGAACCAAACAGGTGATGATTATTTCTGGAACAAACACGCAAAAATTATCAATGACAATTTTTATGGTGATTGGAATTGGTTAGAGGCGATACAATATTGGGACGGGAAAGATATTGATAAGGCGAGATCGATATACAGCAATGACTTTCAGAAGATTCATAATCTCAAGCCAGGAAACTCAACCTTCGATAGTAGAAGAAGAACTACAGAAGCAGAAGATGAAGGTGTATCAGCAGAAGACCTTGTAGATATTATTACACACCGTATTAAACAAGATAATAACTTGATGTTAAAATTACTAGGCAACGAAGGCCCAGGACCATTAATGAACGCGATTGAAAATGTAGCAGACTTTTATAGTGGCACAACTGAAGTTGGTTCAAGTGACGTATCAGCAATGGTTGATGCGGTTGTTAAACAAATGTCTCCAAACGAATCAGTTAGCGAAGACGAAGACGAAGACGGTGATCGTTTAGTAAGTAATTGCTGTGGCGAATATGAAGACGATAGAGTTACTGGAGGATTAGAAGCAGGTGGGCATGGTAGATGTAGTAATTGTCACGATATGGCACAATTCATACCAGCAAAAGAATTTTATGAATCAAAAGGAAAATTAGATGAAATAGACCCAAGCAGATCACCATGGACTAAATCAGGTAAACATCCTGGAGCAATGAATCAAGAAGAATTAGAAAAAGAACTTGAAGTATTTGATGAACTTCAAGCATTAGGATTTACTTTATCTACAAAAGAAATGATGCAACGTGATTCGTTAAACAACTATCTATATAAACAAGATGACGTTGAAGAAGATCAATTAGATGAATGGGTACCGCCACCAGTGGCATGGGCGGTAGTAGTTAATGGACTGGCAGTAGCCGTTAGGGTTGGTGGAGCGGCATTAAAATTCTTTGGTAAAAAGAAAGTTACAACAACAGCCGCAAATACTGTTGTCCAAACATCAACTCCACTAATAAGCAAACAATTTATGGGTGGTGTGGCTGTAACTTATGTATGGACCAAATATCAAGACTTTAAGGATTGGATTGGAAATTGGGGCCTTGATATGGATGATGAGGACACGAGTGCATTTGCAAAAATTGTAGTCAAATATGGTATACCAGCAGGTGCCGTAATTGCTATTTTATATGGTGGCAAAAAACTTAAAGACTATTTAACAAAAAATCCAGAATACCCAGGAAAAACAGGAAACACAACCATTAACAACTATTATAGTCAAGCACCAGAACCAGAACCACAAATGGCTTCAAAAGAAATAGATCATTTGAAACATTTATCTGGCATATAATTCATTAACTACCCATATAACTACCTCCATTAAATAATTACTAATATGCTCAACGAAGAATTAAATATTCGTAAGAATACATCATACTCTCCCAAACTAGGAGACAAACATCCATTAGATAGTCCAGCACAATGTCACTTAGGTGCTAAATGGTGGGCAAATCATGTATGGCAGAACTTTGACTATACTTACAACAGCGACGGCTTTAGACAAACAGGTCCTTATCCTGACGCTGATATAATTGCTACTGGCGATAGTTTTACAGAGCATCACGGTGGTCCTGAATTGGAGGCTTGGCCTAAACACGTTGGTAAGCCTGTTATTAACTTAGGTATGGATGCCGCCGGTAATGATACTATTGCTGATATAGTTGAGTGGGGTGTAAGCAAGTTTAATCCTAAAACAGTATTAGTAATGTTTAGTTACTTACACAGATGGAACGACAACGGTGAGTTTAAGAATGATGACATTGATCATAAAAGTGGACAAGACCGTATGTTACATAGTTTTAATAGAATATTAGAATATACTAAAGAATTAAACTTTCATTATTGCTTTATACCTGATAAACTTATAATTAGGGGTGTTGGTAGTAATAAATGGAAAGAAGAAGATATACAATGGTTAGACAATAACTTTCCTGATCGCTTACAACTATTCCCTTTATATGATCCAAAATATAACGACGAGTCAATATTTGAATGGGATTATGCCAGAGACGCCCACCATTTTGGTCCTGATACTGTTAGGCGTATTGGTGCCGAATTTTCCTATCTTGTATAAATACATTTGAAGATGCAACGAATTTATCCCAATCGGTTAAATTAGCAGAGAGACTTGTTTAACAGGTGCCATTAAGTATACTTTGGTGCTTGAGCAGACTTTGAGATTACTCAAATTGTTAACTAACAGGCCATACTCAGAGGAAGGTCGAAATACTAGTTAAGAAAACTTCGTCACCCGTTCACGTGCTACCCGAACGAGATTGGGTAACAATTTATGTAAGGATTCTTTGGGAACAATTAAAGTAAAGGTAGCACTCTTCACCCTTTATCGGGTATCTCTTTTGTTTTTCTAATATGTGGTACAAATACAGGGTACGGTACTAATTCATTAATAAACTTCTCTTTATCTTTAATCATTTTAATAATATCTTCACCCCAATATATTATATCTGGTCTGTGCTCTGTTATAGATTGTCTGTGGTCGTGTCCTTTAAGTCCTGTATGAAGAACTATTTTACTACCGGCAATCATTAAAGGAATAATAGTATCTACTAACTGATTTACTTGATGTCTTGTATCTTGTTCGATATATGCCACACCCGGAGCCTCTTTAAGTTCTTTCTTCATTAACTCATTGATAGTAAACGTTCTTTCTTTTTTATCTTTATGTTGAATTAACGTATGAGTTCCATATACTTTTTTGTTTGGGTATGTATAATTTAGTAAGTCTGTAAATCTTCTAGTAAACAATAAACGTACACAGCCTTCGCCACTTGTATATCTGCCACCTTCCAAACACATATCGCCATCGCCTACCATTAGAATATTTGGCTTAACTTTTTTATACCATGCTTTAGTTAAATTGTTAGCATTGTCAAAATAAAGAGTATGTCCGCATTTTGCCGAAGCAAATAAAATGGCTAATAAATTAATTGATGTATGCCCTTTAATTGCTATAAGTTGTTTACTAAGATCATATTTTGGATTTGGCTGTTCGCCTACTTTATGTATTAAGTTTCCTGAAACTTTCATAGTATTAAAGTAATTTGCCCAATAATTAACGATTGTTATAAACCGTTTTTTGTCTACCCAATTACCATCATCTTGTATAATTTTAAATTTACCAAAATCATTTATGTCAACACTCATGTATAGTTCTCCAATCAATTTATATTAGTATGTATCGATGAAAGAACTTGACTTATAATGAAAGTGGTAGTATAATTATACTTAATAAACGTTTATTTTAATATAAGGAGATATCTCGATGACATCAGATAAAGTATTCAATCAGGACGAAAAACTAAAACTTACCCAAATTATTAATGAGGGTATGACAGTTATGCAAGAAGTAGAAGACTTAACCGCCGGTCTTAACGAAACAGTTAAGGCTATCTCAGAAGAAATGGAAATTAAACCTGCTGTTCTTAAAAAAGCAATTAGAACAGCACACAAAGGAAACTTTAGTGAAGTTAGTACAGATCAGGACTTGCTAGAAACAATATTAGCAACTGTTGGTCGTACTTAATGGAACATATAAAAAAGTTTTGGATTAATTCATACACTAGTGATCAAATAGCATTTAGTTTTGAACTTGTTAGTTTTATATTTACAGTAGCGGCAAGTTTAACATTGGCCATAACAGCACTAAATCCAAATATGGTACTAATTTATCCGCTTTTCTTTATCGGGGCATCTACTCAATGCTATGCTTCTATGAGAAGAGGTGCGGCTTGGGTAATGTTACTAACTGGATGGTTTGTATGTGTTAATATATTCGGATTTTTAGTAGCAATGGCATGGATTTAGATAATTACTATTATAGGGGCAAACATTAATGTATGTAGACGCTTTCTTTGATCGACAACGAGACAGAATTCATATCGTTGAGCGTGATAAAAATCAACAAAGACAGTACCGCGAGCATCAAGCAAAGTATATAATGTACTATGACGATCCTAATGGCAAATTTAAAAGTATCTATGGTAATCCTGTAAGTAGAATCCAGTGTCGTGGTGGGAAAGACTTTAGGCGCGAAAAGGCACTTCATGTAAATGTTAGAACATATGAATCTGATATGAACCCGGTATTTCGTTGCTTAGAAGAAAATTATCTTGGACAAAATGCTCCAAACCTACACACAGCATTTTTTGATATTGAGGTTGACTTTGATGTTGATAAAGGCTTTAGTCCACCAGAAGATCCATTCAATCCAGTTACAGCAATTACAATATATTTACAATGGGCTGATCAATTAGTTACCCTACTAACCCCACCACAGAGAATGCCTAAAGAAGAAGTCGACAATATTATTAGTAAGTTTGACAATACATTTGTATTTGATACTGAAGCAGACTTACTTAATACATTTTTAGATGTAATTGAGGACGCCGATGTATTAAGTGGTTGGAACAGTGAAGGTTATGATATTCCATACCTAGTTAATAGAGTTAAACGTGTATTAAGCAAAGATGATACAAGACGTTTTTGTTTATTTGGACAATTCCCTAAAGAACGAAAATTTGAACGATTTGGTAAAGAGCAAGTTACACACGATTTAATAGGTCGTGTACATCAAGACTATATGCAACTTTATCGAAAATACACCTACCATGAGATGCATTCTTATTCATTAGATGCGATTGCTGAATATGAATTAGGCGAAACTAAAATACAATATACAGGTACATTAGATCAACTGTTTAATAACGATTGGGAAAGGTTTATTGAATATAATAGACAAGACACAATGCTATTAAACAAGTTAGATGATAAATTAAAATTTTCTGATTTAAGTAACGAACTGGCTCATGCTAATACAGTTTTACTACAAACAACAATGGGCGCCGTGGCTGTTACAGAACAAGCAATTATTAATGAAGCACACGAACAAGGCTTTGTTGTTCCAGATAGAAAAAAACACGATAGAGAAAATACAACGGCGGCAGGAGCCTATGTGGCATATCCTAAAAAAGGATTACATGACTGGATTGGTGCTATTGATATTAACTCACTATACCCAAGTGCCATTAGAGCATTAAATATGGACCCAGCAACTATTGTAGGACAACTTAGACCCGATTATAATGATGCTGGTGTTAATGAAGCAATGGGTAATAAGAAAACATTTGCTGAAGCATGGGAAGGTAAATTTGGTAGCACAGAATATCAAATGGTTATGGATCAAGACAAAACAGATGAAATTGTTGTTGAATGGGAAAACGAAGCAAACGAAATATTAACAGGTGCTCAAATTTATAAGAAAATCTTTTTAAGTGGTAACAAGTGGATGTTAAGTGCTAATGGTACAATATTTACATATGAAAAGAAAGGCATTATTCCTGGCTTGTTAGAACGCTGGTATAAAGAACGACAAGACATACAAAAAGTTAAGGCTTCCGCGAAAACACCAGTCGAAAGAGCATTTTGGGATAAAAGACAACTAGTTAAAAAGATTAACCTAAATAGTTTATATGGTGCTATACTTAATCCAGGTTGTAGATTCTTTGACAAACGTATTGGACAAAGTACAACACTAACAGGTAGAACTATTGCTAAATTTATGAGTTCTAAAGTTAATGAAATTATTACAGGTGAGTTTGATCATAGAGGCGATAGTATTATTTACGGTGACACAGATTCTGTATACTTTAGTGCTTGGCCAATGATCAAAGATACTGTAGATAAACAAGAAATGGAATGGAGTAAAGATATTTGTGTTAAACTATATGACAACATATCTGAACAAGTTAATGAAACATTTCCAAGGCATATGAAAGATGCTTTTAATTGCCCACGTGAAAACGGAGAAATTATACAAGGTGGTAGAGAAATAGTTGCTATTAAAGGTTTATATATTACAAAGAAACGTTATGCCGTTTTGATTTATGATCTAGAAGGATCTCGACTAGATAGATCAGGTAACCAAGGTAAAGTTAAGGCAATGGGGTTAGATCTTAAACGTTCTGATACGCCAAAAGTAATACAAGATTTTTTAAGTGATATATTATTAGGTGTATTAACAGGTGATGATAGAGACACAGTAGTTGAAAAAATTAAAATCTTCAAACAAGACTTTAAACACAGACCTGCTTGGGAGAAAGGTTCACCTAAACGTTGTAACAACTTAACAAAGTTTACTGAAGCAGAAAGACGTGAAGGCAAAACAAATATGCCAGGACACGTTAGAGCAAGTATGAATTGGAATACTTTATGTAATATGAACCATGACAAGTACAGTGAAAAGATTATGGATGGGCAAAAAGTTATTGTTTGTAAATTACGAGCAAGTCCACTAGGATTTAAAAGTGTAGCATATCCAACTGATCAATTACAATTACCAAAGTGGTTTAAAGAACTTCCATTTGACGATGGTGAAATGGAAAATACTGTAATTACAAATAAAGTAGAAAACTTGTTAGGTGTATTAGATTGGGATTTGCCTAGTGATACAAATATGTCAACAACATTTGATTCGTTGTTTGATTTTAAATAAGGAAATTTATGCTAGTAAGTGTAACAGGTAGTAGAGGATTTGTTGGTAGTAGACTAACTGAACTCTTGAAAGAATCAGGACACAACGTGATTGAATGGGATCACAATATTAACGAAGAACGAGATATAGAAAAATGGGTACCTGAAGGTTGTGATGCTGTTGTACATTTAGCCGGATATGCCAATGTACGAAAAAGTATAGAGGACCCTGAAAAGTATTGGTACAATAATGTTGAGTTAAGTAAAAACTTATTTCATCTAGCATTAAAGGCTCAAAAACAGTTGCTTGGCCATTTCAGAATTATATATGCTAGTAGTTCTTGTGCTAAAAAGTGGTGGCTATCACCATATGGTACAAGTAAAAAGGCTATGGAATTAGTAGCACCACCTAAAAGTTTAGGTATGAGATTTACTACTGTATATGGTCCTAACAGTAGAAAAGATATGTTAATAGGTCGCATACGAGATAAAAAACTAAAATATGTTACAGAACATATTAGAGATTTAATTCATGTTGACGATATATGTAGTGCTATTATTACGAACTTAAACAATACTGAACTCAACGGAGTTATTGATGTAGGTACGGGCAAGGGAATAAAAATTAACGAATTGGCTAAAATAGCCAATGTAGATGTTCCGTTACAAGATGGTGACCCGTGTGAAGCAAAAGAGAATGTCGCAAATATAGAATCGTTACTAGCAATTGGCTGGCGACCTAAATACAATGTAGAAGATTACATAAAGGAGATAGTATAATGGTAAAACCTTATCAATGGCTGGCCTGGATTGCTACTGTAAGTTTATTAACAGCCGCTACTTTAGCCGCATTTAATATTCATCCTTTGTATATTTGGGCATTTATTATTAGTAACAGTCTTTGGATACTAGTTGGTATCCTTTGGAAAGAGAAAACTGTAATAGTTATGAATACTGGATTATGTGGCATATACATAGTCGGACTGTTATTAGGAAAAATATGAAAAAAAGAAAAACCACAACACTCCTTGAATCACTAGTAGTGTTTGGTGTTGTCACAATCGTATATGGATTGTTTATACTATACTATTAATTAACGGAGATAATATGAAACAACTAAAATTATGGGAAATGATTATATTAGTAGTGTTCTTCCCTATATTCTTTATTAACTACTTACAATCTAAAGGAGATTAATATGGATGAACATGATGATCATAGTTTAGATATACAACAAAACGTAGGTGATGTTGGTGGGGACTTCACAAAAAGCATTACTATTGAGGCACCAGAAACAACAGTCGGCGGTGGAGATATTGCCGCAACGATTGAATTTATTGAGAAGATTTATAATTATCTACCCGAATTAGCATTCGCAACACTATATGGACTAGTAGTCTATGCCGCGGTGCTTTGGATCCGCAGATTAATAAAAAAATAAGGGAATAATATGAGACAAATTATTAGAATGCAATCAACTGAATCAGCACACTATTATACTTGTACTAAAAACAAGAGATTACATCCTGAAAATATGAAGTTAAAAAAGTTTGACCCATATCTTCAGAAACATTGTTTATATACCGAGAAAAAAATCAAAAAATGAGTTGGTTGGACAAATATCAAGGAAAAGATTTTACTAAAAAGGAGTTTAGTATGAATAACAAAACTAGGCGAAATAGAAAGAAGTCTACACAGTTAAAACACACTAAAGAAAAATTACACGAAATGAAAAATGATAGAAGCAATAAAAAAAATAATCTTGTTAAAAGTTTAAAGAACTTAATGAAACGTGCTAAACGAAAAGGATAATACATGGATACATTAAGTAATGATGATAAGATAATGTATCTAGAATCAGCAACTAGAAGGTATTTTGTACCTTATCAATGGGTAGACGATGGCGTACTAGAATATTTTCAAATGCTTAGACGAGGAGAGAACGTTAAGTTTTTAGATAACTTACACACAGTAAAAGATTTATATGAATATTCATATACAATAAGAGATACTCTTATGCAACCAAAAAATCAAAAATGAAATTTATTATAGCAGGATATGGATTTGTAGGAAGTACTATTGGAGATGTGTTAGCAAGACACCATGAAATAATACCAGTAGATCCTAGACTTAATAATAATAAAATTGACGACCATTTAAAAACAGCAGATGGTGTTGTCATTGCTGTAAGTACGCCATCTCGTAAAAATGGCGATTGTGATACTAGTAATATTTGGAATGTGCTAGAACAAATAATACATAAGCATGAAGTAACTAGTAATCCTATTCCTATTTTAATTAAAAGTACAGTACCGTGGACAGAATTAGATAAAATGAAAGGATATAATATTACATACTATCCTGAATTTTTAAGAGAAGCAACAGCACTAGAAGATTTTATTAATCAAAAATATGCTATACTTGGAGGTGATGATACAAAATTTTGGGCAGACATATTATATACACATCTACCATTAGTAGAACACATACACACTTGTACTATACAAGAAGCAAGTATTGTAAAATACTTTGCTAATAGTTTTTTAGCAACTAAACTAACATTCTTTAATGAATTATTCGAACTATGTAATAAAACAGGTGCTAACTATGATACCGTTAGCGAACTGTTAAGTTTGGATACAAGGATAGGAAATGGTCATACAACTGTCCCTGGCATCGATGGAAAGTTTGGGTGGGGAGGACATTGTTTTCCAAAAGACACTCAAGCATTATTGAAAATAGCAACCGAATTAAAAGTAGATTTGGCGTTATTGGAGAAAGCGGTGAAATTAAATAAAAACCACCGAAAAAAGACTTGACTTTAATGTATGAACAAGTTATAATACAATATAAATGGAGAACAACTCAATGAAAGATTATTTACAAGATATAGTACATCATACACACGGCTTGGGTTTTATTGACCTAGTTAAGATTGAAGGTACTGATGAAGAAACAATTTTAGAAGGATTAGCAGAAGATCGCTCTGTTATTATTAAAGCAAAGTTTAAGAATCCAGTAGCAGAATTTATTGGTACATTTGGTATGCCAAATCTAAATAAACTAGACTTGCTATTAAAGATTCCAGTTTACAACGAAAATGCTAAACTTGAACTACAAAAGCAAGAACGAAACGGTGTAGAAGTTCCAGTAGGAATACACTTTGAAAACGAAAGTGGCGACTTTAACAACGATTACAGATTTATGACAAGTGAACTTATTGGTGAGAAACTTAAATCAGTTAAATTTAAAGGCGTTGAATGGAACATAACTATTAATCCAACTGTGGCGGCAATACAACGTTTGGCTTATCAGGCACAAGTACATTCTGAAGAAGCCACATTTATTGCTAAAACACTTAATGACAATTTAGAATTTGTATTCGGCGATCATTCTACACACGCTGGTAATTTTGTATTCCAACCAGGTGTCGAAGGTAAACTAGCA
>Ga0315318_10000696_pt1 | contig 14124 bp, 19 predicted proteins | sample M1200m3416metaG_FD_203703 | JGI IMG/M metagenome (GOLD analysis project Ga0315318, IMG submission 203703) | Ammonia-oxidizing marine archaeal communities from Monterey Bay, California, United States - M1 200m 3416 | ecosystem: Environmental > Aquatic > Marine > Coastal | place: USA: California... | reverse complement strand
CTGTCGACTTTCCTGAAGGAAGGTGACTTGGTCGTTGCATACAGTGGCTCAGGTAAATCTGCCAATGTCGTCAACGGCATCCATTACGCTAAGGAGCAGGGTTGTTCAACAGTAGCAGTAAGTGGCAATATTGCCGGTTCAAATCACAGAACAGGGCGAAATATCACGGATATCGCAGATATCTCGATTATAGCCCCTACTGGATCAATGGAGCAAATCGAGGACATCCAACTGGTGATTAACCATATCATCAAGGAGGCTGTCAAGGCTCACAATGGGTTGTGATGCTGTGCTCATACCTCACCGAGACGATGTAGAATTGACTTCACCACTGCAACTGCCTCGACTTCCGAACGAAGCATGGGATGGGAGTATAGCATATCTGGATCGTGACGGAGTCATTATTGTAGGATCAGAGAACTACGTGAACACCGTAGATGAAGTAGTGCTCCTGCCTGATTCGGCTAAGTCTGTTGGCGATCTGAGACGAGCAGGATACAGAATCTGCGTAGTAACGAACCAATCTCCTATCAACAGGGGTCTCTGGAGCAGCAGCAACCTGTCAATGATTCATGACAGGATGGGTCAGTTGCTACTGCAGGACGATGGCGATGCACACCTCGATTTGATACTGCATAGCCCTTATGCTCCGTGGGAGGGGGCTTGGGCGCGCAAACCGTTCCCAGGTATGCTTGAAGCAGGCAGACAGTTGATTGACGCTGCATCGTCAGATATTTCGATGAGACAACTGAATCTCAAATTCGGTGATGATTGGACCGATAGGCCAGATGAAAGTACTTCTGTAATGGTTGGGGACCGAGGGGTGGATATGTCTGCAGCAGTCAGATTCGGTGTCGTTGGGGTTCTGTGTGATTCGAATACAGGTATCTCAGGTGTCATAGATAGCATACTGGGGGACTCCTATTGAACACGGGCCAACGTCTGGCTCTCCGAATCGGATTGGATGACACTGATCACCCACTCTCAGGATGTACCACCTCGACGTTTGATGAACTACTGAGTCTGCTGGTAGCGAGAATTCCAGATATCCATATCATCGAGAGGGGACTAGTCAGGTTATGGCCATTCGCGGCTCGTAGGACTCGCGGTAATGGGGCATTGCGTGCCGAGGTCAGTATTCTCCAGAGCAGTAAAGGAGAATTTAGGAATCTGTGTTGTGAATGGTTTGAAGGCGTATTAGAAGAGGTGGCTAATCAGCCTAATTCGTCAATCTCTGCAGCACCCGTGCTCCTAGTTTCAGAAAATCTTCCTCCAGAAGAATGGTACTGGGAAGCAGTGACAGCTCACGTAGACCTGCAGCATCGCATGGTATCGATTAACGACGAAGGATGTTGGATGCTGTCTGGCGAAGAGCAGTGGGGTGCTGTAGGCGCCAGTGCTGCGATAGCATGGAGGCCAGGAGCTACATCAACTTGGGAACTCATTGCCTGGAGGAATCATGAATTGATTGGGCAGCCAAGGAAGATAACCTCTGAGGCCGTTAGGATGATGGAGGAGGAGCACACTTTGACCTTCGTCAACAGAGACCCAACAGCAGGACGAGGACTAATTGCACCTAGGACCCCCTGTCCAGTACTATACGGCATCAGGGGCGCCACATCCGAATGTGTAGAGGAGGCTCACCACTGGATGCAAACTCGAAGTGATGTGGAAAAATCAGTTCGATGGGGTGTGCACAGAACGAATCAGTTGACCGACGATCATCTGGGCGTGGTGACCTTTGGTACCGTAATCAGTTGCCCGGAAGAGGTCAAAGGGGCCCACTCAAGCATATCAGTTCTTTCCGGAGGAGATAGGGTAGACTTAGTTGCGTTCTCTGAGGGCGGACCTGTAAACAGGCTTCTCAGAATGTTGCAGATTGGGGATCGAGTTGCATGGCTCGGGCTCACAGCTCAAGATGATGCAATCCATCTTGAACGCCTAACTCTAGTGGATCAGGTGCCTAGGGTGACTGGTAGGCCGATATGCTGCAACAAATCAATGCGCAGCGGCGGAGCAGGCCAACAACTTAGGTGCCGTAAGTGTGGAAGCACATCCCAGAGGGAGTGGATTAGCGAAGAAGCGGATTTGAGTGGAATTGAATTAGTCGAAAACTGGTCGCAACCTTCCCCCTCTAATCGCAGACATTTGGCCATGCCCCTCGAACTGGGCATCCCGGGAGCATAATCCATGGTGTCGGCAGATGTAGTAGCAGTGGTGCTGTCTGCGACAGCAGCCCTCCTCCTCAGGAAACTAATACAAAGAAGGAGGTTTGGAGGTGATTCCACTGAAGAGTCCGAATACTCTGGATCCGCTAGGAATCCCGATGCACTGTTGTCTGTTGATGACCAAGCTCTGGAGGAACTAGACAGGCTCCTAAGCACCTATGGCGCAGACATGGACGAGTGAACCGCCCGTTCATATATCCTGAATGCAGCAATTTCTATCGAGAATGCTATACAATGCCATACCACCGCAAGGTCGTGACACAGCAGAAGGAGAGGATACCACGGCGCCCTCCACCAGATTTTGAGGAGTCGGAGGAAGGTATGATGGGGGCGATCGCAGATGCTGGATTCCTCAGTGTTGCATTGAATGATGCTAATCAATACGGCCCCCACGCGATGGTGATGCTGCTAGGTATATTCGCATCACTGACGGGACTGGTCCTTCTAGCATTGATGGCTCTTTAGTCCAACATAGTTCGCGCTTTGGCCACTGCTTCGTCTACGATTCGTCCACTGTGCCCTAAATGACCCTCTGGACGGAACAAATCACTCAGTTCAGCTGAATCAAAAATACCCGAAATACCACTGTCCTTAGCGCATACAGATTCCAACGTATCACCACTGGAAAGCGCCACCATGGATGCCTCTCTCAACATTTCATGCGCTTCGTCCCTAGCGACACCTCTGTCAACTAGAGCCAACATCACCTTCTCGGCCATGACGAGCCCTTTCTGAGCGTCTATATTGGCGCGCATCCTGTTCGAATCTACCACCAGATTGGAGAGGACTCTATCGGTTTTGGCTAAGATGTCGTCTAGTAAAATCATCGAGTGAGATAACGTAAACCTCTCTGCTGAGGAGTTCGCAAGGTCTCTCTCATGCCATAAAAGAGCGTTTTCGTATGATGGCACGATCATCGAACGGACAATCCTAGCCAGACCACAGGCATTCTCAGAAGTAATCGGATTGCGCTTGTGAGCCATCGTCGATGAACCAACTTGCTTGTCCGTGTCGAAGGCCTCAGCAACCTCAGCAATTTCAGTTCTCTGAAGGTTCCTTACCTCTTGCAAGACCTTCTCGACACTGGTGGCGACATTTGCCATCCATCCGACCCATTCGATGTAGCGGTCCCGACCGACGACCTGAGTAGTGGCAACAGGAGTTCCGAGCCCCAGTTCTCCCATGATGAGGCTTTGTAGCTCGAACGCTTGCTCTCCTTGCGCTGCACCGGTTCCAACTGCTCCTAGGAATTTTCCTGTAGTGGCACGGGCAGACAGTTCTCCGAGCCTCTCAAGGTGCCTTGCAAATTCATCTACCCAAACCGCAACTTTCAGGCCGAATGTGATTGGTACCGCGGCTTGCCCGTGTGTTCGCCCCAGCATCACAGTGTCCCTTTCGCGCTCAGCAATCTCACACAGAGTATCCATCAATTGCTTGAGTGCATCAAACTGCATTACTATACTATCTTTAATCTGCAGCGCTACAGCTGAATCGACTATGTCGTTACTAGTGGCACCCAAATGGATGCACCAACCAGCATCACCAGCAGCCTCGGCCATCGCTTTTGTCAGCGCCATAATATCATGCTTGGTTTCCGCCTCGATCTCATCTACTCGGTCTGCTGTGACTATTCCAGGATCGGCGATGTCTGCTACTCTGTCATAGTCCTCCGCGCTTACCCTGCCAAGTTGGCAGTGAGCCCAGACTAGGGCCCTCTCGACCTCTAATTGACGAGTGTGCCGGCCCTCTCGAGACCAGATGTGCTTGGCCTCGTCGCGACCGTATCTATAGTCCAACGGCGATACTCTCACAGCCTTCCCCGTGACCAGCCGACCCCAGACCCCTGTTTGAGGCTAGCGCATGGGGGCTAAGCTGGCTGATTCTATATTCCAAACCCCTCTGGTACCATCCCACTGGCTCTCAGCACTGCATTCTATGCGAGCACGCATGTGTGGCGCTGCAAGTACTACGGTCTCAAACTCGCCTCCTTCACCATCCAGATTGAATCTGTGTTTCTCAGCCAGCACTTTCAGTACGGCCAGAGACTCATTGTCTAATCTCCTTCCGAGCCAATCTTCGCCCAATCCCTCAGATGACACCGATGCTATACGCGCATCGAATCCATGATTCACCAGGGCGTGCATGTGCTCGTGAGATCCGTGATGCCATAATGGGCTGTATGAGATTATGTTCAGGCGCTCGCACATCCTATCGACCCGCGTCTTCTGGTAGTCCGAGCGGAGTGCCCCTACTACAAGTGCATCCAAGTCAGGCATATCCATCAAAATCTCAAGCTGCTCCGGTATATCCCAATCTTGGGGCCATGATTCAAAGAAAGCAGATTGAATATCGCTCTGCCCCCTCAGGGCTGCTTCCAATTCAAAGACCTCATGCTCCTCCTCTCCTAAACTTAGCACTGGGAGCCACGGCACTCCCATAGACGCAGCCTGTAAGGCGGCTACAGCCGTTCCATTCAATTGATACATCATAGAATCGTCTCCTGAAACGCAGACAGTCACGAGACACTCCACTTCCCAACCTCTCATTGTGGCCCACCATGCTGAGTAAGCCGAGTCTTTCCCGGCAGAAGCTAGAACCGCAACCCGCATACCCTCGCGTATCGCTTCATCCCCAAGAATGCCGCGACGCGCAAGACTCCATCCGACTAAGATTCATAAGACTCCGTCTTGGCTTCGTCTGTTACCATGCAGCCCAGTGGACGCGGATATGACTCAGGAGTCTCTACTTTTTCGCCAGACGGCAGGCTATATCAGGTCGAATACGCCCGTGAATCGGTGAAGAGAGGCACTACTACTGTGGGGCTAAAGTATCGCGATGGAGTCATACTCATAGTAGACAAGAGAATTTCCAGCAAGTTAGTAATAGCGGACTCTATCGAGAAAATGTACCAGATTGATGATCACATCGGGATAACTACCTCGGGCCTAGTTGCGGATGCCCGGCAATTAGTTGACCGTGCTCGTGTGCAGTGCCAAGTCAACCGTATGACCTATGGGGATTCAATAGCCGTCACATCCCTAGTCAAGAAGATGTGTGACCATAAGCAGTCTTTCACTCAGTATGGTGGCGCACGTCCGTTCGGAACCGCTCTGCTAATCGCTGGAATTGATGATGAGGGCATCCATCTGTTCGAAACTGATCCTTCCGGTGCCTACCAGTCGTATCAAGCAGGAGCTATCGGCAGGGGTCGCTCTGCTGTCATAGACCACTTTGAGACCAGTTGGAAGGCAAACATGACTCAAAACGCAGCTATCAAGCTTGGATTGGAGGCCCTCAGGGAGTCCTTAGAAGATGATCTCAACTCTGACACCGTGGAGATAGCAGTAGTGAACTCAGATGGCTATTGCAAGCTTGATCACGAAACTACTCTGAAACACCTTGCGAGACTATCTTGAGTACATTCATCTAATGACGTCCCCCCCTGTGCCACACCATGGTTAGCCTCGACGACGCAGTACTCGCCCGTCTTGAGAAAGGCGGCTCTAGGTACGAAATCCTTGTCGACCCTGAATTGGTTGATACTTGGAAGGAGGATCCAAATTCGGTAGAATTGTCCGACCTGTTGGCCATAGACGAAGTGTGGTCGGATGCTAAGGCCGGAGATAGACCCACTTCCGATGCCCTAGAGAGGGTGTTCGGAAGTACCGATCTCTCAACCTGTGTGGATAAGATTCTCAGGGATGGTTCGTTACAACTGACGACTGCTCAGAGACGGCAGATGGTAGATGAGAGAATGAAGCAAATTGTCAATGAGATAGCGATGACGGCTACCGATCCGAAGACCAAGCTGCCACATCCGCCGACCCGAATCGAGAACGCTCTGCAAGAAGCCCGTTTCAAAGCCGACCCCTTTCTATCTGTAGAGCGCCAGGTGAAAGATGCGGTGAATATCCTGAAGCCGATAATTCCACTTCAATTTATCACAATAAAACTGGCTTTCAAAGTACCTGGTAAGGATTACGGCGGAGTCAGTAATCTACTACGCGATTCCATGCAGAAGGACCAGTGGCTTTCAGACGGTTCGTGGGCCTGTGTCGTCGAGGTCCCTGGAGGCATGAAGAACGAGATCATCAGTAGAGTGGCCAACCGCTCTTCAGAGGTGGAAGTTAGGGAAATGGACTGAGGCGCACCGCAGGTGTTTGCATCAACGGTTATGAAGGGTGGGCGGGTCGCGCGGCCAGATAACATGAGTGTTAGCAATGACGCGGGCGGACCGCGAAACCAAGGACGGGCTTCCCTGCTCGTCGCACCGGGAGAGGATCTCGGAGAATCAAAGGGCCACGAAGCCGGCCACGGCGTCCTAGAAATGGACGGGCGGTTGCGTGCGACGAAGCATGGAAGAGTGAACGATAAGGGCACAGAGATTGCCATAGAGCCGCTTCGAACGGCCTACATACCACGACCGAGCGATTTGGTCATCGGCTACGTAGAGGGATGTACCAATAACATCTGGTTCATCGATATAGGAGCCCCATTCAACGCGATATTACCGATGAGCCTCGGGCCCGGTAAGGCCGCATTTGGTGGGACTAGGAGTCTCATGGATATCGGCGAGGCCGTGCTGTGCAGGGTGCAGGAGGTCGAGGAGACCCATTCCAGTGTAGTCACCATGAAGGGCATGGGTTTGCGAAAGATCCGCTCAGGTAACATCGAGCAGGTCGATCCACATTTACTCGGACGACTCATAGGCAAGGGAGGAGAGGCCCTGCGCCGGCTCAAGGAGGACACCGATTGCAGAATCATAGTCGCTGACAACGGCAGAGTTTGGATAGACGGAGAGTTCGACGGTATTGTCGCTGTCCGCGATCAACTCAGTGCCATGTCAGACGACGCCAAATCGACAGGAGTTGATGCCTGATGGGAGGTTATGGCGACGTGCAGATGATTGACGAGAACGGCGTTCGAGTAGATGGCCGAGGGCCAGGTGACTTGAGACCCGTCTCGATTGAGACCGGAGTTATCCCTGTCGCAGACGGCTCGGCTCGCGTGATATGGGGTACCAATCATGCAGTAGCGGCAGTATACGGACCCATGGAGTGCCACCCAAGAAAGATTCAGCGACAGGATCGCGCCGTACTGGATGTGCGTTACAACATGGCCCCCTTCTCAACACCCGACCGGATGCGACCCGGTTTCAACCGCCGTAGTAGGGAAATAAGCAAAGTCACTGCAGATGCCCTTGAGAGTGTAGTTTTACTGGAAATGTATCCTCGATGTAAGGTTCGAGTCGAAATCGAGATTCTATGTGCCGAGGCCGGAACCCGATGCGTGGGCTTGACCGCCGCTTCGGTTGCTTTGGCCCATGCAGGAATCCCCATGACCGACATGGTGGTCTCTGTGGCTTCTGGCAAGATCAACGGTGTTGTCGTGTGTGACTTGAACAAGGAAGAGGACAATTACGGAGAGGCCGACTTGCCCATGGGAATCCTTCCTAACTCGGGAGAACTCGTGTTCCTACAGTTGGATGGCGACCTGTCACCAGCAGAGTTTCAAGAGGCATGGGATTACAACATGGAAGCAGCGATGGTGGTCCATCAGATAATGGTCGACGCGCTCAAAGGAGGTGATGCGTGATGGCAATTCCTATAGTTCCACAATTACTACGAGCTCATCTCGCCGAATTGGCCGAGAATGACGAGAGGCATGATGGCCGTGCACGATGGGAGTCTAGGGACACCAAACTTGAGATTGGTGTCCTGCGAAATGCCGAAGGTTCTGCAAAGGTTACGATGGGTGACACCATCGTATACGCCGGTGTAAAATTCCAAATCATGACTCCATATCCAGATCGTCCCAATCAGGGCGGTCTGATGTGCACCGCTGAGATTAGACCCGTAGCAGGGCGCCACTGGGAACCAGGGCCCCCTAGCCCAGAGTCGATAGAACTCGGACGAGTGGTCGACAGAGGGATACGTGAGTCAGGATGCATAGACGTAGATAATCTCTGCATCATTCCAGGCGAGAAGGCCTGGCAGGTTATTCTGGATCTGTTTGCAATTTCTGATGACGGCAATTTGTTCGACGCCTTTGCTTTGGCCGGAATTGCAGCATTGAAGTCAGCAATGCTTCCTGAAGTGAGGTTCGAAATGAGTGACAGTGACAGACCTTTACCAGTATCCAAGATTCCTACAATGTGTTCCTATCACAAAGTCGGTGGACGTTTCGTTTACGATGCTGATGGAAGGGAGGAACTCGGTGGCGATGAGCGAATACATATCACACTGGGTGATGACGGACACGTTCATTCTCTCCAGAAGGGACTAAAGGGCATATTCACAGAAAGTGAGTTTTCTGAAATCATGGAGCACGCTCAGAGCAGATGCAAGGAGCTTCGAGAGATGGTGCTTAATGCCGAGGAGGCAGGTTGATGGCCAAGAGGACGCAGAAGACGGGCCTTACAGCACGCTTCGGTTCTCGATACGGCGTGAGCGTGCGTAGGAGAGCAGGCTTAGCAATCAAGAAGAAGTCTAGGAAATACACCTGTCCCGTATGTCAATATCAGAAGGTTCGGCGCAAGGCAGCAGGGATCTGGGAGTGCCGTAAGTGTGACCACACCTTCACTGGAGGAGTCTGGGAACCATTTACCCGAGCAACAGATTCCAATAACAGAATCATCCGTCGTTCGATGGAGGGTGCTACTGCTACAGATATGACCGTTATCGCTCAGCAGGCGGCATTGGACTATGAGCGAAAGCTCGCAGAGGCTGAGTTAGATGACTCCGAGGAAGAGTGAGTCGTCAAGGCTCGTGCTTAGGTTGACTCATGAGGATGCGGATGCTTTAGCCGCATCCATAACCACCGAGGCTGAATTCAGTGATATCAAAGGTACCATAGAGGTCACCGAACGGGCAACAAGCATGGTGGACTTGAGGGCTAGATGGAACACTTTGATGCGTGGGTTAATTGCATCAGAGCAGGTACTGGGAATTGCAGAGGGGAATGAATGACTGAATCTGATGTGACAGCACAGGGCATACAGGCCATAGCCCAGGATCTACAATTAACTAGATCGCAGTTGCAGGCTGTCACCGCGCAGGTTAACGAAATTTCATTGACGATTGAAGCCCTATCGACTCAGGAGTCTTCACGACCTGTATTCAGAGCAGTAGGAAATCTCCTACTAGAGGTGGACGACCGAAAAGCTCTCACCAAAGAGTTAGAAGATTCGAAGTCAACTTTCAAGAGTCATGCAGGCAGATTAGCAGAAAGGGAATCTGCATTGGTTTCGCAGTATGAACAGATGGCTAAGACATTCGAGGCCCAGTGAGGTCGAGATGGCTGCCGAAGACTCGTCGGCCGAAGACTCGTCGAAATCTCGTCTGCAAGAAGATTTTCTCAAGTTCCGACAGACTATGCTCAGAGGAGACGTTTCCACAGCTATCAATGACTCTGCAAGCATCCTTGAGCGATCAAGGTCCAAAGGAGAGAGAGACCCTGCTATCGAGGCCATGATACGAATGGAGAGGGCGTTGCACATGCCCAACGAGCCTTCGTTGGTCGGTACGGAGTTGAGGTGGTGTACAGATAGGATGAATGCATTGTCTCCGGGATCAGCGAGTCATGGAGTATGCCTACTCAATTTAGCAGCATGGCACCGAAATAGAGGAGAGACGATGATGTCACTATCTACTCATTCAGACATCTCCTTGTCTAGGGGGCATCCAATCGAGATAATCGGTCTTTCCAGATTGGAGGTGGCAAGAATCCTAATCGGTCTTGATGATCTAGACCCTGCGATGAGACACTTGTGGTCCGCGAGAGAGTACCTGACGAAATCTGGTATGTCACTAGAGGCCTTGTCCGCTTCGCTAGAGTGGCTAGATCTAGCGCTTGAAGAAATCGGCAACGAATCTCCTAGGATGTCTGTCCGCGTTATTGAGGCCACGCCTAGAAGTAAGCCAGGAACTACATGGGTACCAGCGAATCCTGAAGACATCAGAGAGGTTGTGGAATCATTGATGCCAGTCTTACTTGCAGATGTTTCAGGCGATGAACGAAAGGATCTCGGATTGATATTGGATGCTGCAGAGGCACTTGGAGAGGATTCTTGGTTGGAAAAAATCTCTGAGAGAGTATCCGAGATTCAGGACTCGAGTGTTGTCGCAGCACTCCAATCGTGACCCAACATCTTCTCAATCTCTTCAGAATCCCATGCGGTATCATGCGGTATCTGCATACACCATCCTACCTCTTCAATTCTATGCTCTGGAGATTGCCATGATACTGGTCCAGCGTCTTCTTCTACTTCTATCCACACAACATGACCACCTTCGACTATGTCAGAATCGTAAGCTTTAGCCGTGCCCAACAATCCTGTTTCTTCAAACAACTCTCTTAGAGCGGCTTCTTCAATCGCCTCTCCTTCATTCATCTTACCACCAGGTAGTTCCCAACCTCTCTTAGCATCACGTACCATTACCCAGCACACTTCTCCATCATTCAGAGTCGAAGTGGTCCAGGCCAAAACGAATGCTTCAGTCATGGATATCCTTCCTAATTGATTCCACTAGTTCAATTGCACCATCGACTCCTTCGGCAGCCATTCTTCGGGCTAAGAAAAAGGCTTCAGACAAACGCTCCTCAGTTAGGAGTAAGTGAACCTCTTCCAGGGGGTTACTGAAAACTTCATTGGATTCATTCACAGTAGTGGGAATATTTTCGATATTGGGTGTGGCCAATTGTTGCATCCGAGTGAAGAAATCTACTCGCCGACTTACTTCGGGTTCCTTCCACGGTTTTGAGGCTCTCCCATCCATCTTCGCTTCCATTCTGTCTCTAAAACGATCCCTAACATGAATATCAGGAAAGTGTGTCTGTGCCTGATCGTAGCACATCCACGCTTGCTCGAACTCACCACGTCTCTCGTGCATCCGTCCTAGTTCTGCCCAGGCCTCGTGGTTGCTAGGTCTCTGTGCCAGAATAATCCTGGAGAGCTCTAGGTACTGCTCTTCCATACCGTTATCTCTTACTCTTTCCAATCGTCTAGAGAATAATACATTAGCTCTTTGATCCGTTAGATCAAGGCTCTTGACTCGCTCGATAAAATCTCCAAGATTTACATCTGATTGCGAAGTCGATGCCCACCATTCATCTGGATCCAATGGATCTGCCATCAAACTGGCTTCAAGTATTAGAGATCCAGATTGACTCATGCTTACCTCATCAAGTTGTGCTAACGTCTCAGGATCACGGCCAAGAATAGTGAACAACTCGTTCAGAACTGCTCGAATCCCATCCTCATCTCCCGACTCTAGCTTTACTTTCACCAGAATTCTCCAATTCTCAGGGTTGGTAAAATCGTGCAGTACGGCCTGCCTAGCACTCTGTTCAGCCCATTTTAGATTCTGCATATCCGATTCAGTCAATGAGAGAAACTTCTCTGCCTGACTCCTGTGCCTGTTCCCCAAGCTTCGCCGAGGGTGCTGTAGCTTCGTAGTCATGTCATCGGTGGTTTTGGCCATCTGATCATCACAGGACCGATTCGAACGGTCCACGGTCCACTCCTATGGGCAGGGTTGCATCCATTCCAATCTTACTAGTTGAACCGTCTTCATCCCTACTTGGATCAAGTGACGAGCCTTTCTGACCCGTGAGGATGACCGTGTCCGTATCGGGCTGCCATCTAGTCATCAACGCCCATTCGACCCTAATCGGATTTGCTATGTCTATGTCTTCATCCACCACTACGACTTGCTTCATTGATCGGTGTCCATCGAGTGCGGCATGTATTGCCTTGATGCCATCTCCATCATGTTGTGGCTTAATCTGAACCACAGATGACAGCCAACCACATCCTCCCTCAGTCATATAGACATCAGTGCAATTAACGACTTCGGAGACAGCTGCCTTGATGGTCGGAGCACGCGGCATCCCCATCAGAGTCCTGTGCTCCACTCCAGCTGAGATCAACGCGTGGAATACAGGCTCTGAGCGATGATACACTGAGTCGTACTCTATCACGGGTTCCTGCCGAACTTCATCAACTGTACCAGTGATATCGACGTAGGGTCCTTCATCATCCAGCTCTAGGGTGATTCTGGCTTCCATGGCATACTCTGAATCAGCTGGCACCGCAATTCCATTTGGGAGTCGAACCATACGCAGTGGTTTGCCATGCAGTCTCCGGTGAAGGGCGGCAGCTACAGTGATCTCATCTAGATCCTCATCGAAAGACATAGCAGCAGCCAGAAGGACGGTAGCATCTGCTCCGTTGACAACTGCAATAGGGATTTCATCTCCATTAGCAAGAGCTTTTTCGTACATGGTCCGTAGATGCCTCGGAACAAATCTAGCCACACAGCGCCGTTTCCCTAAGAGCAACTGACGGTGATACGACATGTTCCGTATGCCGTCGTACTCTGCTATGATGACCGATGCGGACTGATATCTCCCCGCATCCTCCTTGTAATGCCTAGGTATAGGTATCTTCTGCAGGTCAATAGGCTCCTGTCTGCACTGAAGCACTTCAGCCTCGGCAGCGTCGACTACGAGGGGAGATTCAGGATTGGCCATCCCCCAGGCAAGCACATCGATGAGTTCGCCGGGACTGACAGAGAAAACCTCGCACAGTCGGTCTCTGACTAGTACATCGAGTGCAGCACTGTGTCCGGGAGATTCGATGATATCACTGAACACTACTCCTTTGTTCCCTGATGCAGAAGCCCTGTCAAACATCTCCAAATTTACGCTGACAGCAATATCGTCGCAATCGACTCCGTCTAGTAAATCACGGAACGCCATGGTGTCGTCGCTGTGCCTAATCGGTTTGAATGTTAGCAACGCCAAACCCCTCTAGTCCGCACTCACCTAGGGTGAGTCCGTCACGCTCTTATACCATCGGTGGGTCGGCGGGGCGTCAGTTTGAGGCTTATACTTGGGTCGTGGATTATTCTCAGGGCCGAAGATGAAGAAAGACCGTAAGAATTATCGCTGGAAGGAACGCAAGTTTCGAAACCGCCAATTCAAACGTATAGCAGGCGGCGTTCTCAAGCATGATCCACTTCGCGGGAGTACTCAAGGTAAGGGTATAGTGATTGAGAAGGTCGGTTTCGAGGCCAAGCAACCGAATTCCGGAATACGTAAGGCAGTCAAGATTAGTCTGATTAGAACTGGGAATAAGTTGACCGCATTTGCACCAGGAGACGGGGCTATTTCATTCATCGATGAGCATGACGAAGTCCTCGTCGAGGGAATTGGTGGGAGTAAGGGGCGGTCGTATGGTGACCTGCCCGGGGTTCGATACAAAGTAATCAAGGTTAACGGAGTATCTCTCGACGAGATGGTTCGCGGACGTAAGGAAAAGCCAATCAGGTGAGGTGTTCTGAATGACTGAGGAAGTGCAGGTAGAGCAGGAGGCACCTATTGCCGGTATCGGTACTATGGTGTTCGGTAAGTGGGATGCATCCGAAGTTACCTGTGATGATCCCGGACTGGCCCCCTACATCAATCTCACAACAATAGGAACTCCTCATTCAGGCGGTAGGCACGCCAACGCGTGGTTCGGAAAGTCCAAACTTTCAGTTATCGAGCGTTTCATCAACAATTTGATGCGAACAGGTAAATTCTCTGGTAAGAAACAGCACTGTGTCAAGGCGTATGAACAGGCTCTAGATAAGATAGCATCCAAGAGCGGGCATAATCCACTTCAGAAGTTCATCGATGCAATTGTTGAAGCAGCTCCCTGTGAGGAGACGACTCGAATCAAGGTTGGAGCAGTCAGTCAACCAAAGGCTGTGGATTCATCACCTAGTCGCAGATTGGACATAGCACTACGCAACATCGCCATCGGTGCGGCCGCTGCGACAGCCAAGAGTCGTCGTACGCTGACCGAGGGGATAGTTTCAGAACTGTCCAAGGCAGCCGAGGGAGACGTCAA
>Ga0315318_10000685_pt1 | contig 14217 bp, 15 predicted proteins | sample M1200m3416metaG_FD_203703 | JGI IMG/M metagenome (GOLD analysis project Ga0315318, IMG submission 203703) | Ammonia-oxidizing marine archaeal communities from Monterey Bay, California, United States - M1 200m 3416 | ecosystem: Environmental > Aquatic > Marine > Coastal | place: USA: California... | reverse complement strand
CCCGGCCGAGACCGGAGAGCTCACGAAAGCGAAATTCAAGCAATCTCTCATCGCGTCTGAGAACTCCTCTCGCGGCCGGGAGGCCGGAGATCTCCTCGCATCGCGGAAGCTTTGAGGAGAAAAAGAGTTCTCCAGGCAGAAGCGCGAGCTCAAATCCAATCTTCCGGGCCCGCTCACGCAGGAAATCCAGCCGGTCTCCTCGGCGGACAACGCGTTCAAAGACCTCTTCGGTAGGCTCCACCAGAGCGCGCAGGCCAAGCTCGGAGGCGATGGCCTCGACAAGCTCGGAATCGGAATGCTGGTAGTAGGTGTGCGGGTCCGGAGACTCCCCGACCTGCAGATGATCAGCGCGGGCCGTCAGGAAGAGCACCGTTCCTCCGCGGTCCCACTTCAATCCACTCGCCTGGAGACTTCCGCGGAAAAGCGCCCCGCAGGGATGCCCGAGCGTGAGCTCCACACCCGCGCTGCAGGCAGCCAGGGCTGCCGACGGGCCGCCCTGGACCTCGTCGGCGCTGAAGCTCAGCTCCAGCCGGTCCGAACCATCAGCCGTCAACAGCAGCTCGCAGGAAAGAAGCGCCGCGCCTGCCGGCAGAACGGAGCATACCGGCGGGGCGAGGAGCTCGCGGGCCGGAACTCGCAATCCTGAAGATGTAGCCGGAACCAGTTCGGTGATTTCAATCATGGAATCCAAATGGGCTACTCACCCGTCAACCTCTCATCTGAAGCCGTATAAATCCCCGCACCGGGGTTCCATCGGGATCGAAGCGCACCCACTCTTCATCAAGGCGTTCGATATAGCCGGTAAACCGAAAGGGGCCCCAGAGAAAAACAATCTTCGGCGGCAGTCCGCCTGGAGAGTCCGGGTCCATCCAGCCCTCCAGCTTCTGGGCAATCTCACGCAGGTTTCGTTCCCTTGGCGCCCGCCTTGTTGAGTCGAGAAAGAGCCTGGTTGAAAACTGTCCTTCGCAGGAGGAGCCGGTCCCTCCCGGAGCGCCGGCGGCGACAAGCTCTCGATGTTTGGAAACCGAGTACTTGTTGGGATTCCAATCCACCGTGAGAGTCTCCAGGCTGTCGAGATGCGTCAGCTCCGCCTTGACCAGCTCGTTCAGGTTCTCTTGCATTCTAATCCCTCGTAAGCGATCTCGAGCTTCTCCAGGGCGATCTCAGGGTTGCGCGCATCCAGCGGCGGCCCCTCCCAGCCGACGGCGAGCGCGCCGCTGAAGTTCCATCGCATGCTCTCGTTTCCATCCTCATCCAGCAATACGACCGCCCCACCGCGAGGCTGGGCGCTCTCGTACCAGCTCCAGAGTTCGGCATCGAAGGTCAGGCCCCGTTCAAGCACCAGCCGACCGGTTCCGGGGCCGTCCTCGAAGAGCTCAACTCGATTGGAACCTCCCTCCCGGTACTCCAGCACCTCGCGCCGGCTCTGGAGCCCCGAGCAGCTGACAAAGCCCGCGGCCGAAACACCCTCGAGCTCCAGATCAAAGCGATCCCCTCGCAGCAATTCCTTGAGCAGTACCCTCATTGGTCAACCTCCTCGAGCTGAATTCTCTCCAGCTTCTCGACAACAAGCTCGAGGGTCTCAACGCTGAGCTCGGCGCCGGAGGACTCGAGCTCAGGCCCCTCGTAGCGGCAGGGCCAGGCTCCGTAAAAATTCCAGCGGGCCTTTTCCCTCATCGCGGCATCCAGCAGCACGATCGAGCCGCTGCGAAGATCCTCCTCACCCTCCTCAACACGTCTTCTCCACAGGTAGAGCGCCGCCGAAGAGGTGACCCCCCTGCTCAGAAGGATATTACCGTAAACAGGACGACCGGGAATCTTCATGGGAGCGGACTGGTTGCCGACCCTGTATTCGAGGATCTCTGAGCAGGAGACAAGCCCGCTCACATCGCGAAACCCTCCGGCCACCGCCGGACCGGCCTCTTCGAGCCCATCAATTTCAACCAGGAAATTGCAGTTAGGCGTCAACGGAAAGGAAGGCCTCGACTGCATATCATCGGTACGAGTTCTGATCATCAGGCCACCGTCCCCTCCAGCTCTATATTGCTCCTGGAGGGGTCGATCACCCGCTCCACCGAAACTCCCGTCCCGGGATCAAGGCTCGTCCTCACCTCGACAGAGAGCCTGCGCTCAGGAACGTCTCTCCCTGCGAGCTTGCTTCCCTCCAGCTTCACCTCCAGCTCAAAGCCGTTTCTGAATGGCAGGAACCCATCGATGACGAGACTGTGCAGAAAGGCTCTGAGCTCGCGTTCGAGACGCCTGGCCATGGCCTTGGACGCAAGCTCGAAGACAGCCCAGCGAGACCCGTCATCAAGCGACCGATAGAGCCCCTGCCACCTGCGCCAGGATGTCAGGGAACGGAGCGCGGATCGGGAGAAGAGACTGTTCTCCTCCATGCCGGCGACGGCGCAAAGGCCTAGTCCAGGACGTTCAATCGAGGTGGGAGTCCGCAGCGGAAAGAAATCTCTAGCGCATAGCTGTCCGGCGAGGGCGGCGGCTCCCTGGCCATCAACCGAGCCTCCTCTCAGCAGGGCAAGGTTGGGGAGCGGCCTCAACAGGCCGGCGTCCTCCCGGTCGGAGGAAATTTCGCAGCAGAGAAGAACCTGCGGATGCCGCAGGGCGAACCTCTCCAGCAAGGGGATCGCCGCGGAGTTGACAGATGGCAGCACCAGGGTGCCCACCTCCCCACTCCCGGCCAGTTCATAGAGCCCCGTACGCTCCCCCGGACCTCCATCCTCCCCCATGATCCTGTCCATGGCTTCAAGCTCCAGGGCGTCTTCCCCCAATCCCGAGACGATCTCGAGCAGGTAGTCCGTCCCGCCGTTACCGGTAAACTCTCTCACCACCGAGTCCGCCGGAGAACCGTCACCCTGCCCCAGCGAATCGTCAACTACCACCAGCGCTGTCTTGCCGCAGCCGGCCCAGCCCGGGGAAAACATTTCTGAAGATGGCATCAATTCACTTCCTCTCTTTCTCCAGGACCTGCTCGAGGCTGAGCTCTCTCTCGACAACCCTCTCAACCTCCTCGCCCGGGCGCGCTACCGCCGGGAGGGTGACCTTGAAGCTGACCCCAAGGTGATGCCTGCTGAATCCCAGCTCCTGCCAGAGCCCGGCGTCCTCAACAAGCTCGAGCGGCAGCTCACCAAGCTCGATGGAAAGCTCCTTCGCAAGGCAGGCCTCCATGTCCTCCACCGACAGCAGGGCGTTGGAATGCAGAAACTCTACCGCGGCGGCGATCGCGCCCAGCTCTTCCTGGGAAGTCGCCTCGATGACCATGAAGACAAAGCGCAGCTCCAGCCAGAGAGCGCTCCTGTTCACCCTGCCGGGTAGAGCCGGGTCAGCCGCAGACTGAATCCGAACCCCCGCCTCACGATAGGTGGAGGAGGGAATGATCCGGTGCAGGTAGAGGGCGGCCCGGGGGCCCTGGCCGGATTCGGCCTTGGGGATGTCGACAGGATGCGCGAGAAAAACCGGGATCAGCGACTCTCCCGACCCACCCTGGATCGCTTCCTCCAGGCGGAGCGCCAGGTAGCGGCTGAGCTCGTAAAAGTCACCCGGTCTCATCGGCTCCCCTCCCCCGCTCCTTGAGCGCCTCCCGGGCAATCCCCGGAAAATGGATCTATAAATCGTGGCAGCAAGTTCTTCATGAATACCCGTCCCGTCAATTCCTCTCAGTTGGCTTCCATGTATTCCTCAACCAGTTCGCTCACAGAGGTATAGGAGAACCCTGCGGCGCGGGCACGAGCGTTGACGCAGCCCGGCTCCTCGATGACAGCCTTCCGAATAGGTATGTATTCGTCCCTGAGGTACTGAACGCCAAGAAGCTCAACGACAGCTCCTCGCTCCTCCTCGGCGAGTTTCCGAACGCTCACCATGCCATGAAGACCGTTTCGAAAAAGCACCGCTCCGCCGGGAGTCTCGACACGAAACTCTGTTCCCGCTCGACCTCCGCGAGTCGATTCACAGCCGCACGCCTCGAAGGCCCGTCCGAGGCTCCTGAAAAAGCGCCCGAGAGCCTCGGAGTGCTCCCTGGGAGCCCCCGGCTCGACAGCCGAATGGCTCATGCCCGCGGGAGCGGAAAACGCCTTCGCTACGGTTCGCCTGAGAAGATTCATTCTATTGTCCGTCCTGTCAACAACATCGATTCCTGCCCCGTCAAATCTGCGTCTCCGGAGCTGCACTGATACGCAGGCGCGATTCCAGGTCATCCACGAGAGCTTCCTTCTCAAGCAACCTTCGCCTGACATCATCCGCGTAGCGCTTCAACAGCAGCAGCTCTCCTGAAAGGCGCAACCTCTCATCCTCCAGGCCATCGAAACGACCCTCCTGGACCTGGCGTTTATTCTCAGCGGAGGCGAGACTCCGCCCCAGGGCATCGAGCTCGCGCTCGAGCCTCTCCGCTCTCTCCTCTCGCTCCAGTCCCAGGCGGGAAAGCTCGTTGCTGACCTCCTGGAATCTGCTCTCGAGCTCACCCAGGGACTCCGCCTGAGAGACGACAGTCTCACGCTGCCGTACGAGCTCTCCGTCAAGAAGCTCCCTGTCCCTCTCCGCCTCGCTGTAGCGCTCCTCCAGCTCCGCGCGGGAAGCCACTCCCTGTTCGAGCTCGACTGCGCGCTCCTGGAACTCGCTCTGGCTGGTCTCCAGCTCAGCGGCAAGCCTGGCGTTCAGATCCTCGAGCTCATCAATTCGCTTCGCCAGGGGTTCCTGGAATTCAGCGCTCTTATCCTCCAGGCGCCGGCGGTTATCCGCCTCCATGATTTCAAGCTCGCCGCGGTAGCCCTCTGCCTCCCGCGCTCTCTCCGCAGCTAACGACTCCAGCTGTCTCTGAAGATCACGGACCTCGGCACGCAGGGCCGTCGACTCTTCACGTTGTTTTTCAACCCGGGCCTGACTTGATGCAAGCAGACCCTTCTCCTCTTCGACCCCCTCAGCTCGCAAGGCGAGCTCTTTGCGAAGCTCACTCACCTCAGCTCGCAGGGAGTCTGTCTCTTCATTCTGCTCTTCAAGCCGACCCCGACTTGATTCAAGGAGGCCATTCGCCTCCTCCGCCGCCTCCAATTTCAGGAGCAGCTCCTTGCGTCCCTCTGCGAATTCAGCCAGCTCAGCTTCCTTCGCCGCCAGCGTCCTGCCCAGGCCTTCCCGCGCAGCCTCGCTCTCGCGACAGCTTTCTCCCAGGCTGCAAAGCTCAATCCGGGCCTGCTCGAGCTCTTCGGTAGAAACCCGGGCTCCAGCCGATTCCTGCTGGTGTCTCCGCGCCTCTTCCTCCTGTTCCCTGCGAGCCGAGTCAAGCTCTTCCTGCAGTGAGAGGATCCTGCTCTGGTCTGCCTTGTCCGGAACCGCCTGGGCCGCCTCGAGATGCGCAATCTTTTTCCGGGCGGCCTTCAGCAGGATCGCGAGGCGGGTCCTGATCTCCAAGGCGCTCTTGAGCTCCTCCTTCATTCGCTCCCGCTCGAGGAGCTCCTCTCCTATCGACTCCGACAGGCCATCAGGATCCCCCAGCCTCCGCTCAAGCTCCCGGCGACGTGCATCCTCAAAAGCCAGCTTCTCCTGTAATTCTTCGTTCTCCCGGGTCAACCTCGCCCTGGCTTTTTCGAGCTGAACCTTCCTGGCCTCGGCTGAGCGAGCTCGCTGGAGAAGGCGCGTATCAGTAGGCAACCCCTCCGCTGAAAAATTTCCGGAGGCCCCATCCCCCGGGCCCCCTCTCCCCCGGGAAATCACCGACAGGTGGGTCCTCCCGATCCTGAGGAGATCGCCCTTCTTGAGATGGGCCCGCTCAACTGACTTATCGTTGAGGTAGGTTCCTCGAGAGCTGCCGAGGTCTTCGATAACCACCTCGTCTCCCTCCCTCTGGAGACGAGCGTGGCTGGAGGAAACCGAGGCATCCCGCAACCGGAGGCCACAATCACCACCGCTGCCGATATCCAGCGAATCCTGGAGCGGGAATACCCGTCCCCTGAATTCTCCATTCAATACCCGCAGCATGAAACCTTCAGAGACCTTCATGCGTCCTCTTCACTTCCGGCTCTTCACTTCCGGATCTTCACTTCAAATTTTTACCGGCTCAGAACCGGCTGGGGATTCAGACAGATAGTGTAGCCCCTATACGCCTCTGATGAAAGATTGAAAGTCCTCCCGAAGCCCTTCAGAATCCGCCTTTCTGCGGTAAAACACAGGTTTGCCACGAAGGAAAAAAGCGGCTATAAGTCCCCTGTGCAACCGGAACAGAAGCTCACCGCCAGCTGCCCGAACTGCGGCCATCCCGTAGAAGAGCAACCCATCGATTGCTCGGTCTGCGGCTACTGCAGCGAGAGTGCCGGGGAATACTTCTGGCTCTATCTCGGGGGCCTGGCTCTGACCACCCTGGGCATCATCTCGGTAATAGCCGGCACTCTCGCAGAAGGTGCCGGACCGGGACATTGGAGCCTTGTTTCCGTCGGCTGGTTTCCTCTTGGAGACTGGGCTGCAGACTGGAACTGGTTCGCCTATATCCTGCTTGGAATCATGCTGACACTCGTGGGAATGGGCTTCACAAGACACTTCAGATCCTCACTTTTCTGGGGAATTGCTCTATTCAGCTGGCAAATTTTCTGCAGTGGGAAAAAACTGCTCTGGGACCAGGCGGCAAACGAAAACAACCTCCTACCGATTTCAGCCCTGGTTCTTGAAGTTCTTTTGCTGCTGATGGTTATACGCCTTGGACTGGCCCTCTCCAGAACGCCGCAGCGGGATATCCTGCGCCTGCAAGCAGGGCCCAGAAATGATGAAAACTAGCAGAATCGTGCCCTGCGGGGCTTCTGAAGGCGTTTTTTGATATTCGCGGGTTGACACCCTGCCGGTTTTCCTGTATTCAGACTTCCCGTAATGTTGAACGGAAAGCCTTGAGAACGGTTTTCAGGGCAATTTAGCGGTTTTGGAGGTTCTCTGACCTAAACATCTCGCTCATCTCAGAAGAGTTACCCGGGTACCTTTCAGACCTGAATTGAGAGACTCGGAAGACTGTTTTGGAGTTGCCGGGAAGCGAAATCAGGGGGCCGACAATCATTTCAGGAGGAAGTAAAGAGATGTTTGAAGAAGCTCCAGCAGCTCCAGCGGCTAGGGATAATCTGGTGGTCGGCAGTAAGGTAAAAGCCTACGTCAAGGCACAGGGAGCCATGTCCTCAGGCGCGCTCATCGGAGCCGTCAGTGACAAGGTCTACGCCCTTCTCGATGACGCCATCGGCCGCGCTAAGGCCAACAAGCGTTCGACGGTCAAGGATACTGATCTCTGATCGATCGCTATAGCGAGTTGAAAGAGCGAAGATGGACTTTCCTTCCATCTTCGCTCTTTTTTTATCCTGGCTCCCCCAGGTCCCTCTCTTCTCGCCCGAAGAGAAACCGGTACAATACTTTTTCATTTCCCTGAACCTTTCAGAACACTTCATGGAGCCGATCCGGCAGCCGTAATGATGCAAGACCAGACCCTCAGAATCCGGGTTCTCTTCTTCGCCATCGCAGGGGAGCTGGCTGGAGAACGCTCAATAGAACTCGAGCTCGACTCCCCCGCCACGGCCTCGGACGCCGAAGTAAAACTGAAAGAACGCTACGACTGGCTCGGCAAACGGCTCTCATCCTACAGGATTGCAGTCGATGAGGAGTTCGCCAGAGCGGACACCCCCGTTCGGGACGGTTCCGAGCTGGCCATCATTCCACCGGTAAGCGGAGGGTGAGATGGCCGACCGGATCGTGAACGAGATGATTGACTGCAAGGCTGTCATCGACGAGGTGGTCAGCAACGACAGTGGAGCGGTTCTCACCTTTGCCGGAACGGTTCGAAATACCAATCTTGGCCAAGCGGTCAGCGCCATCGACTACCACGCCTACGAGTCGATGGCCGGCAAAGAAATCGAGAAGCTCGAGAACGAAATAGCCGAGCGCTGGCCTGGAGTCCAGGCCAGGATCGTCCACCGAATCGGGAGGCTCGAGCTCGGAGAAACCAGCGTCTTCATAGCCGTGAGCGGAGCGCACCGGGAAGAATCTTTCGCCGCCCTGCGCCACGCTATCGACAGGCTGAAAGAAGAGGCTCCAGTCTGGAAGCGCGAGCAGTACGAAGACGGCAGCGAGGCCTGGCTGGAGGGTTCCTGAGCCGCGCATCAGACCGGCAGCTTCACACCGCACCTCTCAAGGTCTCTTCGCGCCGCCTCCGCCCAGCCCCGGTTGGCGGCGGGGCTGCGTGGGCTGGGATGCAGCACCTTCCCAATCTCGACCGGGAGATCCTCGAAGCATTCCCTGGCACGATCCTCGGCAAAGTTTCCTACACCGATCACTCGCCGGGGGCCAAGATACTCGACCGTATCTCTCAGGGCCCTGGTGCAGATTTCGAAGAGCTTCCCGCGCACCTCGGGAGGGCAGCGATCCGGGGTCAGGTTGCGTCCCGATTCCTCCATGAAGATGAGAGGACAGAAATTCACGATATAGAACTGCCTGAAAAATCTTTCCGGTTTGCCGAAGGTTTCCCTGGCCCAGCTCCACAGGCGGGCGCCACTGACCTCGCTACGGGCGCAATCAAATCCCTGGATCGGCCTCTTTGGATGCTCCAGGGGCGGCTTGTCAATCTTCTCCTCTATCCCAAGCCAGTCCCGCACATGGTGGACCTCTCCGAAAGGGACTCCTGTCTGGGCCATCCCGAAAGGCCCGCCGTTGATCCCCAGGAGTACAGACTCCACGCCCCTGCGCGCGAACCGGCGAATGTACTGCTCATGGGCTCTGCGGGCGTAGACCAGCGGATTGTAGACGCAGGCGATGGGGTCTGAGAACCTCAGCGGCTCCAGCTCACGTACCAGCCGGCGGGTAATCCTGATAAGTTTCTCGGGCATCTCGTGCAATCTCCTCGGCGAATCCTACCCTACTCGGAAATCCTGTAGAGCCTGGATGCTGTCCGGATGAAGAGACTTCCGCGAGCCATGCCCGGCGTCGCCATGCATAGCTCATCGAGCTTGTTGACTCGCAGCAGCTCATGCTTTCTTCCGGCCTTGTAGACAAAACAGTCCCCGTCTTCGCTCAGGCAGAAGACCTTGTCTCCGTAGGCCCAGGGAGAGGAGGTGAAGGGCGTTCGCTCACGCTCTCTCACCCGTACCTTACCATAGACCTCAGCTCCGGTCTTTGCATCGAAGCAGGCGAAGAAGCCGAAATCGTAGAGAACATAGAGCAGATCCTTGTACACCAGGGTCGAGGGATTGTAGGGAGCCGCCTTGGGCTGGCGCCAGGCAATGGACTTGTCGACCGCCCCCTTCTTCAGGTTGATCGTGCCCTTCCCTCCTGGGCGGATGGCGTAGATCGGCTTACGGCCATCGCCGACATAGCCGGAGGTCACGTAGAGAAGTCCATGAGCGGTGAAGGGCGTGGCTATGGTGATCGACGACATGTCAGCCACGAGCTCCCAGAGGAGCTCTCCATCGAGTCCGTAGGAGCGGGTCTTGCCGGTTCCCGGCGTGATGATCTCGGTGCGAAGAGGGTTCTTCCAGACGAAGGGGGTCGACCAGTTACTCTTCTCATCCCGATCCTTGCGCCAGGAGGTCTTGCCGGTCTTCTTGTCGATGGCCTCGATGAAAGAGCTCTCCTCGTTGTCATTGAGGATGTAGATAGAGTCGCCATGCAGAGCGGGAGAAGCGGCGCTGCCCCAATTGTAGCGCGTCCGGAAAGCCTTCGTCGTCCGCTTCCACTTCAGCCCCCCGTTGAGATCGTGCGCGAAGAGCCCCTGGTCGGAAAAATAGGTATAGACCAGCTCGCCATCGGTTACCTGGGTCTCGGGAGCGTAGTTGTTCTTGATGTGCCGCGGGGTAAGAGGCTTGCCCGCATCCGCCTCCCGCTCCCAGAGCTTTTTTCCGCTCTTGAAGCTGAAGCAATAGATCATCCAGCGATGACGATTGGACGAGGGGGCGTTCCCGTTACCTCCGAAATAGAGCCCCTTCTTGACTGCCTTCTCCTTACCGGAACTGACCGCAGAGGTCAGGAACACCTTGTCCCCCCAGATCACCGGCGAGGACCACCCCCGACCGGGAACCGGAACGCTCCACTTCACGTTTTTTGTCTTGCTCCAGGTGGAAGGCAGGGACTTTCCTTCAGCTACGCCCCGGGCTCCCGGCCCGCGGAATTGCGGCCAATTGATCGTATCCTCAGCCTGCAGACCGCCCAGCGCCGTCACCAGGATTCCAAGCACAACCAGGTATCGCTTCATCATTCGCTCCTTGGATAGATTTGGAGATTCACTATTTGCCACCTCAGGTCCCAGGGCCCTTCTCCGATCCCCTCCTGCGGGAGAGACGCTTGACGACCGGAAAACGCCGTCCCGGCCCGAAGGCCTTCGAGGTAATTCGCAGGCCCGGAGCCGCCTGTAGTCTCTTGTATTCGTTCAGGTCCACCATCCTGAAAATCCCGGCGACAGTCTCCTCCTCGAAACCGAGCTCGACAACCTCCCGAAGTCCACGACCTTCTTCTACATAGGCCTCGAGAATCGCATCGAGAACGTCATAAGACGGCAGGGAGTCCGTGTCTTTCTGATCCGGCCGCAGCTCGGCGGAGGGCGGCTTGTCGATAATCGCGCCCGGAATCACCTCGCCGTCACGATTGAGCCACTCGGAGATCTGGTAGACCAGGGTCTTCGGAACGTCGGATATCACCGCCAGGCCTCCGGACATATCGCCGTAGAGGGTGCAATATCCTACGGCGAGCTCCGACTTATTGCCCGTCGTCAGCAGCAAGGCGTTGAACTTATTCGATAGCGCCATCAGCAGGAGGCCCCGGATGCGCGCCTGGATGTTCTCCTCGGTCACGTTCTCCTCGAGGCCCTCGAAAACCGGGCCAAGGGTATCCAGAACGGAAGAAAAGATCGTCTCGATAGGTATCTCCTCAAGAGAGATCCCCAGGTTGTCAGCCAGTTGTCGGGAGTCACTGACACTTCCGCCCGATGAGTAGCGAGAGGGCATGGTGACGCCGATCACATTTTCCGGACCGAGAGCCGCAGCCGCGACAACCGCGGTCAGGGCCGAGTCGATGCCGCCGCTGAGACCAAGAACCGCTTTCCTGAAGCCGCTCTTATGCAGGTAATCACGCGTCCCGAGCACAAGGGCCCCAAAGGCTTGCTCGAGGTCCTCACCGCTGAGATCCTCTGCTCCGGCGGCAGCTGGAGCGGTACCGGCCTCCCCATCCCGCCCTGGGAGATCGAAAACTACAAAGTCCTCATCGAAGGAGTTGCCCTGGGACAGAAGCTCCGATTCCGCGCCGAGGGCGATGCTGGTTCCGTCGAATACCAGGGATGTGTTGCCGCCGACCAGGTTGCAATAGACCAGGTCGACCCCCCTTGAGCTTGCAATCTCCCCCAGCAGACGCCGACGAAAACGAGGCCGACCAAGGCTGAAGGGAGAGGCGGAAATCGCGATGACCAGATCAGCTCCTCCATCCACCACCCATTTCTCGACAGGATCGATGTCGTACATATTCTCCACGCAGAAACCGGGGCGGTTCCAGAGATCCTCGCAGATGGCAAGGGCCAGCTTCCTGCCCTTGAATTCGAAGACAGGGTGCTCCCGAGCCGGGCAGAAATACCGCGCCTCATCGAAGACATCGTAGGTCGGCAGAAGGGTCTTGTGCTGGAACCCCAGGACCTCCCCGTCCTGGACAAGCGCCGCGCTATTGTAGATCGGCTTGCCCTCAGAACAGTCTGTACGAACGATTGTGCCAAGCACCATCGCCGTCCCCTGGCAGGCCTGCACCGCCCTCTCGAAGACATCCTGCACCTGATCGATAAAATCCTCCCGTTCCAGCAGATCCTCCGCCGGGTAGCCCGGCAGGGTCTGCTCGGGAAATACGACCAGGTCGACACCCTCCTCCCTGGCGCGCTCAAGGGAGCTGAGAACCCTGGCAAGATTGCCTTCGCAATCCCCGACGATCGTATTGAGCTGGGCCAGGGCGATCTTCACGATTCAAATAGCCTCCTGTGAAGCCCTCGAACGACATCCGCTGCCTGGCCCTCGCCTACCAGGAAGCTGAGATTGATCCTGGTCGCTCCGAAGGAGATCAGCTCGACATTCACCTTCAATTCACCCAGCACATCGAAGACCTCGGAGGCGAACCCGATACGGTCCCTGATGTCTTCACCAACGACACTGATCTGCTCCCGGTCATGGTAGACATCCACCCTGCAGAAGTCCTTGAGCTCGCCGATAGCGGCGTCGAGCTGCCCCCTCCCCTGGGTCGTAAATGCGATACTGACCTCGGAGGTGGCGATGATGTCGACCACGACCTCGAAGCGGCTGAACACATCAGCGACCCGGGCGAGGAATCCGTATTGGTCGAGCATGCGTGGGGCGACGACGTTCACTACGCTGACGTGGGATTTGCTGGTAATCGATTTCACCCCGCGGGCATCCTCTGCCAGGTCAGCCAGGATGAGCGTCCCGGGGAAATCCGGCCTGTGGGTGTTGAGGACGCGAATGGGTATATCCTGATCGACGGCGGGAATCATGGTGGCCGGGTGAATGACTCTCGCCCCGTAAAAGGCGAGCTCCGCGGCCTCCTCGAACGAGAGGGTCTCCAGGGGACGCGCATTCTCCACGATCCTCGGGTCAGCGGTCATGACCCCATCTACGTCTGTCCAGATCTGGATTTCCTCGGAGCCGAGAGCCGCGCCGAAAATTGACGCGGTGTAGTCACTTCCCCCGCGGCCCAGGGTGGTGATGTTGCCCTCTTCATCGCGGGCGATGTACCCGGTGGCGACAACCACTCCGGCAAGAGAACGGCAGGCCTCCTGGATTCTCGAGTTAACATCTTCCAGGGGACGAGCCCTCTGGAATCGACCATCTGTTACCAGGCCCGCGTCGAAGGCATCTACCGCGCAGGATTCTATTCCCAGGGTCTGCAGATGGCCCGCGACGAGCCGAGAAGACATCCTCTCGCCAAAAGAGACCAGGTGATCGAGCGCCTTGGGAGTGCACTCTCCGGCGGCAGCGAGCTCTCCAAGCAAACCTTTCAGCTCCTCCAGCAGCCCATCTACAAGCTGGGCGTCGAGCTCCAGCTCCTCCAGAATCGTACGGTGAATCTCACAGAGGTTTGCGAAGGAGTCCTCCCAGGCCTGCTCCTCCAGGCAGAGGTCCCGCAGCTCGAACAACCGGTCGGTAACGCCGCCCACGGCTGAAACCACGACGAAGGGCTGCCTCTCGAGCCTCTCCTGGATGATGCAGCCCACCCGCCTGATCGCAGACGAGCTACCTACTGATGTACCGCCAAACTTCAGAACTATCACTGCGATTCAACCTCTCTGACATTCACTCGATTGCCCCCCTGGTCTCCGAAGAGATAAAAGAAGCCCTCTTTCTATCCCGAGAAGCCCGGGTGTTGCAATCCCGGGGAATGAAAAACGAGCCGCTTCTCTGCCGCGAGCTACCGGGGGAAAAAAATGGCAAGCTCATTCTCCCCGGCCAGGCAGCTCAGCTATCTCTACAGGTTCGCCTCCCTCGAGATGCAAGCCGTTGCTATTAAAGAATTTGCGCTGAATCATTGCAAGTGCGAGAGGGCGTGAATGGGCAAATGAATGACAGGCCGTTCCAATCCGTCCGGCCTCGACGGAATCGGAATAGACAGGAACTCCCTCGCTCAGTTCCACGTCGTTGGTGCTGAAAAGATGAAACAGCTTACGATTCGCATGTCCGTAGGTCCTCATCCGGGCGACGACCTCCTGCCCCACATAGCACTTATCGTAGCTGAGTCGATGTTCTTCATTCACCTCGACAGGAAAGAAATCACCATCGTAATCGCGCCCATAGCTTGCTCGACCGGTCTCGATACGCCAGGCCTCGGCGGCCTCCCAGCCAACGGGCTGGCCTCCGGCATCCGCGACAAGATCTCGCAGAACCCCCCATAGACCTACCAGCTCAGCGGCCGGCACCCAGAGCTCGTAGCCGCCAGGTGCCTCGGCGCAGACGCAATCGATGCTCACCTCTCCAGGCTCGACTGAGGCAACCTGGAAAACAGCCGGAGCCTCGCTCCCCCCGGCCGCTTCCAGTACCGAGGCGGCCCGGGGGCCGCGCAGGGCCAGAACGGAAAACTCGCTGGTCGCGTCACGCACCTCGATGTCGCTCAGGAAGGCGTACTTGCGCAGGCTCTCGAGGAGAATATCCCGGGTGGGCTCCGCGAGAATTGCCCGGAAATGCTCGTCCGACACGCGGTAGAGGGAGAAGGCGCCAA
>Ga0315318_10000682_pt1 | contig 14252 bp, 6 predicted proteins | sample M1200m3416metaG_FD_203703 | JGI IMG/M metagenome (GOLD analysis project Ga0315318, IMG submission 203703) | Ammonia-oxidizing marine archaeal communities from Monterey Bay, California, United States - M1 200m 3416 | ecosystem: Environmental > Aquatic > Marine > Coastal | place: USA: California... | reverse complement strand
AGCCATTGGCCTTTGCCAGAGAGTGTCGCGCCGTCACGGGTGACCGCTTCGCCAAGCAGGGAGGAGCTCAGATCAACGACTGGCAGTTTACGCGCTTGGCCAAGCCGGCGAATGGCGGCGGTATAACGTTTGAGATTGGCGTTGCGTTTTTTAACATCCAGGCCAAGGGCAAGCGGATCCTCGAACGGCACCGGCGTGATCAAAACCAGTCGGCTGGTGCGCGTGGAAAGTTGCTCGAGGGTTTGTTCGTAGGCCTTGGTGAAGTCGTCCAACTTTGCGAGGCCTTCGAGTGACTCCGATTGGCCAAGCCACACGAATACCACGTTCACGGCGAGCGGCTTGCGGCGATCCGCCTCGCCGTAGCTTGGCTTGGCGGTGCCAAAAAAATTGCGCGGTCGCTGCTGCTGGTAGACGGTGTCCGCCGGCCACGCCATGTTGCGAATGGCAAAGCGCTGTGTTGGGTGTGCAGCAGTCAACAGCGTCTCAAGGTAACCGTGCCGCTGACTCTCGACGGCGTTGGCCGAGCCGATGATCACGACATTGGCGTCCCCCTCGATTTGGAAACCATTGGAGAATGCAGGAGCCGGGCTGGTTGTCTTGGCCAATGGGCGTACCAACGCGGGGGCGGGCGGTGGAGGAGGTGTTGGCTTGGGTGGCGTGGGATTGTTTAGGGCCCCGAGCTCGAGCGCCTTCAGCGTGATGCCTGCCTGATATTTCCAGTTGCCCGCGATCGACACCGGCTTTAAGTCCTTGGCGCTCATGCGCATTTGCGTCGTCTTGCCACCAAAGCCTCCCGACCAGCCATGATCAATCACGCGCACAGTGATTACGTTTCGGCCGGTCTTCACAAGTTTGCCAGGCACGGTGTATTTACGAGGCGAGGTCCAGAAGCCGGGTCGCTCGATGCCGCCGACCTGTATGCCATTGAACCAGGTCATGTCCATGTCATCAACCGGCCCCAGTTCGAGCGTGAGCGGTTTGCCGGCGCGCGCGCCGGCAATCTCAATCGCCCGCCGGAACCAGACCGTGCCGTCGTGATCAGGCAGTCCCGCTGTCTCGTAGAAAGTCGGAAGCTTCATCGTGTTCCACTTGGCATCGTCATACGCGGTCGCGAACCACTTGCCGATCATGCCGCGATCGTTGGCATCGAGCTTCGCGCGCCACGCAGTCACTTGTGGCGTCCAGCCTGGCTTGGGCTGCGGTTTGCCTTCTTTCACCACCTTTTTCGGTAACCCACCTACACGCGCATTTTTTGCGGTGGGCGTCTCGGCTGGATTCTGAGGGGCAAGCCAACCGACAAGATCAACGAGTTCCTGGGGTGAGATCGTTGCTTCAAGACCAGTGGGCATAAGTGAAGCCTTCATTGCTGTGCGAGTCTTGATATTTGCCTTGAGTACATCTTTAAGCAGGCCACCCGGGATGCGCAGGCTCAGGGTGGTTTTACTGTCGCTGATCACAAACCCGATGAGTTGGGTGCCATCTTTTAATGTAATGTTAACACCCTCGTAACCCAAACTGATGTTTTGATTGGGCTTCAGGATTGCTTCGAAAAGTTGTGCGGAACTCAGCTTGTTGCCGATATCAGATAGCTCAGGTCCGAAGTCGAGTCCTTCCCCCTGCACAATGTGGCAGGCAAAGCAGCTGGCTTTTTGAAACACAGCCTTGCCCTTGGAAGCGTTTGGCTTGGCTACCAGCAGTAGTTCAATCGGCCAACGTTTGCCAACGGGCGTGAGAAGCTTTTGTTGCTGCGCAGCAAAGCTACGGGTATTCGGGCCGGGAGAAGAAGCGAGGCTTCGAATCGCCGGAGGCATGAATTTGGCTGGCAATTTTTTCTGTTGGACCAATTGCATGAGCGCTCCGGCTCCCGACGAGCTTCGGCCCAAGGCCGTAATGGCCAAAAGTCGTGATGCCTCGAGCCGAGTCTCATCAGTGGTAACAGTCTGCAGCATAGCCACTGCCTGGTTGTTGCCCACGAAACCAAGCGCTTTTATGAACGCTGGCGTCTGGTTTGAATTACTCAAGGCGGCCTCAATGCGGTGGCCTTCCTTGAATGCAAAGATTTGCCCGGCTGCGCGAATGCCCGGCTCCTTTTCCGGAGTGGCCTGGACCATGTCCATTAGGTGCTTCACCATGTCCTTTCGATTAAATCGCGACACCATATCCACGAAAGTGACGGTGCCCTTGCTGGCAAGCATGGCAGACTCCACTCGCTTCAAAACTTCAGGATGCTTCTCTAAAAAGTTCGGGGTGGCACGTTGGAAGGCTTCCAAGTAAGTCGCCGGACTGCGTTTAGCATCACCCTCTAGCAAGATGGCCAGTGCAGCTTCTTTTGGTTTATCGTCATGAAAATCCAGCGCGCGCAGGAGGCGCGGATGCTCTGTCGCCGGCACATCGGGACTCAAAAGGAGCTTGGCAAGCAATGCCGCAGCTTCAGGAGCGCGTGAACGCCATATAATATCGCGCCCAGTCGCCGTCTTCCATATGTCACGGGTTTTCTTTAACCAAGTATTGAGACAGGCGGTTTCCTTGCCTTTTTCACCAATGCCAAGAGCCTCAAGATACCAACGGTCTTTGCGATCGTATTGCGCAGCGAGTTCCGTCCAGAGCTGAATGGATTCTGCAGAAGTTAGTCGATGCAGGGAAATCGAACACTCGCGACGAACCAGGGCGGACTTATCGCGCACCAATTGCCTCACGATAGGTTCAACTGGTAACTGATGGCGACGTGCGATGCGCAACCCTAGCGCACGAATGTTTTCGGACTCATCTCCCAATGCTGTCTTTATGGCTTTTTGGGCGCCGTTCTTGATTGCGGCCAACGCCCATAAGGCTCGGGCTCGGAAGCGCGGATTCTTATCACTCGCCATCGTTTCCAGCGCAGGCCGCGCGCGCTCCTGCATTCCAATCAAGGCCGTCCATCCCTTATACCGCGCCGACAAGTTCGGGCTCCGCAACGCCTTGACGGCACCTGCGGGCGTTTTGAAATTATAGGCAGGCAACGCATAGACATGATTTGGAGGTGCCACACGGAAAATACGCCCTGAGTCGTTGACGGTGCGGTGGCAGCAGTCCACGGGATCGAACCAGTCGGCGATAAAGAGGGAACCATCCGGTGCCACGGACACGTCCGAGGGGCGGTAGTTGCGATTTGCCTTGCTGCGGACAACATCGACGATCGAAGCGGAATAACCGGCGCCGGCCTGTTTCGCGGGGAATGCCCAGACCACGTTGCGCCCGGGCTCGGCGTGGATCATTTGGCCGCGAAAGGGCTCGGGCAACAGGTCGCCCTCATACACCAGAATACCGGTAGGCGCGCCCGAGCCGGTGATGAGCAGGTTCGGCACCACACCGGGATCGTTCTGGTGCCACATGCGGCGTTGCATGGTGGTTTCCATGTTGGTGCGTTTATTTCGGTAGTCGGCTCCCGTACGTTCATCGCGGTAGCCGTAGTTGCCGTACTCCATCACGAAGTTCACGCGGCAGGAACTCGACCCGTTGTCATTGTCCGACTGCCACATGGTACCGAAAGAATCAACCGTCACCTCCCAGTTGTTCCGAAAGTTGTAGCCAAGCACCTCCACGCGGTTGCCATCAAGTTCACAGCGAATGACCATGCCTTCCTGATACGGTTTACGGCTGTTGTCCACGGGGTTTCCGAAAACGTCCCTAACCAACGACCCGTCTGCGCGCCACAACCCTGCGTTAAAGTTTCCGAAGTTAAAATAAAGCCGTCCGTCTGGCCCGAACATCACGGCATGTATTGCATGGTCATGTTGGCCATTAACCGGATTCAAAACTTTCCCTGTGAACAGCAACTTCTTCGTATCCGCCTTGTCATCGCCATCGATGTCGGTGAGTAAAATAATCCTGTCCGGCGCGGAAACAATCGCCTTGTTGCCCAGCACGCAGACGCCGTGCACGCCATCGATGTCAGGATCCTGGTAAAAGACTGTTGTCTTGTCGGCTCGCCCATTGCCGCTACTATCCTCAAGGATTAAAATGCGGTCACCTGCCTTGCGAATCTTCTTGCGGTAGTTGAACGCCTCGGCCACCCACACACGCCCGCGGTCGTCCACGTCGATGCTGGCGGGATTGGACAACTGCCCCTGTATCGCAAATGGCTGAACAACCAGGCCTTCGGCCACTTCGAACTGTTCGTCTGTCAGGGCGCTATTCGGCTTTGCCATCGCGCAAACAAGTGCGACACACCACAGGAATATTTTCAGTATCTTCAATTCGTCACTTCGGTTGGCCGGTTGTCTTCAATGAGGAAAGATACTTGATGAGATCGAGCAACTCCGTGTGAGTTAGAGTGGCGGTGAGGCCCGGCGGCATCACTGTGCCACCCTTGGTGTGTTGCTGTATATTCCTTGTCTGGATGGTGATGATTTTGTCTGTGGTCAAATCGCGGATGCTCAGTTCGTTTTTGTCTGCGTTATGAAGAAATCCACTAAACACTTGACCATCCTTCGTCACCACCGTGGTTGCCTCATAACCCTCCTTGATTTGCCGATCGGGCCATAGCACGCTTTCAACCAGTAAATCTAACGGTAGACCGGCGGCCACCGCGGTGAGGGTTGGACCTTTGACGGTTGTAGTGGCGCTTTTGATTCCATCAACGGAGTGGCAGGCAGTGCAGCTTGCCAGTGGCAGTTGGAAAACTTTTCGGCCGTTCGCTGCGTCGCCGCGTTCGAGGGCTTCTTTTGTAAGTAAGGCAACAAGCTCAGGGCTGTAAGTCGGCATGGCAACTTGTTGGCCAAGCGCTCGGTCGACAGCGCCGATCAGCCTGGTGTCGCTGCGGCCCGCGGCGTTGAGCCAGCGGCGAATCAGCTTGGCTCTGTCGGGTGAAATCTTCGCCTGGTTAAGCGCACCTGCAAGTGCATCGGCGCCTTCGTTGCGTTTAAGGATCGCGGCCAGGATGGTGCCAAGTTCAATTTCGTTTACCTTGGTCAATAGTTCTGCGGAAAGTTTGGCGGCGTTCGGAAGATCAAGCTTAGCCAAGCCGGAAATGGCGGCGGCACGAACCGGTGCCGGTTCCGTTAAAACGGCGAGGCGGTAGAGAGACGCAATGACCTTGTCACCGCCCAATTGGCCAAGTGCCTCGGTGGCTGCCAATCGGACGTTGACTGGTTCATTTTGGTCGGTTGCTTCGGTGAGGATATAATCCTTGAATGAGTTAATTTTCCAGAGCCCGGCGAGTTGAATTGCCTCGGCACGAACGAGTTCGTTTCGATTTCGGGTAGCAGCGGAAAGTTGCTTTTCGGCATTCGGCGGAGGTTGAAGGTTGTGTTTTTGAACGGATTCAGAGAGAGCGTGCAAAACATCAGGTAGAGTATTCGCGCTTTTCAAGACCAGTTGCGCATCGTTGGTATTGCCTGTCTGAGCAAGTAGCGCAAACAAGGCTTGCCGCTGTTTAATGGAAAGTTTTGGGTTGTCGATTTGTTGGCGAACAACCACTGCAATATCGTTACCTCCGTAAACTTTCAGCACGGCCTGCAGGTGCTCGGTGTTTGCAAATGTTAGGTCTCCCGATAGAAGGGCAGGACGCCAGTGATTGGCGAGGGCATGCACGGTTTGGTTGAAAGCAAACTTCACGAAGCGATCGCTTTCGTTGGCTCCGGCGTGTGCGGCGACCAAGATGGATTTCGGTTGGCGGACATCGCTGGCAGCGACGACTGCCTCTAGTCGCACTCGGATGTGTTCGTCGCGTGCGCTTCGGCCGAGAATGGCGAGCGGGTCATCCAGGCGATCGTGCCACCGACCAGCAACGCGGGTGGCGTAGGCACGGGCGCGGTAATCTTTTGCATCGAGCAGGCGCTCAAGCAACCGGCGGTTGATGACTTCGTGCGATTCAAATACGCCGATGGCTTCGTAGAGTTTGTGTTCCAAGTCGGGATCGCTTGGTTTCAGGCCATCAATCCATTTCTGAGTGGCGGCTGTGGCGTCAGCCTTGGGTAAATCCATAAGGCGTAGCTTGGCTTGCCGCCGTGTCCAGCGACGAGGGGCAGCGAGTTGTTCCGCAAGTTGGCTAGCGTTCATTTTGGCCAACTGAGGAACCTTTGCCAGGGGTCTTCCCTTTGTGGTTATACGCCAGATGCGGCCGTGATTCTTGTCTCGATTTGGATGGCGAAATGACGCCTGGTAGTGCCCGATGATGGGGTTGAACCAGTCGGCGATGTAGAGTGAACCGTCGGGGCCAATGCTGGCGTCGACGGGACGAAACGCGTTGTGGGATGAGGTGAGGATCGGCTCGAGTGTTTCAAGCTTGTGACCGGCACCATCGATGCTTGGGCGAAGACGAGCGACGTTGCGGGCGAAGTACCCGGCGATAATGAAGTCACCTTGAAAATCATTGGGCATGTGTGGTGAGTCGACGATCTCAATGATCATCGATTTAATCTTGGTACCGCCGATCTGCATGGCACCGCCCCAATAGCCGCCAGAGATATATTCGGCGGAAATCAGACCGGGCAGGAGTTCGCTGATGGTGTTACCGTTGCTCTTGATGAATGGCTCGCCCCAATCGCCAAAGGCGAACCCCCATGGGTTGCCGCCTCCGGAGGTGCGGCGATGGGCGTGAAGTTGGCGGCGCAGAGGTCGGAACCGCCACGAGCCGTGTTCATCGAGTCGGCGAATGCCCCAGGGAGTCTGCACTCGGGAAAAACAATGGAGGCCTTGGCTGAAATACAATTCGCCGCCGGGGCTCCATGCGAAGGAGTTGATGTTTTGATGCGTGTCACCGGTGCCGAAGCCGGTGAAGATGATTTCTCTTGCATCAGCTTGGTCATCACCGTCGGTGTCGCGCACGTGAATCAAATCGCTGCTATTCCCGATGTAGGCGCCACCGTGGCCAAGCGCAAAGCCGGTTGGCATGTTCAACCCATCGGCGTAGGTGATGATCTTGTCGGCGTGACCGTCGGCATTGGTGTCTTCAAGGATGAGAACTTTGTCGTTGGGCGGTTCGCCTGGTTTGAGTTGAGGATATGCCCAGGTGCAAAGCACCCAAAGTCGGCCACGTGCGTCCCAACGAAAACAGATCGGATTGGAGATGCCCATCGTCTCGTCGGCGAACAGTCTGATCTCCAGCCTCGGATCGATTGCGAAGGACTTTAATTGCGCCTCGACAGAGTTGTCGTTTTCAGGCTTGGAAACAGACAGCGGATTTTGTCCGAATAGCAAGGTCGCTGGCAGCGAGAGTTGCATCAGCACGGCAGTGAGTTGGGCGACGCAACGGCGTATGGATGGATGGTTCAGGAATACCATTGGGTGAAATTTTCCACAGGTTCACGCTCGGTTCGATATTGATAGGATGGATCGTCGTAGTCGGCGTAGCCAAGTGCCATGCCGCAAATCAGTTTCTTTGAATTTGGAATATTGAGAATGTTTCGAACAACATCGGGGTACTCCGCCAGGGCTGCCTGGGGGCAAGTCTCGAGGCCAAGACCGCGAGCCGCGAGCATGACGTTTTGGATAAACATGCCCGCGTCCACCCACGAGCCTTTCCCGAGGATGGTGTCGATGAAAAAGAGCAGGGCAACCGGCGCCCCGAAACAGTGGTAGTTCTTCATCCACTGCGCCTTGCGCGACTCGATGTCTTTGCGCTCGATGCCCAGCGCGGAGTAGAGGGCCCGGCCGCAGGCGTGTTTGCGCGCGATGTAAGGCTCCTCGATTTTCGTCGGGTAATATTGGTAATCCGGCAGGGACTTTTCTCCATCGGCACGCAGCTTGACCAAGGCCTTGCCCACTTGCTGCTTGGTTTCGCCTGCCAGCACCGCCATGTGCCAAGGTTGTGAATTAACTCCGGACGGAGCCCAGCGGGCACATTCCAAGATATCTGTGATGGCCTCGTCTGGGACGGGTTTCTTGAGGAACGCCCGGACGGATTTTCGGTTTCGGATTGCTTCTGTGACTTCCATTGTCTATCTCAATTTCCTGCGCCGATTGAAACGGGCAACCTAGCAAGCGCATGCGGACGCGACAATCGATTGTTGCCCTTTAAACACAATGAAAAAATGAACCGGGTTTTGATTTTAAAACTGCTGACTGCGATTGGACTGGCGGCGACCCAAGCGGCGCAAAAGCCCAATGTACTTTTGATCCTCGTCGACGACTTGAAACCGGCGCTGGGTTGTTACGGTGATCAGTTGGCCAAGACTCCGAACATGGACGCCTTGGCCAGGCATGGCATGCGTTTTGACTTGGCGTACTGCAATCAGGCGGTGTGTGCGCCCTCACGGTTTACGCTGATGCTTGGGTCGCATTCGACATCGACCGGCCTGTACGGGCTTGGCAGTCATTTACGCAAGGCCTATCCCGGTGCCGTCACGATGCCTCAGCATTTTGCCAAACATGGCTATCGCACCGAGTCGCTTGGCAAAGTGTTCCACATCGGCCATGGGAATCAGGGGGATCCCGAGTCGTTCAGCGTGACTCATTTTCACGACAAGGTGATCGAGTACCTTGATCCCCAGAGCACCGACGGCGGTAAGCTCACCCGAGAGGAGGCGCTGTTCACGAACCAAAAACTTGGCCAGATCCGTTCTCTGCCACGCGGAGCGGCGTACGAGTCGCCGGTGGCAAGTGATACCGACTATGCCGACGGCCGCGTGGCCGACGAGACGATCCGGCGACTCAAGGCCGCCAAGCAGCGGTTGGCCAAGGATGGCACATCGTTCTTCATCACCGCCGGTTTCGTTCGGCCGCACTTGCCGTTTTCCGCGCCGAAAAAATATTGGGACATACACGATCCGGCCAAGCTGCCGATGCCGCTCAACAGGGCATTCCCGGAAGATGCGCCGAAAGTAGCCCTCAAGCGCGGCGGCGAGATCGCGGCATTCAAGCCGGTCCCGTCCAATGGCGAGATTGATGAAGAACTCACCCGCAAACTCATCCACGGCTACTATGCGAGCACCAGCTATGTGGATGCGCAGATTGGCAAAGTAACGAGGGCACTCGAGGAACTGGACTTGGCCAAGGATACCATTGTTGTCTTGTGGGGTGATCACGGTTGGCACTTGGGCGACTTAAGCATCTGGACCAAGCACACAAACTTTGAACAGGCCAACCGCATCCCGATTATCATTGTCGCGCCTGGCTTGGTAAGGCCGGGCAGTGTCACCAGTCAACTCGCCGAGACGGTGGATGTTTTCCCCACATTGTCAGAGTTGGCCGGGTTGCCAGCGCCGAGAGGTCCGCAGCCGATTGACGGTGTCAGCCTAGTGCCGGTATTGAAGAACCCAAACGCGCGCGTTCGCAACCACGCCTATCACGCATACCCGCGTGGAGGCAAACTAGGTAGAGCCATCCGCACGCAGCGTTATCGCTTGGTTGAGTGGAAGAAGCACAGCGACCCAGGTGCTCGAGTCGATTACGAGTTGTACGACTACAAGACCGACCCATGGGAAACTCAAAACCAATATGCCGACAGGCCAAAGATCGCAAAACGACTTAAAACTATCCTGTCCAAGCATCCCTTTCCGAAGAATCGCTCACGCCGTTGACTTGCCTGTGGGATTGCCACCGGTTTGGGGTTTAGGCATTATTTCGCCTTCCGTGATGAGGTTATTTTCAACTGCCTTTTGTTTTACGCTTGGTTTGGTGCAGTCAAGCACGGCTGTGCATCCCAATGTGGTTTTTTTTCTGGTCGACGACATGGGCTGGCGGGACGTCGCCTGCTTTGGTAGTTCCTTCTACGAGACTCCGAACATTGATCGCTTCGCCAAGCAGGGGGTTCGCTTTACAAACGCCTACGCGGCCTGCCACGTCTGTTCGCCCACGCGAGCAAGCATTATGACCGGCAAGTACCCGGGTCGACTGGATCTTACCGATTGGCTCTCGGGCCGCCGGGAATTTGAATTCCAGCGTTTCCTTAGTGCCGAGAAGCTTCAGGCTTTGCCTTTGAAGGAGACCACTTTGGCGGAAGCCCTTAAGGCAAATGGCTACCGTACGGGAATCTTTGGTAAATGGCACCTTGGCAATGCCGAGGCTGGTCCGCTGGACCAAGGGTTTGATATTCAGGTTCCGAATTGGAACGGGTGCTGCCCGAGGGGTGGGTACCATCCCCCTTACAAGATGCAAGGGTTGAAAGTCGATGGCAAGAAGGACGAGTACCTTACCGATCGCTTGACTTCCATGGCACTGGATTTCATGGAGCAGAGCAAGGGTCGGCCTTTCTTTCTCTATCTCTCTCACTTCTCGGTCCATGATCCGATACAGGGCCGAAAGGACTTGGTCGAAAAGTATAGCGCTAAGCTGGCCAAGTTGCCGCCTCTGCAGGGGCCGCCTTTCATCCTCGAGGGAAACCCGGACGACAAGGCTCCACTGTCGCGCGAGAAATTGACGGATCTTTTGGGCAAGCCTTCGCATCAAGGTCACAAGGTGCTGCCGCAGCGCACGATCAAAATCAAGCAGCGCCAGGACAACGTCGAGTTCGCGGCCATGGTGGAGTCGGTGGACGAGAGCTTGGGTCGCGTGCTGGAAAAGCTCGATAAAATAGGCCAGACGAATAACACCATCATCATCTTTTACTCAGACAACGGAGGGATGTCGGCGGGGAACTTCGGCAACCCCACTCGGGTCGTTCAGCAGAATCAGCTCGATCGGGCCTACGCGACCTCTAACCTGCCTCTCCGAGGGGCCAAGGGCTGGTTGTATGAGGGAGGGGTTCGCGTACCCATGATCGTGAAGTGGCCCGGCAAGGGCAGGGCAGGGGTGATTTGTGAGGAGCCAGTCATTAGCCCGGACTTTTATCCAAGTATACTGGAAATGGTCGGTTTGCCCGCAAAGCCCGCTCAGCACAAGGACGGGAAGAGTTTCGCCCCTGCCTTGCAGGGCAAGTCGTTCGAGCGAGGCCCGATCTACTGGCATTTCCCCCATTACAGCAATCACGGCATGCAAAGTCCCGGCGGCGCAATCCGCGAAGGCGACTACAAACTTTTGGAGTACTTCGAGAACAACACCGTGCAACTTTTCAACCTTAAGGAAGATATCGGCGAGCAAAACGATCTGGCACGAGTCCGGCCGAAGGAGACAGCGAAGTTACTGGCAAAATTGCACGCATGGCGGAACGAAGTGGGCGCGCGAATGCTACGCACCAAAAAAAATAATCTATGAAAAAACGACTCCTGACGATTGTTGCGCTGGCGGTTGCTTTGGCTGCCCAGGCCGAGGGCCGGCCGAATATCTTGTTCATTTTTCTCGACGACTTCGGCTGGCGGGACACCGGCTACATGGGATCGGACTTTTACGAGACGCCGAACATTGATCGACTGGCCAAGGGCGGGATGGTTTTTACCAACGCCTATTCATGCTCGGCCAACTGTGCACCGGCACGGGCTTGTTTGTTGTCGGGGCAATACACACCACGCCATGAGATTTTCAACGTCGGCACCAAGCCCCGGGGTTTAGCCAAGCATCGTCGGTTGGAGCACATCGCCGGGACGAAGACGCTCCGGCCGGACATTGTCACATGGGCGGAGTCCTTGCAGCAGGCCGGCTATCGCACAGGCATGTTTGGCAAGTGGCACCTCGGCACGACACCGGGGGAGCAGGGGTTCGACGTAGAGGTGGATCATACCAAACTGCACGGTTTTCGGGGTCACTTTGGTCCTAATGGGCAGTATCTCGCCGACGTGCTCACTGACAAAACCATCGAGTTCATCGAAGGCAGCAAAACGAAACCGTGGTGCGCGTACCTGGCACATTACGCCGTGCATACGCCGATTCAGGCCAAGCGGGATATTGTTGCCAAGTACGAGGCCAAGCGCGTGGGTAAGTTACACAGCCATGCAACTATGGCGGCGATGATCCAGTCGGTGGACGAGGGGGTCGGCAAAATCATCGCCAAGCTCGAGCAGCTTGGCCAGCGCGACAACACGGTGATTTTCTTTTTTTCAGACAACGGCGGCTATGGACCGGCGACCGACATGGCGCCGCTTTGGGGTTACAAGGGCAACTACTACGAGGGGGGAATCCGTGTGCCGTTTTTCGTGAACTGGCCAGGCGAGGTGAAACCGGAACAGTCTACCGCCGAGCCGATCATCGGCGTCGATATTTATCCGACGTTTCTCGACTTGGCCAAGGCCAAGCGGCCGGGCCAACCGCTGGACGGACGAAGCATCCTGCCGGTGATCAGAGGTGAGGCGAAGAGCGTTGGGCCGAGGCCGTTGTTTTGGCATTTCCCGGCTTACCTTCAGGCGTACAAGGTGACCGGGGAGCAGCGTGATCCGTTGTTTCGCACGCGGCCGTGCAGTGCCGTGCGGCTGGGCGACTGGAAGCTGCACGAGTATTTCGAGGATGGCGCACTCGAGTTGTACAACCTGAAAGACGACATCGGTGAGCGGCGAAACTTGGCCAAGGCTAACCCGTCGAAAGTGAAGGAGCTGCACAATCTACTCGCCGCCTGGCGGAAAGAAATCGCCGCGCCGGTGCCGACGAAAGCGAATCCGGATTTTGATGCCGCCGTTGAGGCCAACGCGATCCGCAAGGCCTTGGCCAAGCGGGGTTGAGTGATAGGTTGTGTTTAATTGCAACTACCGGCCCTCAGAGCGTTCGCGTTTGCCGTCGCGCGCTTTGCCGCTTGAGCGCCAGCGCTTGTTTGGGGCATGCGCCTCGGTGAATTTCAGGTCGAAGCTTGAGACGATTTCCGGGTAGCGCTTGGCCAGATCGTTTTTCTCGGCGATGTCCTCCGACAAGTCGTAAAGCTCAATGGGGCCGGTGATCATCGGACGTCGGACGGCTTTCCATTTGCCGGCGCGCAGGGCCTGCTTGGAGCCTTGCTCATAGAATTCCCAGTAGAGGTAGTCATGTTTTTTCTGTTGGTCATCCCTGCCAAGTAGTGTGGGCAGAAAACTGATGCCATCGGTGGGCGTGTTCAGTTTCACGCCGGCAATCTCGGCGGCGGTGGCCATGAAATCGACTGCGCCGGCCATGAGCGCGGTCGTGCTGTCGGCCTTCACGTGGCCGGGCCACTGGACGATCATCGGCACGCGGATGCCGCCGTCGTACATGGCGCGCTTGATGCCGCTCACAGGGCCGTTCGCGTCGAAGAAGTTGACATCATTTCCGCCCTCACTGTGCGGGCCGTTGTCGGATGTAAAAAAAATGATCGTGTTTTTGCTCAGCCCGTGATCATCGAGTCGCTTGACCACCTGTCCCACCATTTGGTCGAGGTACGTGACCATCGCGGCCTGTCCCTTGTTTTGCTTCGTCCATTTCTTGTCCTTGTAAATGCCGTGATCCGGCACCGCCGTGCCGTCGCCGGTTTTGCGAGTGGCTTCGTTATTGGCGTGAGGTAGCGTGTAGGAGAGATATAGAAAAAAACGCTCGTTCTTGTGCGAGTCGATAAAGCCAAGCGTTTCCTTCATCATCAATGCTGGGCTGTAATCGATCTTTTTACTGGCCACACCCTGGCCCCATTTACCCTCGTCGGGGACGATGTTACGCAGCTTGACCCGCTTTTCGTTCTTCACGAGGAAGGTAGGATAATAAAGATGAGCTTGGTGCTGGTCTAGGTAGCCGTAAAAAAAGTCAAAACCCTGCCGGGTTGGCAGGCCGGTCGTGCCTTCGTGGCCAAGGCCCCATTTGCCGATCTGCCCGGTCGCGTATTCGGCGCGCTTGAGCACCTCCGCCACTGTCACGTCTTCCGGTCTCAGGTTGTCCTTGCCGTTGCCTCGGATGTAGCAGTGGCCGGTGTGCAGGCCGGTCATCAGCACGCACCGCGATGGGGCGCACACGGTCGAGCCGGCATAAAAATCGGTAAACCGCATGCCGCGTTTGGCCAAGCGGTCGATGTGCGGCGTTTGGATGAGTTTTTGTCCGTAGCAACCCAGGTCGCCATAGCCAAGGTCATCGGCCATGATGTAAACGATGTTGGGCCGCGAGCGGTCCGTTCCCGCGATTTCGGGCGACGCGGAGGCTGGGAGCACGTTCAGAAGAAACGAGCACAGTGCAAGGAGATGGAATCTATTCGTCATGTGAATGTCTTTCGGGTGACTGCAGGCAGTAGCCCTGCTTACTGCTGAGTGCAGAATGGTTGTTACTGGTTTCTTAATGGTTCTTATTGTTGCTCACGAACGTTTGCCAGTGCCACCGTGACGTCAAGACCCGGGTTTGGGATGAGGGAGGGCAGTCGACTACTGCTTGTTTCTCCTGGGCTTCTGCAGCTTGACTCGGATCTCATTACTGACACTTAAAAGGCGGCTCTTCGCGAGTCGTGCGAGCGTGGTCTCAAACTGTCGTTTGATTGCGCTCTC